>JACCDT010888774.1_pt1 | contig 26021 bp, 24 predicted proteins | sample 7446291 | NCBI WGS metagenome assembly JACCDT01 (sample SAMN15323446, study PRJNA562643) | freshwater metagenome | isolation source: river surface water | place: USA:Blue River Watershed | collected 2017-08-17 | reverse complement strand
TGCAATGGGAAAAATAGCATTGATCCATCCAATACCAGCAGAACCCATCCTACAAGCGGAATGGGAAGAAAAAGACAGAGACCGTATTATTGAAATGGCCTGGGAAGACCGTACGCCTTTTGAAGCGATCCAATTTCAATTTGGTTTAAGTGAGAAAGAAGTGATTGAATTCATGCGCGCCAACTCAAAACCTTCAAGCTTTAGAATGTGGCGCAAACGAATGGCTTCTAGAAAAACCAAGCATGCCGTATTAAGAAGCACCGATATAATTAGATTCAAATGCAGTAGACAAAAGACAAGTGGTAATAAGATATCAAAAAGATAGAGCGATCCAATGAATCGCTCTATCTTTTAATTTTATTCTTTTTACAACCCTCGCTACAATACTGTACTTCATCCCAACACCTTTCCCATTTTTTTCGCCAACTAAATGGACGACCGCAGGCTTTACAAATTTTTTCAGGCAGATTTTGTTTTTTAACTCCCTTCATTATGATAGTCGTCTTGATAATTTCCAATATGACGTTCACTTGCCTTGATAGATTTCTTTTGCTTGACAAATTGAATCAATCCAATAGAGGCGATCAATATAGAAAGTACAAAAAATATGGGCTCAAGAATAAATAGAATTTCGATTTTAAAAAAACTTCGAATAGACAGCCCGGCAACAAAAAAATATAAAGCTGTTCTTATAAACGAAAGAAGTGTTGTTTGATTTGCCATATACGTTCTTTGAACAGCAAGGCGCTCTCTTAAAATTAAATCCTTATTAATACTTTTTTCTAATTTATTGCTCATGATCAAATTTAGTCACTTTAAACTAATTTCTATTCAATGGCAGTAGAAATATACTTAATAGCTCATTTCATCTAGCTGAACTTTTCCTTTGAATGTCCAAAATACAAAAATTGTATATGCACCAACTAATGGAGTGCCAATTGCAGCAATCAATAAGAGTGTTTTCATTGTTTTCAACGATGAGGCAGCATTATTGATTGTTATACTATTTACTGGGTCATTACTTGCTAAAAGCAAAGTTGGAAAAACTTCCAATGCAACCATTGCTAATAGTGTCGCAATGGTAATTGACGAACTTATAAAAGCAAATCGATATTTTCTTTTATTCAATTGCCTAGGAATATTAGCTATAGCTAAAAACATAATAAGTGGCAAGACAAAATAGACGGGATGGGATCTTAGCTGGTCGCTAAGATGTGGTATATATAATAAAGTATATAAAGAAGAAAAGCCAAATGCGACAATAAAAAATATATTGAAATTTTTAGCCAAGACAGTAATTTTTGTAAACAATCTATTTTCGGTTTTCATCGCTAAAAATATAGCACCATGCATCATGAATAATGCTAGCGTAGTAATGGCTACCATGATACTAAATGGATTAAGAAAACTTAACCAATCGCCAATAAATTCATGATTCTTGTCTAAAGGGATGCCTATTGCTACATTGCCAAGCATTAAACCCAAAGAAACAGCGATAGTGATACTAGAAAATGAATAAATAAAGTCCCATGTTGTTCTCCATGTTTGTCCTGGTTCTTTACTTCTAAACTCAATTGCTACGCCTCTCCAAATAAGGCCTACAATAAATACCATAAATGGAATATAGAAAGCTGAAAAAATAGCCGCATAGGCAACTGGAAAGCCAGCAAATAATGCGCCTCCACCAATTACTAGCCAAACTTCATTGCCATCCCAGATAGGACCAATGGCATTTAATGCTATCCTTCGACTCTCTTCTTTTTTCAAAAATAAATGCAAGGCACCTGCACCTAAATCAAAGCCATCTAATATAGCATAGCCAGAAATAACGCCGCCAAAAACTAAAAACCACCAGACATTATAATCTATCCCTAATAAAGTTTCCATACATATAATTTAAACGATTACTCTGTCTTTCCTTACACTATGTTCATCCATATCGCTGAATTCATCAGACGCTTCTGGGCCATGTTTTATCTTCTTATTCAGTAAATAAATAAACAAGCTAAATAAAGTGAAATAAACTAAACCAAAAAGTATTAAAGAGAAGATGATTTGATTTGCCTTTACTGCTTTTGATAAAGCATCTGAAGTTCTTAATAAGCCATAGACTACCCAAGGCTGTCTTCCCATTTCGGCAGCAAACCAACCCGCTTGATTTGCAATCTGTGGTAACAAGACCGACCATAGAAAAACTTGCATTATAAATCTATTTTCAAATAATTTTCCTTTATACAACAACCATGTTCCATAAGCGGTCAAGGCAATTAAGAACATGCCTATTGCAATCATAATATGATAGACTTGAAATATAGCATTGATCTGTGTAGGTCTTTCGTTTGGTTTAAATGCATTCAATCCTGTAACTGGTTTCTTAAAATCCTGATGTAACAAGAAGCTTAGTCCACCCGGAATTTTTAGACCCTTTACCTCTTGAGTACTATTGTCTACCCATCCTAACAAATACATATCTGCAGCAGCACTTGAATCATAATGTCCTTCTAATGCGGCTAATTTCGCGGGTTGATTTTTAGCAACACCATCTGCACTTTTATGCCCTGTTGCCAATTGTGCAAATGAAAAAAATACAGCAATAATTAAGGCAATTTTAAAAGCTGGTTTTGCAATAGATAAGTGTTTCTTTTTTAGAATATAATACGCATTCACACTCATTACCAAAAAAGCGCCGGATAAAAATGAACCAATCCACACATGTGTCAATCTCTCAATACTTGAAGGATTGAAAACCATGGCCCAGAAGTCAGTAATTTCTGCTCTTGCATTTAAGCCTTCGCCAACGATATGGAATCCAGCAGGGGTTTGTTGCCAACTATTCGCCACTACAATCCAAACAGCACTAAACATGGACCCCAAAAACACCATTAATGTAGAGAAAAAATGCACTTTTGAACCTACTCTATTCCAACCAAACAGTAAGATTCCTAAGAACCCACTCTCCAATGCAAATGCAAAAATGCCTTCTGCAGCAAGTGCGCTTCCAAAAATATCACCCACGTATTTTGAATAAGCGGCCCAATTGGTGCCAAATTCAAATTCCATCACAATACCTGTTGCGACACCTATTCCAAAAATAAGGGCAAATATCTTGATCCAAAACTTGGTCATATTTTCATACAACTTAAGCCCTGTCTTAAGATACATGCCCTCCATAATAACTAAAATCAAGCCAACTCCAATGCTTAAAGGTGGATAGATATAGTGAAATGCCACCGTAAACGCAAATTGGATGCGTGCAAGAATTTCAGTTTCCATTAATTTATTTTTACCAAATTGAAAAGTATAATTAGCTCACGACTGGTTGTTGAGCTGCTACCCATTCATTGATACCGCCGCTATAATTACTAACATTGGTATAGCCATTTTTAACCAACAAAGAATAACCAATCGCCGCTCTGTCTCCACCTTGACAATGGATAATTACTGGCTTATCTTTTGGCACTTTATCTAAATTTTGTAATAAAGTTCCGATAAATACATTCTTTGCACCTTGTATATGGCCACTATTAAATTCTGCTACACCTCTGATATCTATGATTTCAGCATCCTTGTTCGCTTTAACCGTATCAATGGTTACCATATTAGATTTTTCTAAACTTCCTGTATATACTTGGCTAATTTTAGAAGCATCCACAAATCCATAAATATTATCTAAGCCAATACGCATTAACTTTCTTGTTAAGTCGTCCATTTGATTAGAGTCTGCCAATAAAATAAATTGCTCATCATAAGATACAAACCAACCCATCCAAGTAGCAAAAGAATTATTGCCTTGAATATTGATACTACCTGGGATGAACCCATTTTGAAAATCAAGCTTATTTCTTGTGTCTATTAATTTAATGCCTTTATCTAATGCCGCTTTTAAATCTGCACCAGTTAATTCTTTAATTTTTGGCACTTCCGTTAATAAAGGACGATTCACTTTATTCAATTCCTTCATTTTTGCAAAATACTTAGGCGGTTCTGGTTGATCAGTTAATAAATACTGTACAAAACCTGCCTTATCTGCTCCATACTGGAATGCCCAGTTTCTTTTTTTCTCATAACCCACTGTGGTACTTGGCACTGCTCCCAAAGCTTTACCACAAGCAGATCCTGCACCATGCCCTGGCCATACTTGAATAAAGTCTGGCAAGTCAGAAAACAGATTGATTGATTGATACATTTGTTCTGCACCCTTATCTTGCGTGCCCACTAATCCTGCCGCTTTTTCTAATAAGTCTGGACGACCAATGTCACCAACAAATACAAAATCACCTGTAAATAACATCACTGGCTCTTTACTTGCTGGCGTGTCTGTCAATAAAAAACTAATGCTCTCTGGTGTATGTCCCGGTGTATGTAATACTTGGATTTTCAAATTTCCTACCATCACCTCAGCATTATGCTTCATTCCTTCATGCGCAAATTCATACTCCCAACCTGGACCACCTTCGTCAGATAAATACATTTTAGCGCCTGTTACAGCAGCTAATTCACGAGAACCTGTTAAAAAATCGGCATGGATATGCGTTTCAAAAATATGCGTTATTTGCATATTGTTTTGTTTCGCAATCTCTAAATAAGTGTCAATATCACGTTTTGGATCGATGACTGCTGCTACACCAGCTTTTTGACAGCCAATGAAATAACTAGCTTGTGCTAAGGTTTTGTCGTATACGTGTTGAAAAAACATAATAAATTATTTTTTTGAATTAAAATTACGAAAACACAACCTAATTAATTTGGAATTGATGTTTTCTTGCATCAAAGATGGAATCAATAAAATGAACAATTGGTGACAAATATCACAAATGTGTTTTTTATTTAAAGTATCTTATACTAGGAAGGGACGTTTTGTAACTGAGCAACTCCAGAATCAATTGCTGCTTTTGCTACTGCGGCAGAAACAACACCTAAAAGCCTATTATCGAATGGTTTAGGTAAAATATATTTTGGCCCAAACGCTATAGGCAGTCCACCATAAATATCTACTACTTCTTGAGGAACAGGCAATTTAGTTAATTCTGCTAGCGCAGTCACAGCTGCCAACTTCATAGCTTCATTAATTTTAGTTGCTCTTACATCTAATGCCCCTCTAAAAATATACGGGAAGCCTAATACATTATTAACCTGATTTGGATAATCACTTCTGCCGGTTGCAAAAATAATATCTGGCCTTGCAAGCATGGCTTTTTCATAGCTAATTTCAGGATTTGGATTGGCCAAGGCGAAAACGATGCAATCTTTTGCCATTGATTGTAGCATGGATTCATTTAAAATATCAGCCTTAGATAGACCTAAAAACATATCAGCTCCCACCAACACTTCTTCTAATGTTGAATTGATTGGCATATGCTCATTGGTAAATAATTTTTTTCTGCCATCTAAATTATCTCGTTCAGCATGTATTAATCCTTTTGAATCAAACATGAATAAATTTTCACGTTGCACGCCTAATGATAAATAAATACTAGCACAAGAGGTAGCAGCAGCACCAGCTCCATTAATTACAACTTTAATGTCTTGTATTTTTTTTTCGGTCAACTCAAGTGCATTCAACAAAGCAGCCGCACTAACAATTGCAGTTCCGTGTTGATCGTCATGCATGATTGGAATATTCAACTCTTCTTTTAATCTCTCTTCAATTTCAAAACAATCAGGCGCAGAGATATCTTCCAAATTAATTCCACCAAATGTTGGTGCTAAAATTTTTACTGTTTTTATAAATTCTTCTACATTCTTTGTGTCTAATTCAAGATCAAAGACGTCAATATCAGCAAATATTTTAAACAATACCGCTTTCCCTTCCATCACAGGTTTGCTGGCCAATGCTCCTATATCACCCAAACCCAATACAGCCGTGCCATTAGAAATCACTGCAACGAGGTTGCCTTTTGTTGTATAATCATATACTTTACTAGCGTCTGCCTCAATAGCCAAACAAGGTGCAGCAACGCCTGGCGAATAGGCCAATGCTAGATCTTTTTGAGTTGCAGTTTCTTTGGTTGGAACTACTTCTATTTTACCAGATCTTCCTTTTGAGTGATAGTGTAATGCTTCTTTTTCCATATAGTATTAAATCGGGGAGAAAGATAATGAATAAAAATAAAACGCAGTCAATATGACTGCGTTTTATCAAATTTGTCCTTGAATTATATATTGCAAATGAGACTATTTAAGCCTCTTTAAAATCCTGTTTTTAAATAACTCCAGCCTTCTTCTTGTTTAAGTACCAACTCCGCAACTCCAGAAGGAACTGATCCTGCCGAATTTATGAGCATATCTTTTTTAATACCATATTTGTTCATCGTATTTTCACAAGCATTAAATACAATACCTTTTTTTGTCATGATTTCAATATCGGCTGATAAATGCGACTTTGACGCTACTAAAAAATTCAATGCTTTTCCGTGCACCACCACTTCTATCTCTACTTTTCCAGGCCAAATTTTTTGAAAATTACGAATATTACCAATCACACCCGACCAAGCTGACGTGTCCGCTGAATTTAATTGCATAACTACCTTATGTATTTTATTTAGATCCTGTGCGAATATTTTATTGGCACTTAAAATAATCAAAAAGAAAAAAATAAAAGTAGCCTTAAATAATGATTTCATTTGTTTAACGTTTAGCATTATTAAATGTACAACTTAATTTGCAATGATATTTAACATATCATACACACCACCACCATTATACACTTCGGTTAAACCTTGCTGATTGAGTATGGTCTTAGCCATACCACTCCTATTACCACTACGACAATACACTACAATTGGCTTTGGCATTGCACCAATTTCAGAAACCTTAAAAGAAACTTCTTCTAAAGGAATATTTTGAGCGCCAGGAAAATGCTCTGTTTCAAATTCCATTGGACTTCTTACGTCTATCACTGTAGCTGTTTTGTTTTTAATCGCATTAATTACGTTTTCCATATTTTATTTATTTTATGAAAAGGGCGAATCAAATCGCCCTTTTATTTTTTATGATTGTTTAAATTTTTACTTAAAGCATCGTTGAAGGACACACATAAGCAGAGATTTTAAAATTACCACTATCTTTCAAAGCGGTAAATCCTCCTTGTACATCTACTAAATTGTCAAAGCCTCTTGCCCTTAAAGTAGAAACAAAAATCATTGATCTATAACCCCCTGCACAATGCACATAATAAGTCTTGTTTTTATCAATTTGCGCCATGCTTTCATTGATAAAATCCAATGGGGCGTTTTCGCTCTCAATAATGTGTTCGCTAAAGTGTTCAGATTTTTTACGTACATCTAAAATTTTAGCAGCGGGGTCTTTCTTAAGGATATCCGCTAATTGATCTGCGCTAATAGATTGAATGGTATCTACTTCTTCACCTGCAGCTTTCCATGCTTCAAATCCTCCTTTTAAATAACCAATCGTAAAATCATAGCCCACTCTTGCTAAACGAGTTACCACTTCTTCCTCACGTCCCTCATCTGTAACTAATAATATTTCTTGTTTAATATCTGGAATCATTGCGCCTACCCATGGTGCGAAATTTCCATCGATGCCAATATTGATTGAATTAGGAATAAATCCCTTAGCGAATGTTTGCGCATCTCTTGTGTCCAATATTAATGCACCTGTTTCGTTTGCAGCAGCTTCAAAAGCTTTTGGACTCAATGCATGTTGCCCTCTTTCTAAAACTTTATCAATGCTATCATAACCTTGTATATTCATCAAAACATTTAAGGGAAAATATCCTGGAGGAGCAACCAATCCATCTAAAACAGCAGCTTTGAATTCATCTTTAGTCATGTTTGGATTCAATGCATAATTCGTTTTCTTCTGATTGCCTAAAGTATCTGTTGTTTCCTTACTCATATTTTTACCACATGCAGAACCAGCACCATGTGCAGGATATACAATAATGTCATCTGCTAAAGGCATTATTTTATTTCTTAGTGAATCAAATAAATGTCCCGCTAATATATCTTCAGTTAATTCTGCTTTTACTTTTTGTGCCAAATCAGGACGACCCACATCACCAATGAATAAAGTATCACCGCTAAATAATGCAGTCTCTTTTCCATTTTCGTCAATTAGTAAAAAACAAGTGCTTTCCATTGTGTGTCCTGGCGTATGAATGACCTTGATCTTCACTTTTCCTAATGTTAAAATTTCGCCATCCTTTGCGGTGTGCATATCAAATGCCGCTGCAGCTGTTGGACCATACACAATCGTAGCGCCTGTTTTCTTAGCTAGATCAATATGACCAGAAACAAAGTCGGCATGAAAATGCGTTTCTAACACATACTTAATGGTTGCACCATCCAATTTTGCTTTTTGAATATATGGCGCCACTTCTCTTAGTGGATCCACAATCGCTACTTCACCATTACTTTCAATATAGTAGGCGCCTTGAGCTAAACAACCAGTGTAAATTTGTTCGATTTTCATAATTGTATTTTTAATTTTTCTAAATGAATCTTTTACAACACAAAGATGAAAGAAACGCATTCAATTCACCGTGACAATTATCACGCTTGAAAAAATATTATACAGATTTTATATGATTTTAATCATTTTCTTACTCTTTCTTTTTTGCGAATAAACGAATTACACTCGCTATTCCTTGATGAAATGGACCTTCATCTAAAACTATTTCAAGCTCCTCTAACTCAATGATATCAAAGTCTTTAAAGTCATTGATCAAGTCAGATTTACTATATAATTCTTCGATAACTTTGGGACCACCTGACTGATGATTGAGTTGTGCTTTAGAAAACGCTTCCATAATTAGTATGGCTCCAGGCATCAATGAGTCAATCACTTTTTGATGAAATACTGATCTTCTTGCTGGGGGTAGATGAACATAAATTAAACCAACTGCTTGATATTGATTCATTGGCTTGTATTGATCAATATCCATAATATCATAAACAATATCTACACTATTTTTGATTGCATTTGCCAACGCTTTTTCTTTTGCTGTTTCGCTGTAATCAAATGCGTTCACTTTCCAACCACTGGACGCTGCATAAAGGGCATTTCTACCTTCGCCCTCTGCCGGAAGTAAAATAGTAGAAGCCTTTATTTGGTCTAATTTTAATTTAAAATAGGCATTCGGATGATGTCCATATACTGTTTCATTTTCAGCATATCGCTGATTCCAAAATTGGTTCATAATCTATGTTTAGACATTAAAATTAGAGTGAAGCCTTCTGCAAATAAGTGATATATGTCACTTAATCATTTGTCAGAGGCACTTACATTTATGTAATAAAATTTTTAAAAAATGGTTTCAAAACATCAAATTGTAATTATAGGCGGAGGAAACGCAGGCATCTCTGTTGCTGCTCAATTATTAAGAAAAGAGCGCAATTTAGATATTGCTATTATTGAGCCTTCTGAAAAACATTATTATCAACCTGCATGGACCATGGTAGGTGGAGGATTCTATGACATTCATGATACAGAAAAAACAGAAGCAGAAGTAATGCCTAAAGGCGTGAATTGGATAAAGAAAGCTGTTGCCAACTTCCAACCGAATGAAAACAAAGTCACATTGGATGATGGTACAGAAGTAGAATATAATTATTTAATTGTGGCACCAGGTATTCAATTGAATTGGAATGAGATTAAAGGCCTAGTTGAAAACCTAGGCAAAAATGGTGTTTGCTCAAACTATAGCTTTAAGTCAGCTCCATACACTTTTGAGTGTTTGAAAAACTCAACCTCTGGAAGAGCCATTTTCACCAGCCCACACACACCTGTTAAATGTGGTGGCGCACCTCAAAAAATTATGTATATCGCTGCAGATTATTTTAAGCGAAATAATTTATCAGATAAAATACAAGTAGAGTTTTGGTCTGGTGGTACTAAATTATTTGGAGTTAAAAAATTTGAAGATGCACTTAAAAAAGTGATTGCAAAATTCCATATCAAAGAAAACTATTACAATAAATTAGTAGAAATTGACGGGGCAAATAAAAGAGCTAAATTCATTGGATTTGGAGAGCAAAATAAAGATGTAGAGACATGGATTGATTATGAAATGATTCATGTAACCCCACCGCAATCAGCCCCTGACTTTGTAAAAAATAGCCCATTAGCTAACGCAGCTGGATGGGTTGATGTAGATAAGCACAGTCTGCAACATGTTAAATATGCCAACATTTTCTCCCTTGGTGATGCATCCTCTTTGCCAACAGGAAAGACAGGCGCTGCAATTCGCAAACAAGCACCCGTTTTAGTGCAAAACTTATTGTCATTGATAAAAAACAATGCAATGTCTGCCACCTATAATGGTTATAGCAGTTGTCCTTTAATTACTGGACGTGGAAAATTAATTCTTGCCGAATTTGATTATGACAACAATCCTCAAGAAACCTTTCCATTCAATCAAGCCAAAGAAAGATGGAGTATGTTTATATTAAAACGATACATCTTGCCATTTTTGTATTGGTCTCAAATTTTAAAAGGAAAAATGTAGTTTTTAAAGTGAGTGTCTAATTTTGAGGCATTAAAATTCAGTATTATATTGATAATAAATTGGGTAGGTGACATTTATCACCTACCTTTTATTTTTATACAAGCAACTTTGTGTCAAATTTAAAAACATGGAAATCATAGGCTATATAGCTTCAATATTAATTGGAATCTCTTTAGGTTTGATTGGTGGCGGTGGCAGTATTTTAACTGTGCCTGTATTAGTCTATCTTTTTCATGTTGATCCAGTTCAAGCTACTGCGTATTCTTTATTTATTGTAGGAGCTAGTAGTCTTGTTGGCGCTTGGCCTAAATACAAGCAAGGGTTTGTTAATATAAAAACTGCAGTCATTTTTGGCATTCCATCAATTGCTTCTGTTTACGCCACTAGAAAATATTTAGTACCTGCAATACCATCCGAATTGGGTGAATTTGCTGGAATTGTCATCACAAAATCATTATTGATGATGATGTTATTTGCAGTATTGATGGTGGCAGCTTCATTTTCAATGATCCGCTCTAAAGCAACCAAAGAAGAAGAAGAGATAGAAGAACAACAATTCAACTACCCAATGATATTATTAGAAGGTGCTTTAGTTGGTGTTTTAACTGGATTGGTTGGTGCGGGAGGCGGGTTTTTAATTATTCCTGCTTTAGTGATGTTAAGTAAACTACCAATGAAACAAGCCGTGGGCACTTCATTATTGATCATCGCAGCTAAATCTTTGATTGGCTTCACCGGAGATCTAGGTAATAGAACAATGGACTGGACCTTATTATTAAGTGTTACTGCACTTGCCATTGCGGGCATTTTCATAGGAGATAAATTAAGTAAGCGAATCGACGGCAATAAACTTAAAACAGGTTTTGGCTGGTTTGTTTTAGTGATGGGCTTGTATATCATCGCACAACAATTATTTTTTCCTACAGGAGGCAGTCACTAATCCTTCAAAAAAATATGTATGATAAAGCCATTGCTATTTAGTATGGCAAGCGTTGTTTTGCTATTAACTCAAGCAAATGCGCAACACCAAGAACTGAATGAAGACCCAAAATTGTGGGGTAAATCAAAAAAAGAATTAGACAGTACGAATTTATTGTATCGATTTCAGATGGGCACGATGCATGGTCATTTAAGATCCTTTTACAGTAGTACATTCAATAAAAATAGTCAAGCAGAATATGCTCAAGCCATTGGTGGCGGTATTCAGTTTATTTCCAAACCCATATGCAACTTGCATGTTGGAGTGAGCGGTTTTTTTGTTTATGATGTATTTTCATCAGACTTAACAAAGCCGCATCCTTTATCAAATAGCCTTAATAGGTATGAACTTGGTTTATTTGATATTACTGATCCTGCCAACAAAACAGATATTGACCGTTTGGAGGAATTGTATTTACAATATCAAAAAGACAATCTGACTGTCACTATTGGTAAGCAGCTTTTAAATACCCCATTTATTAATTTACAAGACGGCAGAATGCGTCCTACCGAAGTGCAAGGGTTTTGGTCACAATATAGAAATAAGGGAAATAAATTTTATGCAGGATGGTTGAATCGATTTTCGCCACGTGGCACTGTTGAATGGTATAAAACGGGCGAATCTATTGGCTTATACTCTGTTGGGGTGAATATAGACGGCACTAAATCTGGTTATAAAAATGAACTTGAATCCAAGGGTGTTGGACTTATTGGTGCTGAAATCGGATTTGTAAAAAATCATAAAATTCAATTGTGGAATCAATTAGTTGAAAATGTTTTTAACAGTAGCTTAATTCAAATTGACAGACAGCCAACTGCTAATAGCCCCTATTATTATGGCATACAAATGATTGGACAAGTAGTTTTAAATGAAGGTGGAAATGAAGATCGCAGTAAAACTTATTTTAACCCTAAACAGTCTGCATTTGTGATTGGTGCAAAAATTGGTAAACAACAAGGTCAATGGGATCATTCTTTCAATTTCACAAGAATAACCAAACATGGTCGCTACTTGATGCCAAGAGAATGGGGTCGTGACCCTTTTTACACCTTTTTATTAGGAGAACGAAACGAAGGCATGGGAGATGTAAACGCCTATGTTATTAAATCAAAATTTACAGCTAAACACATTCCAGTCAATTTAAATGTAGGATTGGGCTACTATGATCTACCAGACATTCAGAATTTTGCCATGAATAAATACAGCTTTCCAGCCTATATGCAATACAATATAGATGCGCGTTATGCTTTTACAGGGTTTTGGAAAGGATGGGAGGCTCAATTAATCTATTTTTATAAGGATGCGGTTGGGGCTACTTATGATAATCCAAAATACTATATCAACAAAGCAGATATGGGGCATTTTAATTTCATTTTAAACTTTCATTTTTAATAGTTTAAAGGCAATCGGTTCAAATTGTGATAAAAGTCACTTAATTTAAGGTGAATTAAGCGGATTTTCCGTGTTCAATTTAAACCAGATGAAAAATAAAACTGCCAATCGTAGAAGTTTTCTTAAAAATGCAGCTGTGCTAGGCATTGGTTTGCCATCTGCCATTTCAATAAGCAATACTGCAAATGCTAGCGAAAGTGGTTCTATTAATGACCTCAAGGTTAATACAATTGATACAACTTTTGATACACAGTCTAGTAATGAATTTAGTATTTTCATCACCACTGACTTACATGCACAAATCCATACCCATGATGAATTCTTTTGGGAAAATGGCAAGGCTGTTTATAAGCAAAGGGGGGGATTAGCGGTTTTAAAAACAATGATTGATCAATTGAGGGCAAAATATCCTCAAAATATCCTATACGATGGTGGTGATTATTTTCATGGACATGGTGTAGCTTCTTTGTCAGAGGGAGAAGCATTGATCCCCCTAATGAACGCTTTCAATTACGATTTAATTTTACCAGGCAACTGGGAGGTGGTTTATAAAAAGAAAAAAATGCTCTATGATATGGGGCACTCCACTGCAGCTAAAATTTGCGCCAATATGTGGCATAAAACCAATGATGCAGAAAACGGTTTATTGATTTACCCCCCTTATTGGATTAAATACATTGCAGGTGCTAAGGTTGGATTTATTGGTTATACAGATCATTTAGTGCCTAAACGTCAATCCCCCGCATACAGCGAAGGAATTGGATTTACACATGCAACAGATAATGTAGCTAAATATATCCAATACTTAAAAGAAGTTGAAGGGTGCGGTATAATATTCGTTGTTACACATATGGGGCTTGCACAACAAGTTGGGCTTGCTAATGATCCTCGTGTGGCAGGCGCTGATTTTATTTTAGGAGCAGACACACATGAACGTGTTAGAGTACCTATCCAAGGCAAATATACTAAAGTAGTGGAGTGTGGCGCCTTTGGTTCTTTTTTAGGTAGGCTATCAATTCAAGTTAAAGATGGTAAAATAGCTAATTACGAGTATGAATTAATGGATGTGGATCCTGAGTTATATCCTGCAGATAAAAACACATTAGCACTTGTAGAAAAAGCAGCTGCACCCTATCAAAACGAAATGAAAAAGGTGATTGGCTACAGTAAAACCCCATTGGTTCGTTATTTTGTTTTAGAAACGCCTATGGATAATTTAATTACAGATGCAGTCATGTGGAAATTCAAACCAGATATTGCATTGAGTAATGGATTTAGATTTTGTCAACCACTCGCTGTTCCAGAAAATAAAAATCAAGTGGCTATCACTAATGAATTTTTATGGAATATGTTACCTGTAGATTCTACAGCAAAAACTGGAGAAGTAACAGGGGTGCAAATTTTAGACTGGTTGGAAAAAGAATTAGAGAATGCATTTGCTATCGATCCTAGTAAAAGATTTGGTGGATGGTTTGTACGCTTTGCTGGCATGGAGGTGAACTGTACCATTGGAAGACCTAAAGGCCAAAGGGTCAACTGGGTAAAAATAAAGGGGCAAGTTTTAGATCAAAATAAATTGTATCGAATTGTAGCTTGTGAAAGAGAAGGAGATCCAAATGATACTTTATGTAGAATCGAAAAAGTAAAAAATCCAGTTGCTACTACTTTAAGTTTACACCAGGTGATCACGGATTATTTAGCAACAAACTCTCCTGTAGCACCAAGACTAGAAGGTAGAACGATTGCCACAGACCAATCACCTACCTTGTTAACACAATTACAAGGAACGACCTATGATTTTAGATAAATAAAATAGATTGAACTAATGAAAAAACAATATCTCATACTCATTGGCATCGTCGCTATTATTGGTGTGTACTTTTTAGTTGGTTTTATTAGCGGAGATTATTTTAAAATAGAAGGAACTATTGCTAAGACAGATAGCACTTGGGTAGGACCAAGCATCTACCTTGACAATACGACGGTTGGAGAAGAACGTGAATTGGTTATATATGGCCAAGAGCTGATTGCACACACTTCTAAGTACTTAGGTCCTAAAGGCAGTGTGGCGCAAATTACCAATGGTATGAATTGTCAAAACTGTCACTTACAAGCAGGCGCCAAAGCTTGGGGTAATAATTATGCGGCGGTATTTTCTACTTATCCAAAATTTAGAGACCGAAGTGGCCAAATAGAAAGCATTTATAAGCGCGTTGCAGATTGTATGGAGCGAAGCTTGAATGGCACTGCAGTAGATAGTAATAGTAAAGAGTTTAAAGCCATTTATGCTTATATCAAATGGCTTGGTCAAGATGTTGCAAAAGGCGCGAAGCCGCATGGATCTGGCATAGAAAAATTAACTTTTTTAGATCGAGCAGCGGATCCATCAAAAGGACAAATTGTATATGCCGCTCAATGTCAAAGTTGTCATGGTGCAAATGGAGAAGGGCAACTAACAGTGGACGAACTCGAATACGCTTATCCTCCATTATGGGGACCACATAGCTACAATGATGGAGCCGGTTTATTTAGAATTAGTAATTTTGCAGGCTATGTAAAAAACAATATGCCTTATCAATTAACATCACATGAAAATCCAAAATTAACAGAAGAAGAATGTTGGGATGTGGCTGCATATGTGAATAGCCAATCAAGGCCTCATAAAGATCAGTCTAAAGACTGGCCAAAAAAGGAGAAGAAACCATTAGACTTTGCATTTGCACCTTATGCTGATAGTTTTTCTGAAACACAACATAAATACGGCCCTTTTAAGCCCATTAAAAAATTCTATAGTAAATAAAAACCACACAATATGATCGAACAAATTCAACAACCCTGGCCTTGGTATGTAGCCGGTGTCATTATCGGACTCATCGTTCCGGCATTGCTTATTCTAGGCAATAAAACTTTTGGTATCTCTTCTAATCTTAGACATGTATGTGCTGCTTGCTTTCCTGCAGACATTAAATTCTTTAAATACGATTGGAAAAAAGAAATCTGGAATTTCTTTTTTGTGGGAGGTATTTTTGTTGGTGCATTTTTAGCAACACAATATTTGTCTACTGGGGCTGATATAGAAGTAAGCGCAGCATTAAAATCAGAACTTGCAACTTACGGCATCAATACTTATAGCAGTCAATTACCAGCAGAACTTTTTAGTTTTGAAGCCTTATTCACTTTACGTGGATTTATTATGATGGTTATAGGAGGATTTTTAGTAGGATTTGGAACCAGATACGCAGGCGGATGTACTTCAGGCCACTCCATTATGGGCCTAAGTAATTTACAATGGCCATCTCTTGTAGCAACCATTTGTTTTATGGCTGGCGGCTTCTTTATGGCCAATATTATTTTACCTTGGATTTTATCCTTATAAAAAATTAAAGAATGAACAACGAAAAAGTACAAAATATAGATAGTAATACCGCTTGTATAAATGCTTCAGAACAACAGCATCCAGCTTGGTACAATTTAAAATATGCAGTTGTAGGTGTTATTTTTGGAATCGTATTTGTAAAAGCTGAAATCATCTCATGGTTTCGTATACAAGAAATGTTTCGCTTACAAAGTTTCCACATGTTTGGTGTAATAGGCACTGCTGTAGTAGTTGGTGCAATCTCTGTATTTTTAATTAAGAAATTAAAAATCAAAACCATTCATGGAGAGGAAATAAAAATTGCCGACAAGGAATTCAACAAAGGTCAAATTTATGGCGGCTTGTTGTTTGGATTTGGCTGGGCATTAACGGGTGCTTGTCCTGGTCCTTTGTTTGCGCACATTGGTGCAGGATTCTATGCAGTGTTAGTGGTGATCTTAAGTGCAATCGCAGGCACTTGGACTTATGGTTATTTTAGAGAAAAATTACCTCACTAAATTTGAATGGAATTTCGATTAATTCAATAGTACAAAAAGGCCTCGTTAAACGAGGCCTTTTTTATTTTTTAATCCATTCGAAACTGTTTCTATGGAGTACAAGCCATCCATTATTTTCCATCTTCTTCATCAAACGACTAATCACTTCGCGCGAACTATTTAAGTCAGAAGCAATTTCTTGGTGAGTCAGTTTTATTGTTGTGCCAAATTTATCTACTTGCTTTTTTAAATAAAACTCTAAACGCTCATCCATATTTTTAAACGCCACTTCGTTCACCGTTTTTAAAAGTTCTTCGTAACGAGTGCGATAAGTTTTGATGACAAAATAATGCCAACTCTTAAATTCACTTAACCATTTATCCATGAATTTAATCGGGATAGAAATAAGAGTGACATCTGTAAGGGCCTTTGCCAATACCTGGCTTTGTTCAGCCTGAAAACTACAAACCATAGAAACTGCACAAGCTTGGCCTGGTGAGATATAATACATGAAATATTCATCTCCCTCTTCATCTTCTTGATACAGCTTTACGGTCCCTTCAATCACCATCATCGTTGAACGAATATTTTGTCCCACTTTTAACAAAGGGGTTCCAGCAGGCACTTCTTTTATTTCTGCATTTTCAATAATGGCATCATACAAACCCTCCTCTAAATTAGGAAATAACAGTTTTAATTCTTGTTTCGTAATCATACTGCAAATTAAGCTATTTTACTTTTCCCAAGTTGATTATAATAAGTAAACAATGAAGCTGTTCCTAGTATTCCGATACCTAGTGCGGTTAATCTAGCAAGCAATGGTGCAGCAGGACCTTGTTCATTATAAATACCCCACAAGGCCCAAGCAATCACTAAACTAAAAGAGATAATTTTAAATTGATATTGGATATACCAGGCAAGCAGGATTGCAATCACTACCATCAATGCACTCCAATCAATAGGTGCTAATCCAAACCCATTCCAATGATACGCTACTAATAAGGCTGTAATGTTAGCAATGGTTGCAACGGAAATCCATGCTAAGTATACCATAAAAGGGGTATATAAAACTAGACGTTGAAATCCTGTTAAATTATTATTAATAGTGCTAATTTTCAAAAATTGCTGGATCAAGGTAATTAAAAACAAAAGCATAATGAGTACAGATAATTCAATCTGCAGATAATGCCATGCAAGTATCCAAGCTATATTCAAAACACATGTCACTAAAAAATATGGATTGATGCGCTCAACAAACGCAAACACTTTTTCGTACTGATTGCGTTTAACCGAATAATAAGTATAAGCGATTGTGTAAGTCAACAACAATAAATAAATCAGACCCCATATCGAAAAGGTAAATCCGGCTGGCACAAATGCATTTGGATAAAAACCGGAAACCTGTCCTGTATTCATTCCATTGATAGGAAGTATATTCGCCAAAGCATTTACTGCAATCACGCCAAGAAACAACAGCCAGCTGAACACTATTTTCATTTTAAATATTTATTGAACCAATTGATATGTGCGTTATGACGATGTACAATATAACTTGGCACTCTAATGCCGTGGTTTTGATTAGGATAAATAATTAGTTCCGTTGGAATACCTTCCGACTTAAATGCCTGATACATTTGCTCTGCTCCAATCACTGGAACATTGAAGTCGGCTTGACTCGCCATGAATAAAGTAGGCGCTTTGATTTCTTTTACTTTAAAGAAAGGATAAGACAATGCTTCCCACTTCTTTGGATTTTCCCAAGGCTTACCTATTTCTTCTTCATATTGAGCAATGTATTGATCAGAACCATAAACTGACATCATAAGCGAACTACCAGCACCACTTACTGCTGCTTTAAATCTTTTATCAGTTGCAATGGTATAATTAGATAGTATTCCTCCATAACTCCAACCAGCAATGCCTAATCTGTTTGGATCTGCAATGCCTTCCTTGATTAAATAATCGGCTGCGCCTACAATGTCCATTACTTCTTTATTACCCCAATCACCATAAATCGCATTTGTAAACGCTACACCCCTTCCGCTACTTCCCCTATAATTTACATTTGCAACAGCATAACCCGCATTTGCATAAATTCTAGAAGTCATTTCAAAAGAATAATCGTCTTGTGCAACAGGACCGCCATGAATAAACAATATCAATGGTAAATTTTTTGCACCACTATCTGGTAAGTGTAAAATACCAGAGACCAAAGTGCCGTCAGATGAAACTGACTGAAAGCCCCTGTGATATCCTTTTTTTAAACTTAAGACAAAAGCGTCTTGCAAATGGGTTAATCTTTTAGTAGACTTATTCTGATAACTATAAATTTCATTAGGTGTCTCTAAATTACTAAACAACAATACAATATCTCCTTTATTATTCATGTCCATCGCACTATACACCCCCATATCATTGGTTAATAATTCAGGCTTTTGTGTTTGAAGATTAAATTGAACCAAGTTTTGTTTTCTGTCGTCTTCAATTAAAGATAAAATTGATTGACCATCTCTAGACCAAAAAATGGAGGAAAATGCGCGATCATATTTTGTAGACACAATTTTTGAGCTATTTGATTTGATGTCATAAATTCCTAATTGTGTAATATCATACATGTCATAATTTCTTTCAGAACTTGATTGCAAAAATGCAATTCTTGTGTTATCTGGACTAAAAACTGGACTGTTATTTGCACCCTTAAAATGCGTTAACTTTAATGGTGTAGCGCCTTTTTCAAGATTTAATAAGAACACATCTGTATTTGAATTTTTATCAGGATTTAATGTCACATTGCTTGTATAAACAAGCATTTTATCATCAGAACTTATAGACAGATCCGATTCATTATAGTTACCTCTAGTTAATGTATCTAGTTTTTTTGTTGTAATATCAAGTGTATAAAGATGTGTTTTACGATTGTCTAAATAACCTTCGTAATCTTGTTTGAATTTATATCTATTAATTTCAAATGGTGTTCTGATTTTTGACTTGGCAGTATCTGCATAGTTAAAATCTTTAATCACCATGACAACTTTCTTGCCACTATTAAACCAAATATAATCTTCAATCTCACCTTTAATATCTGAAACTTGAATGCCCTCGCCGCCACGACGATCCATTAAAAATAACTGTGACCCATTGTCTTCATCCTTGCCTTTGGATAAATAAGAAATATATTTCCCATCAGGACTCCACTGGTAATTGCTAACAGCTTTTGTTTGTTCGGTAAGTGTAATAGTTTCTTTTCCATCAGCGCTCATCATATACAATTTTGAAACCGATTTGTCTTTTGCCACATCAATTTTTGATTGATTAAATAAAATCCAATTTCCCTCTGGCGCAATTTTAGGTCTAGAAACGGACTCCAAACGATATACATCATTTGGCACTTGTGCATTTACTACATTCAGTGTACAAATAGATACAAAGGCTGTTAAGAATTGCTTCATCATTGTCTGCATAATTTTAGTTGATATTAGATTCTAATTTACTAAATATTTCTGTGCAGATTGGAGGAAAAGTAAAGGCGGTATAGAAATACCGCCCGAATTCAGGATTGCTTGCTTATTTAGTGGACCCTGATAGTCCATGGCTGTCATGGATGGAGTTGAACCATCGTGAAGGGTTTTGCTGACCCTTGCCTATCCGTTCGGCCACATGACGATAAGGCAAAAATAATGAATAAATTAATAAAGTCTACTAAATTAGTAGACTTTATTGTAGATTTTTTTCAGTTTTTTTATTAAACAGGTTCATTACAGGGAAGGTAAGCGCTGTATTATCTAATATTTGAGTAAATTGATGATACAAACATAGCTTATGTCAAATCGTAGAAATTTTATTCAGAAATTAGGATTGGCTGCTGGGGCTTTTTCAGCCAATAGTTTATTCCATCAGGCCCACGCTGCGGAGTTTCAACATATCAACTTAGAAAAACAAAGTTTATCACCAATACAAATAGCATCTGACGAAGACTATTGGTCAGTTGTGCAGCAAGGTTATACTGCAAGTCCAAATATCATTAATTTAAATAATGGAGGTGTAAGTCCAAGTCCCAGAATCGTACAAGAAGCGGTAGAACGATTTAATCAACTTTCCAACGAAGGTCCATCTTATTTTATGTGGCGGATATTGGATCAAGGAAGAGAACCACTTAGATACAAATTAGCCAATCTTGCAGGTGCAGATCCAGAAGAGGTGGCTATTAATAGAAATGCAACCGAAGCGTTAAACACCATAATTTTTGGATTAAACTTAAAAGCAGGTGACGAAGTGATTGGAACTAAGCAAGACTACCCAAACATGATCAATGCTTGGAAACAAAGAAGTAGCAGGGATGGTATCGTTTACAATCAGTTGAATTTTAAATTTCCAATCGAAAACGAAGATGAAATTGTGAATGCTTTTGAAAAGGCAATCACTTCAAAAACTAAAATTATTCATATCACACATGTGATTAACTGGATAGGGCAAATAATGCCAGTAAAGAAATTATGTGCGATGGCAAAACGTCATGGTATAGAAACAATTGTTGATGGTGCACATAGTTTTGGCCTACTAGATTTTAACGTACCCGAACTAGGTTGCGATTATTTTGGCACATCATTGCATAAATTTTTATCCGCGCCAATAGGCTCCGGTATGCTATGGATAAAAAAAGAAAATATTGCTAAAATATGGCCGCTTGTTTGCAATGATCAACCAAACAGTTCAGATATTAGAAAATTTGAAACACTTGGTACAAGAAGCTTTCCAATTGAACAAGGTATTGGCGAAGCCATCAATTTTCACACCGCTATAGGAAGCAAAAGAAAAGAAGAACGCATTCGTTATCTTAAAAATTATTGGGCCACTAAAGTGGTAAACATACCTAAGGTAAAAATTCATACCTCTTTCAAACCAGAATTTGCTTGTGGAATTTGCGGAGTAAGTATTGACGGGATGACACCGGGAGAACTTGATAGCGCCTTGTTTTCAAAATATAAAATTCACACAGTAGGTATTGTTTGGGAGAATGTAAGTTGCGTGAGAATCACGCCACATGTTTATACTAGACTTCAAGATTTGGATAAACTTGTTTATGCAATTACTGCCATCGCAAGTAAAAAATAAGTTTACATGAAACACAAAAAAAGAGGGAGCGGCTGCTCCCTCTTTTTTTGTGAAGAAAGTTTACTATATCTTCCTTTAGTAAAATTTAATTATTTGATAGTAGGATAGCTAATGCCTAATTGCTCTAAATATGTATTGTATTTACTTGGATCATAATAAAACTTTTCTAGTAGAGGTCTATATGTACCTTGTATTTCTTTATTCAAATGAATCGCAGGAGGATCATTCTTTGTAATGAATGGTATATACTGAACATCTTTTGTTTGTACTTCCTTAAAATACTTTTTAGCATCCGCAACTAAACTAGGCTTAGTAAATAAATCTAATAAAGTCATTGCTGTTGCCTCTGCACCAACCAAGGAACCCTTGTGTGCAATGGGTGTAGCCATCGCAATGGCATCTGCCCAATGATGTCCTTTTGTTCCTGGAATATTTGCAGGATACCTTAACACGATTGTTGGAAGGTTCCAAGAGATATCGGCAATATCATCTGAACCTCCACCGCAAGAAAATGCAACAGAACCTTTTAAAGTGTCAATAGTAGATTTTAATCCGTCAATAGGATTACCTTGTTGGTCTTTCTTTGGCGCTTCTACCAATGCTTGTACCCCTTTTGCCAAAGCAATATCTTTTTCATCCCAAACGGGCATCCCTACTTTTTTGATATTCGCATACATTGCTTCTGCAAGAGGTTTATTAAAATGACCTGGCCATGCAGTACCCAATATTTGATGCTTCATTTTTGTATTGGTCATCATTGCTGCACCTTCAGCAATTTTTATACCTGATTCATAATTCATTTTTATATCCTCATAAGTACGCTCTCTAAAATAATACCAAACGCTTGCCTTGCTTGGCACTACGTTAGGCTGGTCGCCTCCGTCTACTATAACATAGTGAGATCTATTAGTAGGCTTTAGATGTTCTCTTTTAAAATTCCAGCCTACATTCATTAATTCAACCGCATCCAGTGCACTTTTTGCTCTCCATGGTGCACCTGCTGCATGTGCTGCTTCTCCTTCAAAATCAAAACGTACACTTACAATTCCGTTACCACCATTGTCTCCATAACTTGAAGTAAAATCACCGCTGACGTGCGTAAAGATGCATGCATCCACGTTCTTAAAATAACCATCACGAACATACCAAGCTTTTGTGCCAACTAATTCTTCTGCAATACCAGGCCAGATGATAATGGTACCTGGTAATTTTTCACGTTCCATTAATTCCTTCATAGCAATAGCCGCATATATAATTACTGCCTGTCCAGAATTATGCCCTTCTCCATGACCGGGTGCCCCTTCAACAATGGGTGCTTTATACGCCACACCTGGTTTTTGAGATGCCTTTGGTATACAATCCACATCACTACCCAATGCAATCACAGGAGAACCACTGCCCCACTTAGCCATCCAAGCAGTCGGCACATTCGAAATGCCATTTTCTACTGTAAATCCATTTTTTGACAACACTGAAGTAATGTATTTAGACGTCTCTACTTCCTGAAACCCCAATTCAGCAAAACTAAAAATTTGATCTACCATCACTTGCACTTCCTTAGACTTTCCAGCTACAGACTGCATAAGGGTTTGCTTTAAAGCTGCTACCTCTTTTTCGGTGTATTTTTTTTGTGCAAAAATGGGTAAAGAAAAACTAAGTAAACAGATCAATGTAATAAAACGCTTTACTGATGTCATAATGTATGATTTACATGAAGAATGAAGTGATATTCAAGTATAAGTTACAAAAAAAATCCCCTATCAAAAAGATAAGGGATCAACTATTTATAGAAAGTGGGCTTATTTTGCCGCCATTTTAAATTCTATTGTTTTGGTATTAGATGCAGTAGTTTTAGAAGTAACAACAACTGAAAGATTATAAAGCACTCCTGGCACCAATCCTGTAACAGTAATTGGTGTATTTAAACTTGTACTCGAAATACTATTAGTATACGAAGTAGTGTTATCTGCAATTTTGATCAGCTTGGTGTCTATAGTCACACCACTTGCTGGCATTGCGGATAATATTACTGCTATTTTTTGTGAAGTACCCACAACAGCATAAATATTCGTTGCACCTGGATCAATGTCTATGACTACGCCATTGGTAGCTGTTAAACTTGGTTCAGTTACCACTGGCGGTGTTGGTGGAGTTGGAGCAGGACTGTCTCCTCCTTTACTACAACCCAAAAAGCCAATACTTAAGACCAATATTAAAATTATGTTTTTCATAGCAGCCACTTTAAAATGATTTAATGAAGATAACGATTTTTAACAATATGAAAGATTTAATAGAATTTTTAATAAAATAGCAAATTGAATGTAGGCAAGTCCAGAAGAGTATAAATACTTAAAATATCGCATTCCTTATCAACTAGGTTTACCCAATGAACCCTCTTAAGTATATTAATTACACACCAGTGTTAGCCCTCTCCTTTTGCTTTTCCCAAATATATGGCCAAATGATCCCTTTACAAACCTTTTGCCTTGCATCAGAAACTGCAATAATTCCTCAGACAGATGGATTTCAGGTTGACTGGAGACTTGATCTTGGAGTGACTGTTATACAACTTGACAAGTCGCATACTTACCATTTTAGTGCCGGATTTTTACAACCCAATATGAATCGATTTTCGATGATTGATCAATGGAATAAATACAACCCAAACATTGAATTAAAATACAATTATTATGGAGAGGCGATAGTGCTTGTTTCAAATGAGCCAGATTTGATTTTATATGGGTTTAAAATTTTTGATTTGCGTGGTCAAGAATTGATAAGTAATCAAACAAAATATATGAGTAGTTTTTTAGCAAAGTCAATTGATATGCGTCCTCTTGCTAGCGGAGTGTATATGATGCAGGTGTTTTATTTACCTGAGTGGATGACCCTGGATAGCAAATCAACCTATTGGATTAAATATGTAAAATTTATAAAACCATGAAGCAATTTTTATTGATATTATCGGTTTTATCTTGCCAAATAGGTTTGAGTCAAAATCATAAGGGCATTGCGTTTCAGGCAGTAGCAAGGTCTAGCTATGGGGTGATTATCCCAAACAAACAAATGCAAATAAGGATTAGTCTTTTAAAGGACACATTAGATGAAATTATTTTGTATCAAGAAATAAAATCTATTGTAACCAATCCATTGGGCTTGTTTTCAATTTTAATTGGCGCCGAAGAGCCTACTAAAATAATAACGATGGGGGATTTTGAAAAAATAAATTGGACCGACGCCTCCTATTTTATACGAGTAGAAATTGATCCCGATAACCATTTGCAATTTATTCGTATTGGACAACAACAAATTCAATATGCTGCATATGCTTTTTCGGCAGACCATGTATTGGCAGAAAATGTAAAAGGCGTGTTAAGTATACAACAGGGAGGCACAAGTGTCAATAATTTATCTGCTTTCAAATTGGCCTTACAGATTGACAAGGTCAACAATATACCAGACAGCTCAAAAATAGTGAGTAAGGCAACCCATCTAGCACTTAACAATAAGCTTGATAAAAAGGATACAGCAAGCCTAAGTAATAGAATCAACCAAAAATTAAACAAGGGCGATATCAGCGCATCGGAAATACATTCAAGCTTAGGCTTTATGCCCTTTGAAATGCATTTTGGTGCCTTTTCTGATACCACAAAACAATTTACAATTGCCAATACAGCCACTGCTATAAAATGGAGGGATACCATTCGAAATAGTCAACTATTTATTGGGCTTAATTCTAGTCTTGAACCAACAAGAATCGTAGTAGCCAAAGAGGGTATATATCTTGTGCAATATGCCTTGCAGGTAAGTAACCCTCAAATTGCAAATGATGAAATAAGTATCTGGATTAGAAGAAATGGCGCTGCTTATACTAATAGTCTAAGGCAATTTCTAACTGGCGCCGTAGGCGTCAAAAATATTTTTTCGGGACAAGCAACGATCCCTTTGGGTGAGGACGATTATCTAGAATTATTTATTAGTACAAAACATAGTCAGACTCAATTATTGAAAACAAGCAACTTATCAAATCCTTCTAGACCAGCCACCCCAAGCGCTCAAATCATGCTATTCAGAATTCAGTAAATTTTGCTCATCCCACTCATAAAATTTGTTTTTAAATACAAACCAGCCTAGTTAACTTTAGTTTGAACAAAAAACAACACTATGCGTCGAATTGTATCTCTGCTCGGTATTGTGCTATTATTAAGTGTTCAACTT
>JACCDT010894522.1_pt1 | contig 26023 bp, 34 predicted proteins | sample 7446291 | NCBI WGS metagenome assembly JACCDT01 (sample SAMN15323446, study PRJNA562643) | freshwater metagenome | isolation source: river surface water | place: USA:Blue River Watershed | collected 2017-08-17 | reverse complement strand
TCGATGGTTTTTGATATTCGGTTGACGATTTCTCGATTACGTGGTTCGTTATCAAAAACGTAAATATAATCGCTCCAATTAAACGACCTAATATCAACGTCGGACCCACACATAGCAACAGCATTTTGTACAAACGTGGAGTCGAAGGGTCCTTCAACAATGTAAATGGGTTCCGAAGAATCCACTTGGTCCAGTCCATAAAGTTTGGGCGATTCATCAGAAAGCATCACGGTGATGTATTTATTGGGAGATGATCCCAGTGCTCTTCCCTGAAAACCTATCAAGTTAGAGTCTGCATCATACATTGGTATAATAATGCGACTCTCATCCCTACCGATAGTGTCGAACGTAACTTTTTGAGTGTTCGTCCATTGTTTAAATTTGTCAGCAAAATAAAACTTTTCTGGGTTAAGTTTTCGTTTTTCTAGATACTCTCTGGCAATAAGAACCTCTGATGCTTTAGGCAAATCCAGTTTCTTTTTAAATACTGGTTTCGCAAAATCAAACTTGGGTTGCTCAACCACGAAGTTTTTACCAGTATGTCCCTCCTTAAACTTCTCAAGTGTGTATTGCTTATGAAGCGTAGGATCTAATTCTTTGAGAAAGTTATTGAAGGATAAACTTGCTCCGCAGTTATGACACTTAAAGTTTGTATTATTCTTTACTGGATAAATATATCCTCTTGTTTTATTCTTATTCTTCTGAGAATCACCACATAGGGGACAGCGGAAGTTGTAGAGATCCGCTTTGACTTTCTTAAATTTTTGTAAGCGTGATGAAACCAATCCAATATACTTGGAATCAATCAAATCCATTATAAAGGGGAATCAGTTCTTGCGTTCTATTGTAGCAGGGGCAGGGGTATGAGTCAATAGTCTGGGAACAAATGCGTTTATGATCCCGATCAAAGCAACTATTACAGCAAGAACTCCACCAGCTTGCCACCTAAATTTATATAATCCCTCAACCTTTAATTCAATGTCATCAACCTTTTTGCAAATATCTTCATCTGCTTTTGCTTGAATACTTATTCTTTCATCATGAACGGCGAGCATTTTACAAATATTCTGATTTGTTTCACTTAGAGTTTGAATAGCAGTATCAACTTTATCAATAATCTGCTCATGTGCTTTAAATCTTTCTTGAAGCACAGCTAGTTGAACTTCAGAATTATTGCCGAACATTTTACTTTAATCCCCCCTTCCAGCGTGTTCTTGCTCCAGGAAACTTACCTTTACCAATTATTTGCGGTGCTCTTCTTCTTCTCACCAAACCCATAACTTTATCATAACCATCAAGTCTTCCAGTAGGGGTTGAAGAACTAGTTAATCCTCCAGTGCCCACAACATTTGCAATAGCACCTTCTTCCTTCAAAAGGCGAACAATTTCAATTAATTTATCTGTTTTATCCATCAGAGTGCTTGCAATTGAGATAGGCATTCGGCGTCTTCAGAGATATCATGAATTTGAGTTTTAGGATATTCCGGAAAACGATTCAAAAATAATAAAAAACTTTTTACATAAGGCCAAAGATCAGAATCTAAATTATAAAAAAGAAGTGGGACTGTAGCATCATTAAAAACGTTAAAAAGAACCGTAAGATGATTCAATATTAAATGAGTTTTCAAAATACCAGTATTTTTATATCTTTTTAACAGTCTTTTAATATATTTAATTCGTTTCAAATCATCCTCAAAATCCTCTCTAGTTAAGGCTTGGGGGTTATCATAGAATTTTATTGCGAATAACAAATAGTTATCCTCATTCAATTCATCAAATCTCATATCATGTCATACTATCAAGTGTCTGGATACTGTGCGTCGTCGTCGGAATCTGTAACGATTGTGCTTCCAGCTACAAGAGTTTCTGTTTTAACTCTTAAGTTGCCATGCGTATCGTAATAGGTTGTAATACCAACCCATCCAGCATGAGCAGGAGCAAACTTACGAGCATTGCCAGTGGCGGCATTTGCAACATACTGTTCACCAGTGCTTATACCAACTACAGCAGTAAATACTGGACTGGTTGAAAATCCTGTTGTTTTTGATACTGGTGCTCTATAAACAGAATCGTGAAGAGTATAAATTGGTTCTTGAGATATCAAATAAGAAGTTCCTGCAGGAACTGTTGTAACTCCAGCAACAATATGCTGCGTTGATGCGATTGATAAAACTGTATTTGACGAAACAGAAGATACTACAGCATATCCATATGTCGCTCCAGCACCGATCGTTATTACATCACCAGCCTTAACTCCAACAGTCACAAACGTAGTGGCAGCACCAGTTACCACGTTAGTTCCCAAGTTTACTGCAATAGTGCTTGTATTAGCAACTAAATCTTTATTGCCCCAAAGAGACATGTTTCCTTACCTTATATAATTCTTATACTGATATTTATAAAAAAAGGAGACCTTTAGTTTTTGGTCCCCTTACGCAATATAATTTTTAAAAAATGTGTGGTTAGATCAAGTAATCCATTTTCCTCAAATCTTTTTGTTTTTGCCAACCACTCAGAAGCAGTTAACAAAAGACCAAGAACAATGGTTATTCCCCAATTAGTCACAAAGCAGGTAATCATGCTTCAGACTGTGGTTTAAAGAGAAGCTCTTTAACTGTAGAAAGAACCATATCATCAATACTGTTATCAGTTGTCTTTACATACTTTTCAAGAAGATCAATTACAAGATTTTTAACTGCGGGGTGAGTAGCAATTTTAAGAAGAAGTGGTTTTACCACTACTACAACTGCATCCATAATGACCTCCGTATAGAGAGTATCTTGGATTATTTATGAATCATCCAAGTCTACGTCTTCTTTCTTCTTCTCTTTCCCTTCTTTCCGACGCTGCTACTGCCGCTGCTGCTCTTTGCTTTTTCGCGGCAAGTCTATCAGCAGTTGTTTGTTCTGGTTTTTTAGGGCGATCACGTTCAGAAACACCTCTTTCCGATTCATGTTGGGCAACCGTTTTACCACTTCTAGTCATCATACCTGATTTGTTTTGAGATCTTACAAATTCAACAGCACGATCTCTTTTTCCCCTTGGTTGACCCTTACGCTCTCTTGCTCTTTCGTCAATTACTTCCATTTCTTCAGTAGCAACCATTACAATAGGATTTCTTGCACCTCTAAATCTTGCAGCAGTCTTTGCAAGACTTATTGCAGTTGGAAGCGAACGAGGATCCATTTTTTTATCTTTGATATTCATTTTATCCTTATCCTCATCCTCACAACCACATTCAGATCCCTCTTTCATTGCCTGCTTACGAATTGTGGCAAAATAAACTTTCTCACCCTGCTCTGCACCATATTGTTTTTTCATCGATGCCTTCATACCAGAAGGATCATATTTTGCCTTCAATTTTTTTTCTTTAGTTTTTGCTCCTTTAGTCATTTTCTTTTCTTGAAGCATTTCAAGAAACTTTCCATATCCATCAAGTTCAGCATGTGCCAAAATAGTACTTGATGGATTTACAACTACTTTATTCTTCATCTTTGCGGGAAGAATATCAATTTGCTTTTGATTTGTATCAGGATTTACTAGTTGTTGAGGATCCGTTTGAGGTAAGTTTGCAGTTGCAGATATCTCACCTAAAAAAAAATTTTCTTTTACGCTTGAAGTATCCTTACCATCAGGAACTCCACCTCTTTTGCGTTGAATAGCATTATGAACTGCTCCACGATATTCTTTTGCACCACTTTCAACTTTTCCATCACGATCATAATCTCTTTTTGCCTTTTTATTTAAAACTTCGGAAGTTTTTTCACCTTTTGTTCTCTCACCTTCGTATGGAGTTCCATATTCAGTCATTTCAACTTCAAGACCTTTCGCTCTCAGTTGACTAATTTTTTCACGGTTTGCATATCTAACATAAGTGACATTACTACCTTTATCAGTAACTCTTACCTTATATTTTTTAGATTCTGATGTTTGATTTGCTTCTTCTTCCAATTCATTCTTAAGTTGGTTAATATCAACTACTTCACTTTTTTTCTCCACAAAAACCTTATAAAGTGCTTTTGCCATTGAATCTGAAGCAGAACTCTTCATATCCATGTCAAAATTTTCAGATTGCACTCCACCACCTTTACCAAAAAGTTTATTTCTTACTTCTGTTTTTTCTGCCTCACTCATTGAACTATTTTGCATATATTGTGAGTAAGCACTACGAAGAGGAATATTCTCTCTTCTTGCACGATATCTAATGTCAGAAGCAGCTTGACTTATTCTTTGTTCTGGGGTTTTATCTGCACCACCACCCTTTTCTTTGTCATCACCTGCAGATGGTTTATTTCCTTGTGGTTTTGAAGGAGCAGACATTTGTGCCTGCGGATGTTTTCTTGCAGGAAGATCTTCAGCAATATGCTTTTTCATGAGGAGAATTTAACGTTTTACTTTTTCCTATTTTTATTTATCAATTTTAAACCATAAGGTTTTCCACCAACTTGAAGATTTTCTGCACCTGTTCCAACTGCTCCAGGAGTCATCATTGCAGCATATTTAAAAAATCCAGTAGTTCCAATCAAAGTATTTGGTTTTCCAGGCATTCTCATCATTCTTGACATTGTTTTTTCAGAATAAGATTCTTTAACATCTTTAATCCAAGACTTGAACATCATTCCATTTTCTGTCACACAAATCAAATAATTTGTTCCTCTACGAATTATACGTCCAACTAAACCTGTATTTAAATTTTCAACAAATTCATCAACTTTAAAAATACTCTCATCAATATAATTTTCTCTTAAAGTTTGTTGATCAAATTTTGGAGCAATCTCCCACGTATTGTATCCTTCTTGCTGAATCTCCTGAATACCCATTCCCTGACGAACAAGATCAAACAACTCAAGTGCTTGTTTAGTTCTAACTCCTTTAGGAAGACCTGAACGAAATGTAATAAAATCTCCTTCTGCAGCAGCAAGTCTTAGTCTCGAAGCAGAAACTCCTTCCACACCTTTATTGCTGTCAGGATCTCTGTCACCAGAAGAAAGGACCTCAATCATATCAAATTGATAAAGTTGTCCATTATAATTGTTAGAAAGTTTTTCAAATTCTTTAACTCTATCTGCTCCACCAATAATTCTCACATTAGCATATCCATCATTATGTGCCTTCTTTAGTACATCAAAAATAGTTCTAAAATTTGGATCATTGACAATTCTTTCACTATGATCAGGAAACATCCTTCTCATATAAGAAATTTTCGTATCAGGATCTAAAGGATTTTTCTTCTTATCTTGACTACGAGAAGGAACAATCAAATAATCTCCACCATCTTCCATTGCTGCCATTGCTGCAGTATCCATCAATTGTTGGTGCCCAATTGTTGGGGGATTAAATCGACCAAAAGCAACAGTGAGAGTGCCTCTGGTTTTTTCAACTGGCAGAAAACTTTGAGGAGGTAATTGTTGATCAACTTGCTGTTCTGGCGCTGGTTGTTGGTCAAGAGGAATCTCTTGTTGGGGCATCTGTTGGGGCATCTGTTGGGGAACTGATTCTGCAGAAGATCCAAGAGGAATGTCCTTTTCAAACTCAGACTGCTTTGGATCCTTACCACCAATAACCTGCCGTTTGTTGTAAAACTTCAGTTTAGCGCCCATGGACTTTGCTTCAAATTCACCTGTGGCCCTATTATACCACCCTCCATGCCCATCTCCAACCAATCCAAGGCGTTTTGCTTGAACAGATGCTGTGGTTGCTTCTGAAAGAAACTGAGGAAAATTTTTCATTCTATACTTTTTTATATTATTACAGATCAGTATCTAACCTATCTAATATATATTTATTCTTTATAAATGCCCGTGAGAAGATTCGAACTTCCACTGTAATGATCCTAAATCATTTGCCTCCTGCCGTTGGGCTACACGGGCATAATAATATTATATCACATTTTACCTTTTTGTTCATAGTGTTCTATGAAATGACAATTTGCACAAAGAACTTCACATTTATTAATTTCCCTCATAAGAGAGGAGAGTTTTCTTTGCCCAACTTTTGATGAAACATCAAACTCTTTATTTAAATCTTTATGATGAAATTGAAGAACTCTATGATCAGAAATACCACATCTATTGCAAGATAAAGTTTTTTTATAATTTAAAAATTCTTCTTTATATTCAGTTTTTCTGTTATCTAATACAACTCTTTCACAAGAAAAACACATCCACCGATAGTAATTTTGCTTTCCTCTATTTGCTATTCTAAAATCCGTTATTTCTTTATGTTGTTTGCAACATCTACATATCCTATGTGTTCCAAAATCAGACAATTCTTTTGGATTATTTTTAAAATGAACCTTAAGACCTTCACTAATTGTTCTTGATTGTATATCTCCTCGCTTTCTAGCTTTTGCTATTGCCCCAGCACTAATACCATATTTTTTATGCAAGTCCCTATATCCTAAACCAGCATTATAATCCGCAGATATTATAGACCAATCATAAACTTTTTTACCCATTTTGAAATAGCAACTCTACTACTCTCTATTTATAATGGAGTATAACGGTTCTGCCCCGTTTTCTTATCTGTGCAAGAGATAGATTTTACTAATTAAACTAATACCCCAATAAAACCACTATATCACCGAAGTGGCATAAGGTCAAATAGTTCTGGATGAAGTTGACCATATTTCCTTATCAATTCGCCTGCTTTTGCATTTGCTTGATTTTCAATTGGACTACCCGCATGAGAACTTCTACGATCTAAACCCTTCTCAACATTCTGCTTATAGTGGACATATTCATGAGCAAGTGTTCTTAAAATATCCATAGGATGACGATTAATTACAGTAAGGTAAATAACGTTATCTTTTGAAATTTGCCCAAATGCTGCACTTCTTTTTGCAAAGTCAGCATCATCCACCAAAATGACTGGAATATCATAAGTAAGACGCAATTCTCTTTTTAAAAAAATAGTAAATCTTTTGAGAAGTGCGTCAAACTGAATTTGAGTAGTTGGTCTTCCTTTTCTTTTACCAAGAATAGACATATTTTTTGAAATATTTATCAGACGCCAAGAACAGCGCCAATACCATCATCAATATCTCGAATAACTGTGCGAATATCAGCAATACGTGGAGGAATACTTACTTCATCATAAGTATATCCTTTTTGGGATTCAAACAGAACTTGACGAACTGCGGCAGCACAACGGGCATCCATTTTAATTGTCACTTTCTTATCTTTACTCATCGGTCGTCAGCAGCACGGTTTTCGGAGAAATAAACATCAAAAGCACCTTCAGGATAACGCTTCAGAAGTTTCTGAACATTACGAGCAACTACATCATCAAGAGTGACATCAAGTGCGATACACGCTTGGGCAACGTACCACATAATATCACCCAGTTCAATAATCAGATGCTCACGGTTATCATCATTATAAGGTTTGCCTTGAAAAATCATCTTCTTAACAATTTCCATAAACTCACCACCTTCTGCATTGATACCAACAGAAGCAGTCAGAAGACGTTCAATGTTAGCACCTTTCTCATCCAATTGAACCAGACGATCGGAGAGCGCAAGAAAGTCTTTCGATGCATCGGAAGTTACAGCATCGACAAACTCAGCATACTTATCAAAATCAACGTGTTTTGCAGTTTCCATTAAAATTTAAATCCTTCAAACGACTTTTTAGGTTTCTTGTCTTCGTAATCATTATACTCGTCTTCGTTTCCAGAGTCAAGTATATCTTTTTGTGCTGACTGTTCGCAATCATACAGTCTCATTTTAGCACGATCAATACCCACAATAAAACGTTTGTAGATAGTGGGGTCATTATAACGGTTCTTCAATTGCTTCACCATAATCTGTCCCAACCCTTCCAACTCTTCAGTACTAATAAGGGCAAACATAAGATCAGCAGTAGCAGGGAGACCAAAGGACTCACTAGTATCAGTAAGTTCAACATCAGAGTTCCCATAACCACTGCGAGTAGTCTGGGTAGCAGAGACAATGGGAACATTGAATTCCACCGCCAAACCGCGAAGTTCTTCAGCAATCGCTTTAATATATGAATATGAATTGACAGAAAGGTTTGATTTATACCTGCTGGAAGCACATATATTAAGGTAATCAATGAAAATAATATCAGGTCTAAATGACTTTTTAAGTGAAAGTTCATTGAGGAGTGCCTTGAAATGTCCTGAGTGCGCTGAAGCAGTAGGATATTCTTTGATTATCAAAGAACCTTGAGTCTTCTTTCCAATACTATTTACTTTATTCTCAAACGTTGAGCGCGGGAGATCAACCAGTTGCTGAATCGGGACATTGAGAAGGTTTGCATCAATTCTTTCTGCAATTCGCTCTTCCGCCATTTCAAGAGTGATATAGAGTACGTTCCTGCCTTGCAGTAAGACGGAAGAAGCAACGTGGCACATGAAGAGACTTTTTCCGACGCCCGTACCAGCGAGAGCGATATTGAGAGTCTTATTAGGTATACCACCTTTCGTGATTTTGTTGAAATATTCCAGATCAAACTCGATCTTATCTTCTTTACGGTGGTAAAATTCATAACGATCCTCGTAGTTCTGAAGATAATCATGCCCAATATTGTTATCAAACGATACTGCTAGAGCATCAGAAAGAATGCTTGGAATCGCATCACGATTTTTCTTCTCATTATTTCCATCAGCAATATGGATTGATTCCATAAGTGCTAAGTAAATAGCACGATCACGACACCACTTTTCAGTAGTATCAAGCAACCACTGCTTTTCTACAAGAGCATCATTCAGAGAAGCATTGATTTCTCGAATCTCTTTGACTTCTGTTTCATTGAGATCCGTGCGATTTTCCACCTCAATGTTGAGTGCTTCAATGGTAATTGCTGAACCATACTTAACAATGAATTGAACAATCTCCTCAAAAATGATCTTTTCCGCCTTTTGCTCAAAATAATCTGGTTGTATGAAAGGAATAACTTTGCGCGAGTAGTCTTCATTAAATACAAGGTTCCTTAAAATAGTAGTTTCAATTCTTTCCATTATTTGTAATGCAAATAGGCACTCATAATATACTTTGGACCACTGATAGGAGGTTGCCCTTTATGAGGGAACATCCAAAGTGGAGGAAAAATAACTAATTTTCCTTTGGATGGTTTAATTTGAAGATCTTTAAAGATTGTTTCTCCACCCTCTTCAACATCATTCAAATACCAGAAAAAAGATAAAAATCTTCTTGACGATGCATAATCCATAACATCAACATGAGTATCAAAACGATCTTCTCCTCCAGAATTATACCGTTTTATCCTAAATTGTTCAAATGCATGTTCTTGAGGAAATACCCGATTATCTACAAACTCATAATACTTATCCCTATATTCAAAAACTTTTTTAATAATATGATTGTGAACAGCATTAACGTCTGGAGTTAATTCTCTGTTCTCAGTTAAGTTAAATTGAGTAAAATTGGGAGTGCCATTACTATCGAACCTTTCATGCTTATCGGAAACTTGCTCAAAAAGAGAAACTAAAAAATCACAAATATTTGATTCTAATGCATTCTCATAAACATGAATAAAATCATTTAATTCATCCATAAGAGAATTGTTGTTTCGCGGCAGCATCAAGTTGCTGCATTACTTCTTCGGTAAAATACTGGTCTGGGTTTTTCAAGATTTCCTTACCATAAATTTTCTTACCATTAATCTCATAACGTCCAGCGACATTCTTCCACATTCCTGCCTGCTCGCCAAGTTCAAGAAGACCGTAATAACGATCAAGACCACGTTCATCATAGTAAAGACGAACTTCAACGTCTTGATTTTCTTTACTCAAACGCGATTTAGCAGTCTTTGCCTTGATAATGTTTCCAATGACTTCTGTTCCATCCTTTTCCTTTTTCTTACTGAGATAAATGATAGTAGAAGCAGCATACTTAAGACCACTACCACCGCCCATCTCCTTAGTAGGAACGTAAGCACCAATAACGTCATAAGTGTGATTGGTTACAATCATTGGAATATTTGCCTGCCCCAACTTGAGAGTGAGCATTCGGAATGCACCTTTTACAAGTTGTGATTTGGTCATATCACGAACTTGTTTATCGTTCAGTGCATCAGTGATCTCTTTCTCAGTAGAAAGCATACCCAAAGAGTCTAGCACAAACATACAAGGCTTGCGTTCTTCTACAGGTTTTTTCATGTAAAGATCTACTGCTTTGAGTGCTTTTCCACGAAACTCTTCAATAGTAACAACGTTGACAACCACAAGACGAGAAGTATCAATTCCACGAGATTCTAATAGAGATTTAGTGATAGCAGCCTCAGTGTCAAAGTAGAGACAGTAACCATCGGAATGAGTATCAAGAAAGTTCTTAACCACAGCGAGAGAGAAAAAAGTCTTTCCAGTAGAAGACTCTCCAGCAATAGCAGTAATCTTATTCCCAGATACACCGCCAAATACACTACCTGAAACCAGTGCATTAAAAATGTATGAACCCGTATCAACATAAGTCTCAGTCTCATCAATATCAGAGGCAAGTTTTGTGTACTCACCACCAACTTCTTTTACAATTTCTTTAAGAAAATCCATCAGCATACCATCCCGTATTCTTCACAAAGTATTTTTTTATAAGGCAAACCTTGCTCTCTAAGTTCTTTTACCAGTTTAAGTTTGTGATAAAGTGCCGCATCTCCACCAAATCCAAGAGCACTTACAATTTTATTCAGTTCATCATCGTTAATAGGCAAATCCATTAGGCAAAAAATAGTTCAAGGTTTACAGTTTTTTCCACGTTCCATCCAATAGAATCAAGAATGGATTTCAACGGTTCTACAAAACTCTTTTCAAATTGTAGGTCATAGTCAATGTATTTGTCAAGACCAAGTTCCTTAGGAAAATCTTGAATAAATGAAATTACATTTTCTTGAATTATGTTTGGTTTTTTGAGAAAAATAAATTTAACCTTCTCACCATTATTAATCAAAGAATACTTATTTGTAAGGTTTTTTTCTTTTACATAATGATTAAAAAGCAATGCACCACGAATATGAATCGGAGTTTTAGGTGCGTAGATATTTGAAGATGAATAGTATTTACGAACATCGGAAGCAGTTCTAGGAAATGCAATTTGTTCGGGAGGAAGTTTTTTAAATTCTTGACGGCAATTATCTATGAAATCGATCACTTCTTCTTCAGTTCCACTCATCATCAGTTTCAAACCATCCTTAATCATCTGGCGACAAGGTGCAGGAGTAGAAGACTTGACTGCCTCAATACCCATCATCTTCAATTTAGGTTCTTCATAACGAACACCTTCACTGTCCCAGACATTGAGGATGTAACGCTTCTTAGCAGTCCAAATTCCACGTTCGGCAATATTCTCACGCTTCATCTGCATTTTCTGGTCATAAGCATTCACATAGTCTGCCAGTTCTTGGTAGCAACTTTCAATATACTTTTCAAGTTCCACCTTAGCGACCTTATCAAGGAACGAAACAACGCTTTGAGTAGTTTTCTCTCTTCCCTTGTATACAGTTTCAACCAAAGGACCCATATTAAGATAAATGGAGTCAGTATCAGAAGCAATAACATAATCAACATCCTGTGTCTTGAGAACTTTATTCAGATACTTATTAATCTTATCTTCAATCCAACGAATCGAAACCTGCCCCGAAAGAGTAATTGCCTCAGCATTCGCTAGTTTAAAATAACGAAAGTACTGATTACCAATAGCACCATAAGCAGAGTTGAGTTGAATCTTCCTTGCCATTTGGATGTTATTGCATCGTGCAATCTCCTTTTCCAGTTCTTTGGTTTTCTTTTTCTCATATTCCTGTTTGGCAGCAATCATTTTCTTCTTATAGATGGTACGATCCTCATAGATCTTTTCCATCAATTCCGGAAGAAATCCACGCACATCTTTACGGTACATGGCACCATTGGCACAAACCGCATAGTCCTTGTACAGTTCAAAATTAATTTGCTGATTAAGAATTTTGTCTACGGTTACAGAAGGATGCCTTTCATCCAAAAGAGTTTCTGGTGAGATATTGTATTGCATAATCAAGTGAGGATATAGACTGTTAAGGTCAAAGTTCACTACCCAATCATACTTTCCAGGAATTGGTTCCTTCACATAAGCACCAGCATACTTAGAATCCTTATCGGAACGTTCTTTGGGAGGAATCACAATATTCCTTTTCTTAAGATAGTTGTAGATAATCGTATCCCACATTCTAACTTGAGAAAACACATCCGTATAGTTTGCTTTAGCATCGTATGCCATAGTCAAAGCAAGTTCAATCAATTTCATCTTGTCTTCCAGACGGTCAACAAGTTCCACGTCAATAATGTTGTATTCTACAAACTTTTGCCAACCTTTAGTGTAGAAATCTTTAAAAGTATCAAACTCAGAGTGATCAAGTTTTTTCTGACCAAGTTCTACACTTGCAATGTAATCAAGACGATAAGATTCTTGTGCTTTATAAGTAAACTTTTTATAGAGATTCAGATAGTCAAGTTGACTAATACCACCAACATCATAACAAATATGTTTACGTCCAGAAATATACGTTTCACTTTCAGTAACAAGACCCCAAGGCGAGAAACGCTTCATCAACTTTTCTCCAAGAATACGATCCAGACGACGAACCAAATAAGGAACGTCATACAGTTCAGTATTCCATCCAGTCACCACTTCTGGTGTATTTTCTTCAACCATCCACCAATTAATAAAATTCATCAAAAGATCATACTCATTATCAAATGATCTATAGATCACATTTTTCTGTTGATTATTAAAAGGACCCATACCCCAAGTACGAATCTGTTTAGATGAATAATCTTGGATGGTGATTAGCAAAACTTCTTCAGCAGCACTTTCCACATCGGGAAATCCATTTTCAGATGCAACCTCAATATCCAAAGTTGTGACTTTAACTTTACCAATATCAAACTTTAGTTCCTCCTCAGGGTACATTTCAGAAATGTATTGATAGATGTATTGAGTATTTCCAAAGATCTTAAAATTTTCTACACCATCATACTTTTTAATAAATTCACGACAATCCCGAACAGATCCTGGTTGAATTGCTTCTACATATTCTCCTGTCAGAGTTTGATATTTTGTTTTTTTATTTGAAGAGATAAAAAGAGTCGGGTTAAACTTCTCACGAGTCATGAAGTGTTTACCATCTTCATAACCACGAACCAAGAAGTGGTCCCCGACCATCTGAACGTTTGTATAAAAGCGTTGCGACATTATGCAGTTAATTCAAGATACTTTTCAATGATTTCTTTTTTGGGATCAACTATAGTAAGAATACTATCAGAATGAATCATCATTTCAGTCTGATCTGTAACTTCTGGCCATGGAGTTAAATTACCTTCACCATCAATAAGATGTGGATTGGTAAGTTTACAATCTGGTTCTCCCAATTCCGACTGAATTTCAATGATTTCTGTAACTATTACAGTATCAGCTTTCAGTAAAAGACACTTTATCAATTTGTCCATTTATTTTTTCCTCATACATTTCTTTTACGGGTTTAATTGGTTCCAAAATAGTAACTATCCAATCTGGAGGAACAGGAATTTGTTCATCGCTGGTTAGAACAATCCAAGGTGCCAAAGAAATTTCTATATCATTTTTTGGATTGCCACTATCTTCGGTTAAAAGAAGAGACTTCCTGATTTCAACCTTATGTGGTTTTGTAAAAAGGTATCCACATACTTTTTCATCAGAAATCAATTCCTTAGCATCAGAGATTACAGTTTCTCCAGATTTTAACAGTGCTAGTTTGATTGACATTTTCCTATTGTTCCTCAATCCATTTTACCAATAAAAAGGGGAGGTGTCAACTGGATTTTGCCAGTTGCCTCCCAGCGCCGACGATATTCAGTTTTATTTATAGATAATCCTTACGAGCATGATGCTCTGGTACTATTTTCCCAAGTACGATCCGTAAAAGTCCGTCTTCAAATGTGACTTCGCGCACTTCTGTGTCGTCGGATAAAGTCCACGCTCGTTTAAAACTTCTGCTAGCCACTCCCTTGTGGATAAACGTCCTATCCGATTCGGCATCTGCTTTTTGCCCTTCGACAAAAAGTTTTCCATACTCTGTGAAAACATTGACCTCTCCTTTCTTGAATCCTGCTAATGCGAGTTCCAGATGGGATTCGACATTATTTATTTGGATTAGGTTATATGGAGGATAGTTCGTTGTAGTTTCGTGAAGATTAAATAGTCTATCAAAATATTCATCCATTCCAATACTATTGCGAGTGATTCTTTCCATCAAAGCAGGAAGATCAGACGCAGTAAACCGTGATGTTGCAAGGTTAGTCATTATGGTATCTCCTTTAAAAGCGAGTTATTTTTTGTGGACCCTTAGGGCATCCGTATATAATTATAATACTTCTTACAAAAAAAGCGGGTGTAAAACCCGCTCTTTATCATTCGGCATCCTCTACCTTTTTCTTTTTAGAACCAATATTGTACTTGGTTTCAAGAATCCAATCACCCTTATCTTTGTAAGCAAGAACCTTAATTTGGTTCAAGGGGGCAATGTCTTGAATTTTGGTAAGATCGACAATAGTAATTAATCCCCAATCAGCAAGAAGTTGGGCAATACGATTGCGACGCTGAACATCATTCACAGTAAGGTTTGCATGTTTGCCGTCAAGAGCAAACAATTCCTTAAAATGAACGAGATAATATCTACCTTGCTTGTGCAGAATATGACAAGACTGATAGATTTTCTTTTCCTTTCTTGAAGCAACTCCGATACGGGTCAAAGTCTCACGAACCTTCAAAAAATCGTCAGGTTCGTTAAGAATCACTTCCACCATTTGATCGGGCGTCCACTTCACTTCAGGTTCTTGAACGACACTCATTTTGTTCCTCCAGTTTCAAATTTCGATTTTATAAAATTAAGTTGTTCTTTTGTAAGAATCCTCAAAGCTTGTTTTGCCTTTTCATTACTATAACCATAATAACGTTTGACATAATCAAGGTCTTTGATTTTATCTTGACGGAGCCAGGGAGAATATCTCTTCTTTTTCCTCAGACTATTTATAAAAAAGTCATATTGCATCTTTTTTGGGAGGAAATGATACTGATTCATTTCATTCGCAAACATAATACAATCAATGTGCCCAGAGAGACAACGATTGACAATATAAGGTGCATATTCCTTCTCAAGTGAAGGGTCTTTGTCAATCAGGTGTTCCTTCGTCTGATTGATCGAGTTTAACCAGTCCTTCAATTCCATAATTAAAAAGCAGAAGTTCTTTACGTTGTTTTTGTTCGCGCATATATTCGCCAACAGAACGCATTGTGTAAGTCAGATCAAATTCAGCAGCGTTCCAATTCTTAAACCTATCTTTTACCAGTTGATCCGAATTATAACTGATTAACTGGTCCATATTATTAGCATCACAATCAGCAGCAAACTTATCGTGATCAAATCCTTTGTGCATTGATCCCTTACGCCCATAGAGATTATCCTTAATATCATAAGGAGGATCGAGATACACAAAGGCACCCATATTTCCATCCAACAAATAGTCGTAGGAATAATTAGTTATACGCCAATTTTTAATTAACGCAGAATATTCAGGCAACTTTTCAATCCCACGCATTGAGAAGTTGGAGACGGATGCCTGTTGTGAAAATGAAGAACTCTCTGTGAGACCACTGAAAGAACACTTATTGACAATATAGAAAGCCACAGCACGATCAATGCTTGACAAATTTTTGTCATTGATATGCTCCTTTGACTTGAGAAACAATTCTTTTGCCAAATCTGGAGTATTGTAAGCAGTTTTACAATCAACCAGTTCGTTTTTTAAATCATTTCCAAACATCTGAAGTTGTTGCCAGAAGTTTACAAGAGGTTCGTATAAGTCATTTACCCAAATATCTAGGTTGGGATATTTTTTGGTGATATAAATCGCAACACTTCCTCCACCAAGAAATGATTCACGGAACTGATCATAGTTGCGAAGGTCGGGGAAATAAGGTCCCATCTTCTCACAAGCACGGGACTTACCGCCCGGATAACGAAGGGGAGTTTTCAAAGATTTCATTCTGGTATGCTCCTAATATAATCAAGATAAAAATCGACTTTTTTATTGAAAAAGTTTTCGTTCAATGAAGGACCACCATCCAAGAAAAAATGTTTTGGTTCTGGATCACAAGATGCAGTGATAGTAGTTCCAGATATTTTAATATTATACAGCATTGATCCAGGAACACAACATGCTTTAAGTTTATCTGGATCTGTAAAAATATAATAATCTGCAGAATTAAAACGAGAAAGATCTGGCGCACTGCGAGCATTCATAACAATTACACCACGAACTGCACGTTCACTTTTATTTTTAAAGCAAATCTTTTTACTCTCATAGGTTTTACCTTTGAGATCGACCAGATCTTTACCAACTAAATTAACTCTTTTTAATTGTCCATAACTATATTCTTGATATGCATATTCAATCACTTTACCCAATTCAAAATACTCAGTGGAATCTGTATTGCCAGAAAGAGTGGAAAGAAAGTTGGATAGTTTTTTAAGATTTAATGTAGAAAAATCAATCATTGTTCACATAATTAATAGGATGATACTTCAAATATTCTCTAAAAGTAAGTTTCATTTCTTTCTGCGTCATACCACAATGCTTTGCGGCAGCAGGTAAATTCATTGTAGCACGATATAATCCCTCATTTGCTTCCTTTACATTTTCTGGAGTTGTTTTTACTGGAATATCATATAAGTCCCATTTATTAATTTTAAAAGGATTCATTTGAACTCAACCTCCACCATCAATTCAGTAAGAGCAGCAAGAAGATTTATTTCTTGGTCAGCCACGAACGCACATTGGTATTGATACTTAGCAATAATAAGAACGGCAGCAGGAATAGTTGCGGGTGAAAGGCAATCATAACAGGCGTCATAAACCCTACGAAGTAGATGAGAAGCATCGTTGTCCAAGTTGCTGACCACCCACTTTCGGACTTCAGTAAAGTTTTTATCCTTGAGATTTTTAACAAGTTCATTTACAGATACATCAGAGAAAGATGCAAGAATTCCAGAATCAATTTTTCCACCAACAGAGTATCTTTGACACTCATTAAGAACTCTCCGCCAATCGGGAAAGTGCTTATTAATCAGTTCGGCAAGAACTTTAGGATCGTATTGTACACCTTCCGCATCCAAGATGTCTTGTAGACGCTTGAAGAAGGATCCTGCCAATTTGAGTTTTTCTTTTCCTTTAATTCCAAAGTCGATGACGGCACATCGGGAGTGGAGAGGTTCAAGGATTTTGTTTTTATAGTTGCAAGTGAAGATGAATCGGCAGTTACCAGCAAACTCCTCAATAAACGCCCGTAGGAGGAGTTGTACATCGTTCCCTGTGTTATCTGCCTCATCAATGATGACGACTTTGTGTTTAGCATCTGACGAAAGCGAAACGGTCGAAGCGAAGTTTTTCGCATTGTTTCGGACAGTATCGAGGAATCTACCTTCGTCGGATCCATTGATGACATAAACATCTACCCCCAATTCATTACAGAGTGCTTTTGCTACTGTAGTCTTGCCAATTCCTGGAGGACCAGCAAGAAGCATATTTGGAATTTCACCTTTATTTAGAAAATCCTGAAAAGTCTTCTTGATATTTTCAGGAAGGATGCAGTCTTCAATTGTCTTTGGGCGATATTTCTCAACCCAGATAAAATCACTATTCATGATACCTTTTCAATAAACTCTGCTTGTTCTACTAGTTCATATGGGAGATTTTCTGACCAAACATAATCAAGATGAGTATCATCTATTTCGGGAATAAATGTCTCATCAATTTCTACCAAATAAAGTAAAGAAGGAGTATGGGTTGCTTTTGCATCAGGCACATCTGGAAAAAAATAATTTGAGAATGCAATCAATCTGCGATTTTCAAAATATCTACCAATTTCTCTTGTCTGCACTCTCCGAGCAAATTGATCTATTGTTTCTTTAAATCTCAATCTTCCACCAATTACCCAATAAACACCTTTTAATGGTTGCTCTGCACGTTTAATAAAAAGATATTTATTTTTACATTTAATTAAAAAATCAATACAAAATAATGGCACAGATTTTATAATTTTTGCATATTCATCATCCGGAATAAAATCCATATTCATAGTCATAATTTAGATCCAATCAGGTTTTCGTTCTGGCATACGAAGATAATTAGATGCAACCCAAGGTTTGGATGCGATATACATCTTGTAAGCAGTAAAAGTGTCAATGCTTGTGTCAAGTTTATACTCATCGGGCATTGCTCTAGCAAACGGCGTAACATCGGTAATTTTACCCTTTGGAAAAAGATAGTATGCTTGCAAAAGCGTATTATAGCATGAATGAGTTTTACTATAACGAACAGAATACTCGTCACATAAATTCATTCCATGTTTAATTAACCAATATGCGTTATGAATACTATCCATTGCCCATTTAGTACAGGGATGATTACGAAACGCACCCTTTTCAGTTCTGTAAGGAGTGTTGTCAGTCTTGTACAGAGGACCATAGTTATGACCCCATTTTTCAGATGCCACAATAGAAAGCATTTGACAGCATTCTAGTGGCATCTTGACAATGTGTTTGTCTGGTAAGCAGATAGCACTCTCAGCAGGCCAAGGGGAAGTTACAAAGATGTTCATTAGAAACAATACTTTTTAAGTACGTACTTAACTTTATCTGGTTTATCTTCCATCCAAAATGCTTCTCGATCAACTTGCTTCAAGTTATAATCAAAAGCAATGACTTTTTTTAGATCACTTTCTCTTCTAGAATTCAAGTACATTGATGAAGAGTTAATTCCAAAAGGAACTAGATCTCTGAAATTTCCTTTACAAGATTGTGCCACGTGGACAGATTCATGCAATAGTGTTTCGAGAACATTAGTCTCAATATCGTTGTAAGTTTTTATTTTACTAGTACAAAATGTTAAAGTTTTTTTAGGAGCACTATAAAATCCAAAAATGTCATATTGTCGGCAAATTGGAGTATTTTCAACTACCCGAATTTTTTTGGACACCATATTGTAAATGGATTGTCCTTCGGGAGAAAGATAAAGTAAAAATTCCATCAACCAAAAGTCGAATCAGGTTCTAGAGCAATATAATAGCAGAGATTATACTTCGGATTCGTAAACTGTGACAGAAGTTTTTGTGACACAACAACGTCATAGGCACCAGGAATAATTTTAATATTTTCTACTTTGAAATTAAAAATAAATTCCTGATCCGTCTCCCCAACAACAATGGAATATTCATTAGAAGTATCATTCTTCTTATCACGAACCACCAAACGAATTACACCTGCTTCACCAACAGCAGAAAAATCAGGAAGTTGATAAACTGCTGCTGCTTTGAGCAATTTTTCTAGTGTTACGCTATCCAATTGAAAACAAACGTCTTGAGATGGAAGTTTGATCTCTTTTTCTGGAGGAGAAATGATTACATTAGGATCAGCAAAGAAATATTTCACCCTGCGCTTTCCTTCTTTAATACTGAGATAGGACTCTTCAACAAAATCAAGATCAGGATCTTGATGAAGACTCAGACCATTCAAAAACTGGTTGAGATCATAAATCGCAAAGTCGCGGGGGAATTCTTCAGTAATTTCTGCTTCAGCAAGAATATTCTTTGCCACAGAAATAGTACGAAGACGATTGCCCTGCTTCACAAGAATGGAGTTGTTAATACCAGCAAAGTTCTTGAGAAGGGCAACGGTATTGTCAGAGAGTTTCATAGTTTTATCTTGAAGTTTCATAATCAACGGAATTCTGTCAGACCATTATCTTTGCGGGAATAGTGACCATCAAAGTGGAGCAGCAGCATAGCATAGTGAATAACTTTCATCAGGTCACGCTTGTTGCGACCATCCTTATCACCATAACGGCTTCCGTACTTAAGGATGTTTGCCTGACAAAAACCTGCTGCCAGTTTCTTTGCTGCCATCAGATCAATTGTTTGAATATCAGCATAACCAGATTCATCACCACAATAATGACCATGATAAGTGCTGGTCACATAATCCTCAACGTCCTTGAGGATCTTATCCTCATTATATTTCCAAAGATGGTTTGTTTTTTCAGTCATAGTAATAGTAAAATCCGATTCAATCATAAAAAGAGGGAAGGCATATTTTTACCTTCCCCAATTATATCAGAACGGAAGTTTATCGTCAACGTATTCTACAGTCATTTCAGGACCAGTAGAAGGCATTTGGAAATCAGCATCTACCTTATCGTAAAGTTCGATAAAAGCAGTCTTAGTTTCATCATCAAATCGGGCAGTGCAAACATCAATTGCCTTTGCTTTGTTGCCAAAGATGCTGTAAGCACGAATGATATGAACAAGGCGGCGAGTGCTGATGATTTCTTCAATACCACCGTCGTAGAAGGTCTTGCGGATGATGTCTGCCCAGTCCACAAGGCGCTTGCAGAAGTCGCGGTCTTCCACACCAAGATCCAGAGCGATACCTTCAAGGATCTTCTGCTCGGTCGCAGGGGCAGGATAGGACTGCTCAAAGGTCACAGGGAAACGCTCAAGAAATGCTTCATTGAGAACATTAGTGCCAATGAATCGACCGTCATCAGAACCCTTACCTTTAGTGTTAGCAGTAGCAAACACATTGAAACCATCAGCAGGTTTTACATAACGTCCAATCTTTTTCAGGAAAATACCTTTGCCTTCAAGAACAGATTGCAGACACAAAATCTTATTGGAAGCAAGGTCAATCTCATCCAGAAGAAGAATCGCACCACGCTCAAGTGCTTCAATCACAGGACCATTGTGCCATACAGTTTCGCCATTCACCAGACGGAAACCGCCAATCAGATCATCCTCATCAGTCTCGATCGTGATATTCACACGGATCAGTTCTCGTTTGAGTTGGGCACACGCTTGCTCCACCGAGAACGTTTTACCATTACCCGACAGACCCGTAATGAACGTAGGGTAGAAGAGATTGGACTGAATAATTTTTTTGATATCGCTAAAATTACCAAACTTGACGAAGGTATCATCTTTGTCAGGGATAAGATTTTGTTCGATAGAAGGAAGAGCAGCAGGTGCTTGATAAGAACGTTCAATTTCTTCGACACGTTCTTGAGTGACTTCCAGATTCCAACGACCTCGATTAGTCTTAAAAGGATCCAAACGACGAGTTACGGTAGGATAACTGAGATTGCGAGAAGCACAGAATCCACGAATATCGCCTGCAGACAATTCAGTTCCATAAAGAGTCTTGAGCGATTCGATCAGTTGTTCGTCAGTCACAGAAATTTTACGAGGCATGGTTTGATTTGATGGGTGTTTCATTTGAACTCTCATATTATAGTGGCAGAAGGGGGGCAATCAAGTGCCCCTTGTGACAGTTTGGAAAGTGGATCAGGCAACCAATTCAACAAATTCACCAAGGATGCGCTTGTTCATTTTTTTGGTCTTCAAACTCTTAACAAAAGCAGATTTGATCTGTGCCTTTGTGGCATCATCAGCAACCTCAAACTCAGATTCTTGTGAAAGAGTTGCTGCAGAAAGACCAAAGTAAGAATGATAACCAGATTTTTTAATGGTAAATGCCTTTTCTTTTTTCCAAGCATTCATTACTTTCTCATACTCATCTCCAAAGTATCCATAATAATGCCGAATAAAAGCACCAGCATCACGAGATTCAAGAACCCGAATACCAATAAAATTGATATCAGTAAACCTATCCCTCAAATTACGTAGAAGAATATCAGTAAAATCATTACTCGCACAATCACAAGAATAAGTCATTCCAGTTTTACGATCACGAATAAAGGAATTAGGACCAATGTGTGCAGTTCCAAGATAAGGTTCAGATTCCCATCCACGTTGAACTTCACGATGATATTTGAGAAGTGATCCTTCACCATCAGTCAAAATCACACACTGAACCTTTTGAAGTTTGTTTTCTTTCTGGAACTGAGGAAGAATTTGATGTAGGGCAATCAAAGACTCATTCAAAGGAGTGCCCGAAAGACTCATACCAAGAGGAATATTATAATAACAGTGAGAATTATAACGAAAACAAGCAGCAAGACGGAAGATGTTCTTCATCTGATCTTCTAAAGTTTTACCATTCACTTTACTGGTGAGAAGGTTCATCAGAGAAAACCATTCACCAACCTGAATAAGACCATCTTTCTTTTTATAAGAAAGTTCACGAATACTTGCCTTACCATCATCACCATATTTTACCAAAGGATAATCAGTTGTAAAGGCATAAACTTCAAAAGGAATTGCAACTTTCTTACAAAACCACACAAGGTTGAAAAGTTGTTTGATAGTATCAGTCATGACATTAGACATAGAACCAGACCAGTCCAGAATGAAGACCAAACCGTGATTCTTACCGTCAGCAAGAGTCGTAACCTTCCTAAAAATATCTTCATTATACTTGTAAGTATGAAGTTTGGAACAGTCTAGAACACCAGTGCGAGAAGTGGTAGCACGGGCATAGGAATCTGCTGCCTTACGACACTCAAACTCTTTGACGAGATAGTTTACTTCCTTCTGAGCAGAACGCTTGAATTCAGAATACTGTCGATCAATCTCACCAAAAATATTCTCATGGATATATCCATTACTTTCCAGAAATTCATCCCAAGACTCTTTACACCGAGAATGAATCTCAACATTCGGAACGATCACTTTTTTTAGGTCAAGTTTGGGAAGTTCGAGATAGACATTCTCATAACCATCATTATTGACAAGTTCTTTTAGTGCTTCTTCCAACGAATCCATTGTCTTCACTTCTGGCTCTTCATCCTTTTCACCACCTTCTGAAGAGTTTTTAGGTTGTTTTTCCTGCTCAGTTTCCCTAGTAGTGGGAATTTGAGAAGTATCAGACTCAGGTTGATTACTCTCACCCTGCTGCTGGTCAGTCAAATTAGATGCAGGTTGTTGACTTGCACCACTATCTTGAGTTTCCAGATTATCAATCTGAACTTTGATTTCTTCATGCTGCTTGTACTTACAATACTTGTACAGCGCCTCTGCAGCAATCAAAACATCAGCAAAAGTTTCAGTATCGGCAATCAGATTGATAATTTCTGTTTCTTCACCACGCTCAATAGGAATATTTACATAGTTTCCAATCTTGAACCACAAGTTTGCACGGTCAGCAAGATTATAAGTTTCCAAATTATCATCACCAATCTGGAAGAAATCATCGTCAACAAGTTCCTTGTAACCATTATAGAAGGTCTTGGCAAGACCACCATAACGACGCTTCATCAGTTTCTCAATACGAGCATCCTCCACCACATTCACAAACTGTGGCGGAATCTTGTACTCCTTCAACCAATCTTCATCAGGCGTATAGAGAGCGTGACCAACCTCATGACCCACCAGAAGGTCATAGACGGTGTTGCTTGCCTTCTCCCACATAGGCAGCGTCAGCACACGAGTATGGACGTTGAAGCAAGCAGTCTCCACCTTCTTGTGTTCAACAACAAGGTCTTCCGTAGCAAGCAACTTGGCGAGTTGGGACTTGATTTCGTGGCGGACAGTCATACTGATTGGTTTGGAATGACCATATTATACGAAAAAAGAGGGCGGTTAGACCCTCTAGTGTGCCAGTTTGAAAAGTGGTTCAGTTTGGACGACGTTTTTGCATCATCTGCTTATTTTTCTCATTTCCAACACCAAGAATTGTTTTTGCAGCACCCTTAACAGCATGTCCTACAGGATCTGCAAGATTTTTTTGAAAGTTTTTAGCACCCTCTTCAGGAGATGTACGCGGATTTGAAAGAAGTTTTCCAGCAAGTTTTGATGCTCCAACACTCAAACCCATACCCTCAACAATACTTTGCTTCCACCCATCACCCATTACACCAACAATTGTTTGTGCAGACTTTTCATTAGAAGCAAAACCTTCACCAATAAGATAGTCTACAAGAACTTCTTCATAAACTGAAAGAGTGTTTTCATATTCAAAATTTTCTTTCATTTTAGTATTATATTTTTTACCACGAAACTCAAATTCTTTTTGTCCAGAAGTTCTTGCCTTTTTAAAAGCAACGTCAAAATCTCCAGCAACACTACCAGTTCCTACTATTTTGGGACCGACTTTTTTACGACTACGGATAGTACTATCAGAATTCATAGTATTGTAAACATCAGTCTTTATGGATTGACGAATCTTTTGATCTTGCTTTCTTTTATTTTCTTTACCAATTTGATCGAGTCCCGCCGCTCCCGCTGCAGCGGTTCCAACAATTCCTGCAGTTTTTAGATTTCTTGACAAAGAAGAACTTGGAGATTTTGACGGGCCACCAGAAGAAGATGATCCTGTAGCATATTTTTCCAAACCTGGATACTTCATATTTCCAGTTTTTTCTGCAGGAGATAAAGTAGCGCGAACAGTTTGTGTCAAACCGCCACCTTTAGATGGTTTTCCACCCCCAGAAGTAGATCGATTTGTTGTTGGTTTAGTTGTTGGTTTAGTTGTTGGTTTAGGTGTTTTCGTGCGAACCAATGCTCCTGCAGGTTCTGCAGATTTTGTTACTTTAGGAAGTGCCTCAGGTTTAAAGGTTGGTTTAGGTGCCTTTGCACGAACCAATGCCCCTGCAGGTTCTGCAGTTGCTTTAGTTTTAGGAAGTGCTTCAGGTTTAAAGGTTGGTTTAGGTGCCTTTGCACGAACCAATGCCCCTGCAGGTTCTGCAGTTGCTTTAGTTTTAGGAAGTGCTTCAGGTTTAAAGGTTGGTTTAGGTGCTTTCACACTTGCAGATGTTTTTCCTGCTGAAGGGAGTGCTGGTCTAGAAGGTGTACCTGATAGTGCCTTAGTAGATGTTACTTTATTTCCAGAAGGTTTGGACGGATTTATACGACTTCTAGGTGCCGTTGGTTCATTCCAAACGTTGGTTGTAATTTTATTTGCACCTTTTGGAGCAGTTCTAGCAGGAGACGGTTTTACTGTTCTAACTATTGGAGTTGGCGAAGAAGATTTTGCAACATTTTGTGCTATTTTAGCAGTTGAGACTGGATTAAGTGCGGTGCTAGTAATAAGAGAATCAGTAGCTGCTGTTTTTAATGGAGTCTTGGCACGTTTTGCAACAAAACCTGCTATTGCTTTTGCACCCTTAACTAATGCACCTAATCCAGCCTCATTAATAAGTTCGACCATTATTTGATCAGACTCTTCTTTACTGTACCCTTCACTTAAAAGGTATTCTAAAATTTCATCATAATTATCAACTTCCTCAACGGATTCATTTTGAACTTGCTCATAAATTTTAGTATAAGCTTCCATCAACCCTAACATTTCTTGGTCTCTCATTTTACACAAAGACTTTTTTAGATATTTATAAAAAAGAAGCGTCCCCTCTTTGGAGACGCTTCTTGAGTGCTTGGCGACGTGCCTTTGCTTGTCGAAGTGCTTGCGGTTTCAGTTTTCGCTTCTGCTCCTTCTTAGAATGATGGTAGCGATTGGGGACTTGCATTAGTCTTGTGCTTGTGAGGACATCATACGGGAAAAACCCTTGACTTTCTCAAAACGAAGAACACTTTCAAATTTGTCATGAAGTTCTGCCTTATGGGAAATCACAAATATATTAGCATCCTTAATGACATAACGAATAATCTTAAGAAACTCATCAGTTCCAAATCCATCAAGAGATGAATCAAAAACCTCATCCATAATCAGCAGATTGGTATTGACGGAATTTTTGACTCGGGCAACTTCTCTCCAAGTGAAGAGTAGGGCAAGGTCGATTCTCATTTTTTCACCCTCACTGAATGAACTATAAGAAAAGTCTTCATGAATGGGTGACTTTACCGTTTCGTTAAACTCTTCATCAAGATGGAAATTAATATAAAAATCCATCATCTGAAGATAACGATTCACCTGCTGATTTATGAACGGAAGATACTTCTTAATTATCTTCGTTTTAACGCCATCATCCTTGAGTAAGGAGTAGGCAAAATCGTAATAAACGATTTCTTCTTTTTTCTTTGAAAGGTCTTCGAATGTTTTTTGGAGATTGGTTTGAAATTCTTCTAACT
>JACCDT010148075.1_pt1 | contig 26036 bp, 26 predicted proteins | sample 7446291 | NCBI WGS metagenome assembly JACCDT01 (sample SAMN15323446, study PRJNA562643) | freshwater metagenome | isolation source: river surface water | place: USA:Blue River Watershed | collected 2017-08-17 | reverse complement strand
CTACAGTTGGATCATCATTAAATGTATCCGGTAGTACAACTTTATTTGGTGTATCAACAATTGGTTCTACATTAAATGTATCTGGTAGTACAACTTTATTTGGTGCCTCTACAGTTGGATCATCATTAAATGTATCCGGTAGTACAACTTTATTTGGTGTATCAACAATTGGTTCTACATTAAATGTATCTGGTAGTACAACATTATTTGGTGTATCAACAATTGGTTCTACATTAAATGTATCTGGTAGTACAACATTATTTGGTGCATCAACAGTTGGTTCTACATTAAATGTATCTGGTAGTACAACTTTATTTGGTGCATCAACAGTTGGTTCTACATTAAATATATCTGGTAAGACAACATTATTTGGCGCATCAACAGTTGCTTCATCATTAAATGTTAGTGGTTACACATTAATTAATGGTGATGTTACACTAAGTTCAACATTAAATGTTATTGATGATGCAAGATTAAGTGCAACTTTATATACAAAAGGTGTTGTTTTGGGAGCAGGTTATGGGTCTCATATTGAAAGCGATGGTGCATTATATAGATATCCTGGTACTGGAGCTAGTGTATATTTAACAATTGATGATAAATTTTATATTAGAGATGCAACAACTGGGTCAATTTTATCAATTTTTGATACAAATGATAACAGTTTAATTTTAAATGGAACTATATCGGTTGCATCAAGATTAAATGTGTCAGGTATATCAATATTAGATGGAAGATCAACTATTACTTCTACATTAAATGTTAGTAGTTTTACTACACTATTTAGTGCAACAACAGTTGGTTCCGCATTAAATGTATCCGGAACTACAAATTTATTGAGTGCTACAACTGTTGGTTCTTCATTAAATGTATCCGGAACTACAAATTTATTGGGTGCAATAACTGTTGGATCCACATTAAATGTTTCAGGAGCTACAAATTTATTGGGTGCAATGACTGTTGGTTCTACATTAAATGTATCTGGTACAACATTATTAAATAGTGGAATGACAGTATCTGGTTTAATTACAGCGAGGGCTTTTAGAGAAACAGCAGTATTAAATACAAACATAACTGGAACCACAATATTAGATTGCTCAACAAGTTCATCTTTTATTTATACATTAAATGGTAATTGGAACATTACTGGAATTACTGGTATGGAAACATCTGGTAGTATTTTAACAAATATTAACTTGTACTTAAAACAGGGAACAGTTGGTAGTGCCATAGTTACCTGGCCCAGTTCAGTTAAATGGGGAACATTTGGGTTTCCAACTTTATCTACAACACCAGGTTTAACAGATATTGTATCCTTATCAATGTATGATTCAAACAATATATTTGGTTTTTTATCTGGCAAAGGATTTTAATATTTATTATAAATTATTTATTTAATAATAAAAATTAATTAAAAAAATCTTTTTCAGAATTATAATTTGCTAAAATTTGTTCATCAGTTAGAGCCACATTATAATTTCGATAAATAGCAACATCGCCGGTAAAATAATTACCGTTTCCTAATTTTGTCCAATCAGACATTCCAATCCAAGCATAATATGTATTTGGTATTTGTCTTGTTCCAGATGATGACACTGTGCATTTAATACCATCAACAAAACCTTCTAATAGACCAGAAGATTTATATCTCCAAACAGCATGGTGCCAATTTCCATCAGAAACAATTGTAGAATCAGAAATTATAGCTGTATTCCATACTCTAAATTTTAGCTTATTTTGATAAACTTCTAATTGTGATTCATGCCAGCCACTATTACCATATGTATTATCTGTTTCGTCAATTATAACACCTGCATCAGCTTCTAAAGTTCTAAACCACACTTCTTGAGTTTGATTCCACGAACTATCAACTAACGATTGTCTAATATTAGGAGACCTAATATAATTTGAATCAGTAGATCCAGTAAAATTAAAATAAAAATTTGTTCCGTTTGATTGTTTATTTAAAGTTTTTAAAGTTCCATTTTTTGCATTTGTTGAATTATCTATTATTGTTAAACTATTTGGATCTTGATTTCTAGCATCATACCAAAAAATTAAGTTTGTTTTAGTTAATGAAAAAGTATCTTTTGTTAAATTAAAAAAAGTTTGTATATTTGTTGCTGATAACGCAGAGTTATAAATAATAAATTGTTTTATACTACCTGTAAAATATTTTGGATAATTAATTAATATTTTATCACGTTCATCATAACCAATAATTGCATTTGAAAAATCATATGTTTTATCCGATGATGCTGTTTTTGTTCCATTAGCTATTCCGTCCACATAATAAGTCCCTGTAGTTCCATTTTTAACAAATCCAACCATATGCCAATAACCATCATTTATTGTGTTTATAGAGGAAATAGACGAATCAAAACCATTATTAGTATTATAATCCCACAATAATAATTTACCACTTGAATCAATCTGAAAAACTATTATTCCTTGATAATTAGTTTCTGATCTACCTATACTAAATAAATAAGCAGAAGTACTCGTTGTTTTTATCCACATAAAAACACTAAAATTTGAACCAAATGTTGGAGTTAAATTAGTTGTTAATTTTGCATAATGACTTGAGCCATTAAATGTTATAATTTTAGTATCAGAAATTGTTGGAGAATTATACAAAGTAAAATTATTTGAATTTCCAGAATTATCTCTCCATTCACCACTACTAGTTAAACCATTTAAATGACAAATCGAAGAAGGTAGTGTATCAAATTCACTTTTATTAAAATTAAATTTTGTTAATGTTGATGTTAAGGGCATTATTATATTAACATATTTTTTAATTTACTAATTAATTTTTTTAAATTTATTAGTTAATAATTTTTATTAAATTTCTAAAATTATATATTAGTTATGAGTAAAACACCTTTTGTTACAACAGATAAACTAGAGGTTAATCAAAAAGCCATATTTAGAAAGAAAGGTATATTAAATGAATCACAATCTATTTTAATTGGACCTGTAACAGCTATGTCAACACTAGATGTTAGCGGTAATACCACTTTATTAGGACCTGTAACGGCTGTATCATCGTTAAACGTCTCTGGTAATTCAACATTATTGGGACCGTTAACTGCGGTATCAACATTAAATGTTTCTGGACAGACCACATTATTAGGATCAGTTACAGCGGTATCATCGTTAAACGTCTCCGGTAATTCAACATTGCTAGGGCCATTAACTGCGGTGTCATCGTTAAATGTTTCTGGTAATTCAACATTATTAGGTCCTGCAACTGCGATGTCATCGTTAAATGTCTCCGGTAATTCAACATTATTAGGACCATTAACTGCTGTGTCATCGCTTAATGTCTCTGGTAATTCCACATTACAAGGTCCAGCAACGGCTTTATCATCATTTAATGTCTCTGGACAAACAATATTACAGGGTCCAGTAACAACAATGTCATCACTTAATGTATCTGGTCATTCAACATTACAAGGTCCAGTTTTAGCTGTAAATTCACTAACTGTGTCTGGACCATCAGAACTAAATGGTGATATTGTTGCTAAAAAGGATCTTCATGTTAATGGACTCTTGTCTGCAGCAGATATGGCAATTATGTCTGACCGTAAATTTAAATACAATATTAGACCATTAACTTCATCATTAGATAAAGTAATTAATTTAAATGGTGTATCATATTATTTAAATGGTACAAACAATAAAAAAATAGGATTTATTGCACAAGAAGTTGAAGAAATATTCCCAGAATTAGTTTCAACAAATGAAATTGGAAAATCAGTTAATTATCCAAATGTTACCGCGGTATTAGTTGAAGCAATAAAAGAACTTAAAACAAAATACGACGATCTTGAAAACAAGTATAACAATGTATTAAATAAATTAAATAGTTATGAGAATCAATATAAATAAAATCTTAATTGTTATCTTTTTTATTTATCCTTTTTACTATCATTTGTGATAGCCCATTCAGGTAATTTGTATCCAGTTTGTTCATGGATTGTATCAAGCATTGGAATTAGTCCTTTACCTAATTGCTTAATAGTATCCATCGATTTATCCGCATCACCAGTCCAGACAGTAATCTTAGGATTGAGTCCTTTAATTGCTTCAGCATTAGCTTGTGCTAACTTTTCATAAACTCCTTTTTCAAGCATTGTATATGATAACAATGCTCTTGAATCTCCTCCAAATGAATTAACCACTTGTTGAAGACCACGTGCTTGTGCCTCATATAATGCTTGAATACCTTCAGCTTCTTTTTGTTTAGCATATAACATAGCTTCTGCTTTAATTTTTTGAGCATTAGCTTCACCTTCTGCATCTTTAATTGCTTTTTCTGCTTGAACACGTGATTTAGAAACTTCTTCTGCCCTTTGACGTTCAGTTTCCATTTCTAAACGTTTGCTTTCAACAGTTTTCTCTAATTCCATTTTAAGTGCATTTGCTTCTTGTTCAGAACGAATTTTAGCCATTTTAATTATCATATCTTGTTCAGCTCTAGTTTTTTCTAGTTCTGCCTTAGATTTAATGATTTCTTGTTGTTTAGTATTTTCTACTAGTGTAGCTGTAGATTCAATTGTTGCAACTTGTTGTCTGGTTTCACCTTCTCTTTCTTTTGCACCAACATTACCCTTTTTATTTTGTTCTGCTACTTGAACTTTAGCTAAGTTTTCAGCTTCTGCTTTAATACGTTGACTTAATGATTTGAAATAATTGGATGTTTCTGAATCTTTAAGTTCTTCAACGTTCGCATTATAAATTTCCAAACCGTATTGGTCAAGTTGTTTTTGAACAGACACAACAATATCATCCTTAAATCCTGCTCTAGCAGCAAATATTTCTTCAATTGGTTGGTTAGCTGCCAAACTTCTTGTTTCACCTTCAATAATGCCTCTAATTAACCCAGTTGTTTCTTCAGGATTTTGGTTAAGTAAATATCGAGAAAATTTGGTAAGAGATTCAGAGTCATTCTTTGGCCCAATAGTAAAAACAGCTGGAAAATTAAATTCCATTTTTTCTCGGGACATTGCATTTACTGAAAACTTAAAACTTGATGGGCTCATGTTAATTCTGTCAATGTTTTGAAATGGAAATTGAAAGAATTTTTTGCCTATTTGAACATCATTAACTAAAAGACCAGTACGAACCAACCATTCATGAGATCTTGATGTTTTATATCTGGAAAATAGAAAAACCGTTGCACCTCCTAATGCAAGCAAGCCTATACCAGATTTAATTTCAGTTGAGTATTCTTGATATAATGATTTTTTATTTTGGGACATTAAAAGGCTATAATTTAAAAATTAAATATTGTGGAATTCAATTTTTATTCCAAATAAAAACCCAAAATAAAAACGTGGAGAATTTTTATTAGATTTTAATTAAAACACATAAACCTAAAAAATTGATACTTTTAATCATAAAATTAATTATTTATATTATCTAATGTATTCATATATTATTGAAAAAGAATTGGCTAAAAAAGCTGAAATACCAATTGATACTACATCATATATTATGGATCACGAAGATTGGGAAGTCCTAAGAGACATTCATATAAATAATATTGAACCAATTGCATCAAAACCAAATAATTTTTTTGAATCACTAATGTATATACTTGGTGAAACTCAATGGTATGACAAATCAAAAACAGTTTTATCAGATGAAGGTTCTAGTTTAATTGTAAAAAATATTGGAATAAAGTATTTACGTAAACATTGGGTTAATTATAATTATAATTATAATTTTATAACTAATAACTATTTTTCAGTAAACCTTTACAAATATAGTTGTACTGGAGAAAAAACCAAACAAATTTTTCCAGTAGAATCTAAAAATTCTAATACTTTTAATCCTTCTTTCCATATTTATTTTTTCATTCGAAAAGATAATCAAATTACAGGTGGTGATTTTAAAATAATGAATTTGGTTAAAAACTCTAATGGTTTATCATACCATCAAAAAATTCATCACATTGTAAAATCAACTCAAGCCAGATGCGTGATAGTCGGACCAGATATTAATTATAAAGTTACTGATATTGAAGGTAATGGAGACTGTGATGTTATTTTATTAGATATAGAAGTAAATTCTAAACAATAAATAAAAAATTGAAATTTTTTAAATATATAATCAGCTTAATTTAAATCTAATGCAAATTATTACAAACCTATTATTAATAATTACCACAACCTTATCTATTTGTTGGAGTTTACCTTTTATTATTGCACCATTAATTGGTTGGCAATTTTACAAAATAAAAGACCAAAAATTAGTTAAACTAATTAAAAAACTTCCTGCTAGATCATCAATTCATGCGGATGAAAATTTAGAAGGTTGGATTATTGGATGGCCTTATATAGGCTATCTCAACCATGCGCAGTCTTCATATGGAGAAGAAAAGAAGGAGCTGTTTTTGTTCACTTCTAAAAAGTTTTTTGAAAATACAATGAAAGAAATTGAATCAAAAGATAAAGATGAAGATGATGAAAAATCTGAACCAAATTTTAAAGTTAAATTATGGGAGCGTCAAGGTAACTATTTTCATCTTTACTATTCTCAAAGAAATTTTGATTGTTCCAGTTATGAACCAAGAAAATCTCAGCTTGAGTCAATTGAATCAATTAAAGAATTTTATTACAAAAATAAATATTGTGTGGTCCTGTTACATGGAGAAAAAGGAACTGGTAAATCAATGATCCCCTGGTTGCTTGCAAAATCAATGAGCTCAAAGGATTGTGAAGTAAGTTTTTGTGACACATTTAAACCAACTGATCCTGGAGATAATTTTCCAAATTTATACAATTCAATTAACCCTTCCAAAGAAGCTCCACTAATTGTTGTATTAGAGGAATTTGACATTACTATTAACCAAATTCATTGGGGTAAAATATTACCTCACAAGTATGTTCCAACTTATGTTAGTGATAAAACATCTTGGAACCAGTTTTTAGACAGGTTTGATAGAAAGTATTTTCCCTGGGTTATTTTGGTACTAACTTCTAATGTTTCACCCGAAGGAATTAATCAACTCGATTCATCTTATATTAGAGAAGGACGTATCAACAAGACATTTAATATAGTTAATTAAAAGTTTAATTAACCAATTTTATTTTATCATTATAATTTAATAAATTAATTATGAATATAAATGATAATTTGTATAATCATAATGATCATATAGACTTGTCCAATCAATATGGGAATATGGAATTATATACAGATGCCAATCCAGATGAAACAATAAAAGTAGGTTATAAAAATAAAGAAGCAGCGTTAGAATCTATTAAAAAAATAAGCAAAAAATCAAAACCATATCAAATCAAGGTTATAATAACTTTATATTATCGGGCAAAATTTCATCCATCTAGAACCCCAGATATGGAATCTGCTATGAAAGTTTTTAAAAAATGGCTAAAAGAAAATAGTCCTAGTTCAGTCAAATAATGTTTTTTATACTTGGTACCAAATATAAAAAATTGAAATAAATTAGTTATTAAATTTAATCTAATTTATTTAATGCCTAACCATATTGAATTTCCAAAATATGCAAAATACCCACAAACCCTTCAAATTGGTTTTAAAAGTTATGAACCAAGAATGGTTGTTGGAAAAAAAATTTTAGTTATACTCGATACAACTGGCTCCATGGGAGAAATGATTAATGAAAAAAGCGAAGGTACCAAAATTAGTTTCGCCAAAAAAATTATCAGTAAAATTGTAGAAGCATATCCTTTTAGTATTGTTGAAATCATGCCATTTTCTGAAACACCTCATGCTATTGTTGATGTGGCTCATATTCCAGAACCAGATGGATGTACATATTTTAGCCCTATCATGGAAAAAGTTGTTAGCTTTGTTAAATCTGGATCAGAATATGTAACTACCATTTTTGTTTCTGATGGTCAACCTTCAGAACCAAAAGACAAAGCACTTGACTCAATTAAAACATTGGGTTCATATTGTCGCGAAGCAGGTACAAATACAATTAGTGTTGCTATCGGAGTTGAAGCTGATGGTAAAGCATGTTCGCTATTTACAGGTAATCGTGGTTATAATTGTTTTGTAAAATATAACCAAGATATTGAGTTTTCATTAATTGATATTGTTAATGGAATTAAATGTAATTTTATCCAAGTGTCAGATGGTAACTGGGTTCCAATTGAAGAGTCTGGTAATTATTATTACTTGAATGATTCTATTGGTTCAGGATCTGATTCAGATTCAATTCCAATTAATCCAACAATTGAAAATGTTCGTAAATACATTAGTTTGATTATTCAAGATGAAATTAAAAAACCAGAATCCATGAATGTGGTTGCTCTAACTGCTTTTATTAAAGAGACAGCATCAGCTTTATCCAATGATAAAGAACGCGAAGAGATTATTGAGTTTTTTACTAAATCCTTGGTAATTGTTGAAAAAACTATTCAAACAATTGGTCTTACTCCTGCTTTATCTGTTGCAACTAAACAAGCATACCAACTATTTTCTAGTCCAAGTGCGGGAATTTAAAGCACCCACTCTAAATTATTCTAATTCTTTTATTTTATAAGTAGTTAGTTGATATCCTAATATTAAAATTAATATCAAGTGTATCCAATATAATTGTTCATCAAAATATTTTTCAGGCATAGTTATTATTGGTTTGACTAGTCTATAAATAAATCCTTCTTTATATGCTTCTCCTTTGATCGCGTATTCTATTTCTGTTAATCCACATTTTCCATAATTTGTTATATATTGGGCAAAAGTAAATAATAAAAATGTTAGTCCTAATTTTTTGGTTTGAGGATCTGGAATAAATATTGAACTTAATACCCCAATTATTAAGCCCAAATGAATTATTTGAATTATGTTTTGTATCATTAAATTAATATATTTGATAAATTAATTTAATTTTATTTTTATAAATTAAAATTTAAATGTGGGTTCGTTTTGAATAATTCCACAAGTGCCTTTAGTTGCTAAAATATAAATAATATAAATGTGAGGGCAACATAAAGCTAAAACAAATGACATGGTATCAAAACCTTTATTGCATCTAAATGATAAGTAGATAGCAATTAAAGACATAATCATATGAAATACAGAATAAATATAACGACCGCTTGATACAGGTTGAGGGCAAAGGCAAATTGATTTTTTTGCTTTTTCAGCTAAAACTCTAGCTTTTTCTTGGGCAACTTGAACTTTTTCTTGAGCAACTGGTTTTAATGCTTTGATTAAAGCTTCAGCTCTTGGTGATTCAGATCTAGGAGTTTCGGATCTTGGTGTTTCAGATCTAGGAGTTTCAGATCTAGGAGTTTCAGATCTAGGAGTTTCTGATTTTGGAGTACTCATATTATAATAAAATAGATAATAAATTATATTTTTTTAAAGATTTTATAAATTAAATTCTTTTTGTTTCTTGTCTGTAGACTTTTTAGCTTTAGAATTACTAGATGATTCTTTAGATGAGTATTTACTTGTTTCTTTTGGAGCAGATTTACTGGTTCCATTTTTCTCAGCAATAATTTTTAACACATCATCAATAGTTATTGAATCAATTGAATAACCTTTTGGAATACTAATAAATTGTTTTTTATTTGATCCAGATACAATGTGAATATAAGGTCCATATTCTCCATTCTTAATATTTAATATTTTATCTTTGACTTTAAATGTTTTTAGTGCATTTGGATCACCTGATTCTATTAATTGTTTAGCATATTCAAGATCTACATCGTTTGGATCAATATCTGCATCTTTAATAGAAATATTTTTATCCCCATACTTAATATATAATCCGTACTGACCTTTATTTAATGATACATATGATTTACCAATTTTACCCAAAGTTTTTGGAAACTCTAAAATACCAAGAGCTTCTTCCAAAGTAACATCATTAATATCAATATCCTTTAATGGAGCATATTTCCATTTTTTAGGATCGTCCTCTTCTTGAATTTTAACATAAGGACCATATTTACCAGATCCAGTATAAACTTCAAGACCTGCTTCATTTGTTCCAAGTAATTTATCAGATACTGATCCAATTTTTTTAACTTTATCTTTGGCTTCTGAGTTAAGTTTTTCAACAATTGGATTAAAAAGATCATAAAAATTTCTTAAAACTGTAACCCAATTTGCTTTTCCTTCTGCAATTTTATCCAAATGAGTTTCAAATGTGGCAGTAAAATCAACATCCATAATTGGTTCAAAATATTTAATCATAAATTCATTAACTAATTTTCCCATAGCTGTTGGTACTAACTTCTTTTGTTCTTTACCAATTGATACTTCTTTGGTTGATTCTTTTATTTTAAACTTACTTGAATCAAGTTCGAGTTGTTTAGATTGTTTCTTTACACCATCCACGTTTTTAATTTCCACATATTCGCGTTCAATTACTTTGGATATAATAGATGCATAAGTTGATGGTCTTCCAATACCATTTTTCTCCAAGTACTTGACTAATAATGCTTCATTATATCTTAGAGGTGGTTTGGTATATTCTTCACTAACTTTCATTTTATTAAGTGCGACTTCATCTTTAACTTTAATAGCTAATTTACCAGTAACTTTTTCTTCATCTTCAGGTGTATTATCATAAACAATTAAATAGCCTGGAAATTCTACATTTTCTAAAACAGAATTAAAGTAGCACTGGGTTTTGTTAAAAATCAAAATACTAGATTTATCATTTAGTGCATCAATTTGAATGGATTGTACATTAACTTGAGCATTAGCCATTTGACTAGCAACTGCTCTCTTCCAGATTAAACTATATAATTTGGCTTGATCACCTTCCAAATTTTGTTCAGGTTGATCCATATGAGTTGGTCTAATGCATTCGTGTGCATCTTGACTATTTGAACTTTTAGACTCATAATTCTTTGGATCAGAATATTCTTTACCCCAGGTTTTAGTAATATACTTTTTAGCTTCTTCAATAGCTTCTTTACTAATATTTGGACTATCTGATCTCATATAGGTAATTAAACCAGCTTCGTATAATTTTTGTGCCACATCCATAGTTCTTTTAACACTAAAATGTAATTTAGTAGAAGCTTCCTGTTGTAAACTAGAAGTAATGAATGGGGCAGAAGGCTTTCTAACTGATTTTTTATTCTCAACAGAAATAACCTTAAATACCGTTTTTTTATTTACTTTTTCCAAGAAATTTTTTGCTTTATCTTCTGACTCAAATTGATACAATTTGTTACCAACACTAAGGGTTGAACCTAATTTAACTTTATCATCAGAATTCTCAAAGTCAAAATCAGCAGTTGTTTTGAAATATGGCTCACTAATTGATTTGGTGATTTCATTTTCTTTATCAACAATAATTCTAACAACAACTGATTGAACACGGCCTGCAGATTGAGCGCTACCATTATGGGCCATATACTTCCAAAGTACTGGACTAATTTGATAACCAACAAGTCTATCAAGCAGTCTTCTAGCTTGTTGAGCATGTACCATGTGTTCGTTAATTACTGAGGGGTTTTCAACAGCTTTTGTTAAAGCTTGTTTGGTAATTTCATGAAAAATAATTCTCTTTGGATTTTTTAAACCCAAAACAGAAGCAAGAGAATATGCAATGGCTTCGCCTTCACGATCACCATCTGCTGCTAATATAATATCTTTGCAGTCTTTAGCTAATCCTTTTAATTCCTTAACAACTTTGGTTTTATCTGGACTAACTTTATAAAAAGGCTTAAAATTATTTTCTACATCAATAGACAAAGTAGATTTATCTAAATCTTGAACATGACCAAACGATGCTTTAACAATATAGTCTGGTCCCAAATATTGACTAATTTTAGCAATCTTACCAGGAGATTCAACTATAACAAGAGTTTTTGACATTATTAATAGATTATATTTTAGTTCTTTATATTAATTTAATCAATTTTTATCTCGGGTTTATACATTGATATTAAAATTGAGTATTTAATTATGATTTATTGATTAAAAAATAATATTGGAAATTACTTAAAAAAATATTTATAATTGAGAATTAATATAGTTATGCCTGTTGATCCAAAAACTTTTTTTAATTTAGACCACAATCATACTCTTGAACAATTAAAGAATGCAAGAAATTCAAAATTAAATTCAATTGCAAGTTCAAATATGTCTTTTAACGACAAACAAGCCTTTTCCGAACAAGTAATTAGACTTTATAAAAAAGCTAAAAAAGATTTAGCTGCCAATTTAGATCAAAATCAATTATCTTTGCAATCACAAGCAAATACTAATTTACATTCTAACACCCATTCTAACACCCATTCTAACACCCATTCTAACACCCATAGTTTATTCTCTCCTTTTAGTGATTTAAATTCTAGTTTTATGAGTTCTTCAAATATATTTAATAGAATGATGCAAAATATGCAACATTTTGAAAATAGTTTGAGAATGAATTCTGGTTTTGATGTTAATAGTAATAATAATTTTAATAATTCAAACCTAAGTCAAAATTCTAATGGAATAAGTAGATCCAGAGTTATGTCCCAATCAAAATCGTATAGCGAAAGAACTTTAGCAGATGGAACTAAAATTGTTATCGAAGTTACAAAAACAAATAATAATGGTCAAACTAACCAAGTTGTTAAAACTTATAAAGTAATGCCAAATGGACAACTTCAACAAATTGATTTTAATCAAGAGGAGATTTAATAATGAATAAAATAAGTTTACTTAATTTTTGATATTTTATCTGCCCATTCATCTGCTAGTTCATACATTTGGTCATTAAAATTATTATAAATATTTTTTAGTTTGGGTTCATATGTATCAAGTAAATGATAAGCATAAGTGGCCCATCCATTTACATGTGCTAATTCTTGAGCATATTTTTGAATTATAGGATCTGATTTAATATTTGTCCATTCATTGGGAATATTATATCCAGATAGTTTAAGCCCTTCCATAATTAAAGGACACCAATATTTTGATTGTGTTTTTAATTCTTTTTCATGTTCCATCACGCACATTGTTCCAATTTTTTCAACTTGACACAATTGTCTTCCAATTTCATTTACTTCACCAGGATATTTATAACTTAGTATAAGTATTTGCATTTTATTAAAAATATGCCCATATTTAAGATTAGAAACTGATTTCCATTTTTTACCCATTATTAATCTAAACTCATATTAAAAAACAAAAAAAAATCAATATTTTATTTAAAGACTTAATAATTATTATATACTAAGAGTAATGTTTAGTAGTTATAAAGATGCTTTATTATTAGGTAAAGCCATAGAAACACCAGTTAAACCAAAATTACCAACGAAAAAAACTTATCCGTTATATTCAACGAGTGAAATTAAAAAAATGTGTATTTGGGGAAGAATCAATGATTTAAAACTTGTTAACCCTGCTTATTTTTCTGAACCCAATATTAATTTATTAGTTAGCTTAATGAAAGAGAAAATTACTGAAATTGAAATTTGGAAAATGGAAGATCAAAATCAATATGATGATATTCAAGTTGAATTTAATGAACGAATAGATGGAATTAATAAATGTATGGACTATGTTAATACTTTTGTTTCTTTTTGTTAAATTATGTCTATTTTTATAAGCCTAAATAACAAACTAATATAAATAAAAAACTATAAAGATTATTAATCCTTATAATTTTGATTTATTACTTTAACACTTAATGATTTTCCAAGTAATTGTGAAAATACTGGGACACAAGGTCTAATTACAATTCCTTCACCAGGCACTTTTTTACCATTGGACTGGATATATACTTGTTCATTTGATATCTGTTGGAAATAACCAATATCAATTGTTTGAGTTTCATCTGGTTCCATATATTTTACAATTGGTACATGATTTAATTTTGCTTGAGCACAAAATTCTTTAATCTCGTCTACCCCATAGTATCTATTATTATCTAAATCTTTGATAGTAAAAATATAATAGGCATAATCTTTTAATCCCATGTGATTACAATTTATTTTTGGTCCACAAAATTCACCCTGAATAGCTATATTCTTTCCAATAGTATCCAAAGTTTGTTTCAATCCAATTTTTTCCACATATTGATACATTACTGCACCACTTTCTAAAATTAAACGTCTTGAGCAAACTGTAAATTTATCATTTAATCTAATTACTGTCATCGAAGAACCATCCATTTTTAATGTAATATATAATTTTTTGTTTTTAAGTTCTTCTAAAGCTTGGTATTTAGATTTTAAATTATCTTCATCGGTAATTGGTATAATGTCAGTAGGAAATGGAATTCCACGAGTAGTTGTACCATCCGCATTTAATATGTTTTCTTTTTCGTATTTTTTAACATCAACTAATTCACTAACATCTAATCCTTCAGTTAAGTCAGTTAACATTGTATTAAAATAGTGAGTAGGTATAACTAAACCTTGTGAATAAACTCCTCTGATTTTACTTGTTTTAACTCGATGCCATACTGAAGGATCTTTTGGATTAGTTAAAAAATTAAACCATGGTTTTTCTGGATTAACTAAAGTATCAATTGGAATATACACACACCAATCCCCAACTTTAAACTCTTCTTTTTTGATAACAACTTGCCAGCCTAAAATAGTAGCCAACGCAATTTTATCAGCACCCTCTATTGGTTGAATATCTAATATCTTCTCTACTGTTGCTAATTTCATTAAGGTATATGGAATTGTTTTAATTTTTAAAAAAATCAATATTTATTATATTGTTTAGCTTAGTTATTTAACTTTCTTTGCTTGAATATACTTGCAATTTCATTGTCCCAAATATTGTATGAATAATCTACTGATTGGGTTAATTCCATGCGATCGCATAGGTCTGAATTAGATGATGTGAGTATAATAACTACTTTGTTATTAGGCTCTATAATTTTATCAAGCATCATATAAACTGTTTGTAGAATATTATTATTATAAATGTTTCCAAGTTTTGAGTATTCAATAATTTTTTCAAATGAATCAATGATAAAAACAGTAGAATCTGATTTTAATCCAGACATAAAAATTTCATTTAGGTGAGAACCCTTGTTTAAATAATTACATAATGTTTCGCTATTAACAAACTTTATGCAGTTATATTCTGATTCCTTAGCCAAATGACAAGCCATCTTAGTTTTACCCACATAATTTGGACCACAAATACAAAACGATAATTTGTTACCTGATTTAAGATTTGCCATTTTATCCTTAATATTGAAGTAAATGTCTTTATATTCATCAGAATATAATTCAAATGGACTTGAACAGATGATATCAACTAATGAAGATTTAGTACCAAATTGAGGTTTTATTTCTTTGGCTGATTTCAAAAAGTCTTCCTGAGTAATAACAGGTTTAATATTTTTAACTCCAGCCAAATTAGATGGATCCAAGTCTCTAGACAATGAATATGACACACAATTTTTAACAACTGATTCTAATTCAGCACCAGTAAAGTTTTTAGTTATTGTGGCAATAGTTTTAAGATCTACTGTAGGATCCAAATATCCTTTTGAGTTCATTTTCTTAGTGTGAATTTGTAAAATTTCATTTCTACCTGCTTCATCAGGAAGTCCGATTTCAATTTGTACTTCCAAACGACCAGGACGTAACATAGCTTCATCAATCATGTCAATTCTATTGGTCATACAAATCAATAAAATATTATTCAAAGATTCAGGTCCATCAATCATTGACAAAAACTGGTTAACTATTTTATCACCTGTACCAGTGTTGTCTCCGGTTGATCCTCTTTTTTTAACTAGAGCATCAAATTCATCACAAATAATTAAATGGAGTTTTGAACCAGATTTATCATTAATAGCATCAGTAAATAAGTTTCTAACATTTTCTTCTGATTGACCAACATATTTACTTAGTAAACTGGGACCATTAACAATTTTTGGTTCTGAACAATTTAATATTTTACCAATTTGTCTGGCAATCAAAGTTTTACCAGTACCAGGTGGACCATATAACATAATACCTCTCACATGGTTAATACCCAAATCTTTTATAATTTTATCTGGAATAACTCTGGATGCAAAAGCTCGTCTAAAAATAATTTCAAATTGTCTTCCTAGACCACCAATACCCATTTCTTCAAAATTAAAGTTACCATTGAATATATTGGGTTTAGTTGATGAATTAATTACTATTTTTGGATCAGTACTAATTATATCAATCTGTGTATCATCATTAATCATCCAGTTATAAAATTCTTTAGACTTATCTTCACCAATTACCATTAATTTAAGTTGATGATCATATTCTAAATTATTATAGTTATATTCAAAATTGGTTGATAATGGTATTGATTTTAAAGTGCTAATTAAATGTTCTATTTCATCATCACTAACAATTATTTCTTTTTTATTTTTAGCTTGAGGACAAACCAAAATTTTTACTTGAGTAAGAATATTATTTGGTTTAGGAACAACGTTAAATTTAATATGAGATCCCAAAGTAAAACCACAAGCTGTCCTTGTTGCCAAGTTCATAATAAGTTGATCAGGTTTAGCTTCATTAGATGATAAAGCTTTGAATATATATTTGGTATAATTATTTTTTGGTTTATCTTCTAAGACTGCAGGTTGATATTCATTAAATTGAATATATATATTATTGCCAATTTCTGGATTTATAAAAATACAATTTTTATAAGCAGTTAGTGGATCATTCGATTTGGTAATTTGCAACATTAATAAATAAAGTTATTAAACTATAATAAAAAAATTCAATATTTTATGGATTAATATATTCAAGTTTTACAATTATTTTCCACTTTTAAACTTAGTAAACCCCTCCAAATAAAAATCTGGAGAATTGACAAAATCTTTTTTGTTTCTTTCCTGGGCTAATTCATAAAATTCCATATTTAAATTTCCATGATATTTTGGATTTATTTGTGACTGATGTGCTTTAATTGATTCTACTTTTTGATCCATTGTTTTTTGGTCAAAATATTCAATCACGTCATATGATTCCGGCTTATACCAAGCACTATAGTAATTAAATGCGGGAACATCTAGATCTTTAACCACATTATTAACTATTGTCCAACATTTCAAATGGGTACGATTAGGATCTTGTGTGTCGCCAGCAAAAAATACTACATCTGGATTAATCGAATTAAAAATATTTGTTAAATATTGATTGTCAGATAAATCAGGTTCTCTTCTATCATTATAAAATGGACTGTCGCCAAAAATTATTTTATTTGAATCATCCAATCCTAAAATTTTTAGTGCTTTAATTGATTCTTCTTTGCGTGTTTCAACATCTCCTCCTCTTGCACCCGTGGTTTGATACATAACATAAACATCTTTTTTGTTATCAATAAACTTTTTTATTGTTGCACCCATACCAATAACATCATCGTCTGGGTGAGGGCTTAGAATTAAAATTTTGTTGAATTTAGAAAACTCTCCATTTGTTTCATTTAACACGTGGCTAAATGCATCAGAATCAACATGAACTTCAAAATTCGTATGAGTAATTAAATTAGTAATTGGAATTTCATTTGTTGGTGTTTTATTTAACCAACAATCTACTAATTGCTTAATTACTGGTGCTTTTGATTTACCAGTCGCCATCATAATTACTTTTTTTGATTGGTAAATTTCATTGATACCAACAGATAATGCCTGATTATATTCTATTTTATTAATTGTTTTAGTTGATTCTGTTAGATTAACAAGTCTGGTGTTTAATTTTGGATCGGTGCCTGGTTCATTAAAAGCAACATGACCATTAACTCCAACACCAACAAATGCGATATCAATTGGTGCATTTAATATTTGATTAGAAAACAACTCACATTCCTTTGTTATTTTGGATTCATCCACTGATCCATTTAAAATATGTACATTTGATGGATTTATGTTAGTGTTAGAAAATAAGTTGGACCACATATAATAGTTGTAAGAATCTGGATTAGATTTTTCTATCGGATAGTATTCATCTAAATTCCAAGTTTCTGTATTTGATAAATCGATTGAACGATTTATAATTTGTTTATACAGTTCGAGTGGAGTGTTGCCAGTTGGTAAAATTAATTTCTTCGAACTAATATTATTTTGGTTTAAAATGTTATTAAACATGTCTAAACATACTGTATATACAAAAATTTTCATTAACAACAAAGTTAATAATAAGTAGACATTGTTAATTCAATTTTTTTGTTTATTTGATTAATTTTTATTGTTTTTAGCTTATTTGACTTAGATAAACAAAACATATAAAAAATATAATTTAGAAAAAAAATCATCTAACCATATATATATAATATATGAACAATATCAATAACATTTTAAATACTAGCGAAATAATAGTTAAAGATCATAAAAAACTTATTTACTTGTTAAATGCTTTAATTTTAGAAAACAGAAAAATGTTTGAAACTCTACCTTATCAGGTTCAACAACAATTAGGTTTTGATATGTATAGAATAAAATTATTTAAATTTGAACAAGTTGATGATATATTTGCTAAATCAATGTTTCAACCTCTTGAATTAGGTAAACATGTTGCTTTATTGGTTGAATCACTTAAAAACTTGTTAAAATCAAATATTAGTCTTCAAGTACATCATAAAGTTATTGAAGAAAGAGAAAAAGAAGCCTTGGAAGAAAAAATTCATTTAATGAAAGTAACATTTAGCAGCGGTTCTAGTTCTAGTTCTGGATCTGGTTCTCCTTTACCTTATAAATTGCTTGATCCAGATTGGTGGTTACCAGGTGCAACCGTTGTAATAGGTCTAGGTACAAAATCTATTCAAGATCAATACAAAGATCATTTAACTAAATTATCTAATGATGTTAAAAAAAAAGCAATTAAAGATGTTTATAATGCAATTGTTCAATTATTAACTATTATTTATAATAATGCTGCAAAATTTGGAGTTACAAAGGGAACAGATCCTTTAAATATATCATTTGCGGATATTAAAGATGGTATATCAAATTCAGTATCATTACCCGATTCCAGAGATGGATTAACAGCACGTACTGTAATTACCTTTTTATTTTTTCAAATATTACATTTATTTAAAGTAATTTTTGAAACATTATTAAAAAGAAAAGGAGTATTATTAGATAATACAATAAGAGCAATTAATAATGCAGTAGGATTAACATTAAAATCCGCAGATATAAACACATTACCAGGTCTATTAAGTAATAATACAACCAATTTTAATGATTTATATAATAAATTGAATGCTGGTGCTCCAGAAATTCCAAAAACAAAAACAACAGCAAAAATACCAGCAATACCTAAAATTAATTTATTAACAGACACAACTTCGGTTAACTATAATGGATCAATTTTAACAGGTGGTGCTTTGAATCACATTGATCCATATTATCAAAAATACTTAAAATACAAAGCTAAATATAATGAACTCAAAAAGCAATTAAAATTGAATTAAATTAAAAACATAAATTTTCTCCATTAATAGTAATGAATTATTACTGGAACAAATTTAATTTGGTCAAATGGTTAATATACTTGGTATTATTTTTAATAATTTATGGATTAAGTTTTTATTCATTGGGCAATACTTTATATCGGGCTGATTCATCTGGTAAAAAAATATTTTCATTATCACCCCTATTTACTGAAGGATTTATTGGTCCTATTAGATCATTATATATAATGGCATCAACTGGTAATTTTTATGGATTTGTCCATTTATTTGTTGTATTCATAACTAATTTTTGGTCACCCTATGCTGTTATTTTGTTTTTATATATTATTAATTTTAATTTAACAAATTTAACTTAAATAAATATAATTGATTATAATATAATATGTTTAATTATGTTTATCTTGACAAAAAGAAGAATTTAATTGATATCAGATTAAGTGCTTCTATAAATCCATTTAATTTTCATCAACATATGGAAAACCTTGGTTTAATCAATATTGCAACTATTGTTGCCTGGGAACTGGGAATTAAATTTATCAAAGTTAATGATGTTGTTGGTGAAATTAAATTTGAATACAATTATAATAATTATAATATCACCAAAAAAGAACAAGAATTAGACCCAGATGATAATTTTGTTGAATTATTAGATGGTTCAATTAGATTGAAATATAATGAATTTGACTTTGAATTTTCATCTGGATTTTTAAATTGGAAACAAGAAAATTTTCAATTACACAAAGCAAAAATTAGATCCGATGTAATAATATCTAATGGTACAATTTTAAAACCAAAAGTTCATAATGATGTTTTAACTTCTTTAGCTGGTAATAAAAATAATTTTATGGTTTTGGCAAATGAATCATCTACTTATCCTAATTCTTATAAATTATTAATACCGGATACTAAATCAGATCGTGAGTTAAAATATATTAACATAATCGAATCAAGAAAACCAACCCACATTATAAAATCACCATGTTTTCAAACTAGATCATATAGTTTATTTATATATTCCAAGATTGGTAATCAATATGAACCCACCCACCAAATTTATTTATCTGGATCACCTATTTCAAATCAAACTACTAATTCTGCTATGTCTAATTCCAAAAAGAAACCAAAAATCAGTCCCAATTTAAACCAAAGTTTACTTTCAAGTCCAAATCTTAAATTTGCGGATACTGAATTTGAATCAATTTTATACAACTGTTTACCAACACCAAAATACGCCAAGAAAGAATTAGAACATATGGATGAATATTATGTGGCAAATGACAGTAAATACCGTGATCTAAAAACCAAAGCTATTGCAATTGACCCACCTGGATCTCGTGATAAAGATGATGCTATTAGTTTTAATATTGTAAATACTAATAAAGGTAAGCCTTTATTTTTAGAAATGTTTGTTCATATTTCAGATGTACCTCCGGCAATAAATAATAAATTTAATAGATATCATTTCTTTTATGCTTTTCATAAATTAGAGACTGATTATATTTATGGGGCCAGATATCCAATGATTGACCCAAGACTATCAGAATCAACAAATTCTTTGTCATTAATTGGTCCAAATAAAAGAACATTTACTGTTAAAACTACTTATCGTTTCAAGCCTGATTTCAAAACAGTTTTTGAAGTACCTGAATCAGTTGAAATGTATTTGGAAAAAGATATTAAAATATTTGCAACAACCTATGAATCAATAGCAACCGGTACTACAGATTATTCAGTTGATTTACCAGTTGATAATGAGTATGTGGTTAAAAATAAATTAAAATATAACAATAAACCAGTCCCAACACTAAACCCAATTCCTTGTCAAAGTAAAAAGGCAGATATTGATAAAATGTTTTGGGAAAATGCAAAACAAATAGAAAAACCCGATCGTGAATACTTACAGACTCAATTGGATCAATTAACTCATGTATATGGTACCCTAGTCAGAAGTTTAAACGTTTGCCAAGAAATAAAATCATTTATTCAAACCAAACAATATTTTAATGATGAATATCAATTTAATCTTAGAGAAGAATGGGTTCATAGATTAATTGAAATTACTGCCTTAGAAACTAATAAGTATGCTTCCCTAATTTTATATGATAAGATTAAAAATAAAAAATGGGGTGTGGACAAATCAAAATTTATTGGAAAATTATCAGCCGATGAAATAAAAAATTATAATAATCATTTTAATAAATTGGAAAGATTTACAGAATCAATTGATGAAGATGAAGGTATTTTCAGAGCATTGTACTTTGGAGTAAAAGGATATAATGATTCTCCCAAGTATGTGAAAGAAAAATATATTCAATGTGCACCAGCTTGTTTACTTCCTGAAATTAAAGATTTAACTAATGTAACAGAATTAAATAACCTCTATCTAAAATTTCAATTAGATAAAATTCAGGAAAAACCAACCCCATTATCAAGACTTGCAAGTTTGGCAAGTTTTAATCAAACAACAGAAAACTTGGGTATTGCACTTTATTCAACTACTGCCAGACCACATTTTAATACCAGATTATGTTATTACACATATTTTACTTCCCCAATGAGAAGAGTTGTTGATTGTTTTGTTCAAAATTGTTTATTAGGAACAGAAAATGAAGTTAAAGATTATATGAGTATGTTTAAACGTCATATATTAAACCGTACCGATATCAATAACCAATGTGAAAAATATAATTTATATATTAGTGTTTGTAACAAAATTTTCAAGGGAGATAAATCTAATGCTGAATTTATTACCCATTATATTAAATATGGTACTGATTCATTTAACAACTTGTATTTACCAAATATTGATATTACTATAAGTGTAAGCAATAAATTAAATGCACAACTACAACCAGAAGGTAAATTAAAACTTAAATTTAAACAAATTACTGAACCATTTGAAATCGAAGTAATTAAAGTTGACAAAGCAATTACATTAAATGAAATTATTGAAGAACAAACCAAATTATACTTTCAAAAAGAACCTGCACCTAAACCAGGCACACATAATTATTTATATTTAAATTATAGATTAGGAGTCGAACAATAAATGAATGTACCAATTTATTAGGATAGATGAATTTATTTTGATAAATGAATGTACCAATTTATTAGGATAGATGAATTTATTTTGATAAATGAATGTACCAATTTATTAGGATAGATGAATTTATTTTGATAAATGAATATACCAATTTCCCTTTTCCCATCCCACATTATTAATTTTAAATCTGGGTTCGAGCTTGTTAATTTCATTTTCCAAGTCACCAGATTGATATATATGATAATACCTCCAAAATATTTCACCAGTTTTGCGACACAACCATTTGACTCGTTCATCTTTTTGTTTAAAACTGAATACAGAGTCTTCCGGTTGTTCCATTGCCCATACCACGATCAATCCTTGAGCACCATCTTTTAGAATTCTGTACATTTCATTCAATGCTCTTTGTCTTGATTCATCATCAGATAAGTGATGATATGAAGCAACTGCTATAAAACCGTCAAATGAATTATCTGAAAAAGGTAGAGATGTCATACTAGCTTCTATAACATCCAAACCTTTATTTTTACAAATATTAACTAGTTGGTCTGATAAATCGATTCCCTTAAATGTTAGATCTGATCGAATAGACATGTTTTTTCCATTACCACATCCAATATCAAGAATTGTAGAATTAGGTTTAAACTTATCAACCCAATTCTTAACACAAGGCCAAATTCTAACGCGAGTTACGTCGAATACCTGTGCAATTTGGTTATATAATTGTTTGGTTTCTTCTTCATGTGTCATTAAATATTATCTATATGATAATTATTAAAAAAATTTCAATTTTTATAACATAATCTATTTATTTAATCTATTTATTTAATCTACTTATAAATAATGGATAAAAATATCTTAATTAATGATGAAGAAGATAGTTTGTCATTAGAAGATTTTTTTGGGTTTATTATTTTCATCGTTCTATCTGAACATCTATATGATAATTAAAATTAATAATAAATAATTTAATAAAAATAATTGAAAATCTAATAAATTAATATATATGTATTGATAGATAATGGAAGTTGAAACAAATACACAAAATGCGACTAACAATACTAATGACACAACTACAAAAGTAGAATTAAATAGCATTCAACCAGTATCAGAAAATACTACAAATAGTGTAACCCAAGTAACAAATGTTGCAGAAATTGAGTTGAGCTTAGAAGATGTTTTTGTAAACTTACGTCTTATTTCAAAAATTAATCAAGGAGAAAAATTAGTTCAATACGATAATCATATTAATATTGATACTAGTTATTTTCAATTAGTTACTAGATGGTTTAGGGGTGCTAATCGTACTGATAACATTAGGTTTATTCAAAAAGTTTTTTCAAAAGCATTTGAATTCAACGACAAGCTTGTTGAAGACAAGTCCGAAGAAGCAGCCCAAACTTTATTGCGCTTAAATACTGAACTTAAAAATTCTCTAGATGGTTTGTCTAACTTAAAAGTAACTTATTTGGCTGATAAATTAGTTCAATCAGAAATTGATGTTATGATTGATAATGTAAGATCTAAATTAGATATTAACTCTAAACATCTCAATTTTAATAGATCCATTAGTATAAATCCATTTACTGCACAAACTGTTTTAGGTGAAAAAGCAGAAAAAACAGAAACTACAAATAATACCTCAAATACTAATGGTAAAAATATAGATAAACAAGAAAAGCAAGTTCATAAAAAAAATAATTAACTACTCTCTTCTGGAATAGTTTCTAATACAGAATTATTTACTGTTAATACATCTTCTTTTACTAGTGTAATAAGATCTTCTTTTAATTTCATAGCTTGTAATTCTTCACCTTCTTTACATCTTTCACAATTACATTCTTTTACTTGATCTTCATGATTATTACTTGTTTTAGCATTAGTAATAATTTCTGATAGTTTTTTCTCTAATTCTTGAATTTCTTCATTTTGTTCCATTGAAAATTTATCTTCAGTTTCTTCATCTGGATTTGGTTCTCCATAAATAGTTTCAAAATCTGGTGGATTTGACGAATCCTTTTCAATCATTTTATCTAAAAAATCTGAATAAATGTCTTGACTATCCCAAGGTCGAAACCATGTTTCTTCAGCATATATATAATATATAAAGGCTTCTGTATTCACGTAATTTTGTTTAAACCATATGTATTCAAAATCTGTAAAATCCATAGGATAATCAATATTTAAATTTCCCATGTGTACAACTAAATGATCAATTAATTTATTTTTAGCTTCTTCTAAATCATTACAAATAAATGTGGTAGATGATGTTTCAAAATAGTGATTAAATTTATTAATATTAACAACTAAACCAATTTTACTCATTAAATAATTCAAGTAATTAATTAATAAATAAAGAATTCAAATTTTTATAAGCTGGTCTTATTGGTTTATGCGGAGAATTTAGCTTATATTTAATATGATTTATTAATATGATCATATTCGTCATCTGAATCATATTCTGGTTCCTCAATAATAATATCTTGATTTTGACCTTTTTCAAAACTTTTTAAATTTTTATGAATTTCATCATATTCTTCTTTGTCATAACCTTGATGATTATATCGAATGGCTTCAATAGTATAAAAACATTTTAACAAGAAATCCCGTACTATCAATACAAATAGTGCAAGGAGTAATCCTAATAATAAAAACATTAAATATATTATTAAATTTAATATTTTAATTAAAAATCAATTTTTATTAGTTTGTAATAATAACCTAACATTTGGTTGATCTATATCCAATAATTCCACAAACTAATCTTTTACCCGCATGTCCTGTTTTTAAACTATCTGAATGTCCTCCTAATCCAAAATCATCTGGGTCTTCATGTATAACAATTGATCTTCCAATTACACTATAAGGTCCAGATAATTTAACCAAATCATCAGATATAGTAAATTCAGAAACACCTTCTGCATTTGCGGTAATATTACCTAAATCTCCCACATGTCTATCTGCAGACTTTGGTCCTCCGTGATTCATATTAAATGGATTATAATGTGCACAACAACTTGTACAACCTTCAGTTAAATCTCCAAATTCATGAATGTGTATTGCGTGGGTACCATTTGGTTTAAGTCCTTTAACTTTTCCTTGAATTAAAGTAAGATCACCATATTCTTCCAAGTAAACAACTCCTAAAACTTTTTGTGAATTTAACACACAAACTGCTTTAACATCATTTCTCTTTAAAAAACTCATTTAACAAATTATATATATATAATATTATAAATTTGTATTTGGTCTAACTAACTAAATTAATAATTTTTTAATAACTCCAACAATATATTTGCATGACATGGTTCAGGAAAACACCAACAACCCAAATTTTTTCCTTTTAATCCTTTTAACTTGTTAGCAAAATCTGGACTTGTTAATTTGGTTTTAATATATTCTTTATACTTGGCTAATACTTCATCTCTTGACCGTTACTTAAAAGTTGATATTTCTTAACATAAAGTCATTTTATGCAACTTTTTTAAAGGGCAAGAACGGGTTAGAGCCCTATTTTTATATATGTTTATTGACGCATTTATATCTCTATCCATTACTATATTACAATTTTCACAAATAAATAATTTGGAACTTTTTAAATTATCAT
>JACCDT011245360.1_pt1 | contig 26050 bp, 40 predicted proteins | sample 7446291 | NCBI WGS metagenome assembly JACCDT01 (sample SAMN15323446, study PRJNA562643) | freshwater metagenome | isolation source: river surface water | place: USA:Blue River Watershed | collected 2017-08-17 | reverse complement strand
GCGGCCCGTGCAACCGCACTAAGGGAGCCACCTAGCGCCCGGACGCGGTGCGACCCCCGGCCCTGTTGTGGGTGCCGGGGGTCGCTACCGTTTTGGGCGGTCAGGCTGGTGTGAACCGGGGGACGTTTGCCCAGGCGTTGCACCAGGTTTCGAGTGGTGCGCAGATGCGGCCCCAGCCGGCTGGCAGGTGGGTCCAGCCGTCGGCGTTGAGGATGGTGTCGCCGATGGTGGTGTCGGGGTAGGGCATGCCCCAGGTGGTGAGCCCGAGCCGTTCGAGGTGTAGAGCGGTGATGACGGCGCGCCATGTTGCCGGGGTTTGGTTGTTGCCGTCGATGCGGAGGATGACAACGCCGTGGCGTGTTTGGGCGTTGCGTTGTTGTGCTTCGAGCCCGGCGAGTTTCAGTCGCGCACGGGCGGCGATGGCTTTCGGTTGGCGGGGGACGGCGGACACTTGGATGGTGGTGTCGGGCAGGCCGATCAGGTCACCGATATCTTCTCTCACGCCTTCGTTCGCTCGGCGGCGGACGGTGTGCCCGGTGAGCTCGGTGAGCAGCGCGCAGGCTTCTCGTTCGGCTCGGATGCCTCGGTCGCGTTGCGGGCTAGGCATCGCTGGTGACCCCGAGTTCGATCAGCAGGGCGATGTGGCGTGCGTGGTCGAGGGTGGTGTGTTGGATGATCGCGGTGGCGATCTGGTCGGCTGCGGCGGTCATCCACAGTGCGGGGGTGACGGGTTCTTGGCTGCCGGTGTGGTGTCGGGTGAGGCAGGTTTCGATCGCCGCCACCAACGGATGCCACGTCATGACTTGGCCTCTCGCCGCTTGCGGAACGCGTCCTCTGCGATGAGCTGGGCGCGACGGTCGGAGAAGGTGCGGCGGACGGCCTCGTGGTCCGTGCCGAACACCTCGAGGCTGCCACCGCGGCCGTTGTGGATCGGTGCACGCACCCACCGCCAGCCGACAGGGCGTTCACGCTCGGGCCACAGCATGTCGATGTCCAACTCGGTGCGCACCGATTCTGAGGTTTCGGTGGTGGTGCCGTCGTCCCACACGTTGCATTGCATGGTGTAGGTGGTCACGTAGTTGACCCCGGTGGCGATGGGCAGGGTCCCGACGTAGGCGTCGTAATAGCCGGACTTGTTGGCGTTGAGCGCGTCGGCGATCTCCTGCGCTTGCTTCTTGGTGCGGCAGACGCAGAGAACACGGTGGTCGCTGTACTCGCCGGATTCGACGGTCCACATCTCGTGCGGTTGGCTACGGCTCATGATGCGTCAAACTTCCTTTCGTGCTGGTGGGTTGCGACATGCTGACGCATGGCTTTGCGGACGGGGGTGAACGCCAGAGCCAACGCCCCGGCGAGGGTGGTGAGCGCCCCGAACATGACCAGCGACCGAGTACCAGCCCCGGTTTCGGGGAGTGTCGGTACGGCGGTGTACGGGGTGGGGCTGGGGATCAGGCCGACCAAATCCAGGCCGTCGGGGAGGGTGGTGGATGGCTGCTCCGGCAACGTCGGGGGGAACGTTGCCGGAGGCAGCTCATCCGTCCACGTGACCGTCACCGGAGGGAGGGAAGTGACGGTCGTGGAGGTCGTCGGCGCCGTGCTCGTGGTCGGCGCAGGCGCGGTGGTGGTGGGTGCCACGGTGGTGCTGGTGGTCGTCGTGGGCGTGTAGCTGGGGCGGATGACCACGCTGTCTTGTTTGCCGGGGATGCCGCCGTACGGGGTCGAGAACGAGCAGCCGCCACCGTTGCGGAGGTGGTCGTAGAACGAGCTCGGACCGTCGATCACGCCCCGCTTGGTGGCCCACAGAACGGTCTGCGAGTCGGCGGGGATCTCGTAGTCGGTGGCCGGCTTGGCGGCGCCGTTCTGGCGGTGCTCGAGGACGTGCATGGCGCCGTCAGCGTCGATGTAGGCGGCCTGGTAGGTCTTGCCGTCCCAGGGTTGGAGGGTGACAACACAGGTCGCGGTGTCGGCTGCTGCGGTGCCGCCGACGGCGAGGGTGAGGGTGGTGAGGGTGAGTGCTGCGAGGGTGGTTCGGGTGGGGTTCATGTCCGCCTGATTCGGGTGGGTGTGGGTGGTTATCGGGAACGGCTGGCGAGCGTGTCGGAGGCGAGCCCGGCGATCCGGGAGATAAGCAATCGGGCGCACCGATGGTGGCGGTTGATCCCGCGACCGGAGTTGCGCATCTTGCCCAGTGCGTACTCGTTGACCCCAGGCGTGGCGTAGTTGTCCACAAGCGGGAGGGTGGCGCACAGGTTGTACGGCGAGAACACGGACAGAGCGAGGGGCCGGCCGCTGTACGGGGCCGTCGCTACGGTGATCTCGTACATGGTGCAATCGCCCGGCGTTATCTCGGCGTGCACGATGCCGTTCTTGGCGAGCGCTTTGGCTGGGCCGTCGCTTTGGACCCACCAGTAGTAAAGCGGGGCCCAAAGCGAGTCGGACTCGTTTTCGTTGTCGAACTCACCTCGGAACTTGAACTTCTGCGGCAGGACCAGGCTCATCACTGTCTCCCTAGGTGTTGGTTGATGTCTGCTTGCGGGATGCGCCATTCTTTGCGGCCGACGCCGGGGCCTCCGAGTTTGACGGCGCCGGGTAGGTCGCCTCGGGCGATCATGCGGAGGATGGTGTTGCGGGACACGTTGAGGGCGGCTGCGGCTTCTCGGGTGGTGAGCATGACCGACCGTTACCCGATGACCGGCGGCAGCGGCACCGTAACCACCTGCCGTCCGTTGACGATGCCTTCCAACTCTTCGATCGGCCCCCACCAGCATTGGTAGCCCCATACGGTGCCGCCGTCGTCGAGGTCGATGCGCGGATTGCGCAAGCCAAGTTCGGCGAATGCGGGCGGGGTATCTCGGCCGTTGTAGGTGCCGATCCCGAATAGATAGACGGTGAGTTCGTCGGCGAAGCTGATCGCGAACACACGACCTCCGATTTCAGTCATGGGCGGGGTTCTCCTTGGTCGTCCGTGATGGTCACGTGTTGGGGTGGGGTTGCCGCTGGCGGTTGACATTCCGTGCTTGCGACAAGGCACATGGTACGACCGCCCAGCGACATAAACAACCCACAATCACCCACAACGACCCGAAATAACCCACGTTAGGGAGCCGATCAGGGTGCGTAACGCCGCTCATATGGGCAGACTGTGCGGCGACATTCCAACGCCCCTAGCGACCAGTTGGGCTAACACGCCGACAACCCAACCCGGCGACATGCTCAACACAGGCGTTGCAATGTCCCACGCCGGGCGTACCATGTCCCCATGCGCCGCCCACGCCTCCTCGACCTGTTCTCCAACGCCGGAGGAGCGACCCGTGGCTACCAGCTCGCTGGGTTCGAGGTGGTCGGCGTCGACATTGACCCCCAGCCCGACTACTGCGGCGACGAGTTCCACCAGGCCGACGCCCTGACATTTCCGCTCGACGGGTTCGACGCCATCCACGCCTCGCCGCCGTGCCAGTCGTTCACGGCACTGCTCGCTCCGCCGTGCGATCACTCGTGGCAGACACCACGCTTCCCGTGCGCCACCAACCGGACGAACCTGCGGCGCACCGTTGAGGTCGGGGTCTGGCGCATCCCGCTCGAGGTCCAGCAGCAGGCCATGGGCATCGACATGCCCCAGTAAGCCGCGACCGGTCGACCTATGGGGCAACGAAGCGGCGCCAGCCGCCGCGAAGATCAGATGGGAACGACAGATATGAATAGACCCCTCACTCCGTACGAAGTGCTCCGCGGCGTCGAATCGACGCTGGCGTTCACGACCGCACAGCTAAACGAACTGGCTGAGTCTCAGCCGGACACCGCCCTCGAGGGCATGCTGCTCTCCGCCTTGGCGGCGGTAACAGGCGCTCGTGCATCGCTAGCCGATGCCCGGCTCAACTGGGACGACCTGTGCGCCCCGGAGGATGTTCGATGAGAGTTCTTCGCCCGCCCAAGACTGCACGCTGCGACTTCCACGTTGGGGCTGAGCTTGATTCGCTTAGGCGCCCCCGTCATGCGCCGCTGCCCCAACGCGGCGACCTTGACAGGCGTTCCCAAGTCGGGCGGCTCCGAGGTCTGGATGTGCGAAGGGTGCTGGGAGAAACGGTCGGAGATGTTCGCACGTCGCGTGCCAGCCGAAGCGCAGAGCGTCTAGCGGGTGGCGCAGCGTTGTGCTTCCTGCCAACGGGCCGTCGCCAACTCCGCATCAACCCGAGCCACCGCCGCACCATCACCCGAATTCAACGCCACGATGTACGCCAACAGAGCAGCCGACCAATCCGCCTGCAACACCGACCGGCAATCCAACTGGTAGCGCAGCTCCTCAACCTCGTCGATAGCCGCAGCCTTCGCGTCCAACGCCTCATGCCGCACGATCACCGCCAGCAACACGCCAACAAGCAGCACATAGCCGAGCGTGTCCAGCCACCGTGCCGTTCTCATTCGGGCCACGGCGTTTCCCCGTTCACTCGACGCCAGTCCTGAGCTCGTCGCTGCCACTTGTCCACCTCTGTCCTCAGATCGCGGATCTGCTGCTCGAGCTGTTCGATTCGTGCCTGTGCTTGTTCGTACATCCAGCGGTGTTCTTCGAACAGGGCACGAGTGCGGTTGCCTCTGGCGGCGGCGAGGGCTGCGAGACCTCCGAGGCTGCCGACAATAACTGCGAGGGTTTCTGTGGACAGCCCGAACGCACTGGTCACCTGATCTCCACAACGGTGCTGCGTGACCACGGGTCCGCCGCATCTCGAGGAAAGGTGTAGCCCTCCGTGGCAGTCGCCCATCCAGTTGTCCACAAGAACACGCCGACTCCCGGCGCGCACGACCTACCCGGAACCACCGACCGCCACCGCAACCTGAGCGGCACACCAGCCCCATCACCCGGCTCCACGCTCAAGGCACACCACGGCTCAACCCACATCCCGGCGGCGTATTCGAAAGCGCCGTACGGCCAGACGACACGGCACACCGTGTAGTTCGCGTTGAACTCGGGGACGGTGCCCTGCACACAATGCCCGACATGCACCGAGCTCGCGGTCAACGCCCAGAACAGGTCGACGTGATCGGCCTGGGCGCCGGCTGGTTGCGGCCACAGCAGCGCCGTTGCTACCCCGACCGCAACCAACCAACGACGCATGATTCAGCCCGGTAGCGCGGCGTTTTTCTCGCCGACCTGGGTTGCCACGAACCCCTTCACCACCGACAGGGCAGCACCAGCAGCCGCCACCAGGCCGGCCTTTGCCGTGGACACGTCGGTCACCACGAACACAGCCAGGAACGCCTGAGCAGCGGTCCACGCCGCCCGCTCCAGCACATCGAACACCAACGCCTTGCTCATTTGTCCTCCCGCAGGACTGCCAACGCCTCAGCCGAAATCGGCTGCCACAACACGCCCGGAGCGTGCTCCTCGAGCATCCCGGCCGCCGCCAGATCCACCAGCCCCTTATGGGCCGTGGGCCACGCCGCCGTGACCTTCGAGTACCTGTTGCCGGACACGATCACCATCGTGTCCCCAGGCGCCACAAACGCCTTCGCCATCTCATCTCCCTTAGGTTCCGCCGTCACGGGCGCGCCGTACACCTGGTTGCGTATGTCGTCGAGCCGCAGGTACATGGCGTCGCCGCAGCACGCCGTGTCCGGCACCCGGTCCCGGTGCCCCACAATCGTCGGGCGCGCCGTGATCTTCCCGAGCTCGACGCCCTCACGGATGATCCACGCGACCCCGGCGATCATCTCGTCCGACGGCGGGAACACCGTCGAATCGAACAGGCCGCAGATCCCGTAGCCCTTCGAGTTGTACCCGTACGTGTGCGCCCCGGTCCGGTTCCAACCGCGGCCCTCGTACACGTTCCCGGCGGAGTCAACGCACCAGCTGTAACCGATGTCGAACCAGCCGAGACTGCGGTGGTATGCCTGCGCCGACCGCATCCGGGCCATCGCCTCATCCACCGACCGGGCCGGCTGAATGCCGGAACCGAAGTGATGCACGTACGCCTCAGACACCGCCAGCGGCAAGTCATAGCCGCCACGCTCGCCGGTCGAACCCCACTGCTCTCGCAGGTAAACAGCCATGTCGCTACGCCGTCGTTTCCATGTTGGATCAGATCACTGTAAAGTTGTCCCACCGGCGAGCGGTAGATGGCGGGTAGGTGGAGAAGATCCCGGCACCCGTCGCCGTGTTGTAGGTGGCGTCGGTGGCTGTGATAACCGCTGTGGCGTCGCAGTACACGGTGAGGTTGTTGCCCGAGCACACCAGCCGCAAAGTCGTCCACGAGGTAGGAACGGACGCTGCTGTGGCAATCGTGGTATACGAACCGGCGCCGCCCTTCTGCAACCGGACGGTCGGGGCGGTGAGCGAACCTTCGGCCCATACGCTGAGGTAGTTGCTTGCGTCCTGCACACGAGCACAAAGCCCTGTGTTCGACAGCCCGGAAACCGTTCGCCGATCCACCCTGACATCCATGTTAGCGCTGTCCGACGCAACCCAGGCGGCGCCGTAGTAGGTGCCTTGAAACACAGCCCGGCCGCCGAACACGCCGAATGACTTGGCTATGGCGTACTGCCAAGTTTTCGGTCCGAGCGACCCGGCTTCGGTACTGCCTAGCGTCGGCGAGTTGGTCCAACACAACAACGAATCCGCCCGCGAGAACGAGTCGAAAATCTTGGCTCCCGCCGGGGTTGCCGGGGCTGTCGGAAGGGTGTGGGTGGGGACGATCGCCTGATCCGCACGCAGCGGGCAGGTCGGGTCCTTGACAAAATACCCGGTAGCCTCAGCGCGTTCTGAGATGAAATACGAGCCGCCGATCTTGCCGCCGTGGTGCAGCGTCCCCTCTGGGAAACCAACTCCGAGGTCCGCGACGATCTGGCCTGGGCGTGTGAAGTCGGCGCAGAACTGGGCAGCCGGGCGGGAGATGTTCTTCGACACGAACGGCACGAATGAACGGTCCGGGGCGAACGCCCACTCCAGGCCGTTGGCAAGATCGTTATACGGGATCGGGCTGACAGACGTGGACCCGGTTTCCCATCCTCGCACGGCGGCCAGTTTGCCGTGCAGGTTTGAATGGTCAGAACCGGCGAGGTACAGGCCGCCCTGGCCGGCTGACCCGCGACGTGGCCCAGCGAACGCAGCCACCACCGAGACGATTCCGTTGGTGTACTGGCGGACATTCGTCCCGTCCCACGAGCAAGCCGAATGCACCCACTCGCCGTCCTCGGGAACATAGTCAGCGGTAAACGACGTGGCGGCTGACCCGTTCCAGATGTTGCCGTTGCTCGGCGAGCACAGCACCGTGTGACCGCCGCCGTAGCCTTCGCTGATCCAGTACTGGCCGGAACCGCCCGAACCGCCCATCGGGCAGACCCACGCTTCCCAGAAGAACCGGCCCGCATCCGTCGAGTCGACGTTAGGCCAGAATCTTCCGTGGTACCACGACGACCCGAACGCCCCGGGCGGGTTGTAGAACACCCACGGCACCCCGTCGGCCGCGTCCGCGGACGACGGGATCGCCCACGACGTCCCATTCCATTCGCGGCCGTTGGCCTGTTGCCCGATGGTCGGGTCCGCCGGCCATTCAAGTGGCATCAGATCAGCCCCCGGTCGGTCGCGGCCTTACGCAACGCGGCGGTGTCATCGACGCTCAAGCCGAGCAGCTCCGCCGTCGGCTGGTCAGGCATGCACCAGGCGACTGTTTCACCTGTGCGTTCATCGAAGGCGGAGGGGTGGTCAAGATTGAGACGCGCCCCGATGACCGCTTCCGGCGGCGCCCAGCTGACCGAAGCCACTCGATCGTCGACCATGCAGGCGATACCAACCCAGCCGGGGAACTCGTCGTTTCCAGCGGAGAGAATTCTGTATTCGATGTTCATGCCAATGCGACCAATATGTATCCGGCGTACCAAAAAGCGTTGGGTGATGCTGCGACAGTGGCAGGCGGTGGGTAAACGATCTCGCGGTAGGACGTGCCTTCTCCCCATGTGTTGGTCGAAGAATCGACACCTCCGCCGAGACGTCCGAACGAAGCAGCAGCGTCAGCGCCGATGCACAACCAGTCGCCCGTTGTGACATCAGCCGAAGCGGTAAAAGAAACGTCGGCCACGCCTACCGCCGGACACGGAACCGATCCAGAGGTGGCCAGCCTAGTGGCGCTAGCCACTGACAGGCTGCCACCACCGTAGGCAGCGACCGCAACATTGCCGGTCGATGTGGCGACCCTGATCCTTACCTTCGTTGCGGCCGCCGTGTGACCTTGCAACACCCGCAGGTAATAGACGGTGTTCGCAATGACTGCCGTGTTCGACGCCCAGCTCAGCGGGGCGAAGGTCAAGGCCGGCGTCCCGCCGAACAACTCAGCGGCGATCTCCGCTCGAGTCATAGACCCGCCCCCGCCACCACCGAACTCGGAAAAAGCGGCGTACTTGAGGTTGTCGCTGTCGGAGACGTCCAACAGTAGGATCTTGTCGCCCGACGCCGGGGTCCCCGCATCGGTCAACGCGGCACCCGACAGAGCAGCCACCACGTTCGACTCGTCGGTCACATCCGCCAGGGCTTCGATTCCGTCGAGCTTCGACTCGTCAGCCGTCGTAAACGACGCCGTGGTGGCGGCGAGCACCGACGAGTACGCCTGCACATCGACGCCGATCTCGACACCAAGGTTTACGCGCGCCGTTGCAGCACTGGCGACATCCGACAGGTTGTTGGCGGCAAGGAGGTCGCCGCCTCCACCGCCGCCGCCAACCTCAACGAAGTCGGTGGCGTTGCTGTCGTAAACGTAGAACGCCGGTCCGTCGGTTTCGTACCACAGGTCAACCGAACCATCGGTCGCCGGTTTCGTGTCCTGCGACGCCAACACTGCTCCGTCGCCGCCGCCAGCTGGTGTTGCCCACGTGTTGTCGCCCCGCAAGAACGTCGACGACGACGGGGTGCCGGCAGCAGACAACTCGGCGATACCGATCGCGTCGTCCGCCACCTTCGCGTTGGTCACCGCGTCCGACGCGAGCTCGGTCGCACCAACCGCACCGGCAGCGATCTGAGCGTTCCCAACCGTCCCGGTCAGATCCCCGCCAACGGCCTGCGCGCCGACATCCGCAGCGGTCCGCAACGCCGCAGCATCAGCCAACGCAAGCAACGCCCGCCCGAACACCGTGGTCGTCAACGCCGCCACAGCGGTCAGATCGGAGTCGAGCGGCTGGTACAGGGCGGCGAGGCTGGTGAGCACGTGGCTGTCGCTGCCCGAGCTGTAAACGTAGGTCTTGCCGTCGTCCGCGCCGTCTGGGGTCTCGAACTTCGCTGCGTTACTCATGCGTACTCCATCGCCGTATCGTCCGCATAGACCATCTGCGTGTCGTCCGCGTAGAACAGGTACACCGCCACCGGCGGGGTAAGCGAGTGCGGCGGCGTGAACCGCACCTTGAACGACGGCGACAGATCAGCCCGCACCGTGCGGGTCGAACCCTGCGACACAACCGTCAACAGATGCCGGTCCCTGTCCCACCGGGCCCACCTCACGGCACGTCCTCCACCGTGAACACCCCACGCAGAAACTCAAACGGATAGGTGTCCGCCCCGGTCAAGGTCATCTGGTAGTCGTAGGTGCCGACCGCCAGGCTCGTGGTCTGCGTCGGGGTCAACGACAGATCGATCGCCGTCGCACCGAGCGTGATCCCCGAGGAATGGGTGAGGGTGATGGCGGCGGTGCCGTCGCTGCCGTAGATCACGAATGATGCGGCGTCGTAGTCGTTGGGGGCGACCGCCGTGCCGGCCTCGTCGGTCCATGAGGTAACTCGGGCTGTCCACTTCGTGCCGCGTTCCGCGACGAAGTTGATTCGGCCCGCACCGTTCACAGCCACCAGCGTACCGCCTCAATCCTTACGGCTACCGACATGCTCAGTCCGAGTCCATCTCGATCGTGATCGACCACGACAACCAGTTCGCCGAACTGGCAACCCACGTGGCCGGCGACGTCGAAGTCACCGACGCCGACGCCGAAACCACCAGCCGCATGTAGTTCTGCGACGTCGCCCAGATAAACCCCGAATAGGTGCCACCGGCGCAGGCCATCAACGTGAGCCCAACCTGGTAGTCGTTCACCCCGCCGATCGAGAACCGGCCCGACGGCAACACGTCACCCGGCAGCGACAGCCGCCACTCACCAGACCCGAACGTCGTCGTCGTGCCCATATGGATCTTGCCACGCAGGAAACACAGCGAGCCCTCACGCCGGTACGCCGCCCCCAGGGTGCCGTTCCCGATTGACGGGTTCGACGACGACGCCGTCCACTCGACGTCGTAGGCGTCCCACGGCGCCCACTTTGCTGCCTGCCAGAACTCGGGTGCCGGCCTCACAGCTTGTACAACCCCCCGCGATGGATGTTCCAGCCGACGGCGATGTCAGCGGCAATCGTGATCTGTGTCGCCCCAGACTCGGGCACCACATAGTCCGACAGGTCACGCCACGTCGCCGCCCCCAGAGTGGTCGCCTTGTGCCGCTCGTACACACCCATGCTCTCGGTCACAGGCCAGGACACGCCGGTGCACCGGAACGTGGCCGGGTGGATCACCTCGCCCCGCCACTCCAACTGGGTCGCCAGGCTCGAGTCCCACACATCGGAGCCGGGGTCGTACACGTAGCAGCGGGCACCGGCCCGCAGCACCGTCGAGCTCGACAGGGCGGAGATCTCGTAGTCGTTCGAGCTGACCGTGACCTCGCGCTGCGCTGACCCCATCAACGCTCCCAACCGGGAGGCAGCGAAGTCGGCGTCGTCGGTAGCGATGTCCGAACCGTCCACGATCGCAGCGACCTGCAACTGGTCGCCGTCCCACGCCCGATAGCTAGACCACCCGGAGATCGACGACTTCGCCACCCGTCCACGGGACATGAGGAACACCTGCGAGGCGTACGACCACCAGTCCTCCTCAACCTCGAGCAGCACCTCGAGCCCTACCCGGCCGTCGTTCTCCCGCCCAGCTTTCTCGCGGGTCAGGACGATCTCGATATCGGGCCACAGATCGGAGTAGCCGCCTGCGTCGATGGTGGCGTCGGGGTTGATCCGCCATTCGATGTCGTACACCTTCGCCAGCGTGTCCAAGTTCTCCCGCCACGACCGCCACCGCTCAGCCGACGTAGAGATGTACGACGCTGTCGGATCGTTCACCGTGCCTTTCGTCAACCTGGTTTCGGCGGCGAGCTGGTCGATCCACCCATCCAACGTGTCACCCGCCGCCACGTTCGAGTAGTACGGCAACCCAAGCTGGTCGCCGTAAATCCGTGCGTCGGTACCCAACAGCATCGCCAGGGAATGCCCGCCGATCCGCCAGCCGGCCACACGGTTCTTCACGAACCGGGTCACCACACCGGTGTACAACGCCTGATCGAGAAGGCTGTCGGCCATGTCCTCCACCGGGATACGCGCCGGCATCACCACCACATAACGGTCGAGCGGCGAGAACCCGTCGAGCACTTCCTGCGGGGTGTCCGGGCGCAGGGAAATCTCCCAGTTCCCGACCGCCATGTACCGGTCGTCGATCACCGGAGCACCAGCCGCTGCCGCTCACTCTTGGTGTCGTACCACTGGTACAGCACGTCCTGGGCGTTCTCGATCCCTGTCGAGCTCGAACCGCCGTACTCGACGCCAACCATGAACGGCGTCACCGTCTGCCCTGAGGTTTGCACGATCCTGCCGGTGGTCGTGTTGTTCGACGGGCTGCCGTTCGCTATGCCCCACACCGCCCGGTTCGCTTCCGGAAGATCCGTCGTGGAGGCCCGCATCCCGCCGGTCAACGCTGTTGAGATCGTGCTCGTGGTCGGCTCGAGAGCGACCACACCGGACAGGCTGCCCATCGTGTCCGACCTGACCGTGCCCAGCACGAACGGGTCACCGCGCCGTACGGTGAGGTCGATCCACACTCGCCCGAACTGTGCGACCGTCGCTGCCTCCGCCAACACCAGCCGGATCGTGCATCGCTCCGGGCTGTTCCGCAGGATCTGCACCGACGCCGTCGACAAATCCCAACTGTGCGTCGACCCGCCACCGTAGTCGTGCTCGATCCGCCAACCCACACCCGAGATCAGGTTCTCCCACGCCGACCCGTCGTACACCTCCACCTCGAACGCAGTGTCGATGCTTGGGTGAAGGAATACACGGGCCAGACCGTTCGACAACGTCAACCCGTCAAACGGGCGAGGTGCGTACCGGCCCAACACCAGCTGCGACGTAGCCGCCCCGAACGTCGTGCGGATCTCGCACGCACCGTCGTAGTAGTCGGCGGGGGCCACGGTGAACGTGCTTGTGACCGAGATCGGGGTGTTCCCGTAATACCAGCCAGACAGGGCACCCGAAGCGCTCGTTCTCGTGACCGCCGTTGACTGGGCCCCGTGCCAATAGTCGATCGCCGCAGCCGGCACAAAGATCCGCCGGTAATCCGTGCTGCCGTTCAGCGTGGTGGTCGTGATGCTGTGACTGTTGCTGCGCGCCGTGTGCGTCCCATACACCTCCACCTGCGGCAGACTCCCGCCACCGAACCGGCGGAGCTCGAGCTGCCACGACCCGGTGCCTTCCACGGCGAACAGCGACGACGGCGAGAACGACACCGACAACGGCTCATAGAACCCGTCCACGGTCGGGTCCTCCGACCAGGTGACCGGCACCACCATCTCGTCCTTGTTCGCTGTCAGCGACATCAGACGGTCACGGACCGCAGCACCAACACCCGGACGGTTCGCCGCCGACACCGCCCCCAACAGCAGATCGCCCGACACCGACAGCTGATCGCCAGACGAATAGGTCGACGTCACATCCACGTCGATGCCATCGAACACCCGGCCGATCTCGAAGATGCTCACAGCGACGCCCTCCGCGCCATCTCAGTTGGCCGCAGTGTCGCCGTCACAACCTCACGCCCGTCGATCTGCACCACCGTCATCAGCCGGGCGGTTTGCCACGGCCCAGCCGACTGGCCGCCCGCAAGCTCAACCGGCGTGTACCCCGGTAACCTCGGGGACGCCACCGCCGCGCCGGCCATCCGGGACGCCGCCGACTGCACCAGCCCAGCACCCGCCAACATGCCGCCCGCCAGACCTTGGGCGGTTTGCACGCCGATCTCGTGGAACACCTTCGACGGCGACGAGATGCCGAGCAGGTCCCGCACCGGGCCGGGGATGTTCGACGCCACCACATTCTTCGCAGCAGCAGCGAGCTCGCCGCCCATCGACTCCAACCCTCGGATCAGGCCGGCGATGATCTGTACGCCGGTGTCGAACAGGAACGAGTTCGCCCCGACCACACCCTCGCCGAGCTTCTTGAGGATGTCCTTACCGAAGGACACCATGCCCGGCAGGGCCTCCGAGGTAGCCCAGTTCTTGAACGCCGCCAACCACTCGGGCAGTTTCGCCGCCAGATCAACTGCGGCGTCCGCCACCCAGTCGACCATCTTCGACTGCAACTCGGCCGTCTTGTCCGTCAACCACGGCAGGGCGGTACCGACGAACCATTCGGTGAACGCACCGATCCAGCCCGGCAACTTCTCCAACAGCCGGACCGCGGCGTCGTCGACCCAGTCGCCCAGCTTCTGGGCGTACTCCGACATCTTCTCAGCGATCCACGGCAAAGCCGTCCCGTAGTACCACTCGGCGAAAGCGGCGATCCATCCGGGAAGGTTGTTCTTCAAGTAGATCGCAGCATCAGCGATCCACTCGCCCAACTTCTTAGCGGCGTCGACCATCCGGTCCCGCAACCACGGCGCAGCGACCGAGTTGTACCAGGACGTAAACGTGTCCAGCCAGATCGGCAGGTTCTGCTGCAAGTACGGGACAGCTGTTTCGGTTACCCACGTCCCGAACTTCTTGCCCATCGCCACCAAGAACCGGCCGACAGCCGGCAGCACGGTCGTGTACAGCATGTCGGCGGCGGCAAGCCACACGTCAAGCAGCCGCTTACCGACCTCGAGCAGCGCCGCTTTCCAGCCGCCCTCTTGGAACAGGCCGATCAGTTTCTGCACCCAGGCGACGGTCTTGCCGATCGTGATGCCGACCTGTTCGAAGAACCCGAACACACCGCCCGTCGTGCGCCCATCAGCGAAGTTCTTGAACCCCGACGTCAGCACCTTGATCGCCGTCGAGAACCGGGGCACCCACACATCCGCCAGCTTCGAGAACGCCGGGATGAGCTTCGTGTTCGCCCACGACACGATGTCCTGCACCACCGGCAACAACCCCTGACCGATCCTGGCCTTGAGGTTGTCGACCTGGGCCCCGAGGATGCGCTGTTGGTTGGCGAGCCCATCCGAGGTGCGAGCGAAATCGCCCTGGGCTGCGGTGGTTTGCTCGAAGATCGCTGCCTGCGCCGCCAGCACCTTCTGCTGCGGCGTGAGCGCGTCCTTCGTTGTTGACGTTATCCCCAGCTCGAGCGCCTTCTGCCTGAGCGTCGCATCGTCGAGCAGCACGCCGTACGCACGGATCGGTTCCGACTCGCCCCGCAGGGCGGCGCCGATTGCCTCGATCGCCTGTTCGGGGCTGGTGTTGTTGAACGACGCCATGTCCGACGCCAGCGACGCCAGATCAATCGAGAAGTCGGCGAGCTGCGAACCGGACAGGCCGGCGCCCTTCCCGAACGTTGCGAACGTGGCGGCGGCGTCCATTGCCTGCTGCTGCGACTGGCCGAGCCCCACCGCCGCGGTCTTGGCGAACGCCTCGATCTCCCCGGCGGCGTCGCCGAACAGCACACCGACCTTCGAGATCGTCTCGTTGATGTCGGTCGCCGCGCCGATGCTATCCCCGAGAAACCCGCCGACAGCAGACAGCCCGGTCTTGATCCCATCGGCAAGCAGGGTTCCGGTGGCGACCGACCAGGCGGACACACGGGAACCGAACTTCATGAGGATGCCTTCGCCCTCGTCGGTTCCCTTCTTCAACCCCGACGAGTCGCCGGTGATGCGAATCTTGAGTTCCTTAGCCATCCCGCTACCGCTTCCGCATCTCCACCAACGCCACCCCACCAACCGGCGGCAACTTCTCCAACGCCCGCATCAACACGTCGATTTCGCCGAACGTCAGATCCTCAACCTCCCACGGCCTGATCCCGAACCAGTGCGCCAACCCCGGCATCGCAGCCACGAGCTGACGCCTCACTCCGGGGGGTTCTCGTCACCGTCCTCATCGCCGACAAGCAGGTCGACGTCGAACTCGCCGCCAGCGGCCTGTTGCGCCGCCCACAGGTCGTCCTCGATCTTCTGGTACACCACCGCCTCGCCCGCCTGCCGGCGAGCCAGAAACACCAGGGCAGCAAGACCAAACGCAGCGCCGCCTGTCAGCGCCTCGATCGCCTTCGCCATCGTCAGACCCGACTGCTGGAACAGTTCCCGTTCGATCTTCGGGGTGAGCTCGGCCCGGTCGACGACGTACACAACGCCATCAACACGGAACCGGAGCGCATCAGACGCTTGCTTCTTCGGCATCTTGGGCGGGGCCATCATTTCTCCTTACGGATTCGCATCCGTGGTCGTGTACGCCAACCCGCAGGTCGACCCGGAAGACGGCACCATCGCCGTCCCCCGCACCGTGATCTCGGTCATGTCCGGACCGTCGATGTTCGGGAACGCCTCATCGATCCGGCAGGCGCTCATGGTGATCGCCAACGACGGGTAGGTCGACGCACCAGCCAGAGTCGGGCCGTTCGACGTGATGACCACCGGCTCGTAGCTGTCGGCAACCGTCGCCGCCAGACCACCCGTCGTCACGATCTTGTTGAACAGGCCAGCCTTGCCGGACGGGGTGCCATCGACGTACGCCTCGAGATCGCAGGTAGCTTCGAACGTGATCTCCCGCATGCCCTCAACCGGCTCGCCGTAGGCGTAGGAGCCACGGATGCGGGGGCGTTCCTGGAAGCCGTTGTCGCACGACACCGACCAGTTCGACACCGGCAGCGACAGGCTGTTGATCGTGATGGACGACGCACCCCACGGCAGGAACTCCATGCCGCTCGCGTAGCTGGCCGATGCCAGGGCGGTGGTCATCAGCATCGACTGAAACCAGCAGTTCGCCTCGAGCATCACGACCCCGCCGGTTTCGCACGAGATCGTCCAGTCGAGCACCTTCCCACCGGCGTAGGTGAACGCCTGGTTGGTGTCACCGCAGATCCCTCGAGGCCGGTTCAGCTGCAAAGTGAACCCCTTGCCGCACAGGCTTCCGATGTCGGCGGTGTGGGTGTAGGTGCTGTCGGTCGGGCTGCCCGGCGTAGTGACGCTGCCACCAACCAGGTGCTCGAGCCAGAACCCCCAGTCCTTCGTCATCACCGGCAGCGACACCGAACCGGCGTGGCCGGTCACGCCACGCACAAACCGGTCATACCGCACCGTGCGGCTGGTGGTCCGCATCACCTGCGGGGCGATCAACTCCACATTCGGGGTGATCGACTCGTTCTCAAACTCGAAGAACTGGTCGACAACCACTGCGCTACCAAATGTGGCTTCCGCCTTGACGCCAAGCTGGGTATTCAGCGGCATTGTGACTCCCAAAGTCCTATAATGTTGCTATGGAGACTCCGCACCAACGAAGCCGGCGCATCTTCCGCGATCACCGATCCGACATCGCTCGCGACTACCTCAACGGGAAGTCCCTGTCGCAAATCGCTGCCGACTGGGGCGTCAGTATCGAATCGGTCAGCCGCAACCTCGACAAGCTTGGTGTCCCCAAGCGCCCCGGCGGCCCGCGACCGGCGGTCAACGGCGAGTCGCAACGAGCGAGGGCCGCGCGAATCGTGGCTGAACGCAAGACCGAAATCATCGAGCGATACAAGACCGAGCGCATGGACGACATCGCTGCCGACCTGGATATCAATCGCGGCGCGATCACCAGAATGCTCAGGGCCGAAGGCGTGAAGATCAAGCCGCGAGGGGCGGCGCAACAGCTCTACGGCCCCGGCAACCCCGCCTACAAGAACGGGCGCTACTCCAACTCCGATGGGTACGTCCGAGTTCTGCTCGACCCGAGCGACCCGCTCATCAGCATGGCCGACGGGAAGCGCTACGTCCTCGAACACCGGCTCGTCATGGCCCGGCTGATCGGCCGCCCGCTCATGGCCGACGAGTCGGTCCACCACATCGACGGCGACAGAGGCAACAACACGGCCGGGAACTTGCAGCTGCGGCGCGGCCAACACGGAAAGCACATCCACGTGCGGTGCCACGACTGCGGCTCCCAGAACGTCGGCCCTGCGGCGATCTGAGATCACGCCTCATCCTTCACGGCACCCGCCGCCTTCGTGTCAACGATCACCCACTGGTCGGACTGCTCCGCCAGCGACTCCGCCAAACGAGTCGGCAAATCCACCGTCTCGCCGTTGCGCACCTCAACCCACCGGCCCGGCGGATGCTCGATCTCACGGGCCGCCGAACGGCCGACAAGCTTGACCCGCTTCAACGCCATTACACGCCCCTTGCCACAACATGCAGACGGAACTCAGCCCCGACCGCCTCACCCTCACCCACCGGATACGACCGGATAGAAACATCCAAAGGCCACGCCGCACACGCCGCACCACCCGCCGAGATATCCGTCCGCAACTTCGCCAACACCGACCTGGTCTCACCCGTCCCGAACGACACCAGCTCGTCGAGCTCGTCCTGCACCCTCGTCGCGCCCATGCCCGGCATGGGTAGGCACACCAGCCGCAGGTGCAGGTCGAGTTTCGACGGCCGTCCGGAGCCCTCCGGGAACTGCACGTACGGGTCGTCCGGCAACAGGGTGCCCCACGTCTGCGTGCCCCACTGCGGCGACGGCGGCCACGTGTACGACACCTTCAAGTTCGGGATTTCCGACAGCAGATCGGCGATTCCTTGGCGGATGTCCTTGACGTTCACAGCAGCCCCTCGATCTCGGCGCGGTGCTCGAGCTGTTCCTCGTAGGTCCGGAACACTTCGGCTGCCCGGTCATCGATGGCGTCGTAAATGAACGGGTTCGGGGCGATCGGGCCGCCGCGCACCGCTTTCTTGCCTGATCTCGGGCCGGCGTAGCGGGCGGCCTTGTTCACCGACCGCTTGTACTGCTTGCTCAACGCCGTGCCCTCGGACCGGGCCAGGGCGTCCTGCAACTTGGTGCGCCGCTCCTTCAACGTCCCGCTCACGGCACGCCCGAGCCCTCGGGTCGACCAGCCGAAGTGGATCACACCGGCGTACTCGACGTCGCCGCGGTTCCCGGCGAGGATGTACCCGTACGTGGCGGTGGCGTCGCTGTCGATCGTCGCTTTGAGATTCCCGGACCTGACCGGCACCTGCCGGCGCGCCTCGGGCTCGACGATCTTCTCGACAACCTGGCGGTTGAGGCTCTTGGCGTCTGCGGGGGTGCCGCCCATCCGCTTGAGCGCTTCCATGGCCTCGCGTAGCCCGTCGATCTCGATCGCGGTGTTCACGAGAACCCCGTGATCGCCGTGCCATACCGGTACGGCTCGAGCAGATCCTGGATGGTGGTGTCGTCACGGATCGACGACGCAAAGAAGTTCTCGAACCCGCCCTGCCCGGCCACCGTCACCCGGCGGTGATACCAAGCGACTGTCAGCATCTGACACGCCAACTTCACCTCGGCCGGTACCGCAGACCAGCCCCAGATCGCTGTCACCTCAACAGACGGACGACGGGTGCGGATCGGGAACGACCGGTCACCGGTCGACACGATCCGAGTCACAGGCCAACCGGTGCGCCCGTCAGGGCCGACACCGGACAACGGTTCGGTGTACCAGTCCGACGCCGACCAGGTTGTCTCGAACGTTCCGTCGTCGTTGTCGTCGGTTTTCACAACCATCCCGGTCGTGTCGCCCACCACCGACCGCATGGCGCCGATGTCAACGAACGACCAGTTGTAGGCGTGGAACAGGCGGGCAGACGCCGTGCCAGATGGCTGGTCGAACGTCTGCCCGCAGAACTTGTCGATCGAACTGCTCGCAGCGTTCAAGGCCGCGGTGAACTCGGGGTCGTCGGCGGAATCACCGACGCCCACCCAGTTGCGGGCCTCGTCGAGCGTGCAGTACGTCACGGGTCACGCCTTCCGACGTGACTTCTTGTCAGATGGAACGGGGTCCGACGCCGCGGCGGGCGGAACGCCCGCGTCGGACCCCGCAGCCGCCGCCCCGCCCAGAGCAGCGGCGACCGAGCCCCCATCTTCGGGGGTTTCGAGCTCGTCGCCGGCCACCGCCGTGACATAGCCGACGCCGATCAGGTTCTCGGCCTCCCAGTCGGGAAGCTCGATTTCCTGACCGACCTCAGGCCACGCCACGCCATCGCGGTAGCCGGTGATCGAGTGAGCGATACGAACACGCATCGTTACTGCGGCAGGCTCCGAGCGCCGCCACGCACGACGTACGCCCCGTAGTAGCCGCCGGTCGAAGGGCTGCCGGTGACGGTCACCACGACACGGATGTACCGCTTGCGACCGAGGTAGCCGATTTCCTGGATGGTGTTCGCGGTGAGCGCAGCCGGCGTGCCGGACAGGTCCGCAGCGGCCACCGTCGAGTACCCGGAACCGGACGAGTCCGACTCCTCGATCGTCGGGGTGTGCGTGCCGTCGGTGATCGCACCCGGCAGCAGCAGCACGGCAGCGGAACGGAACCCGGACAGGTCGACACCGGTCCCGGTGGTGGTCGTGGTCTTGAGCGCGCCCTGGGCGACGCTCACGGCCGACGAGATGTCCTTGTTGAGATCAGCCCGGTAAGGCATGTTCCGATCCTCCTTACGCCTGGACCAGCAGCTTGACGGCGCTGGAGTCCTGAACGAGCCCGTCGTGACGGGAGAACGTGACGAACCCGACCTGGCCGTACTCGGCGTACCGCTCGGTGAGGCGCATGACCTGGCCGCCGGTGACGGTGCGGTACACGTACGAGGACCGGAAGTCACCGAAGGCGATGGTCTTCTTCGTGGTGGCGACGGTGCTGTCCATGTCGTTGTTGATGACGAGCGGACGGCCGTTGATCGAGTCGGGCTCACCGACCCGGTACGACACCTGGTAGAGCGGCAGGCCGTTGCTGTCAACGATCTTCCGCACGTAGGCAAGGATCAGGTCGTGCATCATGTACCGGGCGTTGGTCCGGTAGTCACGGTCCACCGAGTGCTCGAGATCGATGATCTCGGCGTAGGTGATCGCCGTCGCCGAGCTCGTGGTCTTGCCGGTCGACAGGCCGTTGATGATGCCGTACGGCCGGCCCACACCGCTGCCGGTGGTGAGCGCCGTGTTCAGCGCACGCCCGTTGCGGCGGCCCAGCGCACGGGTCAGGAACGCCTCAGCGGCCACCGGGTCGACGTCCTGGAGGTAGGACAGCGACACCTTGTGCACCCCGGAGGTGAGGATGTGCGCCGACAGCGACTTCGCACCGAAGCTCACATCGGTGGAGGTGCCGACGTCGGCGTTCTCCCCAACCCACGACCCGGTGTTTGACGTGTCGTCGTTGGTGGGCCACGACAGCGGGTTGCCGGTGCTGGTCGTGATCGTCTCGATCCCGGACTCCAGCATGCCGCCGTAGAACTTCATCGTCTCGGTGATCTTCGACCAGAACCCCTCCGGAGCGGCATAGCCGCCACCGGCGCCGGTCAGCACGCCCTGCGCACGCTTCTCAGCGAGGCGGGCTTCGAGGACCTGCCGCTGCTCAACGGACAGAGCCTCACGGCCACGCACCGCGTAAGTGGTGAACGCCTCGTCGTACTCGCGGATCTCGTCGCGGGCCTGCTCGATCGAGGTGCCCAGGTTGAACGCCCGGACCTCGGCGCGGTCGGCGTCGATCTCGGCGTGACGCTGATCGATCGCAGCGTGACGCTCCGCCGACTTGAGGGTGCCGTCGATCTGGTCGATCTGAGCGCACAGACGCTCGTGCTTGTCGTTCTCTTCGGCCGACATGGCACGCCCCTCGTTGGCGGCGACCGTCATCAGTTCGACGGCCTCAGCCCAAGCGGAAGCGCGCTCGTCAACCAGCTTCTGACGCTGGAAGTACTCCACGTAACAGTTCCTTCGGAAGATCGCCCGGCGACGGCGCCAGCATGAGCAGGCGCTTCAACGCAGACGAGTCGGATGGGTGAATCCCTGCCGCAGGGGGTGGAACGAGGCCCTGAGCATCTTCCGAGGTTTGATCCAGGCTCGGAACCGATCGCTGGGAGGCGGCCGATACGCGCAGTGTATCAAAGTCAAACGGCTGATCGTTGCGCACTCGCTCGATCACGTCGTTCTCGTCCACCCCAAGCGACCGGCACAGCAGGGTGAGGGCATCGGAACGAACCACCGCTGAGGTGGTTTGGTACGCCGGGCTAGACACAATCGACAATTCACGGAGCCCCACGTTCGTGAGCGTCCTCAGGATTGTCCCGTCTCGCTCGAAGCTGATCTTGTCGCCACCGCTTGGGGGCAGCACGAAGCCGAACGAACACTTATCGACGATGCCTGACCTGACCAATGCAGCCGCATCTCGAGCAGCCTGGGTATTCGGGAGAACGGCATCGAACTCCAACCCTCGATCGGTCACCCGCAGGTCGAGATTGCCGGCGCCCGTGCGGGCCAGCGGGGTGGCCATGTCGTGCTGCCACAGCAAGAAGATGTCCGACCTGGTAAGCGACTTCTGGAAGGCGGTTGGGGCCACCTGTTCCATAACGATGCGCCCATCGGGGAGTTTGACCTTGGCGCGTTCGTTGAAAACAGACGCGACCCCGGACATGGTCGGCCGACCATCGCTGTCGCCTACGTCGCGGATCTCGATTCCTGACCAGAACTGTTCACGCCCGCCGATGTCGGCCCGGAACGCTCGGCGTACGTCATCAATGTTGACCGTTTGGTCGGCCATGTTCGTTCTCCTTATCCGATCAGCCTGAGCTGTTCGCCGCCTGGCAGGCTGCGGGTGTGCTTCCGTCGGTTGCACGTCAGGTGCGCCAGCTGCACGTTCCGCCGCAGGTCATCCCCTCCCAGGCTGAGGGGCACAATGTGGTCCACCGACCCAGATAGCGGGTCAGGGTATGCCAGTTGTGGGTTGACCTTGCGTCCACATAGCTGGCAGCGCCAACCGTCTCGATCGCCTATCTCCGCCAAGGAGTACGGCTCACTTTTCGCCCCGCGAGCCAGAGCGCGACGTTTGCGGCCAGCGCGCCGGAAGTACTCAGGGTCACGAGCGAGCAACGCAGCCTTATTGGACGCCACCCTCTGGCGTTCCGCTTCGTTCCGCTCGGCGTCGTTGCGTATGCGAGCGTTGCGCTTGATGTGATAGTCGGGGTTGTCGGACCGCCATTGCCTGCTGTATGCAGCTCGTTTCTCGGCGTGCTTGGCATGGCAGCGTCGGACCGCTTCCCGATTGATTTCGGCGCGTCGCCTGACAATGCATGAGTCGCAGAACCTCTGACGACCAACTAGCTCTTCGCCGCAGCCGCAGAACCGCTGCTGCCTCGCCATGAGCCGTCTCAGTTTCCCGACGCCGCTGTAATGGTCCGCCTTGCACTCCTTGCAGCAGAACAACGAGGCTCGCGGCCCAATCGTCCCCCCACACACGATGCACGCTACGTTTGCCATGTCGAACCTCCCAGGGGTTCGGCCAGGGCCGGGGCTGTTGACGCAGCGCCCGGCCTTCATTCTCAGCCCCACTTCTTCATCGCCTGCTTGTGCTGCTTCGACCCGACGCCGTACATCTTCGCTGCGGCATCCACCCGGTTGATCTGCTTCCCGGTCGTCACGTTCAACACCGACGGCCCACCCTTCGGGCCCTTCTTCTTCGCCGACGCCCTCTTCGGCGCAGCCTTCTTGGCGCCGCCGCCCTTCGAGTACTGATTGATCCCCTTCGGGTTAGGCATTCGCCTGGCCTCCATCGTTCGGGGTCGTGTCGACCGTCTGCGGGGTGGCAGGATCACCGGTCAACGGGGTCACATCACCCGTCGCCGCGTCCACCAGCGCATAGTTCGACGGCATCGCATACACCGGGGCACCAGGCGGCGGGTCCATGTCCTCGAGATCGGCGATGTCGTGGTTCGTCATCACCTTGAGATCGGTCATCGACCGGTAGAACGACGCACGGGTAGCAGCATCGCCACGCAACAGGCCCTTAAGGTCCCAACGGGCCTCCCACGACCCAGACTCCCAACCGCCCGGCAACAGCTCACGGGTGATCCGCTGCTCCGCCGCCTTCACCCGAGGAAGCAGCGTGTACACCACGTAGCCGATCCCCATCGACTCAATCCCAGAGCCCCAGGCGGTCGCCTTTTCCTGGTCGTTCAAGAAGTGGGAGGGGATGCCGAACATGCGGGCGACCTCGGACACCGTGAACGACCGGGACTGCAACAGCTGGGCGTCCTCAGGCGGCAACGTGAGCGGCTCGAACTCGGCACCCGAATCCAGAATCGCCACCTCACCGGCATGAGACGGCCCGGAGAACAGCTGCCGCCACCGCGACTTGAGCGCACCCGACTGGGTGTCGTTCAACGTCGCCTGCGTCTTCATGATCCCCGACAACTTCGTGCCGTTCCGGTAGAACGACTCGGCCACCTTCTCCGCCGCCAACGACGTACCCAGCACCGTGCGGCACGCCTGCAACGGCGACAGGCCGGTCAGACCGTCAGGCGACAGAAACGGCAGATGCGCCACATCGAACGATGTGAACCGGCGCGCCCCGCCATCCTCGTCCTGCACCTCGAACAACTTCATGCCGCCCGAATCGGCGTCGACAACCTGCACCCGAGACGGGTGGATCTGTCGCACCGACCGCACCATCCCGGCACCGTCACGAACCTTGAACCCGTAGGCGTTACCCCACGACAGCTGGTGCATCTGCCAGGTCTGCCAGAACTCGAACGGGGTCTGCGTCGGCGACGGGCTGTCGATCACCGTGCGCTGCGCCACCAGCCGGCGGGAATCCCGGTAGTACACCCTGATCGGGAGCATCGCCAACGAGCTCGAGATCAGGCTGATCGCCCGCAGATAGGCAGTCAGCCCCATCGCTGAGCGTTCGGTGACCGGCACGCCGGAACCGCCGGCCATCACCCCGTCACGCCACATCGAGTTGATCTCACCAGCGCTGATCGGGCGGGTCGGGTCCTCAATCGAACGAGCCTGGTCGACAGGCAGGGCCGCCCGGACAACAGCCCCGAACTTCACCTACCGCCGCCGTTCACGCTCACAGCCCGCATCGCCCCACCGATCAGAAACAGCACGAAACACCCGATGAACAGGCCGACGGGGCCGAACGCCCAAGCTGCTGCCACCACCGCGCCGATGAACGCCGCCACCTGCAACAGATCGGAGACGCGCAACGCCACGACCTACAGCATAGGCGGACTATCGGGTAACGACATGCCATCCCACTACCACAGGTTCGGGACGCGCTGCTCCTCGACCCCAGCGAGCACCCCACCCAACGCCAACGTCACCGCAACCAACGGCGAAATATCCACCGTCGTCGACCGGCGAGCCCAATACCAGCCGCCATCCTCCGACGGACGTTTCACCGCGCCTTCCAACGCCGCCCGCAGCTCAGGCTGCCCGTAATGCCCCAACCCGCCCTCACGCACCGACGCCTCCAACTCGGCGCACGACCGACGCGCATCAACCGACTTCACCAGCAGACCAGGCCAGTCCGCTTCCTGCGACCCCGACGCCCCACGAGGGTCCAACAACCAAGCCCCACCCCACTTCGCCCGCAGCTCAGACACCCGGTCGGGCAGCCAACCAACACCAGGCCGGCACTCGACAAGCTGCACCTGCGGCACCCCATCCGGCCGCCGCCAACACACCCCGATCGACGCCGAAGCCTGCTCGGGCGACACATCCACCGCGAACACCAAACCCGACGTCGACCGCTCCACGTCAGCCACGCACGAATCCCACAACGCCAACGGGATCGGCGGATCACGCCGCGCCTTCCCCCTGATGTTCAACCCCTGCCGCTGAAACGACGCCAACCCATCCGGCATCTTCATCGCCTCAGCCAGCTCGAGCCGCACCGTCTCCTCGTCGACCGTGTGCCCCAACGCAGGCATCGACCGCCACCACACCGCCGGATCGAACGGGTCAGCGTCCTCCGGCGCCGACCACTCGAAATAGGCGATCCGGTCCCGCTCACACGTACCCTCATCGACCGCCTGCCGGCCGGCATCCATCCACGAGTGGAACCACTCCGACTCACCAGCCGGGCCGACCGTCGAAATGATCCACAGCTGCGCGCCGGGCAACTTCCGCACCGACCCGTCCGGCATCGTCAGATCCCGATAACGGGTCTTCATCGCCGGCCGCAACGCCTGATGCAGCCGGTCGTCGGGCTGGGCCATCGCCTCGTCGATCATCCCTAGGTCAACGACCTTGCCGTGACCCGACGACTTCCCCGACGCCATCAACCGTTGGATCGAACCGTTCGAGAACTTGACGTGCTCGCTGCCATTCTGCTTCCGGACCGTCAGCTGCGACTTCAACGGCGAATCCAACAGGGCCGGCACATGCTCCTCGAGCCACTTCTCACGGGCATCGGTGCCGGTCTGCATCGTCCACGCCACCGACACCCCAGGCCACGACGCACACCGCTCCACCCACGTCGGCAACGTCAGCGTCGTCTTGCCCTGCTGACGCATCACCGACAGCACCACCGTCCGGTAGAACCGATGCCCGGTCGCCGGGTCGATCTCGTTCGCGACGTCCGACACCTGCTGCTGCCACGGCATGAACGACCAGCCGAGCATGCCCGCAGCCTTGGCGACACGCCCGCCGTGGGTTGCCCGGTCGGGGTTACGTTGGGTCGCCCACCTCGGAGAACAGGTCGCCAAGCGTTGGGGCGGTGCCAGCAGAGTCATCGGCGATCAGCCTTTCGCACAGCGCCCGGTACTCCTTCGCTATCCCCGGCGGCAGACCGTGCTCGGGCGGGTTGTCGATCTCGGCCGCCAGCGAACGGGCGAGCTCGGCCAGCAGCGGCGGCACAGACGGCCTCGCCGTCAGGAACTCCTCAAGCGCCTGCCGATTGCTCAACGTGCTCGAACCTGAAATCCGTAGGCCAGGCGATTGTAACGCTGTTCACGGCCGGCTAAACCGCACTGGCGGTTCACCACGCCGGCGCGCCCAACGCTCGGCCCGTGGGGGGGATCAGCGGAGTG
>JACCDT011628327.1_pt1 | contig 26053 bp, 18 predicted proteins | sample 7446291 | NCBI WGS metagenome assembly JACCDT01 (sample SAMN15323446, study PRJNA562643) | freshwater metagenome | isolation source: river surface water | place: USA:Blue River Watershed | collected 2017-08-17 | reverse complement strand
GACCAAATGATGCAAATGATTTCTTTGTTGATAGATCTGAGTTTTATTGTGCTGGCCGTGAATTAGCCAATTTATTCTCTGAGTTAAATGATCCAGATGATCAAGCAGCCAAGTTTAGACAGCAGATGCAAGATAAAGAAGCAGGTGATCTTGAAGCTATGCCTTATGACGAAGACTATATTACTGCTTTAGAATATGGTTTGCCCCCTACAGCCGGCGTTGGTATAGGTATAGATAGATTGGCAATGTTATTAACGGATTCGGCATCAATCAGGGATGTGATTATGTTCCCACATATGCGAGGTAAGAACGATTAATATGGCAAACGTATTTAAAATAATTTTTCTTAATGACAATAAGTTATATGAGATTTATGCTAAAGAAATAATGCAAAGTGAATTATTTGGTTTTATAGAAATCGAAGAGATTTTGTTTGGTGAACAAAGTAGTCTACTAGTTGATCCATCTGAGGAAAAATTAAAAGCCGAGTTTGGACATGTTAGTAGAAGTTACATACCGATGCATAATATTATTAGAATAGATGAAGTGCCCAAGCAGGCTACTAGTAAAATTAAAGATGCTGGTAATATACAAAGTAATATTACTCAGTTTCCTGGAGCCTCAGGCTTTACTGGGCGTTCAGTTGTTAAGCCAAAGGATTAAATTAGTATATTTAAAAGGACAATAATTATGGAAAACAAACATCTTGGGCCGCTCATGATTAGTATTGATGGCTTTGAGCTAACTGAAGAGGACAAAGAAATATTAGAACATCCTGCAGTTTGCGGAGTGATTATATTTAGCAGAAACTATCATAGTATAGAGCAGATTACAGAACTTAATTACAAAATAAAAAATCTCAAAGCTAAGAATCATAAAAACTCTAATAGCTTATTGATTTCGATTGATCATGAGGGCGGTCCAGTACAGCGGATTAAACAGCCTTTGACAGTGATCCCTGCTATGTCAGAACTAGGTAAACTCTATGAATATAGCTCGGCAGAAGCTATAGATTTAGCTACTAATATTGGCTGGGTATTAGCTTCTGAATTACTAAGCTTGGGTTTTGATTTTAGTTTTACTCCAATGGTAGATTTAAATATTAGTGATAATAAAATAATAAAACTACGCGCGCTGCATAAAAAGGCTGATATAGTTTCGAATCTTGCTTTAGCTTTAAAAGCTGGTTTAGATTCTGCAGGCATGGCAGCAGTCGGCAAACATTTCCCAGGGCATGGCGGTGTGTTAGAAGATTCACACTTTCAAACGCCTATCGATGGTCGTTCTTTTAAAGAGATAAATCATCATGATTTAGAGCCTTATAAAGTTTTAATCAAACATGGTTTAGAAGCTATTATGACTTCTCATATTATATACAATAATATTGATAATCACGTGGTGACATTCTCTAAGTTCTGGTTACAAGATATCTTGCGTGATAAATTGAACTTCCAAGGTCTTATAGTTAGCGATGATCTTAATATGGCTGGTGCAAAAATTTGTAGTAGCGAAGATCATGAGCCTTATACTAATTTGGTCAATGCTGCACTGACATCTGGCTGTGAATTATTATTGCTTTGTAATAACAGAAAAGCAGTTATTGAGGTTTTGGACAATTGGTCTGATACTCTATGGCAATCAAGTAATGATTATAGTGCAAGATTAAATGCAATGCGTGCACGTTTACACGATCGCTTGAGTCTAGAAGATTTACGTAAACAGCAGTTATGGCAAAGCACAGTAAATAATATAGAAAAGCTTGCGGGTTAAGAGCATGAAAATAATATTTGCTAGAATTTATTCATCGGTTATTAAAATATTTATATTATTCACAGGGATATTATTTATGATACATGCTTCAGCAGCTGATCAGGTAAAAACAGCTTATGATTTTTCTTTTACTGCAAATAATGGGCAGGATTTACCTTTAAGTAAATTTTCTGGCAAAGTTATTTTAGTCGTTAATACAGCTTCTAAATGTGGCTTTACTAAACAATACGAAGGCTTAGAAAAATTATATCAAACTTATAAAGACAAGGGATTCGTTATTATTGGCGTTCCAAGTAATGACTTTGGCAAGCAAGAGCCCGGCACAGATGAGGAAATCAAGGATTTTTGTAAAGTAAATTTTGGTGTGACTTTTCCTTTGACCAAAAAAGTGGCCGTGACCGGGGATAATGCTCATCCATTTTTTGTTTGGGTATCAGATCAATTGGGCTTGGGTTCGGCACCGAAGTGGAACTTTCATAAGTATGTCATTGATCGTAATGGCAAGCCACAGAGTTATTTTTTCTCGATGACTAAGCCTGATAGTAAAAAGCTGGTGGCTTTGATTGAGAAGTTATTGGATGCTCAGAGTACGAGCTAAAAAGATTTTTATCAGCGGCAGTATTTTATAGATGATCTATATCCTAGGTACCAGCCTTGCCGGTACTGTATCATGAGTATCAGTATCTATAGACACTCCTTCTTTTTGTGTAACCGCTTCGCTTGATAGCTCAGCTCTAGGAGGATTGTCAGTGCCTTCCTCGTGACAGCTAGAACCGATTTCTATGCTTGTCGCAGGTGGATTACCAGTAGGTATTGTTCTTCGTTTATAAATCTCTAGCATCATCAAGTCTACTGTTTTAAAATAATCCCCATGAAATTTAAGAGGTAAGGTTAGGAGTTCTCTACACAAAATTGCTGCTTGAGCATCTGAATTATTTTTTAGATGAGCTAATATTTCAGATACTTTGTTGATGGCCTCGGTGCTATTTTCGTCGTGGGTAATCGATTTAAGAAAGGTAAAATAATATTCATTTTGCTCGGGTTCAGGTAGTTCTAATGCTGTTAATAAAGAATCTAGTGTAGCTAGATCTGCTAATTTTCTTATAAGAACATCAAAAATTTCAGCGTTAAATAACGTATGTATTTCATGAGCTTTTTTTGCTTTCGAAATTAATGTATCTACAGCGCTTGCCAGCAATAAAAAAGAGTCATTATTCATCTCTGTTAGCTCGAGAATATTCTTCTCATTTAAAAGATGAACTGCTTCTAAATTATAAAACATTTTGTGATATATGGAGCTTGAATTGGGAGAGAGTGCAAATAGATCTGTAACTTTAACAAAAATAACGTGAGTTAAAGCTTTAGCTTTCTCAATTCTAAATAGTGTGAGTGCGCAAGCTTTTAGATCGTTTAGTGTGATAAAATTAGTGGGAAGGGGTTGCTCTGCAAGTACAGAGGGCGTATATGGAAGTAATAATTGACATGTAGTACTAAAAAATTGTTCGTCCATATAGACTTGCCGTAAATCTAAAGCGATTTTTGCTTCTCTTGGCTTACGTATTTCTTGTTCATACTGATATCTGAAAAAATGCTCTAATGCTAACGCATATTCTTTAAGAATTTCCGGATTACTTATTTCTGCTGTATCCGCGCGACGTGCGAGAAGTAAGATAGCTATTTTAATCCCAGCGGAAGCTTCGACGACTCTAAATAAACCAAGTATATTTGTAATCACTTGGACGATTTCAGTTGATGGTTTATTTTGCGCAAAGACGAAGTGAATATAGGTTTTAGATACCGGATTATTAATATAAGTATCAGTTAGCATGATTCCTATAGCGCTATGAATATAAGATGCTTGTACTTCTGCTTCTGAGCTAGTCATTTTAAATTTTAATAGAATATCATTTAGTCTAGCTAGATGTTTGTGCATCATGATATGTTTTATAACATTGCAATTATTTTTCAACAAGTATTTTATAAAAAGACAGTATTTTTTTATGAAATCTTTCTTTTGTTCTCTCGATAACTTATCAGAGTAATGCGAGATTAATTTTGATATCGCTAGTTCAATATTAATTATTAGTCCACAAAAATCTTCTTGGTAGCGATCGTATTCATCTGGTAGGTCATGGAAAACACTCACTTCCCAACAAGCCTGCTTCGTTATATGTATCAGATGCTTATGTATATTTTGATAATCAAGAACTGTAGGTTCTGGCTTCATCAAGAAACTACTGATTTGCGTTTGAGCAATTATTTCAGAGATTGAGCGACATGCAGCCAATCGTACATCTAAATGATCAAATTCTTCTTGTTGGTTATGTGTCGGATTGGTTGATGTTGTACCAGTAGAAACCATATGTTTTGATTGGAGATTTCTTGAACATCTCTTTGCCCTTTCAGTATCACGTTGTTTTCTGATTGCAAATGATAAAGCTCGTTTTCGTTCCCGTTCTAGAGCTGCCTGTTCCTCATCCATTATTCGTTTTTTTGCTGCTTTCTCTGCTCTTTGTTTGTTAGCTTGTGAAGCAGCTGCTATTTTATTGAATGATTCTGATTGTTCACTCGCTATTGTTGTTCGTGATTTTTCTTCACTAGATTCTATTTTTTTTATTTTTTGTTGTGCCTGTTGTTTGGCAGCTTGTGCAGCTGACTCTCTTTTTCTTTGTGCTTCTTCTTCGGCTGGTATCGAAGCAGGGGTTATTGTATCTTTTGATTCTTTTGATTCTTTTGATTCTTGGCCTTCTCTGTCTTTTACCGCAAACACACCACGAACAGGAAACTTTGGTTCGAATGGCTCATCACTTGTAACCTCAGGTGGTAGGATTAATCTTTCTTTAAGATTTATAGGGTCTTTACTTGAAAATCGAGGTTGATATAATTCAGGGAATATCATACTAGAATGCTTTTCGTTAAAAATCTTTACGACTTTGTCGTTATCTATTAGTCTGAGGAAAAATATTTCTTGAGCCGGTGACAGTGTAAACCCTAAGGATAATGCTCTGAGTATAGATTTCAAAGCATGTTCTAATGCAGCTGGGATAGTTAGATTATCCTGATTATAAATATGAATTGTTCTGCCGAAAATATGTTTTGCTGCGCTAATGTCCTTCATTACAACAGAACCAGAACTCAAATCTAAATGAACATGGTTACTACTAAAGTGACTATCAGGACCAAAAGCAACTGTCGTCAAAACTATATCAGTTTTACTATAGGTAAGTGTATGAAATTTAGTATCTCTATTAACAAAAAATGTCCTCTTGGGTACTCCCAGTAATAATATTTTTTCCATTTCGATTGCGATTTTATCTGCTAGTTCTGTAAATTCATCTTCACTTAATGTATCAGCTTTTTTTGTTACAAATTGTATGTCTAAATCTGATGTTTGAATAAGGCGCTGAATATCAGTATCAATCTCAGGCGAGGGAGTAGTAAGCAATAAATGGAGCAGAACTTGGCTGCCTACTAAACGCACATCGAATTGCTCGAATAGCGGATTGAATAACATCATATCTTTGATTTGCGATAAGAAAAGGCTGTGCTCCAATGGAAAAATACAAATTGGTAATGAAAAACAATCAAAAAACGGCGATGTTAATTCTGGCTCTTGGCCGCAAATAAGTCCAGCAACATAAGTATTCAACATTGTGGCTTTTTTTAATATTATATTTTGTAGCTCAACATAAGTCATCTGCGAATACTTTCTATCGATCGAAATAGCAGGGGCTATAGCAGGGTCAATACCTAATCCTCTAGAACTTGGGTGTTTCTGTAGAAGAATCAACTTAAGACATAGGCTGTCTATAGAATCTGTAATCAGTTTTTTCTCGAACGGCTTTAGCGTCGTTTCGTACGCAATCGAAAATTTAATAGATAATAACTCTTGCATATTGTTGGTAGATAAATTTTAGTTAAGTTATGTGAGTATAAAAATCAATTTTAGCTGGTGCTAATTCTAATACAGAATTATTAAGATTACCTTAAGAAGTCTTGAGAATTGACACTTTTTTGTAACTACTTGATTTTAACCTGTCAGAGTTATAATTACCCCAACGCGATTTATGCTTTTTTTAAAAACTCATAAATTCTTAAGCAAAGCTTAACAAATAATATTCATAATATGCGAATATCCAACTATCATGCTAAAAGTTTAAGAGTTTAAGGGTTAACGCCATGCCAATATATAATTTGAGACGTCTAAGTATATCATCTGCAATCGATGCAGATTTACTGGCTAAACATAAAGAGAAAATTCTTGGTATATTTCAGGGTGTTAGAAGTGGGGCCTGTTTTGAAAAATTGAGTAATGGTTTATATTCGGCTCGAGGTGGTTCTGCCGTAAGATATATTTTAGCTAGAAAAGAAGATGGGAGTTTTGTTCTTATAGGTATTACGGAGACTCATGATTATGATAAATGCACTAAATTCTACAATGCTTATCAAAAAGATACCTCTGAATCTGATTCACTGCTTGTAAGTGACAAAACAGAAACAGCCTTAGATTTATTGGGACTAGACTTAACTGAATATAGACGTGACCGCGAGCATGATAGAGCTCAAAGAATCATTTTTTTAACAGACAACCAAGAAGACGCATTTAAAAACATATTAGAATTAAGACATAGACATCCTGTTTTTGTTAATGGTATAGCAGGAAGTGGTAAAACAAGTATTGCTCATTTTTTATTGGATAATTTTAATCCAGGGGACAAAGTTTTATATCTTTGTCCAAATGATTCTCTGGCTGAAGAACAAAGCAGAATCTACGAGGTAGTAAAGAGAAGCAATGGTGCTGCTGAAGATATTCAGGATGATGTAGCCTTCAGAAGTGTTAGACAGTTTTATCAAGACATGGGCATTCTTGAAGCTGATACAAAGGTTGAAGATTTTTCAATTTTTTGTACTTGGCTTAATGATTATTTTAAATTACAAGATGATACAGCCAAACATGCAAAAAAGCAGTTCAGTACTCAGGAAGCTAAAGAAGCTTTGTATAATGAGTTCAAATCAATATTAAGTCGAGGGCAGCAGGTAGCAGTTATTGAGTCCTATCAAAAGTTGTCTGTTGATTTAAGTTTATATGAAAAAGGGCAGGAAAGAGAATTAGTATTTACACTCTATGCGAGTTATTTGAGGTATTTGGCAACAAACCGCATTGCTTGCTTGGAGAAAATAAATCCAGAAAAGTTCACAGATGAAATTAAAGCGCAACATGCCCAAACAAGAATATTAATTGATGAAGTGCAATCTTTGCCTTGTTCTGCTTTGGGTTTATTGAGCCATTTATCTACTGAGAAATTAGTTTTGTTTGGTGATTTTAATCAGGCTAAATTTTATTTTCGTTATCAAGATTTAACAGAAGTATTCAAAGAGTTAAGAGTAATTAATTTGACAGAAAATTTTAGAAACAGTAAGCCTGTTGCTGATTTCGCTAATCGAATCCTAGAATTAAAGCGTGCTTTTATGTCTGGCCAGTTTGAATCTGCTTGTATTCCAGCGCTAGAATGTCAACGTTTGGATGACTCTTTGATTTCAGATTCTGTAGGTGTTGAGTTTTTGGATGTGGCTCAAGAATCTAAATTGCATGTTGATAATAACACTGTTTTTATTACAAAAGATGTGAAAACAAGGGATGAACTTTTAGGAAAATACCAAGAAAGATTATGTACATTTTTGTTACCAGAGCAGATGCAAGGTCTTGAATTTGATAATGTTGTTTTGTATAAATTCATTACGCAACCGTACGACGTTTTTGCTGAAGATGATGGTGTTGAAGAGATGCTAGAAGGAAGCGCCAAGCATACAAAAGCACATAAGCCGAAAGACAAGGTTACAGCAGCAAAGAAACTCCAGCATGTTGAAAGATTAACAGATTTATTTGTGGCTATTACACGCGCTAGAAATGGGGTTGTATTGGTTGGGGAGCGTGAACAAAAATTCATTAAGGTTATTAGGCGGCTTATAGGCCAGAAGGAATATAGGGCTCCAGATTCGTTAATTTCTATTGAATCCACCAGTTTAACTCCCTCTGTATTAAATTATGAAAATGTTCTTAGGCTGTTACAATCATCAGGTGCTTTTGATGAAGGTAAAAGACAAATAGAACAATTTCTAAAAACAAAACAAAGCGGCATCATAAAACAGATTATAGAAAAAATAGACAGTATTAAGAAGAGTCGGCTTAACGTCAAACTTCTTCGTGAGATTGTTAATGCAAGCTCTTTATCTGAATTGGATTCAGTTCGTTGCGGTGATGATAAATATGGTGAGAAAGATGGGTTAGATAAACCTATGCCACCTCATATAAAAGATAAATCACATGACGCAGCGGGTGCATCAGCTGGTAGTATTGATTTTCTTCATGGAAAACTGCCTGCACTAGAAGATGCTAGAGTGTTTCAAAGCATATATGCAGCATTAGCCTGTTGTAATGTTTCAATAAACGGAAACTTGTTAAAGCAATCATTGAGTGTGAAGACTTTGATTTTCAATAAGCTACCTGAGGTTAAAAGCAGAGGTAAGAGTAAGTGTAAAAGCACAGGTGATCAGGAAGGATTAAGAAGGTTAAGTGCTGTAGAAGTATCCAGAAGTAAATATATAGACGAGAAAGTAGTAATAAGCGTTAAGGACAGGGATGTTGAGCTAGAGACTTTTGCACAAGCCTCTGGGCATATGGTCGTATTGATCGATAAGAAATCTAATGAAATCAAATATTATAATAAGGAAGCTGAACAAGCTTTAGTTATTTTAAGAAGTCATGATAAGGGTGCTGATAATTTCAAGGGTTGCAAACTAAGCCCTGAGCAAGTCGTTATGATAAAGCGATTTAGTCGTGTAGAGTCATTTTCTCAAAAAAGTGCTCTAGAAATTGATTTGTTATTAAATTATGGTTTAGTGTTACAAAATGTCCCGGGTGATGGCCATTGTTTCTATCATGCTATCATGCTTTCAGGACCTGAATATAATGGCAACAAAGTAGCTGGATTTCGAGAATTAAGGAGTTTAGCAGCTGAGGAACTTGAAAGTAATCCAGCATCCAGAATTTTAACAGGGGATGATAGAGATACATATCTAAATGGTGTTAGGGGCACACAATGGGGTGGTCAAGAAGAAACTTTTGCATTATCAGTCAAGCTTGGACGCCCTATAGTTGTAATCGAAAATCCAAACTTGGCAGGTTATAAAATTTATAATCGTGAATCTAATGGCCATCCAATTTTTCTGTATTATAACGGGAGTAATCATTACCAGGCATTGTTACCTGCTCGTGAATGTAATCCGATGGATTTGTTAGCAGCAATGAAAAAAACAGAGCAAGATAGAGAAGCTGAACAAGCCAAAAAAGATAAAAAAGCAGAGCAAACAGTAAAACCTAAAGCACAACCCAAACCACCTACAGTCAGCGCCGAGCATTCAGGTGGAGTTCTTAACACAGTTGGATTTTTAGGTAGTTCAAGATCCCCTATCCCAAATGCTACTGATGTTCGTAACGTGATGCTACAAGCGGTTACTAATGCTCCTGATAATCCAATGGATGTGGTTTTGAGGTATGCAGTTCAGGAGAAGAATCTTGATGTGGTTCAGAGAATTTTATCGAATCCAGGATTTAATATTAATCAAGCGGATACTGAAGGTATTACAGTGTTGATGACTGCAGCTATTTTTGGGCATAGTGCCATAGTAGAAATACTGTTAAAAAAAGGTGCTGAACTTAATAAACAAAATAACAAAGGCTTTACAGCTGTAATGCTTGCAGCTTTTAATGGGCATGTTGCTGTAGTAGAGAAGCTTATTGCAAAAGGTGCTAACCTTAAACTTGTAGATAAAAATGGCAATACGGTTTTATATCTTGCAGCTCAGCATGGAAATCCTGATATAGTAAGTAAACTTCTGGATGCAGGTTGTGAGGTTGATTTTCAAAATAGTAATAAAATTACAGCTCTAATGGTAGCAGCTCAATACGGACGTCTTTTAGTAGTAAAGACTTTATTAAAAGCTAAAGCTGATGTTAATAAATCAGAAGTTTTTGGGTTAACATCTTTAATAGTTGCAGCTAGCAAAGGATATCTTAAAGTGGTACAAAAACTTTTAAAAAAAGGTGCTTTGGTTGATCAAGAGAATCAGGCAGGTTTTACAGCTTTAATGGTTGCAGCTCAGGATGGAAGGACTGATGTAGTAGATGAACTTTTAACAGCAGGTGCAGATCTTAATTATAAAAATCATGATAAAAACACAGCTTTAATCTTAGCCGCTATGTCGGGCTTTGATAAGGTAGTAAAAACACTTATTGAAAAAGGTGCTGAGGTTGACCATAGAAATATTAACGGTGATACAGCTTTAATGCTTGCAGATAAAAACGGACATACTGAAGTAAAGAGAATTTTAGAGGAGGCCTCTCGTGCCACTCGACCTGCTCTTAGATGTGGGTAATGTTTCGGATTAGAACAACCCCTTCCCCTTTTGCTGCGCAAAAGGTACTTCCCCTAAAGGGGAAGATCCTGTACTCACTATTGCTGAAGGGTTACCTTGCGGCTGCTTAACCATTCGCACCAAATACTCAGAAATTTTATCTAATTCAACAACTGAATCAACACCACCCAGTGATTGTGCAACTCCAGCCATACCAAAGACTACACAGCTTTCTGGGTTTTGGATTATGGTGTGACCTTTATTTAATTTTATTTCTAATAGCCCTTGTGAGCCATCACTACCCATACCTGTGAGTAACATAGCAATAGTGTTGTTGGCGCAAGTTCTTGCTATTGAATGAAACATAACATTGATTGATGGACAAAAACCACTGACTGCCTCACTCTTTTGTAGATGTGCTACTAATTCGGTATGGCTACGGGCTATTTTGAAATGATAGTTATCAGGCGCCAAGTACACGTTACCAGCCTTGAGTTGTTCATTATTTTCTACGCATTTAACATTGATACTGCAATGAGAATTAAGCCATTTACAAAAGCCATCAATAAACCCAATTGTCATATGTTGGACAATTACTATTGGTACAGGAAAGTCATTAGGTAGGCTGGAAAGTATAACTTTTAAAGCCTGTGGCCCTCCTACAGATGAACCTATAGCAACAAGATCATAGTTTTTACAATAATTTTTTTCGGTCAGTATTTCGTTATCAAGCTTTAAGGTTTTTTTGGGCCTTATTGTAACTACTTTTACATCTGCCATACTGCGTAAATGAGAGACTATTTCTTTTCTAGCAGTTTCAAAAGTAGAGTCTTGTACGTTTACAGGTTTACCAATAACGCTAAGCGCGCCTGCTTCGAGGGCTAAAAAGGTAGTATTCAGTTTCGGGTCATTGACTGTGGAGCTGATAGCCACGATAGGAGTAGGGGCTTTCATCATTATAGTACGTATAGATTCAAAACAATCTTGAAAGGGGATACTAATATCCATAGTAATCAAATTAGGCTTTAATAAACTAGCTAAAGCAATGGCTTCTTTGCTATTTTTTGCCCAAGCGATTACTTCCATGTCAAGTTCAGAACTTATAACATGTTTCAGTAATTCCGCCTCTGTTTTTGATTTATCTACTATCAAGACTTTTATCATAATTTATAGCAGTTGTTGAACTATTGCTAATAACTCCTTGGATTCAAAATTATGTTTAACAATATAAGCATCAGCTCCTACTTCAATCCCACGTTTAATTTGAGCATCAGTTCCTAATGATGTAACAATAATAACTGGAAGATCATGGTGCTTCTCACTTTGTTTAACTCTTTCTGTCAATTCAAGTCCGGTCATGTTAGGCATTTCTATGTCAGTCATCATTAATGAAAAATTTTGTTTTTGCAGTAAGTCCCAGGCTTGAGCACCATCGACAGCAACAGTTACTTTGTAATTGTTGTTTTCAAAAATATTTTTTCCTAACGTTCTTGTGGTTATAGAATCATCGACTAGTAGAATATGATGTTGTGTTTTAGGTTCATCTGTAATTATTTTATCGACTATTAAACCACTATTATTGATGTTAACCGCTACATTTAGTACATCACTGATGTTAAGTACGATGACAACTTTGCCATTGAGTAGTGTGCCGCCTGATACACAGCTAACATTAGTCAATGGAGCGCATAAGGGTTTTATAACTATGTCTCTTTTGCCGATGATTTCATCGACTATTAATGCTACTGTCAAATGGCCTTTGTGTACTATGACAACTTGTAATTGTGAGTTCTTGTAAGAGGTTGGTTTATCAATTTTCAGAATGTCACAAAGACTACGTAAGGGGATGGGCTTATCATCGATTATTATTACTTGAGTCCCTTGCACAGTATTTATTTCACTTGCGTCAATCATTAAAACTTTTTCAATCGTACTTGTAGGTATGACGAAAAATTGCATGGCACTTTTTACTATTAGTCCAACATCACCTGATAAAGTTAGAGGGAACCTTAGTTCAAAAACTGTCCCTTGATGTATTTTAGTAGAAACGGTTACATCACCTTTGATGTTGTTAAGATTATTCTTAACTACATCTAAACCTACGCCTCGACCAGAAATGTCTGTAATTATTTCTTTAGTCGAGAATCCAGGATGAAATATAAGGTTAATAATTTCTGACTCTGTTAACTTATCAAGTTCAGGCTTGGTAAGTAATTTCTTTTTCTCAGCGATGGCGGCGATCTTTTTATGATCAATGCCTGCACCATCATCGGCAATAGTTAAATATATTCGATCACCGTCATCAATAATATTTAAATTAATTACACTGGTTTCTGGTTTGTTTTGCGCTTTTCTTACTTCGGCCGTCTCTATGCCATGGTCAATAGCGTTTCGCAACAAATGAGTTAAAGGATCTTTTAGGCTTTCTAAGATGATTTTATCCATCTTGATATCATCGCCCTGTATTTTTAATTCTACTCTTTTGTTTAGTGAGTTACCAAGGTCTCTTACTGTGCGCACTAAGCTTCTAATTATATTCGATGCAGGAATTAGTCTTAATGTTCTTAATTCTTCTTGAAGAGAATTGCTTATCGCATTTAATTCGTTGATACTCTCAGCCATGTTTTTACGAATTTGATTGAGACTATTCTTAATGTTTACTACAGAATCTTCATTGATTGAGCGATGTGACAGAGGTTTGGCCTTATTGGATAGTTTGATTATGTCATTATAGTTCTCTTCAAGAGATATCTTATTTAATTGCAGTTCTTCCATTAGTGTAGCAACCTTGTTTAGTTGTGGTAGTCCTACGCGAATGGTGTCGATTTCTTTGATTGCTGATGAGTTGGTCGTAACGGGTGATTTAATATTTGTACTTGTCCGGGTTTTGTCTTGTTGGTCAAAATATTGAGTATCGTCAGTATTATATTTATTAGATTCGTATACACTATGGCTATCAAAATTAAGTTTATTGATCAAGTCTTTCAAGTCAAATGGTAATGGATCATTGCTTATAAAAGACTGCATGGCAGCGTGCATCGCATCTACAGCCTCAAGACAAAGATTTATTATTTGCATAGAAACCACAAGATTCTTATCTCGAATTGATGAAAAGATTGATTCTATATAATGGGCAATACTCGCAACATTATTGACGCCAACGCTACTTGCAGAGCCTTTAATATTATGTCCAGCGCGGAATATTTCCTCAATAATTTTATCTGCTGATTTGCTAGTAGCATTCTTCTCAAGCGCAAGTAACCCATCAGTAATTACTTGTAGGTTTTCATTTAGCTCGAGCTTAAAAGTATTAATAAGCTCTTGTAATAATTCTGGTCTTATCGACATCGACATAAGAAGCCTGTTTTAACTTACTTTATATATATCAACATATTCTTTTATGTTTTTAGCACAGCTACTAAGTTTTGTTATCGAAGCTGAAGTTTGACGCACAGTGCTTACGAAAGATGAGGTAACTTGGTTGATTTCGTTCATGCCAGTAGTTATTTGCTCTATGCCTAAACTTTCTTGGCGAACCGCTGCTTCTATTTGCTGACTGGCAATCTTCGTTTCACTGATTGCTTGTGTTAAGCTACGTACGACATCACCCATCTGTTCTACAAGCGTAGTACCCTGATCAACACCTTTAGTTCCTTCTTCTGTAACTAGCACAGCTTTTTCAGTTGCACGTCGGATGTCTTCTAGTATTCTTTGTACTTCTACGGTTGATTGCTCAGATTGTTCAGCGAGGTTCTTTATTTCAGTTGCAACTACAGCAAAACCTTTACCTGAATCACCAGCTTTTGCTGCTTCAATAGATGCATTAAGAGCAAGCATTTTTGATTGCTGCGCCAAAGTGTTTACTACTGCTGTAATTTCTCCAACTTGCTGAGTTTGATTGCTCAAGTCAAGAATATTCTTAGCAATCATTTCGACTTTACTACGTACATCTTTCATTCCTTCAATGCTTTCAAACACTGCTTGTAAACCTATCTGACCTTTTTCATTAGTACTGGTTGCTAATTCACCTAAAGCTTTTGCTTTTTCCATGGTTTGTGCTGCACTTTTATCGATTTCTTCTAGTGAAGCAGTAATTTGGTTTATTGAAGCAGCTTGCTGAGAAACGCCAGCAGATTGTTGATCTGATGCACGTTTTACCTCATCAAGAGAATCAGTCATAAGATTTGAAGCGCGAGCTATATTCATCGTAATATTAGCTAAACCTTGTGTCATAGTATTTAAATCATGACCAAGTTTTCCTAGTTCATCAGAATTATCAATATTTAGACGTTGGGTGAGATCGCCGGACGCAACCTTGCTGCTATACAAGCGGAACATAGAAATCGGGCCGATTATTTTTTTAGAAGTGGCCAGTGCTATTATTATGCAACAAAAGAAGCTACACAAAATTAATCCTATTAAGATGTTTGTAATCAAATTCATATCATATATAATTACGCCTGCACTGTTTTTTAGATGATCATAATAGCTATTAATAATCCCGTTTGAAGTTACTGTACCATATAACAGGGTAGTTATCTTATTGATGGTTTGACTAGGTCCGTTGATTAATTCAGTTGTCGCTTGTTTTTTGTCGCTTAAGTTTTCTACTCTAAGCTGTTCTGTTTTTAGATTATTCAAAAGTGTTTTTATTTGCTGCCATTTTTGTATATCGACCGAGTTTTGATATGTTAAGTACATTCTGTTTATATTAACTTGTAGGTTATCGACTTTAGCCATCGCATTAGCTCTTTGTGATTTGTATTTAGGGTCGTTAGTTAATAACCATGATTGCAGAGATGATTGGGTTTTAAATATTTGTGACTCCATAAGAGTAAGGTAGTTATAGTTCGGAATCTCCTCTGAGATCACATCTGTAGCAAATCGTTTAGATGCTGTCACAAATACCAAAATAACTAATACAGCAGCTATCAAAATTGTCCCCATAATTGCAAAAGCAGCAAATAAACGGCCGCGAATACCAAGGGTAAATCTCTTTTTCTTTACCTCATGATTAGTATTCTCGTTATTATTAGTATTATTCATTAAGTCCATAGTGCACCTCTGGCTAATTTACTTTGATTTAATAAAAAAATTTTTCATGTCGTCTAGAATTGATTCAATATTCAGTAAAACAACATTGTTTTGATCTAAGCCTTTAACATATTTTATGGGGATGTAACTGTTGATCTGCAGGGCAGTATTCAGTTTATTGTTTTTAAATATTGCGCTGTCATGAATATCTTCTACTAAGATACCCAAAGTAAGTTCCAGATCTGATAATATTATAATATTAGTTTTTTTATTTTGATTTTCGTCATTTTCGTTATTTACGCCAGGTAGATTGAAGTATTTTTTTAGGTTGATGACTGAAATCAACGTTCCATATCTGTTAATTATACCTGCGACATATTGACTAACGTAAGGCACAGGCGTTACTGTAGTGTTAGAAATTATTTCTTTAATGAAATTATAAGGTATGCCATAGAAATCATTGTCGGCCAACTTGAACCGAATGTAGTGTGAAGATTCATAGCTTGACTCATCTTCTTGCTTAAAAATAGCAAGCTTTACGGCTCTATTTTTAAGTATGGCTTTGTCTTGTTCGTGGTCAGGTAGAAGATCAATAAGTCTATTGTTGTTATTTATCATCAGCTTCTTCCTTAAGTTTTTTATAGAGCTCAATTTCGGCTTCTAAGATTTGCTTAAATCTACCGTATGTAAGACCTTCAGATCCTGGGACTAGTTGCGATGCATCATGTGATTCAATTATTTTAAGAGCATTGTTTAGGCTTTTCATGCCTAGAGCATATTGATTCATTTTTAGTAACAGTAATCCAAGTTGAAAATGGCCTTCAACAAAATTACGGTCTAAGAAAATGACCTTACGGAGTGCAGATGTCGCCTCAGTAAACTGATTTAGTTCGAGTAAGGTCAAAGCATAAATAAAATATGTTTCTTTATTGGTCGCGTCGAGTAAAAGAGAGTTCTTGCAATACTTAATGGCTGCCTCTAATTGACCGAGATTAGCTGCTTCCTTCGCTTTATTGTTAAGAATGATACTCTGTGATATGGTTGACGCTTCTTTGAGTTTGTTATTTGTCGGAAGTATATGTGCGCTTATCTTTTTAGTAACTTGTTTTATAGTCGAATATGATCCTGTGTGTTTTTCTATAATTTTATTTTCACTAGTTGTCGCTGAATTTCGTGTAAACAACATCCCATAGTTATGATTAAATGTAAGATCTGTGTGACTGATGTCGACTGGGTCAGAAGCTCCGAGTAATAAAAAGCCATCATTATATAAGCACGATGCTAGTTTTTTCATTATTTTCTGTATTACAGGCCGAGAAAAATAGATTAATACATTACGACAGATAATTAAGTCCAAAGAATTAGTATTATTCAGCATGGATGGATAATTATCATCGTTCAAATTTAAATACTGGAAGTTAACGGTCTGATTTAATGACGGTGATATAGTATAATTGTTGTTATCATGCTTGAAGTATTTTTTAATATAGTAATCATCGATACTGCGCATTGACCATTTATTGTATTTTCCGGCTTTAGCTTTCTGCAGGACGTTTATATTGATATCTGTTCCCAGAAGGCTTATTGACCACTTGTCTTTATCTTTCAACAATTCATTGAGCAGCATGGCAATAGTGTAGATTTCTTCACCAGAGGAACAACCGGCACTCCAGATTCGTACAGATAAATTATTGGAAGTTCGTTTGGTTTTAATTATTTGAGGTAGCACAATATTTTTTAACAGTTCAACTTGTCGTTTATCACGAAAAAAATACGTTTCACCTATGGTGATCCCTGCAACAAGATGCTCTAGCAGGGGTGAGTTATCGTTACATTTTTGCAGTAATTTTAAATATTCTAGAGCAGTACATTTAAACTTATCACAGGCATCATCAATTATATTGTCTAAATCCACATGATCTGGGCGAATATTTATTCCTAGGCGATTTGATATCAGCTTGATATATTCAGGCTTGTAAGTTAATATTGCATGGGTAGGATTTTTCTTCATAACTTGGCCTCTTGAGCTTGAATGTGATCAAAAAGACCTGTGTCTAATACATTCTCTACGTTGAGTAAAAATGATAGCCCATTATTTGTCGTTACACTTGCCGAAAAATACTTATCATTTCTGTCTACTTCTACATCTTTTTGTTGTATATCTAAAGTTCTAACCTCACTTATATCTAGTATTTTATCTACTATAAGTCCCGTCTCGATACTCAATTCATCTAGCTCTCTATGGCAAATTATTATAGGTGTCTCTAATGTGTATTTTTCATTCCTAGGCATGTTTAATCGTAAGCTTAAGTCTAATACAGGAATACTTTTTCCCGCCAAGTTTAACATTCCGACAACATATTCCTGACTGTTCGGTATAGGTACTAATTCAGCAATAGGAACTATTTTTCTTATTGAATTGAGTTTTATACTGATATTGCTGTTATTTGTCATACAGTTTAAAACTTTAAAAGTATTTGGTTGGTTGTTTTTTTTATGTGAATGATTGATTATGGTTTTTAAGTTATCATTATCAGTCTGCAGTTTTTTTGCTTCACATAGTTTTTTTCGCATATCAGCTATGCGCTGCATCGCTTTAATCTTGGCTGCTAATGTTATTGCACTAAAAGGTTTAGATATATAGTCATCACCGCCGGCATTGATTCCTTGTGATATACTAGTGTCATCCACAGAGCCGCTTAAGAATATTATTGGAATCCAGTTCTCGGTATTCAGATTACGAATTTGTTTAGCGCATTCAAAGCCGTTCATTTCTTGCATCACAACATCAAGAATGACGAGATCTGGTGTTTCATCTAAAAATTTTTCCACTGCCTCACGCCCGCTGGATACCGCGACAACTTCATGGCCTAAGTTGTTTAGGGCAGATGTAATAAGCGTTAAATTAGTTTTAGAGTCATCCGCGACTAATATTCTCATAAATATTTTTTATTATCGTTATAAATCAAATTAAACTAAATTAATCTAAACTGATTTAAATAGAACAAGATAGTAATCTAGTCTACTGAATTTTATATCTTATGTAAAATATAGTCTCACAAGGGCGTATTTTCAATCAGTAAACTAATATAAAGACTAAAATAAAGGCTAAGATAAAGGCTAAGATAAAGGCTAAGATCAAGACTGAGATAAAGATTAAGATAAAAAACTGATATAAAAAAAATATGATTAGAATTTAAGCTTTAGATTTTAGGTAATGCAATGCCGGGCCTGTAGAGCAGGTAGTAACCAAAGCCATCACTACTAAGATTGCAAATAATTGATAAGAGATAATGCCGGCTTCAAGCCCTATATTTAAAACAATTAGTTCTACGAGACCACGAGTATTCATTAAAAAGCCAAGCTTCAAGGCTAAATTTTTATTCAGACCAAACAGCCTAGCGCTAAAATAAGTGCCGCCAAGCTTACCTAGCATCGCTATTGTAATTATTGTTGCACATATTAACCAACTTGTACTTGAATTAATCAAAGTAATTTGTGTTTTTATGCCTATATATGCAAAAAAAGTAGGTAAAAATAATACACACATTACATCATGTAGTTTATCAACTAATGAATTAATAGCTTGATTATCTCTTGGGGTAATTACGCCCAATATAAATGCCCCAAAAATAGCATGAATGCCGATGTACTCAGCGAGTATCGCAGAGATTAACAAGGTTATTAAAATCAGTGCAATTTGCTGCTCATCTGTATAATGCTTTTTAGCCACATAACGAGAAAGATTAAGCGCTAGCGGTTTAATTACAAGCATCATCGTTGCAATAAATACAACAGTCAAGATTATAGTTGCTATAGCGCTACTCACAGCAGTTTTGCTAATGCCTATTACTAGGGCTAATAAGCACCAAGCAGCTACGTCATTTAGGGAAGCACAAGTCATAGCTAAGCTACCCAAAGTGGTATTCTGTAAATTCTGATCGGTAATGATTCTTGCTAACACAGGAAATGCCGTAATCGACATGCTGACACCAATAAACAGCGAGAACACTGAGAAACTAACGTCATTTTCATCTATTCCCATAAAATAAGGATGAGTATATAGCCAGGCTGCAGTAAAAATACCTAAAATAAAAGGAAATATAACGGTTGCTTTTGCAGTAGCAATTACAGATTGGTTATTGTCTTGTAGTTCGTGTGAGTTAAATTTTATACCAATAATAAACATATAAATTATAATACTGATTTGCGCTATAATGCCAAAGTATGAGACTGTCGCTTGTGAAAACAAGCTGTTATAGAATTCTGGCCAGAATAAGCCGAAAAATGATGGGCCAATCAAAATACCTGCAATCATCTCACTAATAACTCTAGGTTGATACAGTTTACTCAGAAACAAATGTAAGACTCTGGCTAAAACTATAATCAGTAATAAGCCGACAAGAACCTGTAATACCGGATTAGTTTTACTAGTTAGGTAGTTTGTCGTAACTCCTGCATGGTTTGCTAATAAACCATAACTATAGAGCACAAGCGCTAACAAAAATATAAGCGCCAGAATAGTTCCATAAAAAACCAACCATGTTTTAGAAGAAATAATTTTGGTCATAAATAATTTATATATATTTCAATAATATTAATATATAGCAGTTTTTTGTGATGCGATAGGGTTATGAAAATATCCGACAGTAATATTTCTTCTAAACACCAAGCATTGTCTATACTTTAAGATATACGAGTGGTTGATAGATAGTATAAATATAGTAATCAATGAGATAATAAAATGTCTAACAATAAAAATAATCATAATATTAAAATAGAAGAAATTAGTGAAAACACCATCAATAATTCTTATAACCAAAAATATATTGCTACTCATGATGCTTTAACTGATTTGCCAAATAGGATCTTACTACAAGAACATATTGCCTCGGCTATCGAACAGGCGTGTATTAACAATCACTTACTTGCTGTATTTTTTATGGACTTAGATGGTTTCAAAAATATTAACGACAAAGCCGGTCATGCAGTAGGCGACTTGGTTTTAAAAGAAACTGCACAACGTCTGATTAGAAACACTCGATCTACAGATCTTGTAGCCAGGTTAGGTGGTGATGAGTTTGTTATTTTGTTGTCAAGAGTAGAAAACAGAATAGGTGTGAGTATTATCGCAGATAAAATATTAGCTGCCATAAGCAGTCCATATAATATTGATAGTGAAAGCTGGCAAATCAGTTCTAGTTTAGGCATAACGATTTACCCTTTTGATGGATTAAATTGTAAAGATCTACTGGCGAATGCTGATACAGCGATGTATGAAGCCAAACGAAAGGGTAAAAATAGAGCACAGTATTTCAACAAGCAGTTAAATAATGTAGCTAAAAGAAAAAATGATATTATTCATGATATCAGGCAGTCTTTAGTCAATAATGATTTTGAGATTTTACTACAGCCACAATATGATATTCAAAATAATCAAATTATAGGTGCAGAGAGCTTTATTCGTTGGCACCATCCTAAAAAAGGCATAGTAATGCCAAATAAATTTTTACCTTATATAGCTAATACGGAATATATAAATTCTATTGGCTACTATGTTTTAAATCAGGCTGTAGAATTGATTAAAACACACAGCTATCAAGGTGCTATAAATTTTAGAATAGCAATTAACGTTGAGCCTAGGCAATTAGCTAACGATGATTTTATTAACTATTTATCTGAGCTCAAAAACAATGGTAAACCAGTAGAGTATTTAACCATTGAGCTTACCGAAGAGTGCTTCAAAACAAATTTTGAAATTATTAGAAAGCGTTTAAATCGGATCCGTGATCTAGGTATAAAAATATGTTTAGATGATTTTGGTATAGGTATATCTAGCTTAAATCAGTTAATTACTTTGCCGATTGATATCTTAAAAATTGATAATAAATATTTTGATTCCGTACATGATGATGGCAAGACCAAAACAGGAATAATCATGTTGGCGCAACACTTACATATAAAAGTTATGGCTAAGCGTGTCGATGACGCAAAACAACTGCAAGAACTCATAGGGCTAGGATGCAGCTATGCTCAAGGTTATTGCTATTCTCCGGCTATCTCGCTAGTCGAGTTTCGAGATTATTATGCTAAAAATTTTTCGAAGCGCGATGATAAAAAATAAAAGCCGTGATTGCAATCAAAGTGCTAAGAAAGATAGGTAACAGCGCATTATGGGCTATCATAATACCGCCTAGTAAACAAATTATGCTGTCACCAAGCATACGCAAGCCAAATTGATTGCCAATAGTTTCACCATGAATATGTTTGTCAGCATTATTAGAAATTTGCACGTTCAATCTAGTCGATGTGCCAGCAATTCCCAAGCCTGCTAAAAAGAATAAAAATAGTGTCAGTATTACTTGCTGAAACAATACCATCAAGCCAAAGGCAGTAGCAGTAATTAGCATAGAGATGATAATCATCGTGCGTGTGTTAAAAAAAGATAAGCTTGCTAAATTGAAACTACCTAAGATTAAGCCAAAACATAAAGTTGTATTATAAATTGCTATTTGAGAGGGAGACATTTGCCATAGTAATGTCAAATATACTGGTCCAAACTCATAAAATATATCAACTGCAAAGGTAAATATAATGCTTACTATCAATAAGTTTTTTAACTTACGTCTGCTGAACAGTACTTTAAGGCGCTTGTAGAAATTAAAGCGTTGTAAAAGGGCTATGTTATTAGAATTTTGTTCGAAAACTGTTAATTGTGTTGCCGACAAAAAGACAGTAATGAGAGCTACAAATGTGGCTACATAAAAGGGTAGAGCATAAGAAAAAGCATGGTAAATTTTGTTGTCAGAAATAATGCCGCCCAATAAAGGTCCTAAAATATATCCCATAGATCCGATTGCAAAAATTCTGCCGAAACTAAATTCTTTACGGATATGTTTGAAGTCACCTGCCATAGATTGCACAATGGCAATATTACCTTCCATTAGTCCAGTAAAAAAACGACTAAATAACAATAAAGATAATGAATGTATTGTTAATGAAATAGCAGCTAGCAAATGTCCTATAGCGCTTAAGCTCAAACTTAAAATTAACATAAATTTTCTACCATAGCGGTCTGATAAACCACCTAATAGTGGTGAGCCAAAAAATTGACCAAAAGGATAGGCGGCTAAAGCAATACCAAGCATCAACCCTCGATTACTGAGATTCCAGTTTGCGGGTATTAGATCTATGCTATGAGTATGATTAAGAAATAATGGCGCAAAAATAGTATAAGGTAATGATGCACCCATGAAACCAATGAAGACAATAAGTAATATTATATTTAATTGTTTTTTTTCTTCTACCATTAGATTACATTAGTATTACAAAGATACAAAAGAGAGTAATAATACAGCCGCGAGACTTAGAAGACAAACAAATTTAATAATTAAGTTGATTAATGATTAATAAAATGTTCTACTCTCGTTTGATTTTATTTAAGCATATATTTGATGAAGTGTATATTTATAGTTATATTAGTTTTATGAGAATATTTATTTTATTTTTAGTTTTTTTTACCCAGCAATTGCTCGCAGCTTCTGACTTCACTCGAGCTGATAAAGCTCAGAGAATTGAAACTTTCATTAAAAATTTAAATGCACATAAGAATGAGGTGCATGGAGGAGCAATAGCAATTCTTTACAAAGGGCATGTGGTATATAAGAGTACATTTGGTTATCAAAAAGACAAATTCAGCGAGCACATTACTCCTAAGACTCTTTTTCCTTTAGCATCCGTTTCTAAGGCTGTATCTGCCTCAGCATTAGCCCTCATGGTTGAGGATGGGACCTTAAGTTTGGATGAGCATTACAAGCTCCCTTACTTACAAAATCCAGTGACAATGAAAAATATTTTGAGCCATACAACAGGGTATAGGTTTTCGGGTAATAATGAAATTGAGGTAGGCTATAGTCGTGCTAAATTATTAAAAACGCTAGAAGCACAAAAGCCAGTGTGTAATCCTGGTAATTGTTATTCTTATAGTAATACCACCTTTAGTTTAATTGAAGAAGCTTTAAACTCTAAGAGTTTAAATTTAGATGCTGCGATGAAAAAATTACGTGACATGCTGCACACTAATGAGATTCAAATCGAGCCAATTGATCCAGACACACCGGTTGCCTATCCTCATGTTGTTCGTTCGACTAAGCGTCGTTTTTTCTTTAAATTATTACCCATGCCTCCGTATTATCCAAAAGTCGTACCAGCAGCTGCAGGGGTTTTTGCTTCATTAGATGGCATGATTGAAGTATTTAAATTAAATTTTGGCTATCGGCCAGATTTAATATCCAAAGAAACTTTGGATATTTTTCATACTCCTGTAACGCCGAATTACGATCTCATGAGATGGAATATAGATTGGGGATTCCCAAAAAAGAAATTAAGATCATATTACGGCCTTGGCTGGCGGATTATCCAAAATGTAGATAAACCCGAAAAAAGTTTGATATTCCATTCTGGTCATATATCAGGAGTGCGTTCTTTTATTGGTTATTTGCCAGAAGAAGAACTTGGTATGATATTCTTGACCAATCAGGATGATGCTTTTTCGGTCAAAAAGGGTTTTGAATTCTGGGGAATGTTTTTAAATAATAATAATAAATATGTTAAAAAATAAAGTAGTTTTTATCACGGGTGCTTCAAGTGGTATTGGTGCTGCATGTGCAAAATCTTTTGCTAAAGCAGGTGCCAAATTAATTTTGTGCGCACGTCGTCTCGAACTAGTTAATAAATTAGCAGATAGTTTAAATAAAGAATTTCATGTTGAAGCCTATACTTTTGAGTTAGATGTTCGTGATTCCGTTCAAGTTCAAACAGTTATTTCACAATTACCCTTGAAATGGAAAAATATTGATATCCTAGTCAATAACGCAGGTTTAGCGGTTGGACTTGAAACCATACAGGATGGTAGTGTCGATGATTGGGAGCAGATGATAGATACTAATATTAAAGGCTTATTATATGTATCTCAGGCCGTTGCTAAGTTAATGTTGACTCGTCAAAAAGGCCATATTATTAATATAGGTTCAATTGCCGGACATGAGGTATATGCCAAGGGTACAGTGTATTGCGCAACCAAGCATGCTGTTGATGCTATAACACGAGGACTACGATTAGATTTAGCTGGTAATAATATAAGAGTCAGTACAGTTGATCCTGGTGCTGTTGAAACTAATTTTAGCAATATTAGATTCAAAGGTGACGAAACACGCGCTAAACAAGTTTACCAAGGATTTACTCCGCTTACACCTGATGATGTAGCTGATGCGGTGCTTTATTGTGCCGCCTGTCCAGCTCATGTCAATATTGCTGAAATGATTATCCTGCCTACAGCGCAAGCATCTATCACGACATTTGCAAGAAATTGATCTTGAAGAGGAGGCTTATCGTTTATTTCACTGGCTTTCTTCTCAACTAAGTTTGCAAAATAAACGCAGAGCAAAGATAGCAGAATCATTATAAAGGTATATTCTAAAGTTTTAGTAAAACTACTCTTAAAGCTAGTTGATAAATCGCTCAGATTAGTTATCATAGTTATTTTACTAGTGTTAAATAATTGAGAGAATACTAATGCTTAGCAAATTTTTTGGGTTTGGGAAAAATCGCACCGCTGGGAAATTGCCTGAGAAATTACTTGAGAAATCACCTGAGAAATCGCCTAAGAAGACAGTAAGCTTTAGTGAGAATCCTCCAGAGGTACAGCTATTAGAGTCAGATCCTATGTCTGAAAGTCTAGATGAACCAACTCAACCAGTTGTTCATGAACCAGTAGGCCCTATAGACGAGGTAGGTGTTTCATATAATCCTCGATCGCAGCTATTATCAGATTTATCTAATTTTTCTTTGGGTATCGATCAAAGAAGTGATATATCTTCAGGATCTCCTTCGCCATTACTTCCACCACTACCAGACTCAATTATGCCAGAAACTTTTGCTGATGTATTAAGAGGATTGGTTGATAATCCCACTGTGCCTGGACCAATTGGTGCTAGTTATACAGCGCCACATGGATCTTGTACTGATCAACAAACCTTAGTTTCAGTACAATCTGACATGCCAATAGAATCAAGCCCTCAATTATCGTCAGTTATTACTTCACCAATGAACATGGAAGGGGAGCCATTAGCTATATCAACAAGAGAAGCAAGCGGTGGATTGCTTCTCTTTTCGCCATCAGCACCACCTTCACCATTATTACCATTACCATTAGTCGAACAAGAAAATTATAAAACAGAATCATTACAGTTTATATTGACCTAGAGCCATTAGGGTGTTATTTATAATATTCGAGCGATTAATTAAAAGGAGTTAATTATGATAAATTCGAATATTCAAGAAATAAAGCCTGGTCATCCTACGTTAGAAGAACATAAACAACAGACTTTAGAGGCTCTGGGTGAGACTTTAGTTGGAGTAGTAGATTTAGTTCATTCAGGGGCTGAAATCGGTCATGCTGTGAGAGATACTGTTACACATGCGTCTGAAGCTTTTGGTAGCGCGGCTGCAACCGGAGGTCATTATGTTGCTTCTAAAGCACATGAAGCAGCGCATAAAGCTGTCCACAATCTTGCTGAAGGCGTAGGGCAATTAATAGGCTCGTTAGTAGATACTATCGATAAGTTAAATGCTATCGCTGATCATCAGCAAGAAGTGGTATATGCGCAACTAAGCGTTTATTTTCATAATAATCCCCAAGCGCGAGAAACTTTGCGAGCAGCGCTGGCATCAACGCAGGAACTAGAACACACTAATTGGCTAGTCAGAACCATAGGCAAGGCTATCGGGAGCGTTGAAGCAGCTGTTATGCAAACAGGAGTATTAACTGTCGCTG
>JACCDT011930681.1_pt1 | contig 26086 bp, 29 predicted proteins | sample 7446291 | NCBI WGS metagenome assembly JACCDT01 (sample SAMN15323446, study PRJNA562643) | freshwater metagenome | isolation source: river surface water | place: USA:Blue River Watershed | collected 2017-08-17 | reverse complement strand
TTGTACAAAGATCATTACCAAATGTAGCCAAAGTATCACAATGTGGTGCATATGATTCAAATGATACTTGACCTGTAAATGTTTTTGCACCAGATGCAGTATCAGGTCCAGATAATGACATCAATCCTAGTGATTGTTGAAGATTACCAGCAAAAATAATATTTTGAATATTACCACCAACTGTAAGTTCATTATTTGTATATAAACTTAATTGAGTAGACGTAAGTTCTGAATAATTACCAGGATTTGTAGAATCTGAAACTTTGAATAATTCAAATGATTTATCACCAGTAATAGTTTGAGTTCCTGTAATAGTAACATATCCACCGCTTGTAGAATACGCATTAGCTGAATCAATAATATCACTAATTAGAGCTGTATTGGTTGATACAATCACATCACTATCAACTTCTATTTGACTTAATTCAGATTGATTTAATAATGTATTTTGAATAATACTACCATTTATAGTATAATGATTTGTAGTTCCATATTTAGCTTGATCACTATAATAAATTGTTCCACTATCAATACCATTTGTAGAACCTCCAATATATTTAGATCCTTCGTATGATCCGTTATAATAATCAGAAGCTCCTGATGATAAATTAAAACCACCAGTTGTATAACTAGATGTTGTACCACTAGCAGATTGATAAATACTTAATCCAGTTTTAATAAGATTTGTAGTGATAATATCATTTGGATCAGATGGATTTTTATATTTAACTTGTACACCATCTGCATTAGTTAATGTATAAATATCAGTTCCAGTCTGAAAATAACTTCTATACATTCCTATTTCACCGTAAGTACTAGAAGAACCAGTATTCCAAATAGATTTATCAGTAAATGTTTTAATACCTCCTATATCTTGATTTGTTGTTAAATTGACAAATCCCGCATTTTCAACGTAATCATTTGTTACGTCAATGATTTGACTAATATTAGCACTAGATGTAACCGCACCAGTTGCATACTCCAATGTTGAACTATTTAAAGTAGTAGATACTGTTCCATTAGACCATACAGTATCATCTGTAAATGTTTTAATATCATTAACAGTAGCATCACCATCAATAGGAACATATTCACCACTAGGAGTAATACCACCACTTGATATAAGTGAGATTAATGTATTATATTTTTGATTTAAAACTCCGTATGAACCACTCATTATATATATAGGTATATAATAAATGGAAGAAATATTTTACGAAATTAAAAATGAAATAAAAGAGGAAGAATTAGAAATATTTTTAAAATGGACATCTGATATAGAGCATATATTAAGAAATATATCATCAAATGCTGGATTAGCTAGTGAATATCATCGACGTAAATATTTAGAATTAACTAAATCATTATCCTATTTTAAAATACCAATTATCATATTATCTGGAATAAATAGTTTAGCTAGTATTTCATTATCAAATTATATGAATCAAAATATAGTATCGATAATGACTGCTATCATTTCATTAATAGTCAGTTCAATTTCTAGTATTGAGCTTTATTTATCTATACAAAAAAGATCAGATAATGAATTATTAACCTACAAGAGTTATTATAATTTATCTGTAAAAATAAATAGTATGTTGAAATTACATCCTAAACATCGTCATACTGATGCTGATACATTTTTACAATCTTGTTTGTCAGAATATGAAAATTTATTTCAATCTGCTAATGTAAATGGTTTAGGAGAACATGATAAAATGGTTGAATTAGTAATTAAGAAGGTTTAATAGAATCAGTCAATTGAACACATATTTCATCGTAACTAAGTTTAGGATATTTTTTCTTTTCAGATTTCATTTTATTTATAAATTCATCTAATGTATACATCATTTTTCCACAATAAATACAGAATAAACAAACCCATCTACCGCAAGTAGTTGATCCTTTTCCTTGAAATCTTACTGGATTCCATTGATTAGGAACATCTTTAAATAATCTTTGTAATTCATTATCTTCTTGTCCTAAGATTCTACGAGTCATACGAGTAATCCAATCCCAATCGTGAGTATCATATTTATAACCATACGAATTAAAAAAATAATATGATTTAGGATTTCTTAAAATAGCAATCCAATGACCGTAATTTTGACTTGATTTTAATAAAATAATTTTAAAACTAAAAAAAGATGGTAATAATTCATCAATATGATTATAATTTTTTAAATCTGAGTAAGGTATAACTTCATTTGGTTTTATACCTAGAACAGCTTCTATTTCATCATCAGATAGTGAATGATTCATATATAATACAAAAAGAAGATAATTAGTTCAAATTAACGAAATAAAATAATTAAATAATGTAAAAGAATGCATTATAAAAATAGCTACGAATTTGGAAAAAAAAATGAATTAATTGTACTTGAAATACTTAAGAACTATTGGAATGATAGAAATATTATTCATTCAACCGATAGATGGTCAAAATATGACTATTCAGATGAACAGTATAAATATGAACTCAAAACAAGAACAAATAATTATTCACGATATCCAACTACGATGATTACTAGCAATAAGTTACAACCCAATACAATATTATTATTTAGTTATACAGATGGATTATATTATATAGAATATAATGAAGATAAATTTAAAACGTATGAAACCAAATCATTTTCAAGGGCAGGTATTGAATGGGATGAAAAAATGCATGTGTATATTCCAATTCAAGATTTAATAGAAATTAAGAAATATTAAAATATTAAAAAAAAATATTTACAAAATATATAATGATTATTTCAGAACAATACATTGATAAAGTAATTGCTGACATTCGAGATGAACAGAAGCTTTTATTATCATCTAAAATAGATGTAGAGATTCAAAATAAAAAAATAAAATTATTATCAAATATAGTCACTGCATTATTACAATTTAAATCTTTAGATGAACCCAAAGAAGATAAGAAAGAAAAAGGAAAAGATAAAAAACAATTACATTGTTAATTAAAATATAATATAGTAAATTTATTTATTATACTATATTATAAAATGTCGTGTCAAACATTAGGTTTAAATCAGCAAACTGTACGAGGAGTTTTTTCGAGTATTACGAATCTTCAAACTGAAATTATAAGTACAAATAGTGATGTAGCTGCATTATCTCAGGATGTATCAGACCTTCAGTCTTCCGTAGAATCATTATTTGCTTATACATCAATTCCAACAACACCAGTAACACCTACTGGAGCACTTACAGAGATTAATTTTATTCCTTCAACATTAAAAACTGGTATTGTATCATTGAGTGTGACATTTACTGGTATTTTAAGTACAACTACGGATGAACCCTATACATTAAATGTTCAAATGGTTGATGGTGGAGGAGATTTATCTCAACAAGTATATACTTTGTATGGATACAATCCAACCTTAGTAGGAGTATACGATCAAACCATTACAGGAACTTTTATTTTACCAGATTCAGGATGTAAATTTGCAATATATGCAACATCGACTACATCGGAAGCATTTGAATTAGTTACTCTTTCCTATTCAGCAACAATAATGCAATTTACTTCAGTATAAATAAAAATAAAATATTATTCTATATTATAAAATGTCGTGTCAATCATTAGGTTTAACGTCAGATTCAGTTCGTGGAATTTTTCAAGGAATAATAGAAAATACATCAGATATACTAGCATTACAGAGTACAGTAAATGGAATTGAATCACAATTAGCAGATACATTAGTAATTGATGATTATTCAACTAGTTTACTTACTCTTGTTCCTGGTTCAACTAAATCTTTTATATTAGACAATATACCAGTTGATTTAGAAACAGGTATGTGTACAGTTCTAGTAGAATTTAGAGGAATGGCATGTACGGATACAAATCTATATTTTTTATCAGCAGCCATTAATGATGGACCTCTTGGAAAATCTATAGCACAACAAATATTATATTGTTCAACTGATCAAATAGGAGATGAAAATTTAGGAGTAGGAAGTTATAGTTTACAAACAACTTTTACATTATTTATTCCAAAATCTGGATGTGAATTAGAAATTTCATTTTATCCAGTTACGGCAATAGCTACACCAGCAGCATTTACAATCACATCATCCTCTGCTACAACTCAGTATGTCTATTTTTCTAAGACTGCTTAGATTATTATAAATTATATTTCATTATATAAAATTATTTAAAAAAATAATCTTATATAATATATACAATGAATCCTTTTAAAGATGCTCAGATTACTGAATCCTCTAAGAAGTTATACATGTCTAATTTAAATAGATTACTAGGTAAAGGATTTAAGAATTTAATGGAATTAAAGGATACTGAAAAAATATGTAAAATATTAGATGAAAAAAATATAAATACTCGTAGAACATATTATATCGCAATTGTAACTGCTTTACGTGATAAGAAAGCATTTGAAAAAGTATTAAAAATATATTACGATAAGATGCAGGATACAAATAAAAATAAACCAATTAAAGATGATGAAAAAACTGATAAACAAAAAGAAAAATGGATTGATTTTACTGAATTAGAAGATAAACAACAAAGTATGGAAAATGAAGTATTGTCAGAGATTGGAAAGAAACGAAAAATAAGTCCTGAATTACAGGAAAAATTATTTAATTTAGTATTAATATCATTATATATATTACAATCACCAAGAAGAAATATTGATTATTGTTTAATGAAAGTTGGATTACAACAAGATCCTAAATTTAATTATATAGAAGGTAATAAATTTTATTTTAATACATATAAGACAGCAGGAACATACAATCAACAAGTAGTTGATATTAATCCACGATTATTAAATATTATTAATCTTTATTTAAAATATCGTGATAGTAATACACATTTCTTAGTAGATGGAAAAAAAATATTAGATTCATCTGTTAAAATGAATCACAAACTTAATGCATTATTAGGAGTAGGTAGTAGTATGATAAGAAATTCATATGCTACAAAATATTTAAAACAAGCAAAGGATAAATTAATTCAAGTTGGATATGATATGGGAACATCATCTGGTATGTTGCAGAGAGCATATATTAAAGAAGATTAAAAAAGATTATTAAATATGAATAATCAATAAAAATATTTTATCTGATATAATCCCTATAATATAGGAAATAAAACAAACAAATTATAAGACTATATAACATACTAATATAATAAGGACTGCTCTAATTGCTCATTTTTTAGATTATTTATACAAAATAATCTAAAAATAATAATCTAAATATAAATAATCTATAAAAAGATTAATAAAAATTTAATAATATTAATATTATTAATAAAAGAATAATTTAAATCTAGATTATTAATTTTAGATTATTATTTTTTGATTATTTTCATTAAATAATCTTAATTATTTAGATTATTTTTTATAAATAATCTAAATAGTGCGCAATTAGAGCGGTCCTATTACTAGGTCCTTACTGTTGAATATTTAATTCAATAGGTGCTGGTTGATTACGTATTAATTGACTTAATTCTTGGATACGTTCTCCCCTCCGTTGATTCGTTCTTTCAAGAATATCAATACGTTGTTGTAGTATGTTGTTACGTTCTTGTAGGATTAATTTTATTTCATCTTCTTTACGTTTCATTTCCTGTTCACGTTCTTCATTGCGTTTCTGAATTTCCATTCTTTCCTTTTTAGATAAGTGACCAGTATGATGTAATAATTTTTTAATAAATTCTTTTTCCATATTATTAATTTCAGATGAGGTAATAAATCTTTCAGAATTATATTTATCAACTGAATACCAAGATGATAAATGATTAATAGATTGTTTACAAGAATCAAGATTATATTTATCAGTATAATATTTAATTGTTTTATCTACATCATCATCCATTACCTTTTCTAATAAATCAATATTATAATTGCCCTTGGAGATAATAAGAAATACTGGTTTAAATCCTGTTTCATTATTTTCATATTTTTTATAATCAGTACGATGCTGAGCTAATCTTTTAGATAAAGATTGTTTAGTAGATCCCACATACTCATCCCCTGTATGTTTGCATTTGATTACGTAGATAAAATTCATTACTGTTAGATCTAGCAGTATATACTGTTATATAACAGTATCTCTTTAAGTATATTTATAAGTATATAAATATATTTAGTATAGTATAAATGGGATTCCCGCTTTTTACAGAGTAGAATATCCACCGAATGGGCAAATTGAAGAGTAGAATTATTTTCCTCGATATGCTCGTCCAATCTGTTTAGATCCTTGTTCTATCTTCTCTGGATCAAATGATGCAACACCAGAAGCTGCCTTTAATGTTCCAGTAAAGGACTTAGCAAATGATTTTCCAAAGTCCTTCCAAAATCCTCCCCCACACATGCACTTCTTTGCTTCCTTTCTAGATGGATAAGTAGAATGAACTGTTTTACCTATCTTAATATCGTAATATGGTTTACCTCGTACTTTACGAATGATTATTCCATACTCTTTTAAGAATGCGATTTTATCTTTATCCATTATACCATTACCATACATTTTATTTTCATCTCTTAATAAAATATCAGATGAATGTTCTTTTAATGGATTATAAGATTCTGCTTGTATGGTTTCAGTCTTACCTTTCTTTTTTATTCCAAATAATGATTTTATACTATCTACTGGTTTTAACAATGCAGACACTACATCACCACTTGATCTTATATTAGTTACATTTGATTTTGTTTCTTCTCCTTTGTATGCTGGGTTTACATTAATGACTTCATCCTTTCCTAATTTACTAGCTAAGATAGCTCCCTGACTGTGACCTAGAGTCTGTACCTTTCCATATTTTTTTTCTGCTCTTTCTTGAGCTGTTTTACTACGTTTATACCGATCTGTTTTTTCATACTGTCCAGTTACGTAAGCAAGATTATTAACCCAATCTTTAGCTGTTCCTTCAGTACCACGATGTATGACCTTAGTGTCTCCAGTTTTTGGATTGTGATATACTGCTACTGATGCTTTTGATAATTCTTTATCTAAATCGTAATCTCCTATTTTAGAAGGTCGTTCACTTCCTTTCTTGTAGGATGCTTTAATAAATTCATTTAGATCTTTCGCAGAGATTGCTCCTCCTTTCTTAGGCATTTTATATATTAGAATATTATTTTTTATATTTCAATTCTATTCCAAATAAAATAAAACATTTTTTTAATTCATCCAATGAATAGTTTTCTATAGGAGGATACTTATCTCGTCCTATTGATTCGTAATATTCTTTTAACAAGATGATTAAATCCTGTTTTTTAGCCTTTCGTAATATATCATTCATTTAATATATTCTATTATAATAATTAATGACTTCTGACGAACTCCTTAATATTGAATGGTTAGTATTTTCTATTTTATATGATTTAGATTACAATGAGTCTATAAAAAACCTTTACAATATATATAAATGATTAAGAAACACATTCAACTTCTTAATAATGCTATTGTTAAAGAAATTAATCACTTTAGCCTACGTGGTAAATCAAAATTGGTTGGCTCTAATTCATTACGTGGTATGTTGTTTGCTAGTGATATTGATGTTAACACTGATATTAAAAATATTACTCCTAAACTTATTGTTAAATATCTTCGATTAGCATGTGTTGAAATGGAAAATACCCATTTGATTGAATTCAAAGCTGGATATGATAAACAAGGAGAAAAATTAAGATGGTCTAGAGAAGATATTAAAAAAGGTGTCTTACGTGGTATTAAACTTGAAGATGCTATATTACAAAAATCAGTTGTAAAAGCTGATCTCATTGTTAGAGTAGGTAATACTTACGAGGAGTTAAGCCTTAATTATTTTATAAAAATTGGTAAACAATCTAATTTCAACAAACAAACTAAAGAAGAGATTCAAGCAGATCTAGAAGCTGATATTGATGAATATTATAAGACCAATACATTAAAATCTATTAAACGTTTATACAGTGCAATGAAGTTAGAAAAAGGAAATAAAGAAAAATTAAAAAAAATGGAATCCTTTTTTAATAGTCCAGTAGGTTTAGAAAATAAAATAAAAAATGAATTGGATACACTCCTTAAAGTAATTGATTTAGAACCTTGGGAAAATATTTATCAATGTTTACAAGGTATTAAACAAGAATTAGGAAACTTATCATCTATCTCTACAAATAAATTAATTAAGATTGATTACGTTACCAAGAAATCAGCTAAAAAATTAATTACTGATTTAATGGATTTATTAATGAAACATATTAATGCGGAATCTCTTAAATTTTTAAAATCTTTATAATATATAAAATGCTTAACTTTGAAGATGGAAAGATATTAGCATCAGTTGGTAAACGTACACTTTATTTAACAGATAAAAAATTAGATATTGATGATGGAAAAAAAGCAATTAAATTAAGAGAAGGTATGACCTTTCAGCAAGTTCCTGATAAAACAAGAGAGCGTGATGTTTTATATATTACTGCACCATCTGGAAGTGGTAAATCTTATTACTGTAGAGAATATATGAAAGCTTATCACAAAGCATTTCCAAAAAATGATATTTATATGATGTCTTCATTAGATTCTGATGAAACTTTAGATGCTATTAAATATTTAAAACGTATTAAAATTAAATCTGAACAGTTTTTAAATACTGAATTATCATGTGATGATTTTTCAAATAGTTTAGTTATCTTTGATGATGTTGATGTTATTTCTAATAAATTAATTAAAAAACAGGTATTAACTCTTTTGAATAATTTATTAGAAACTGGAAGACATACTAGAACATCTGTTATTTATACAACTCATATTGCTAATGCAGGTTTAGAAACTAAACGCATTCTAAATGAATGTACATCATTAACAGTATTTCCTTTAACAATGGGAGAATATAATTTAAATTATTTACTTAAAAATTCATTTGGTTTTAGTAGAAAAGAAATTGAAGATATCAAAAATATTTCTGGTAGATGGATTACTATTTATAAATCATATCCTCAAGTATTGATGACAGAAAATGAATGCTGGATCAAAGGTCATCGTCTATAGAAAACGTTTTGGAAATGGTCTTGGTTGATATTTTACAAATGCTCCACCACTTACTGATGTAAATGGTTTTGTTGTTGGACGTATGAATTCTTGGCTTATAAGTGAATGAGTATTAAGAGCAGTTAATAATCTTAATATCGTTTGACAACTAATTTTTATATCTTCTAAAATTTTATTTGCTGCTTCTGTTCCAGCAATTGCAGCATTTCCTTGAATTTGTTCATCAATTGTTTCTATAAATTGACTAAAGGTATTAATATACAATTGAATATTATCTAATTCAGTAGTACTTAAATGCTTAACTTTTTTTAATGTAGTTATAATTTTTAAACCTTGTTTTTTAATACCATTTGATTGAGATTTCGTTAATAATACAAATCGATCAAGAATTTGAACAAATCCTAATGTTTCTGGATCTACTGGATATTCAGTTAAATATGAATCTAAATCAATAACAAAATTACTTATCATTTCATCTAATGAATCAAATATTTTAGAATCATCAGATGTTGATATATCTAATTTTGCTATATCACTTGGATTTAATTCTATATTTTTTTTTAATAATGATATTAGTTTTTTTTTAATACTATTATCATTTTGTTTATCTTGTAAAAGTGTTGATTTTGGCATTATATATTATATAATTATAAAATATTTACATTCCATGTTCTTTAATGTATTTACTTGCTTCTCCTAGACTCATTCCTTTTTCTTTCATTAATCTAGAAACCATTTGACCACGTGCAGCTTTAGAACCTCCAGATCTAGCACCTCCAGAGGTACATCCACCAGATCTACCACCACCTGAAGTTCGTCCTCCCGATCTAGCACCTCCAGATCGTCCACTTCCTTCCATTACTGCTGGTTTTGATTCTTCAATTAAATCCACTGGTACACGCTTTTGTTTTGGTTTTTTTCCTTCTAATTTACGTACAATACTTGATGTAGCAGCAGTAAGAATTGGCTTTGCAACTGGTTTAATGTATTCACCAATTTCCTCAATACGTTTCATCATCTTTGATTTTCCGCCTCTTGGTTTAGGTAATCCAATTGGTCGACTTAATGGATGCTTAACACTCATTGGATCATATTCATATGGAAGATCATGTCCTGAATTTCCAGGTAATATTGCTCCACCGTGATAACGTTGTTTTAATTCTAAAAAGGTTGGACCTGGATGTAATTTACGTTGCATTTTCTCGTAACGATCTAAAATACTTGCAACTTTGCGATTGGAAGGAATATCATACGATAGACTACTCATTTATATATATAACAATTATTTTATTTTTTGATAGAATAAAATAATTAATCAAGTATTTTAAGCTGATATGGTATTCCTAACGAATCCATTTCATCTTTTGCTAGAGATATATCATTATTATCAATATTATAATATAAACTAGCTCGAATTGTATCAAAATAATAAGAATCGTATTTATTCAAAATAGTTGTTGCTAAAAAGAAATTTACGATTTCTTCATTATCATCATCTGAAAAATAATTTTGTTCAAAAATAATCATTAAATCCATTTTTTTTTATTATTTTATTTTTTTATTTTTAAATCTTTTTTATTACATCATTCCAACCAAACGAGATTTTCCCTTCATTGCTCGATCAACGGCACGATCTACCGCACGATCAGCAGCCTTAATTTTACCAGACAACATACGATTGAGTAATTTACCACCAATCATTCGCTCATGTTCATCCGACGAAATAGGAGCTTTCGACTTTGCAGCCAATACTGCCTCTTGAGTTAATACCCCGGTATATGTGCTCGAAACACCCATCTGGGTTGTTAAAATACCACTATTAATGCAAATAATGCAGATCTCTGGCTGAATTTGTGACGAGAACTGGTTTGTGACATTAATAGAGAACTGAAGATTGTAATTACCCATCGATCCGTTAGATAAACCACCCGATCCTAAGCTTAGGTCGTAGGCTGGATTGATAACGAGTAGTGAACCAGTACTTGCTACAAGAGCAGTTACAGGAGCACCAGCATCATCAAGTTTGGAGACAAAAGCCTGTCCTGAAAATTCACGCCACGATTGCTGACTGCCATTCTTTGCAGACATTCTCCAGAGATCGTAAGCACTAGCAGAGGCAAGAGTACCGGAATGATTGTTGAAGTTAATACTAATACTATTGATAGTAAGGAATGCAGATGCATCACTAACTGTTTGAGAAGACATTGGTTTACGAACTGTAATAATAAAACTATCAGGAATTTGATTAAGCTGTAAATTACTAGAGATAAGAGTACCAGATGCTCCAGCAAGAATTTCTGCGTTATTCTGGTAGCTAGAGATAAAACGAGGCATGTCCATATAAGGGACAACATTACGTTCTGGCATTAAATCAGTCGACTGAGTAGACAAGAATTTAAAGAACATCGTTGGTACAGTAGGAAGTTGAGATGTTCCAATCGATGGAGAATAGAACAAATTGCTATTAGTAGCAGATCCAGGAGCAATTGCAGTAATGTAACCAGTTGCACTAGAGAACATACGCTTAAGGGTAGAATCAATATTGAATGTAAAAGTCAAATTATTAACACCCATCATACCCTGAGCATTGTACTCAGGATTACCCCAAATGAATGGAGAAAGGAAAAGAGGCTCACAGACAACAGTGTTAACAACAATGACCCAGGTGTCAGTAAGAGCAGTTGATTGTAAGGAAGTATCAGCGTATACACCTGCGATGTAGTGCTTAACGCTAATACTAGCAGGATGAGAACCACGAGGAACTTGATCCAAATCGTAACCAGCAACGTTGTAACCAGCAAGTGGGTTATTATTCGAAGAAATAGCATCCGAATACTGACCCCAAGCCTGATCAGCAAGAGAAGCAGTCATCGAATTGTATTTGTATAGATCCTTAGCAGATGTCATTCGAAGAATACTTGGGAGAACATCCTGAAGATTGACAGATACTGTTGTGTTATTAATTTGGCACGTGGCAGTCGTAAATAAAGCGTTAAGAGGGAAAGCAGCAAGAGAATCACTATATCCGTATTGAAAAGCGTAACTATCGACAGGAACATTTCCACAGGTAATGGTAAAGTTTAGACCAGTAGAAATAAGAACATCACGACCAAATACAACCGATTCAGAAGGAAGTTGAACATTAAATGTTAAATTTGAATTGGAGGCACTGGTAGAGGTAAATGCCTGGTATGTCTTCTGAGCTGCTCCTGATTGTACAGCGTAGGTATATTCAGGGGTAATATCAGCGATAACGGAATCTTTAACGAGAACAGTCTTAATATCATCCATTTTATATAGTATGTATATAAAATAAATTTTTCAATTTAATTTTAATTATTTTTTAATTTTTTTTTAATATTTTTTTATTTTTTTAAAAAATATTTTTAATCTTGTAAACTTGATTTTTTAATGAATGCAATTTTTAAGGTTACACATCCTCCACTTTGAATTAAAAATGGCTGAAGTGTTCCATCTTTCAATTTATAATAAATTTGAATGTCTAAATTAGTTAATGGAGCATTTCCATACATTGTAATGTATCGATACTGAGCAACTGGTTCGTATACAAGATTTGGTTTATATAATCCATCATCTGCTACAATATCTGTAATAATATTTGCAATATCAGCATTTGTACCCTGAACACTAGGAATTCCATTATAAAAGATAACTGGAGTTGATACTTGAGATGATTGGACTGGTAATGTATTGCTCGTAAATACAACTGATACGATAGGGCTCATACTTGATGTAGTTGAATATTCCTGATATACACAGATGGCTTGATAATTCGTTTCTGTACCAGTTGGGATAATTGTCTGCAAATTGGTATCTCCTACATTAACTACACCCACCAAGAAATTACGTCCTAGAGTAACCGAAGATGTAAATCCCTGAATGGTAGTAGGAAATGAATTAAATAATGAATATAAAGCAGTATTAAAATAAATCTTAATTGGATTAGCACTATTAAGATCATATCCTGCTTCATCTGCGTATAATACCATTCGATTACTAGTTGTATCCCAATTTACAATAGGAGAGTAAGCAGATGGTAATACTTTACCTAGAGCAGTTGCCTGTGTTTCAATCGATGCGTAAGCAACTGCTAATGCTTCATATATTTGTAGTACAAAATAGGTATAGTTATAGCAATTATAATAACCTTGAGAATTATCCTGTAATTGAGTACTTCGCTGACTTGGTGAAATAGGAATAGGTGCTGATTTATCCTGTGGAATCCATTGAATATACTGTTGACTTACTATATCTGGTGTAGTTAATGAAGGATCTGATTTCCATTCTAAAGTAACTGAATAAATAGTATCTGAAATACTGGTACTACCTTGTTTAATACTTGGGATAATAACAGGTAAAGTTGAACTGTCCATTGTGAAACGAATGATGCTAAGGTAATAATCATCAGGTTTATTTAAGAATGGAGATGATCGATTTTCATTATAATTAAATTTAACAGGTAATGTAGTAGACGATTCAAAATTTGTTGTTACTAAGTCGAAATACACTTGATCCGGTTGTACTGCATTTTTAAATTTATTGAATTGCGTCATTTTATATTATAGAAATATATTTTTTATTTTCTAATATATAATGAAATTCATTCAATACGTAGTATCTCCCCTTCTTGTTATTTTACAATCTAAATTAATGGAAAAATTATTAAACATTAAAAAATAATATATATTGGTATTATATAATGAGTTTGTGGACTGAATACGTTAAACGATTTGCTCAAATAAATGATATTAGTTACGGTTGTGCTTTAAGTATGCCTGAATGTAGACAAGGTTATCAAGTATATAAAGAGCGATTAGCAAGACAACAAAGGCAACCAGCAAGACAACCAAAATCTACACCAGTTCAACCAGTTAGAACATCATTAAAGGAAAGAATGAAGGAAAAGATAGGAACAGTCAAACCAGTTGAAAAAATAGATGAATTAGATTTATTACGACGTTTAAAATTAGAAGAAGAAGAAAAACAACGTGATAGATTAGATAGAGAACAAATGAAACAAGAAGCATTTAAAAAAGATAAAAAGGAAACCGTAAGAAAGACAACTAAACAAGAAGAACAAGCATTAGAAGAATATTTAAAGTCATTAGATAAGGAATCTAAATCAGAAACAAAACCAAAAATTAAACGAAAAAATTTTTAATATTTTATTATAATATAATGAGTGATTGGACAGAATACGTAAAACGATTTGCTCAAATAAATGGTATTACGTATAGTTGTGCTTTAAGTATGCCAGAATGTAGACAGGGTTATCACGTATACAAAGAACGATTAACAAGAAAGAAGGTAGTTAAAAAGGTAGTCACTACTCAAAAAGATCAAGAATTACCAAGTAATCAAAAAATAGAGGATTACATGTCTAAATTACGATATAAAAAACAACATCGAAATGTATTATCTGAAATGACAAATCAATATTTAAAAGATTATAATCAAATTGTTAAAGCTGATAAGGAATTATATAAAAAAATAAAATATGAATTAAAAAAATTAAATATTGTTTATTATCCTCTTCAGTCTGTTCGTGAATGGGAATTAGGTAAAAAAACAATTCCTCAGTTAAAAGATGATTTAAAAAAATTAGGTATTACCATTAATGGTACAAAAGATGTATTGATTAAAAAAATATTATCAATTGAACACATTGAACCAGAAGATGAGTGTGTTAATTGGACTCATTCTGAATTTTTAAAAAAAATATATGACTTAGTAGATTCATCAGATAATACAAAATCTCTAGAATCTATATTCAAATCTATTTTTTATATGAATGATTTTATAGGATATAAAAGGGAAAATTTAACCTGGTCTGATCTTAAAGATTTACAAGAGACTAAAAATAGTAATCAATATTACGATTTATCTACATTATATTTAATTATTCGTCATCAAAATAATAGATTAAAAATACCTTCATTTAATGAGCATTCAGGTATTGAAGCAAAATTAAATAAAATTTATAGTGAAATTGAAAAATGTAAAGAAGATAATAAATTAAAGGAATCTAAAAAATCTAAAGTAGCTGAAGAACCTAAACCATCTAAAAAGATTTTAAAATCTGAAAAATTTTCAGATGCTGATTATAAAATAGTCATTAATAGTTGGGATGATATTGATGAAATTTTATTTCCAATTGAAATAGATCAGCTTCCAGTTGGACAATTATTATTAAATGCTATTCGTAGTGTTAAAGGTAATTATATTTTTCCATTTTTATTATTTTATACTCCAGAACTTAGAAAATTATTTGAATTATTATATCTTCATTTTGAAGAAGAAGGAATTTATAAAGCATTTGAAATTATTTATCAAGGTATTGTGGTTTTGTTTGATTATTTAAAACAATCAGGTGATATTTCAGAAGATAAAGAAATCGTTCCATTTTTAAATAAAGGTAGTGGTAACACTGTATATGAATTATTGGATCAATATTCAAAAGAATTACCAATGAGAATAAGAACTAAAATAATAAATTCTAAAGAAGCTAATAAATTAAAATCTGTAAAAATAAAATAATAGAATATATATATATAATATGACGCTTTGGACTGATTACGTAAAACGATTTTCTAAATTAAATGGAGTTTCATATGGGGCTGCATTACGTATGCCTGAATGTAGTCAAGGGTATAAAGTATATAAAGATAAATTAGCAAGACAAAAAGGTGCTCCAGTTAAATTAGATGTTCCTATTGCTCCAACACCAAAACGTAAAGAATTACCTATTCCAAGTTTTGATCCTAAACGTGATGAGTATATGAGTGGTTTAAAATACATTAAAGAATATAGAGATCAACAAAAACCAAGTTTTGATCCAAAACGTGATGAGTATATGAGTGGTCTTAAATACATTAAAGAATATAGAGATAAACGAAAAAAACCAAGTAGTAGTATTAAACGTGATGAGTATATGAGTGGTTTAAAATACATTAAAGCTTTTATTGATGAAACTAAACAACCAAGTTTTGATCCTAGTCGGGATGAGTATATGAGTGGACTTGAATACATTAAAGAATATAGAGATCAACAAAAACAACCAAGTAGTAGTATTAAACTTGATTTGTATATGGGTAGATTAAAAAAGCTTAAAGAATTTATAAAAAAAACTAAAAAACCAAAAAAAATTAAAGTAGTAGAACCTAGTAGTAGTATTAAACTTGATGAATATATGAAAAATTTAAAAAATCTTAAACCAAAACCAGAATCTAAAGCAGCAGAAGAACCAAAACCCAAAGCAGCTCCTAAACCCAAAGCAACACCAAAACCAAAGGCAGCTCCTAAACCCAAAGCAGCTCCTAAAGGAAAAGTATTAAATGCACCAGAAGGATTAAAAGAAGGAGATTTTATTCACGAATATGCAGACAAAAAATCTTCACTTATTCCAACATTAGATACGTATATATATTTAACTAAATCTCAGAAAGATTCAATGTTTTTTCAATTAGATAGATATTATAGTCAATATAAATCATATGAGGTTCAATGTGAAAGACAAATGTTATCAAACTCAAGAAGAGATGAATTAGAAAAAATGTTTTCAACATTACGATACGAATTAATTAAAAAATATGGTATATCAGTTGAACATGTACCGTGTAGAACAAAAGCAGATATTGAAGAATCAAAAAGGGTTAATCGTAATATTGCAAAAGAAGCAAGAATTGCAAAAGAAGCACAAGTAAAGAAAAAATCTATTTGGGATGATATCAATATGGACGTTGATTAATATATTTATTTATAATAATGGATAAAAAGAAATATCCTTTGTTTGAAGAACTTGATGATGAATCAAGAAATCAATGGTTAACCAAATGGAATTTAATGAAGATTGAAGATACCAAACGATTTGAAGATGAATATATTGATCAAAAAATTTACGATTGGAATCGATATGCTAAGGATTGGAATTTCATTTTTGAACACGGAAGAAAACCAAAATGGAATGAACGTTACTGATACGAGCTAAATAATTAAGCAGTTCAATTTATATTTTGTTACTGATTATCATTACAAAATATAAATTTATACAATTTCGTAAATAATTCTCAGAGAGTACCCTGAGATTTTACCACAAAAGATGGATACTAAGGTTATTGCTTGAATATGGATCATCTTTCCAATTTCCATTTTTTATTTTGGTTGCCCTCGCTAAGTATCGTTTACGTCGTTCTTCATCTTGATGTTTTGTATAATCCTCAAATTCCATTTGTCCAAAATGAATCCATTTTTTATCTGGTCTCTGTATCATATATTTTTTATCCTTTCTAGTAGATAAGTAAACATCATCATTATTTAAATATTTTTTTGCATTTTTCAATACCTGTATAGGATTTGAATAAAATATCAATTGATTCCATTTTTCCATTATATAAGATATCAATATTTTTCTAAAATTTGTTCCATTCGATTCAATATATCATCCATACGTTGATTGATATCTTCAATCTCTTTTTTTATTCCTCGTAAGATATTTAAATTATCTTCATTGTTTTTTAAATTGTAATCAATATACAATTCAAAGATTTCTTCAAAGACTTCATCCATTATATTTTACACTATATTTTTTCATCTTTGATGATTTTTTTATAGTAGATAAGTGTTTACTTTTATTCCGGCGATCAATGGTCGCCGCGATATATAATAGGAGTTAGTTTTATTCCGGTAATAAATTATTACCGTTATATAGAGTTTATTTTTATTACAGTAGACATTGTCTACCGTTATATAAGTTTTATCTATTATATATTCCGCCCGTAAATTACGGGTGGATTAAAAGTATTCTTACTTATACAGGCTATATTTTTAAATTAAAATATTATTTATTACATCATATTAACGTAATAAATAATAAAGTTGTCAAAATCGTTATTTATTCTCAGGGAGTAGCCTGAGATTTATTTTCAATTCGGTATAATAATCGTATTTGCTTGATTGCATTCTCGTATGTTGTCGCTTTTGCTAATATCCTTCCTGTTTCTTTGTTACGTACTCTGTATAAATCCTTGTTTGGTAACTTCCTTAATAAATAGGGCATTATATAGTATACTAATAATTTGTTTTGATATCTACGATTACTTCTTGAGTCTTTTCAATCGTTGCTAATTTACAACGTTCACATCGTTCTATATGGAGTTTTAACAATTTTTTTGTAAACTGATCATTTGGATAATCCCTTGTAGTATAACCACAGGGACAATCGAAACAGAATCGATGGAATTGATGGGTTAAGTATTGTCCGCTTCGTCTTGGCATGTTCTATTATATAGTCAAACAATATTTTTATATTGTTTTAATTAAATAGAATCATTATCTTTTATACCAACCCAACCTCTTACTGTTTTATTTTCATATTTAAATGGTTTGTGGTCAACCTTATTATTTCCATTTTTTTCTAAATATTTTTTTAATTCTTTATTAAATTTATTAATTGATATTGAATTGTTCTTATCTTTTAACCATTGTTCAATATTGATATTTGGTAATTTATCATCTTCATTATTAGTTATTGTAAAATCACAAAGAAAAGAAGATATAATATTTATATCTTGTGAAATCCATTCACTTTTTGACTTTATACAATCGTCAGGAACAGGCATTAATATTAATGGGGGTTTATTATCTTTTATTAATTTTTGATTATCTATAACACGCTGTTTATATTGTTCATACTTACTAATTAATAACATTACAAATTTTTGTTGAAATTCTATAGTTTTAATTTCTTCTTTTAAATTTGGATCAATTGGTAATTCATCATCATCTAATATTGGTTTTATATTAGTATCGACAAATTTTTTTTCATATCCAAAAATATCAATTCTACAATCAAGTGCAGGATCTAATGTATCAAATTTTGATAAATCATTTGCAAAAACAACTGGCATATAATGAGGTATAAATTCAGTTTCATATCCTTGATGTTTTCTACCTTGTATATCATCATCCCCTGTATGTTTTTTAACTAATTCTGAAGACATATTAATTTTATAGGTTAATTCATTACTAAATATAATTCTCGCATGTTGTAAAGATAATGCCCATCGAAATCCTCTTGCTGGATCATTATCACATATATTTTTTGTTGCAAAGTTACTAGCATCAAATGTTCCAATATATTCATCACAACTTTTTTTAAAACATTGTGTAATTGTTGATTTTCCATTATTAGCACCACCTAGACAAAATAATATTTTTTTCATTTTTTCACCCATTAATGCACGTGCAAAAATAGTTAATTGATAATGAGCAACATCATTATTTAATGGATTAATAAATAAACGTTTTTCAATATCATATAATTGTTCTTTTGTAAATAGTTTATAATCATTGTGAATTCTACCAAAGAATACAATTGATGGTGTAAATTCTGGTTTAAATTCTCCTTTTTTTGAATTATAAATTCCATTTTTAAATAATAAATATCCTAATGATGAGTCATTTGCATTTTTAAAGAAATTATCATCAATACACAATGTAGGTATAACTTGTAATAATTTATTAATGGAACGAATATCGTTACCGTATCTACCTCTTGCTAATTCAATAATTTTTTTTTGGTGTGTTACATTTTTTTTAGTCCATATTCCAGTTGTGTCATCAAACATATATAATTCACTTTTATCATCATTTGAAATACTTTTCCAATATGGATATAAACTATATACATACTTTGCTTCATCTAAATCTGATATAGTTTTTTCATCAAAATCACGTTTACGCATTATATTATTATATTGAATTTCATCTTTTTGTTTAGCCCAATAAAATATAGATGCAATAGATAATCCATTATCTTTTTGTTTTAATTTTTCCCAATGTAAAAATACATTTGATTCATCATATTTATCAGAATATTGACTAAATTTATCAAATATTTCAAAATAATCATTTTCATGATTGTGCAATGCCATTGCAACTTTATTCCAAGTATCGTAATCTTCTGACATATCCTGAATAATATCTATCATTTTATATAAAACTTCTTTTTCATCGTAGGTCTCACCTTTTTTATCTTTTTTCTGTTGTTCTTTAAGTTCTTTTTGTTTTTTTTTCTCTTCTTTTATCATCTTCTTTTTTTCATTTTCTTTTGATTCAATTAATTTTGTTAAATATTTTTTAAATTGTTCTGGAACTTGTAATATTTTTTTAGTTAAATCTACATACTCGTAATTATAAATTGAACCATCTAAAAATTTATAACTAGTAGGAGGAGCAGTAATAAATCCTCCGTCATTTCTAATATCTATTCCATTAAATATACTCATTACATTTGTTCCTTGTTTGCATTCTTCATCATATTGAAAATATAAATGATAACCTTTTTTAGTTTTTACAGTAAAATAATCATTTTTATTTAATTCATTAAAATATTCAAAAAATCGTTCATATTCTTCTTTATTATCAAAATCAAATACAGTAAGATTATTTTTTTTACCAGTCAATATACCAACTGCATTATCTGAAGGAATTAAATAATCTTTTTCTAATAATTGCCAATTCTTACGTAATTTAGGATCTTTTCTCTCAATTCCTGTTGTTTTATCTAGTACAGTTTTTAGTCCAAAACTAAATTTAATGTAGTTATTGTAGTTAAAATCCATTTCCTTAATATAGTCAAACATTTTATTTTTAAGTTATATTCATTTATTTAAAATTCCTTAATTTTTAAATAAATATGGTAATATCAATTTTTCTAATTCGTTGAATTTCATGAGTATAATCAATGTATATTTTTCTTTTATTAGAAATTCTTTTTCTTTCTAATTCATTAAACTTTTCACGATTTTTTTGTTTATATTTAAGAGTTGCAATCCTTGCTGCTTCAGAATAAGCCATATTTCTATTATATTATATTATTTTATTTTAAAGTTGGTATATTTATTATTTTGGTTACACTTTTTCTTGTTTTGGTTACGATTTTTTAAAAGTGTAACCGTTATTGAATATGATAACATTTTTTTATACTATTTTTTAATTTTTCTTACCTTTCAGTAAGGAGTTACGGTTACACTTATATATATTGTTTATTGTCAAAAACATATATTTTATAAAAAAAAAGAAAAATGTAAAAAATACAAAAAAGATAAAAAAACACAAAAAAACATGTATGGTTCAAACGATATAATTTTTGAAGTGTAACCGTAACTAATCATTTTTTTAGACCATATATTTTTTAATTATTTTTTTTCATATTATCATATATGGTAATAAAATAAATAGTTACACTTTTTTTTGAAAAAAATAAAAAGTTACACTTTTTAAAATAAAAAACAATTTAAAAATAATGTTTGACTATATATAAGAATGGATAAATTAGAAATCATTACACTTATATCAAATGAATTAAGAAAATGTATTGATAATGGAACATTACAGTATGATAATTCAGTTAAATATCATACAGAAGATGGAATATTTAAATTTCATTGGTCAAAAATATTTAGACAAGATGAATTGAGTCAAGAATTTAGTGTTAACTATAATAATATTAAAGATGGAAAAATAATAAAAATAGGAAATGGAATTGGAACATTTTGTTATACAGAACCAATGCCAATAGGTAGACAATATTATACTCTAATAAATGGTTTTTTGTGGTCAAAAGATATTAAAATAAAAAATAATACAATGACAAAATGTCAAATAAAAGAAGCAATTAAATATTTTAAAGATTTTGATGGTGAGTATGAAAAAAAACAAATTGAAATACTTAATCAATTAATCATATCAAATATAGATATATTAGCCTTGGTAATTGATGATATACTTGAATTAGTAAATTTTTTTAAATCTTACAATAAATTTATCGGAACAAGATTAGTATATAATCAATTATATATAGATCAAAATAATGTTCAATCAAACTATATGTATATTAAAAAAATAATAAATAATAAAGTATTTATTACACGACTTTCAATTAAAAATATACCAGATGATTATAAATTAATAAATAATAAAAAAGATAAAAAAATAAAACAAATAAAAAATTATAGATATCCCACATATGAAAAAGACTATATTTATAAAGATAAACTAATTACTTTACATCAAGATATGAGTTATAATAAAACAAATGAAATTTATCATATTGAAAGGTATAAAGATATACAAGATATTGTAAATTGTCAAATCATTAAAAATTTCTTTCCACCTGAAATTATTTATTATATTTCTTCTTATCTTTGAAAAAATCTCAGGCTACTCCCTGAGAATAAAATACAATTTTAACCAAATATTTATTTCTTATCATATTTACGTAATAAGAAATAAATTGAACTGTTATTTTTTGACATCATCACCGTAATGAATCGCCTTAAAATACTTTTTTCTTAATTTTTCTGTAGAATAAGCGCCCAAAGTGAATAGATCTAGGAATAATGCTTTAAATTCGAATTCATTACGTAACCAAAACCAAAAAGACATTATATACATTGCGTATAAAAAATAAAAAATAAATGTTTAGATAAAATATAAAAATGAATCGGTTTGTTTTGTATGAAGAAGTTGTAGAGGGGGAGGAAAAGAAATTTAAATTAATTGCTCAATTAGTCAAGTTTCGAAATGGTAAAGTTGCAGCATCATTTGAAATACCCATTCCTTCGGTTTTTGTATATGATAATTTAGATCAATTCATTTCTGTATACTGTAATGATAAAGTGAAACTTCAATTGATTGAGGAAAAGAAAGAATAATTTTTTTTTATAAATTTAAAAAAAATTATTTAAGCAATACGAGTTATTTGCCACCCATTAATATTTGCCCCGACAGTGCCACCTGTAAAGGCTGTTCCAATATTTACAAGAGCGTAAATACCTATATAATTTGTTGCTACTGTATTATTAAAAGTAACAGACCATGAATAATTCATTGCACTAGAAGTTCTAGAAGTATTTGCTGCCTGAAATATAGGGGATTGATTTTCAAGGAAATAGACCGCTTGTCTTGTATTATTATAAGTATTAGCAGAACCATATGTATATCCAGTGCTTAATGATGTTAAAACACCCGCAGTTGCCCCCGCACTACAATTGAAACTAACCCACCCATTAATTAAATATACCCCAATAGGCATTTGAACGGGAACGGGAGATAATGTTGATGGAAATTTTACATTCGTAGTTCCCGTTGAATAGTTGGAGTAACCAGTAGAGGTAAATGTTCCATATGAATAACCAATTTGATTGAATGAGGTTAAAGCAGCTAAACCGTAAGTTGGTTTCATTGGTGAAGCTATTTCAATTCCAGCAGAATTTGAATTTATTACAGTAGCTCCCGCTTGTGATGATGACCCGATTCTAATAGTATTAGATGGTGAATTTCCTATATTAATAACACCACCAGAAGAAGCACTTGTAATTGAAATAATAGACCCGGATAATACCGTTTCTTTTGTTGTTGAACCAACATTAACAATATTACCATTAATATTAGTATTTCCTGATTGTAATAAATTACTACCAATATTAATATTACCAGAACCAGCCGTTCCTATATTCACATTACTACCACTACCCATTGTAAGAGTGGAAGCAGTTCCACCAAAATCAATCGCTCCCGTAGTAGAATTAAACAAATTAATATCACCAGTATCATACGGATTAATAGTTCTAGGACAATTAAGAGTAGGTGCTTCTAAATATATTGTACCATTTGAATATAATGAATTTGACGATGTGGAAGGACCACCTAAACTGATACTATCTGCTGAAAATCCAATAGTAATTGACCCGGTAGATGTCTCATATAAATGTAATGGCGACCCAGTAGAACTTTGAAGTATATTATCACCGGTCGTAATAGTCCCCGAAAAGGTTGGATTTGCTTTTGGTGCGTAAGTTGATGAAGCGGAAGCGATTGTAAGATAAGATGACATACCAGAAATGGTTTGATACGTAGAACTTGCAACAGAAGTTGTAAGATAAGAAGACATACCTGAAATAGGTTGATACGTAGAACTCGCAGTTGCAATGGTTAAATAAGTAGTAGAAGCTGATGAAGTTGTAAGATAAGATGACATTCCAGAAATGGTCTGATATGTAGAACTTGCAGTAGCAGTTGTAAGATAAGAAGACATTCCAGAAATGGTCTGATATGTAGTTCCAGCAGTTGTAATTGTTAAATAAGTAGTAGAAGCATCAGCAGTTGTAAGATAAGAAGACATACCAGAAATGGTTTGATATGTAGAACTTGCATTAGCAATCGTAAGATAAGATGACATACCCGCAACCGTTTGATATAAACTCATTCCTGAAATGGGTTGATAAGTTGCTGCTGCAACAGATGATAATAAATAAGGTGATACAACAGATTGAACAAATGATGTTGTTGCAATTTTTAATGTTGAATCCGTAGATGGTGGAGAAGAAGCAAGAGTAATACTACCAGTTTGACTTACATTACCAAGTATAATTGAACCGGATGTTAAAGATGGACCAATCGTAATACTTCCTGTATCACTTGTTTTTGGTGAAATATAATCAGTATACAACTGAGATGCTGTTCCTATTCCATCACATACAACAGCTAAATTACTTCTAAGATATCCACCAGTATGATTAAATCCTACAAAAATACCAGCTGTATAATCAATACCATCTAAATATTTTGGAATACGAAGTCCTGTTGATTGTAATAAATTATTAGTAGTTGAACCAATTAATAATTGACCACCACTTCCATATAATAAAGATGACCCAGAAACAAGAGTTAAATTACCACTTGATACAATAGGTGATGATTTTGTAAGATAAGTAGAAGCTGCATTTGCTACGGTTAAATAGGTTGACATACCAGATAAGGTTTGATAAGTAGATGCTGCACTCGATTGTGATAAGTATGTAGAAGCTGCATTTACTACGGTTAAATAAGATGTCATACCTGCTATTGTTTGGTATGTAGAAGCAGCACTTGCAATGGTTAAATACGTAGATGATATAGATGATGTTAACGCTGTTAGATTTGATTGAACATATGCACAATTTGCAGCCGTGCTATCACTTGTAGCAGTTGGAGCAGTAGGAATAGTTGTTGTAGTAGTAAAATTATTAGTTCCAGTCCAATTGTTATTTTGGGTTAATATATTACCACCTGAACTAATAGGAGTATTTACAAAACTATAATAATTACCCTCAAAACATGTTGTGATAGTAGCACCACTACCCATACCAGTTCCTGTACTGTAAATTAAAATTAACATTCTATCCGTTGATAAATAGGGAGTTTCTGGGACAGAACAAGACATATGATATAAATCAGGAGCAGAGCTATTTGTTCCGTTAATATCTGATGAATTACCAGATGTAGCTAAAAGGGTAACGGTTGATGTTAAAGTATCATATTTATTAACTGTAAAATAACAATTTAATTGACCCGTATTTGTTGAGACGTAAGCAAATAATTGAACTGTAAATAATCCAGCAGCAATGGGTGACCCAAAAACATATGGAATCGTATCATCAGTAATAAATCCAGATATTAAATTAGTTCCAAGTGATGGGGTCGTTAAATAGACAGTGGGTTCACCGTAATAATATGTAGTTGTTAATGTTTTATAAGCTGTTATATCGGAGGTCATTGATTGATCCAAATAAAATATTAAACCTGACCCAGTATTTGAATTGACAACAGCATCAACGTAAGCCTTTGTACAAAGATCATTACCAAATGTAGCCAAAGTATCACAATGTGGTGCATATGATTCAAATGATACTTGACCTGTAAATGTTTTTGTACCAGATGCAGTATCAGGTCCAGATAATGACATTAAACCTAGTGATTGTTGAAGATTACCAGCAAAAATAATATTTTGAATATCACCACCAACAGTCAATACATTATTTGTATATAAATTTAATTGAGTAGGTGTAAGCTCTGTATAATTACCAGTATTTCCAGAATCTGAAACTTTGAATAATTCAAATGATTTATCACCAGTAATAGTTTGAGTTCCTGTAATGTTAACATATCCACCACCTGAAGAAGCATACGCATTAGCTGAATCAATAATATCACTAATTAGAGCTGTATT
>JACCDT011455791.1_pt1 | contig 26114 bp, 21 predicted proteins | sample 7446291 | NCBI WGS metagenome assembly JACCDT01 (sample SAMN15323446, study PRJNA562643) | freshwater metagenome | isolation source: river surface water | place: USA:Blue River Watershed | collected 2017-08-17 | reverse complement strand
TGAATTTTTGGGGATTTTTCGTGGTTTAGAGGGACAAATATTACTGGTCGCTAAAAGAGCCGTTGACCCCGTTGAAAATCAGCGTGCTGTTTTTAATAGGGTGAATATGTTCCAAACCAACGTGGTACTCAATTACCACTTCTAATCTCCACCACCCGCCACCTGATCCCCGATACCCGCCACCCGCCACCCGAAACCCGGTACCCGATACCTAGTACCTAAGACCAATATAAAATGTTCTGATCTGATTTGGCGCGTATACGTAGGCGGCATCAAAGGTGAGAGCGTAGGGATTGTTTGGACTCGCAATGGGGTTGCCTTGGGCGTCGTAAATGACTTGTTTATCAAAGGGGTCGTTGCTTCGTGCAAGAAGGAATGGTGTGTTGCGAGCAGGAGTCCAATTGAATAGATTTTTAACGCCAAAATAAATTTCACGCGATTTGTTGATGCGCATATTGACGTTAATGTTGTGTATGGTCCACCAGGGTGAGGTTGTTGGGCGAGGATCTAATTCTCCTAGAACGGGAAGATACATAGGTGAAACTATGTTTCCGGTGTAGTCAACAATGGTAGTTTTTAGGCGGTTTTTATAAGTTAAGGTAAACGATGCATTGAAAGATTCTGTGAGGATGGGACGAATCCATTTATTATTGATTTTCTGACGTGCGTGGATGTATGTAGCGCTTACACGGCCTGATAATCTGCCTGAATTAATCCAATCAACATTGAAATTGGCACCATGATTGATGCTCCCGGAGGTGTTGTTGGTGTATATGATGGCACCTGGATCTGATTGGTAATCGGGTAGAATTCTGTTATTAAAGAAGGTGAAAAACGCGTTAGATTCAATTCGAAGAAGTGATTTATTCTTGATGGATTGATTGGTTTCGAAGGATAGGTTGAAGTTTTGAGATTCTTCCGGGCGAAGTTTTTCTGCAAACCTTATAGTTCTTGCGCCGGTGAGGGCGGCGTGGTCTTCAGTGAAAACATTTACAGTTCTAAAGCCGGTTCCCCAATTGAGGCGCCAAATGGAGGTACCTTGTTTGATTTTCCAGGCGGCTCTGTAGCTGAGGATGTTTCCGTGATTGGGATGGTAATCGTATCTAAGTCCCCCGAGAAAACTATGATTTTTGAAAGTATATTGATCTTGGATCAACAGCCCAGAAATTGGGACTTTTTGGGGAATCGAATAAACCGTATTTCCCAATGAATCTTTGAATATGGTAGCACCGGTATTGTCATCGTAGAAGGTGAAGCGGTGATTGAGGGCAGTTAGAAATTGATGTGAACCCAACGATTTACGGTAAATGCCCTGGGCGAAATAGACCCTTTGGATGGCCTCAAAGTGTAGGGTGCCATAATAACTATTTTGAGCATGTTGATTGAAACTCCCCTGCAATTCAAACGGAGAGTGGGTGGATGGTTTAAACGAGGCAATGGCTTCCCAGCGGCGTGTAGAAATGGTTTCTCCGTAAATGGAATCTTTTCCTGCAAATGGTGAAATTCCAGAAAACGGGTTAGAATTGTGAAAGTTGATTTCTCCGCCCCAACGATCTTCTATGAATTTACGAACGCCAAGGTTAAAAGAGGTGCCCTTATGGTTCTGATAGGCAATTTTTTGGAATATTGACGCCCTATGTTGTAATGCCACATCGGTAAATTGGTCTTGGTTAGCATCTCTTTTCGATGGGCTTGTAAATAAATTTATGCCCGTCAAGGACGACCAATTTTGATTGATTCTTTTATTTAAGGATGCATCAATATTGGCATCAAACCATGAGCTAACACGAACATCAGATTGAAACGAATTGAATTTAGTGGGGGCTTTTGTGATGATATTTATCAGTCCTCCAATGGCTTCACTACCATAAAGGGTGGATGCAGGCCCTTTGACAATTTCCATCCGTTCTATCATAGAATTGGGTATTCCCATGAGTCCGTATACGGTTCCTAATGAACTAATTATAGGCATTCCATCTATCAACACCATGGTGTAAGGACCTTCCATTCCGTTGATGTGAATGTCTCCCGTGTTGCAGATGTTACAGTTTACTTGAGGACGAACACCGCTAGCCAATTGAACTGCTTCAAATAAACTAGAAGTAGGATTTGCTTTAAAAAAAGAAGTCCGGTAAACATCTACGCTTACCGGACTTTCTGACCTTGAAGTAGCTGTAAGTGAAGTACTTATAACAACTTCGTCAATTATTTTTAAAGAAGTATCGTTTTGTGCATTCAGAGTTTGAATGCCTCCTAAAATCGCTAATGCTAATCTTAGGATTCGATACATTTATTATTTACGCTTAAACTGGAATGTGTAAACTTGACGGTTTGGATCGGTTTTGCTTGGATCGTACTGAGCCATTGTTAAAGAGGTAGCATTGAAAACAACATCCTCATAAGATTCAGTGGTACCATCTTCAAAAGTCATTACCAATTTTCCGTTAGATAAAACATAGGTGCCTTTATCGTTGGTAACATCAGTTCCATCAACCGAGGTAGTGGTGAAATTGGTTCCATCAAACGTACCGCTATATTTTAGAGTTGGCGAAGTTGTGATGTTGGTGTCATAGAATTGTTGGTTGTTAAAGAATACTTTCACGTTCAACTTTTCCAACTCCCAGGAACCCTCAAATTTTGGGGTATTATCAACAGGAGCTTCATCTTTGCATGAGCTAAATGCAAAAACAGAGATAGCCGCTAGGGCAAACAGACTTTGAAATTTCATAGTACAAGTTTAATTGTTAATAATCAAATGAACAAATGAACTTATTTATAGGCGATAAACTATATTTACAATATAAATATGACTCTTCAACAATTGAAATACATTGTAGCACTTGAAACACACCGACATTTTCAAAGAGCCGCAGAAAGTTGTTTCGTAGCCCAACCTACACTCACACTCCAAGTTCAAAAATTGGAGGAAGAACTTGGAATTCAAATTTTTGACCGAACAGAGTTCCCAATTCAGCCTACAGAACTTGGACTTAAAATTATTGAGCAGGCCAAGAAAGCACTGTACTGTGCCGAAGCTATTTATAGTATCACAAAAAATGAGCGTGATTCTTTGGATGGGACCTTCAGAATGGGTGTTATCCCTACCGTTGCGCCATATTTATTGCCGTTATTCATTAAATCATTCACTGAAAGTCATCCAAATACGCATTTAGAAATTCGTGAGATGCAAAGTGAGCGCATCATTGAAGCTCTAAAGACCAATGATCTTGACCTTGCAATTATGGCTACTCCCGTTGAATTGGTCGAACTCCGAGAAATTCCCTTATATCAAGAGCCATTTCTTTTGTTTGCTCAACCGCATCATGAGTTAATGTCGCTCAAAAGAATAAAAGCCGAAAATCTCAAGGCTGATGAAATCTGGATTTTAGATGAAGGACATTGCCTCCGAAATCAAGTATTAAACCTTTGTGAGTCTAGTCAAGGTATAGACAATCAAGGATTTTCATTTAAGAGCGGCTCTATTGAGACCCTGAAGAATATGATAAAGTACCACTCAGGTTACACCATTATTCCCGAACTTGCTTCTCGACTTTCAGATGATAAAAAGTTCATTCGTCGTTTTGAGGACCCTCAACCCACCCGCGAAATAGGTTTGGTATGTCATCAAAACTTTGCTCGTCAACAGTTATTAAACAAATTAAAAGAGTCCATTCAATCTTGTTTACCAGAAGAAATCTCTCAAATCAAGAAGTATTATTCTTTGAAATGGCGCGATAGGCTTTAATTGGGTACCGGGTACCGAGTACCGAGTACCGAGTACCGGGTAGTTGGTAGTTGGTAGTTGGTAGAGGGCCACAGACCATGTACCATGTACCATGTACCATGTACCATGTACCAAGTACCAAGTACCAAGTACCATGTACCTACTTCGACTTATAAACCTCGAATCTATTCAATTCAAATTTCTCTGGCCAGTGATTGTTTGATTCATCAATGTCGGCTGTTTCTTTGAAGGGGTCAATTTGAATGCTACTTACTTCTTTGTTTTTGGCGAAAGTTTTTGTGAACTGCTGCTCATTTTTACGCCAAATGTAAGCGTGAATATAATCTACCTCTGAAGTGCCATCTGTGAAGTTCCATTGGATAATGACGGGCATAACGGTTCCCCCTTTATTGCTCAAGTGAAGTTCGTAATAGAATTTATCTTTGAAATTTAGATTTTCAGAAGAGTCAAGAACAGCTAAGTTTCTGTAACGATCTACAATCATAGGTTTGTCACGCTGTTCAATGGCTTTTTCATTGACAGGCTTTAAAGCCTCGTAGTAATATTTGTCTCTGAGTGTGGTATCAGTATCAACAGCAAAACGCATTCCTTCGGCTTTGTTCCGCAATCGAGAAACATGGATGTATTCGCCATTGAGGTTAACGGGTTGTCCGCGGCGAACGCGAGGATTAACCGCTTCGACACGTGAACCGCCTCTATTGAATGTATCCATCTTTACGGGGACTGATTTGGGTGATTCTACTTGGAAGGCAACAACACTATCTAACGAAATATCTACCGGTTCAATATCAAAAAACCAAGCTCTCCAAAACCAATCAAGGTCAACGGCTGATGCGTCTTCCATGCTGCGGAAAAAGTCGGTGGGACGAGGATGTTTAAATGCCCATCTTCGGCAATATTCCTTGAAAGCATAGTCAAATAGTTCGCGGCCCATAACGGTTTCTCTCAATATATTAAGGGCCGTAGCGGGCTTTGCGTATGCGTTTGGACCAAATTCAATGATGTTTTCTGAGTTAGTCATGATGGGTTCCAATTGCTGTTTTGGAAGCATCATGTAATCTGTAATTTTATGCGCAGGACCTCTTCTTGAGGGATAGTTATTGTCAAATTCTTGTTCTGTGAGGAACTGCACAAAGGTGTTTAATCCTTCATCCATCCAACTCCAATTACGCTCATCAGAATTGATGATCATAGGGAAGAAGTTATGTCCGACCTCGTGAATGATTACCCCAATCATACCGTATTTGATGGAAACATGATAGTCGCCGTTTTCATCGGTTCTTCCGTAGTTGAAACAAATCATGGGATATTCCATTCCGCTGCTAGCTTCAACACTGATGGCCACCGGATAGGGATATGGAATGGTATACTTTGAATAGGTTTTGATGGTATGTGCAACAACTTTAGTGGAATATTTATTGTAGAGAGAGTAGGATTCTTTTGGGTAATAGCTCATGCACATGACTTTTTTACCTTCTACTGTCACCGCCATCGCGTCCCATGTGAATTTGCGAGAACTTCCCCATGCGAAATCACGAACATTTTCAGCTTTATAACGCCAAGTTTTCGTGCCAGATTTTCGGGATGGATTTTTCTCTTTAAATTTAGCTTCGTCTAATGTAACTATTTGCACAGGAATATCGGAAGACTGAGCGTTTTTCCAACGATTCAATTGTTCTGCTGATAATATTTGCGGATAGTTTTGGCATTCGCCAGTTGCTGCAATGATGTGATCATTGGGAACGGTCATGCTTACATCAAAGTTTCCGAAGATTAGCGAAAATTCACCTCTTCCGGTAAACTGTTTGTGGTTCCAGCCCTGGTAGTCAGAGTAAACGCACATCCTAGGGTACCATTGCGATATGGTAAAAAGGTCGTTGCCGTCTTTTTCAAAATATTCGTATCCGCCTCTGCCGCCTATTTTCATGCGCTCGGGAATTTTATATTGCCACTTTACTTTGAATACGTATTTTTTGCCGGGCGCCAACGTAGTGGGCAGGTCAACACGCATCATGGTGGTGTTTATGGTGAATTTTAAGGGTTTGTTTTTAGCATCTTTCACCCAAGCAATTTGAACCCCGTAGCCTTCAAGGCTTTTTTTCTTTTCGAGGGATTCTAGTTCTCCGACGGTAATAGGTTTGCTTACTTTGCTTCCGTCGAAATAATTGTTGTCAGATGTAGGATTGTGCTCGTTTTCATCGAGTTGAAGCCATAAATAGGTCAACGGATCAGGGGAATTATTGAAATAGGTGATGGTTTCCTCGCCAAACAATATTCGGTTGTCTTCATCGAGTGTTGCAGCAATTTTATAGTCAGCGCGTTGTTGCCAATAGTCTGGTCCTGGAGCTCCAGAAGCAGAACGGTACTCATTGGGGTCAGCGAGTATTCTTCCGAGTTGTTCAAAACGGTTTCCGTGGTTGGATTTTGGATTGTTTTGGATGTTTTGAGCGGTTAACGAGATAAAACATCCCCCGAAAACAAATAAAATAGACTTAATTACTTGCTGCTTCATGCAAAGTTCAATAAACGGCGAATATACGGAAAAGGCTGATTAAAGGCGATTGAAAATGAGCCAAAGACTCCAAATTGCACACAAACTGCCCATGATTTGCGAAAATTGCAAATGTTTTTGAGGTGAATCCAACCACGAAGTTTTTTTTAGTAAAGAAATCAATCCCAAGACGGCCCCAATAAAAACCAATTGCCCTAATTCTAGGCCTAAATTGAATGAGAATAGGGTTTGAATGATGCTCGTTTCATGTCCAAAAAGTGAACGAAGATACGTGGAGAATCCGAGCCCGTGAATGAGACCAATGCCAAAAATAATCAGCCTTGAAAATCGGTGAGACTGTTGGGGGAGCCACCATTGAATACCGGCCATGAAAATGGTAAATGCGATGCCAATTTCTACTAGTTTTGAAGGAAAAACTGGGCCTGCAATTGCAGAATATGCTAGAGAAAGGCTATGTCCGATGGTGAAAAAACTCACCGCAAAAATGACTTTTTTCAAATCGCGAAATGAAAATCCGCAAAAAGTGGCTAATAGGAACATCATGTGATCATAGCCCTGTAAATCTAATATGTGTTGCCAGCCCAGAGATAGCCAAAGCATAAAATCACTCATCTTTCTTTACTTTTGTTGTGATGCGCAAATTTATCATTCTGAGTTCTATAACGGCAATGTTCATGCTTACTTCTTTTACATTTCATCCGTTTTATGTGGGAATAACGGAGGTGAGGTATAATACGTCAAATTCCAAAGTGCAAGCATCTATAAAGTTGTTTACCGATGATTTTCAAAGGGCATTCAACAAATTTGGAGGAAACATGAATCCGAAATCAACCAACGAGGAAGATAAAAAGAAAGTAGAAGAGTATCTTCTTTCTAAGTTTGGGGTTACTTTTTTATGCAGTAATTCTCGTCCCCAAATAAAATTCAGCTTGTTTTCTTGGGAAGAAGAAGAAGAGGCCACGTGGTTTTATCTTACATCAGATGCTAAAATTGATGCGAGAGATCTACCGCAAAACATCATTATTTACAACAAATTACTGTGCGATCAACACGAGGAACAAATTCATGTTTTGCATTTATACGTTAACAACAAGCGAGAATCTCAACAAATCAACTGCGAGAAACAAGCTCATAAATTTGAAGTGGCCCCTTGATTTTGATCAAAGGCTGATTATCTTCACGCTATGCCAATTTCGCATCAATTAGAAATAGACAAATCTACTACGTGGTTCCAATTAACCGCTCTATGGGCTTTTGTGGAAGTGGTCTTAGGTGGTATTTTGCATGCACTTAGATTGCCATTTACGGGTGTTTTAGTTGGCGGCGCTGCGGTATTTATTATTGGTGTAATGGTGCTGTATTCGCAAAACCCCTTTAGAGATATCATTCGGGCTACCGGGGTAGTTCTGATTGTAAAAGCTGGAGCAAGTCCTCATTCTCCTTTTCCCGCCTATTTGGCAGTTGCTTATCAAGGCTTTTCTGGTGCAGTTATTTTTTATATGATTCGAAATTTTAAAATAGCAGCCATGTTGTTTTCGGTGTTGGCCATGCTTGAAAGCGCCCTTCAAAAATTATTGACTCTCACTTTAATGTATGGATTTGCATTTTGGGAAGCTCTAGATTCCTTTGTGGGCTCTGTTCTGAAATCTCTAAATATGGGTGATAGTCATAACGCTGCAGAATTGGTTTGGACCTATGTTATCATTTACTTTTCTTGGGGTGTTTTTTTGGGATATCGACTCACTGGATTTTATCAAAGATTACCCTCGCTAGTGAAGGAGTTGAGAAAATTCATGACACCTAATGTAGATCAAGAAATACCAAACGAACCTCATTCCCAAAATCAACGCACCTATTCAAGCATAGCCTTTTGGATTATATACATACTCATGTTGCTTGGAATGGTGGCAAGTCTTGCTTATTTGAATTCCGATAAGCAGAATTTATTTTACGTGGTTTTAAGGTCATTATCAGTGACATTCTTATTATTTTTGGTAATCAACCCTTTGTTTAAATGGTTTGTAAGAAAGGGGTCTCAAAAAAGTAAAAATCAATTATTGGTAAAACTTATTACCGAAGATTTTATGGTTCTCAGACTGGAATATACTGCCTGTCTTAAGTTAGTAAAGGCCAGGAGACTGTATTTTTGGAAATACATTAAAGCCCTAGAATATTTGATTGCTTGGAGAATTCAAAAGGTATAGAATTCAGAATGGAAATTCACATTTTAACTGCACCGATTGGTTCTGGAAAGTCAACACTACTGCGTAATTGGCTAAAATTAAATCCTGAAATCAATACATGCGGTTTCATTTCCATACACAAAAGGCAATTAAATGAACTACGGAAGTTGTTGCTACTTCCGAAATTAATAGAGATACCTTTCGAGTCAGACAATGGTGAAATTCAAATTGGCAAATTCAAGTTCCTTGCATCTTCATTTAGGCAGGGTATAGATGCTTTGAAGGCCTCTGCAATTTCAAGTACTGTGATTATTGATGAAATCGGAAAGTTAGAACTCCTTGGTCAAGGTTTTGAACCTGATTTAACGTTGATTTTAGAAACGCTCCAATGTGATACCCTAATTGTGGTCGTAAGATTGAGTTTGTTCTCTCAAGTTATTCAAAAATATCCCATTCTTAAAAACGCCAAAGTAAACTTAGGTCCATGGCTCCCTTGTAATCCAAAAGTTAATGGATTAGTATTGGGCGGTGGCATGAGCACAAGAATGAGTCAGCCTAAGTTAGCGATGAATTATCATGGAGTTCCTCAGTACATTCACCTTGGAAACCTTATTAAGGAAGTCATTGACGGAGAAAGTTATATAAATGTTCCTGCAGAACATGTCTCAGAAATAAAATTACCCAATGTTCTGGTAGATGAACCTCAATTTAAAGGTAAAGGGCCCATTTCAGGTTTATTGTCTGCAATGGAATTGAATTCTTCAGTTTCTTGGATGGTGGTAGGGGTAGATTATCCTTTATTGTCTGTAAATCAATTGAATGAATTATTTACAGCGTATCAAGTATCTGGGAGAACGGTGTGTTTTATGAATCCCCAAAGTGGTTATTTAGAGCCGTTGGTCGCACTGTATTCAGCGTCTGATTTGAAGAATTTAAAATCATTTTTGGTACAAGGAAACCAAAGCTTGCGGCATTTTTTGGGTCAAGTGAATTGCTTGGTTTTGCCTATGTCTCCGGGAGATTCTTTAACTTCGGTTGACAATCAAGTAGATGCAGAAAAGTTCAAATCCCAAATTTCAAACAAATGAAAAAAGATTCTTTGCAGGCTTTCGAAATTCAAAGGTTCTCAAACGGGGAGAAAAAGATCATTAATGATTTACTTTCTGTGGAAGAACCCCTAGGGATTAAAATTAAATTCCGGAATACACTTCATGATATTTCAGTGACCATGCGTACGCCAGGTCAAGACAGGGCTTTGGCCATTGGGTTTTTATTTACCGAAGGAATTATACAGTCTTACAGTGATATTTTAAGTATTGAAGGGAATATAGAAGATTCATCGGTTATCGTTGAACTGCATCCAGAATTAAATTGGCATAAAGATAAATTTCAAAGGAACTTTTACACTACCTCAAGTTGTGGGGTCTGTGGTAAAGCCTCAATTGATGCTGTGAAAATAGCTTGTCCCATAGTAGTCCCTCAGAAAAAGTGGAAAGTAAAATCATCAATTGTATTAGAACTTCCTAAAAGGTTGAGGGATGCTCAAGAGAGTTTTGATTTTTCTGGAGGAATACATGCTTCAGCATTATTTAGTTTAGATGCTGAACTTATTGATATTAAAGAAGATGTGGGTAGGCATAACGCCCTTGATAAACTAATTGGTGGGCAATTGATTAAACAAAATATTCCTATGTTCAATGAAATATTGGTACTCAGTGGAAGAGGGAGTTTTGAATTAGTGCAGAAAGCCGCAATGGCGGGCATCCGGTTTATTGCTTGTGTTGGTGCGCCATCGAGTTTGGCGGTTGAACTTGCGGAAGAATACGATATAACTGTAATCGGCTTTTTGAAAACAGATCGTTTTAACGTTTATTCAGGATTTGATAGGGTTGATTTCCCTTGAAAAATCGCTCAAAATGAATTATATTCGAATCTTTAAGTTGTTGGGTTATGAAGATTCGGATCAAAGGGAATTCAGTCAGATTGCGATTGACCAAAACCGAAGTAGAAACATTCGGAAAAACCGGAGAATTCAACGAAGAAACTCACCTTTTAGGGGGTGTTTTTAAATATCAATTGAAATCAAGCAAAATTCATGATACCTTGGCAGCCGCTTGGGAGAATGATGGTATTGTATTTTTCATGCCTGAAAAATTGGCTCAAGAATGGGTTAATTCTAATGATGTTGGACATCAACATATTTTAGCGTTGCCTGAAACAAATGAAAAGCCCGCTCAAGAACTATTTTTATTGATTGAAAAAGACTTTGTATGCCTTGATAACACTTTTGAGGACCAAAGCGATAATTATCCCAATCCCAACGCTGTTTGTTAATCTGCATTCAGTCCATTTTACATCAGTATGAGCGCGAAAAGAAAATTCCCTAATCCTGAAAATCCGGAATCTTTGCTCAACCTGAAGCTGCGCGAAGTGTCTGATGCTGCGGCTGGAATTACCGGTGTAAAGGTGGCAATACAGCATGTGTTTTCTGAGATGGGTCCTGCTCGAGGACTTAAAGCTTTGTTCAATTTGAACCAAAAAGGGGGTATAGATTGCCCAAGTTGTGCATGGCCTGACCCAGATGATGACCGTTCAGTCATTGGCGAATATTGTGAAAATGGCGCAAAAGCAATAGCCGAAGAAGCCACCAGTAAAAAATTGACTTCGAAGTTTTTCGCCGAGAATTCAGTGGCCGACTTGTCTGAACTCAATGATTATGAGATTGGCAAAAAAGGAAGATTGGCAGAACCCATGTACCTCGCCGAAGGCGATACGCACTACAGACCAATATCGTGGGATAATGCCTTCAAGAAAATCGCAGAACATTTGAATGCCTGCGAAAACCCCGATCAGGCAGTTTTCTATACTTCAGGGAGAACCAGCAATGAAGCCGCCTTCTTATATCAGCTTTTTGTAAGACAATTCGGTACCAACAACCTTCCCGATTGTTCAAATATGTGCCACGAATCCAGTGGTGTCGCTTTGGGCGAATCCCTCGGAATAGGAAAAGGAAGCGTAAAGCTAGAAGACTTTTACATCGCTGATGTGATTTTTATTATCGGACAAAATCCCGGAACCAATCATCCCAGGATGCTAAGCGCTTTGCAAAAAGCCAAAGAAAATGGATGCACCATCATTTCGGTGAATCCACTTCCAGAAACTGGACTTGTAGCGTTTAAAGATCCGCAATCCATCAAAGGTGCGTTAGGTATTAAAGCCAAACTTACCGATATATTTTTGCAAGTAAAAATCAACGGCGATTTGCCCTTGTTACAGGCCATTTCTCATTTGCTTTCGCAAGAGGAATATCTTCAACCGGGCACTGTTTTTGATTGTGAATTCATTGAAAATCATACCCATGGATTTGATTCATGGCGTAAACATATTGACTCTCTTGATTTTCAAACGTTGGTAGAACATTCAGGTATCAGTGAAGAACAAATCAAAGAGACCGTAAATGCCATCAAAAACAAGAAGAAGATCATTGCTTGTTGGGCTATGGGACTTACCCAGCATAAAAATGCAGTTGATACCATTAAAGAAGTGGTGAATATGCTCATTGCCAAGGGAAGCATAGCCAAACCCGGTGCCGGTACATGTCCTGTACGCGGACATTCAAACGTGCAGGGCGATCGCACCATGGGTATCTACGAGAAGCCTTCGAAGGCGTTTTTAGACAGTATTGAAAGGGTATTTGGATTTGAACCTCCCCGTGAATACGGTCTAGACGTAGTTGACTGTATCAAAGCCATGCACGAGGAAAAAGTGAAGGTGTTTTTCGCTATGGGAGGAAATTTTCTTTCAGCCACCCCTGACACTTTGTACACGGCTGAAGCTCTTCAAAAAACAGATTTAACCGTTCAGGTATCTACCAAACTCAATAGAAGTCACCTTATTACGGGCAAGGAAGCCATCATTTTGCCTTGTTTTGGACGTACAGACCAAGACATGCTTAATGGAGAACTCCAATTTGTGACTACAGAAAACTCCATGGGTGTCATTCAACAATCAAAAGGAGTTTTGAAACCCGTTTCTGACCAACTCAAAAGCGAACCCATGATTGTTTGCGAGCTTGCTAAAGCCGTATTTGATGATAAGTCAGTGGTTGATTGGAGTCGCTATATGCAACATTACGATAACATTCGTTGGGACATTGAGCGCACCATTCCTGGTTTTGATCTTTACAATGATAGGGTGAGACTTCCTGGTGGATTTTATCTCCCCAATTCAGCACGCGAAGGAGAGTTTAAAACCATTACCGGAAAAGCAAATTTTAACGTGGCAGTATTTGTGCCCAATGAAATTCAAACCGGTGAATTGATGATGATGACTCTAAGAAGTCACGATCAATTCAATACCACCATTTATGGCTTGGATGACCGCTATCGCGGGATATCAAACGAGCGTAGGGTCATTTTTATGAATCAAGAAGACATTTCCGAATTAGGATTTATTGGTGGAGATAGGGTAGATTTATACAACGAACACGGTGGAAGAGAGCGCATTGCACGTAATTTCATCATAATACCATTCAGCATTCCAAAGGGATGCACCGCCACCTATTTCCCTGAAGCCAATGTATTGGTTCCTATAGATTCTGTTGCGGAAAAAAGCAATACCCCCACTAGTAAGTTCATTATCTTAAAGTTAAAAAAACATTTAGCGGCAACCATAGTCGCATAATAAACATCTTAATATTCATGCAAAAGTTCATACTTATATTTCTTTCGTTTTGGGGACTATCGTCTGTTGAGGCTCAGAGTTTTTGCTCAGCACCTAAAATTCAGAAACATACCACAGTTTCTGCATCCTCAGTAAACAAAATACAGCCTCACGCTGTAGTGGCGGCTGCGGGTGGTGGCTATTGGGTAACCGGAACAATAACCACTTCAGCAGATAAACTCGATTTCATGGTGGCTAAATTCAACGATTCAGGTCGTTTGGTTGTGCTCAAACGTTTAGGAACCTCAGGTGATGAAACTTCGTACCCAGTTGGTTTGGCGGCAACTTTAGGTGGGGGCTGCGTAATTGGTGGAAGATCAGATGATGCTTCTGTTGGTGCTGGACTAGCAGCAATAGCCTATATCAAAAGCGATGGAACTTTAAAGTGGTGGCGCCGCACTACTTCCAATGGAAACAGTGGCAGATACGACGCATTTAGAAATCTTTTAGTTAGAAAAAATGGTACCGTTTTTGGTTGCGGATCTTCGCACCAGTGGAATTATGATTCTCAATTGCTGCTTGCTGCTTTAGATTCTAACGGGACTGAAATCTTTAGAAATTCATACAGATATGGTTCCCAAACCCACATGGATGCATCAGCAGAGCTAGGCAGCGGTTATATTGTGGGTGGACATGACGGAAGTTCACCCGTTGTACTTACTGTTACTTCAGCCGGTGTCGTTGACAAATTTTACGGCTACAGCAGCCCAAATTATTGTCCAATAACCTCTATGGTGGTTGCACCTTCGGGAAAGGTTTATGTTACCGGGGGATATTTGATGGGAAGTAACTACGAGTTGTGGGTTGCATGCATCAATCCGTCGAATGGAAGTTTTTATTGGCAAAAAAGATACAACCTTGGTTATGCCTTTGGAAGTAAAATTGATTGGGTTAATAACCGTTTAATGGTTTCTTTCAATCAGACCAGTAACGGCAGTAATTGGTGCAATGGTTTCGCAGAGCTTGATTCTAACGGAAACGCTAAAGTAGTTCGCTTGGTTAAATTCAATACCAATTCTTTTGAAAATCACCTTGCTGGTTTGAATGTAGCAAATACTTCTTCCGGAGGATGGGCTTTCGTTGGGACTAATTCTTCGATGGCATCGAATATGAGCCTTTCTTTAGTAAATCCTTGTGATTCCGGTTTTTGTACTATTATAAAGTCTAAATTCAATTCTGTAAATAACACGCCAATCACTTTAACATCCAATAAAGGTACGATGTTCTACGATGGAAAATTCGCCACGAATTTGACTCCAAATCTAACCAATGTTAATTTTACGCAGTCCAACAACTGCGTTGCATGTACAAATCCAATTCCCACAGCATTTATTGACACCCTTTTATGTATTGGTAAGTCAGCTACTTACAAAGTGACTGATTACAAATCAACCGTCTTATGGTCAGATGGTGATACTTCACATATAAAAAATATCACGACTGCTGGTACATATACCCTTAGATTGACGAATGCTTGTGGAACCTATCGTGACACCTTCAAGATTACGAATAATTTACCAATGACCAGAGTGTTGACCCGCAATGTGGAAATCTGCGCCGGACAATCTGTTAACGTGGATGCCAAACAACCTCTCAACGAGACCTATACATACAGTTGGAACGACGGAGGAAGCAGTCCACAAAGGTCGTTCAACCAAACAGGAACGTATATATTGACCACTACTGATTTTTGTGGCAGTAGAACTGATACCATTACCGTCTCGTCGAAGGTAACAAACGCACCAATTTTACTACGTGACACCATTTTTTGTGCGCTTCCAATCATGTTTACTCAGAGAATTGCAGATTATTCTGTCAATGTGTTGTGGTCTGATGGCGATACTTCCCACATCAAGTCTTTCGGAAATACAGGTAAATACTTCGTGACATTCTTTAACAACTGCGGTAGTAAACTCGATTCTTTCGAAATTTTACTTCAGTCACCACCAGTCAAAGTTCTTCGTGACGAAGAGTATTTCTGTCAAGGAAATTGGATTACTCTTAAGGGACATCAACCGATTGCGGGATACTATACCTACGAATGGAGCAATGGGGTTAAAGGACCTGAATTGGTTGCAAAAAATAGAGCTACATTGACACTTACTACCACCAATGAATGCGGGTCTCGCACGGATGTGGTTGAAGTTTACATAGCTAATTGTGATTGCGAAATTTGCATCCCTGATGCCTTCACACCTCGCAATCTTGACGGCCGAAACGATGTATTCAAACCGCGATTAGATTGCAAATACACCAATTGCAATGTAAAGGAATCTTACATGCGTATCTTTAATCGTTGGGGTGAAAAACTCCACGATGCCCCCGTCACCGAAGGATGGGATGGTACATACATGGGCGAAGTGGTTCCCGAAGGGCAATATGTTTATGTGATTTACATCATCTTTGATAGCGGAGTTTCCGGTAATCGAATAAAATCAGAATCTGGCGTTTTAACCGTTTTGTCTGGACAGAAATAACTATATTTGTTCAAACAAACAAAATGCAAAAGTCAATAGAACTGATCATGGCGCCTCCATCTCCACATTTTGTGGGTGACGGATTTAGGGTGCATACTTTTATACCCAGTAGTTATAGAATTGACATGCATCGCATGAATCCATTCATCATGCTCGATTACAATTCGAAGCACTATTTTGAACCCTCAGATTCACCTAGGGGGGTTGGCGTCCATCCCCACAGAGGCTTCGAAACGGTGACTATTGCCTACAGTGGTAAAGTGGCTCACCACGATAGCGCCGGAGGCGGAGGCATCATTGGCGAAGGTGATGTTCAATGGATGACCGCTGCATCGGGTGTATTGCATAAAGAATATCATGAAGCTGAATTTGCCCGTTCCGGAGGATGGTTTCAAATGGTTCAACTTTGGGTCAATCTACCTTCAAAATACAAAATGTCGGCACCCAAGTACCAGGCCATTGCAAACGCTCAAATGAAACGAGTCCCCGTCAATGGACAAGGATTTGTAGAGTTGATAGCCGGGAACTTCCAAAATGAAATAGGTCCAGCTTCAACATTTTCTCCGGTTCATATTTCCAATGCCAAGCTAAAATCAGGCGATATTGCAGAGTACTCTTTTCCAGCCCATTTCAATACATCCATGGTTGTAGTTGAAGGTGAAGTCATGATCAACGGTACCGATCAGGCACCATTGAATCACTTCATTCTTATGGAAAACAGCGGTGAAGATTTTACTATTACCGCCATTCAAGATTCAATAGTATTAGTTCTAAGCGGCGAACCTATCAATGAACCCATCGCCGCACATGGCCCATTTGTCATGAACACCCACCAAGAACTCGTTGAAGCCTTCAATGACTTCAACAACGGAAAATTTGGGTATTTGGAATAGGGTTTCAGGTAGCTGGTAGTTGGTAGTTGTTAGAGGGTAGTTGGTAGAGGGTAGTTGGTAGTTGGTAGAGGGTAGTTGGTAGAGGGTAGTTGGTAGAGCACTAATGCCTATTGACCACAGACCACAGACCATAGACCATAGACCATAGACTACAGACTACAGACCATAGACTACAGACCACAGACCATAGACCACAGACCACAGACTACAGACCACAGACCACAGACTACAGACCACAGACCACAGACCACAGACTACAGACCACAGACTACAGACCATAGCCTACAGACCACAGACCACAGACCACAGACCACAGACCACAGACCACAGACTACAGACTACAGACCACAGACTAACTACCAACTACCAACTACCAATTACCAAATACCAAATCCCAACAACCAAAGCCATTTGAATAGCGAAAATTACTAGGCCGAATTTTAAGCCTCTTTGTCCGGAATTAAGGAGCTGAGTAAAACTAACTTTCAAACCTATGGCTGCCATCGCTACGGTTAAAAATGCTTCACCCGAGAACTTGGTGATTGATAGTATTTCTTTTGGCATTTCAACAAAAGAGGCTACCACTGTAATTACAACAAACGCGATAAGATATTTAGGAAGTTTTAATTGTTCTTTTAGTGAAATATTTTCCCCTTTATTGAGCAGGAATTTAATGAAGATTAATCCAGGAGTTAGCATCGCTACCCTAGCCATTTTTATGGCAATAGCTGCTTTTCCGGCATCTTCGGAAATGGCATAACCGGCGCCGGCTACATTGCCTACACTGTGCAAACTTGCACCAATGAAGAATCCAATTTTGTCACTCATCCATTGCATGTCCATGATAGCTATTGGAATGGCAAGCATGCCAATGGTTCCCAACAAGTTTACTACCGCCATGGCAATGGCTACATCTTCTTTCTCTTGATTTTTTAATGATGGAGCTAATGCTGCAATCGCCGATGAACCACAAATAGCAGTTCCAAATCCAACCAAAATACCGGTTGAGCCAGGGCAATTGAATTTCCTCGATAGATGGAACGATATCCATAGAACAGCAAGTACAATTACTGCGATTCCTAAAAAAGGCAACCAACCAGTTTTTCCAAAGTGGGCATAATTGATGCCGAATGCCATCATAACAATAGAGTACTCAAGGAGTGTTGTGCTAGCTAATCCAACCCACTTACTCCATTTTTCAGGCAAAGTAAAAATATTGCCTACAACTATACCGCCAAGTAGGGCCCACATAACTGGATTCATGATGCAAATATCACACAATTACATTCCATGATATGTGTTATTTGTTACACAAAATTTCTAGAACCGTTTATCAGTTTAAAATGTCTTTTATAGTTTAAAGTGTAACTTTGTAGTTCCGTCTGCAGTGAAGAAAGAATCCGTGATTTCTAGTGTGTTTTTATTGATTGCTTTGATGATTTATCTCATTTGGCGATCAGAGTCTGTGCTAGTTAATTTTTTAATGGGTTCATTGTTTTCTCCGGAAGATTTTAGAGATTGGCGTGCTACAATTTCATCTAGACTTCCATTGAATGATTTTATCATTTATTCTTTACCAGGCGGACTATGGGTATTTGTTTCGACCGCAGCGTTTAAAGATTTTTTTGTAGTCATTAGGAAAAACATCATTAATTTGATGTTTCTCCCCTTAGTGATGGCCATTGTGTTGGAAGTCACTCAACTTATTCATTTAACCAACGGAGTATTTGATGGTTGGGATGTTCTTCTTGAATTGATTTTTTGGGTAGCTTCTTTGTTGGTTTGTCCTGCAACAGAGATTAAAGAAGATTTTTTGAAGTCTGAACAATCATCTAAAAAGATTTGGGCAATATTTAGTTTGCTCATATTATATTTGGCTCACCAAATATAATATGCGTCCCTTAGCCCTTCTGTTGTTTTGTGTCTTATTAAGTACTCTGAGCGGGCAAAATTGTGATCCTAGCATTTCGTCAACCTCCACGTTGTCAAAGAAAGGATTTGAAATTGTCAGCATTTTGGTCGATGCTTGCGATGGAAACAAAGAAGGGCAAAATGAAATGGTGAGACTAAAAACGGGTAAATACTCCCTTCCGGTGAATAATTTTTATGTGCCAGACTACAAGTCAGGTATGGTCAATTGGGGGAGTTCATCCAATCTTTGGCGTGATTTTGCCTCTTCTAACATCTCTTTGGCATCCAAAGTAAATGCGCTTAATGCAAATGTTAAAGCCGCAAACAATTGTGGTTTTTTCAAATTTCTTGGTCCAAATGATCAAATTCCCCCTTTTTCAGACGTACTCATTATTACCAGTACCGATTTCAATCCTTACGCTCATGATTTTGGTGGATTAAACGATACAGTCATTTTACTCATACAGAATAAGGGTAATACTGCTGGACATTTTGCTAATTATGCAGGAAGTAGTTCAACAAGAACTCTGATCTTAGGCAATTCTGGACACATCGATACGGTAACCTATAATATCAATTCTCTTATAAAACAAAACGGATCCAAAGGAAGCGAAGACGGTGCGGGGGTCGAGTTTACGCATACAGGTGCTCCAAAGTATGTGAACTATGGCTGCAAAATTCCTTATCCTGAATTCAAAGTGGATGCGGGTCAAAATTTGACAGTAACCTGCGCTGATACATGTGTTCAATTGAAAGGAATGGTGATGGGATATTCATGCGTTCGCTGGTTTTCTTCTTCCGGAGGACGTTTTGACGATTCTTCAAAACTGAATGCTATTTTCTGCATGCCTAAAAGTGGTCTCCAGAAAATAGTGCTATATTTAGAAGCCTACAGTTCTTGTGGAAAGTGGGAAAGGGATAGTCTCGTAATTTGGAATCAAGCCATTCAGCCACAAGCAATTTTCGAAGTAGATTCAACATTTAAACCTGTTTGGACTTTAAAAAATCTTTCGCAAAATGCGGATCAATATATTTGGGTCATCAGATATGCTAACGGTACAGATACTCAATTAAGAACAGCAAGCTTGGCAGAATGGCCTATTATTCGTGCCGATAATCCAGGTAAATATATTATATGCTTGGAGGCAAGTATTGGTTTTTGTAAAGATACTTTCTGTCGTGAAGTTTATTTATTGGGTGAAGATGAACCATTTATTTACTTAGCCAATGTATTCACACCAGGAAGTAAAGACGGACTAAATGATGATTTCAAAGTGGTGAGTTTAGGTTTGGTGTCTTATTCAATCAAAGTGTATAATCGATGGGGAGCTCTCGTTTTTAAGTCAACAGATGCATCTGAATATTGGAATGGTAAAGTTCAGAATCAAGGTGAGAATTGCCCTGCTGGGAATTATTTCTATATTCTTGATTATCAACTACAAGGACAGCCGAAAAAGAGTGTCAACGGTGCGGTCAATTTGATTCGTTGATTAATGTTGAATCAATTGAAATTTATCCGTTCCTCTAGAATGGTGAAAGAAGTAAATCCCTACTGGTGTATTAGGAGCAATTTTTACAGATTTTAAGCCTTGAGAAGTTTCTGAAATTTCAATCGGTATTTCCTGTCCAATAGAATTTGTGATGCGAATATCCCTAAGGTTTTGTTGAATGTAAAGTAGTCCGTGTGTTGGATTTGGGTAGAAATGAGTGTTTTTACCGAATAATTTTTGGGTTGAGTTACTTTCTGAACTGAAAATTAATTGAAAACGCTTCTCGTTTTTGGGTTCAATTATTTCAAAATCAATGTTTGTTTGATTGATGTTGCTGATTGGGTGAATTTGATCTTTAACGGCATCCCTCAAATAGATTTCAAATCCAGAAACATTTAATGGTTGAAAAGAATAGGTATATCTATTTTCCCGTGTTTTACTTAATGACAATTGAATGGTATCAATTCCAGTTGGGAAGTTTCTTCGGTCTAAACTGTACAGGTTACTTGATGTATCTGATATTCCTAGCATCTCATCAAGATTTATAGGTTTATTAGCATCTTCGAGATTGTAGGATGAGGAATTATCCCCCGAAAAAAGAACCATAAGTCCGTCGCATGCGCTGCCTTTAGACAAGAAAGAATCGCGGTAATAAAGATTTACTTTGAGCTCTGAATAATCTGGAAATTCTAAAAATGTATTGGTACGTGCTTGAGAAGAGGTCTGGTATCGTGAAAGATTTACTGATGCGGCACCACTATTATTGGTTTTTAGAAATGCGGCCTGACCGGGCATCAGGTATTGATTCGCCGCTGAACCACCGGTACTGCTTCCGCCGGGAAGAGATACGGTTGTATAGGCGCCTCGGGTGCCCAATTTGGGATCCCAGATATACATTACATTCGATTTGAAATTAGTATTTGTTGATGTTGAGCCCAAAATACTTCCCATATCTAATGCAGCTTGGAACGGATTTCCGATGAAAACATCGGTATTTGCTGCTGTATTTGAAGGCATGGCAACGGTTTGAGATGTCACATTTAGGGTGCCTGTGGTTCTTAAAACAGTATTTGAAGCAGTAGTAGTTGAAGTTGTAAGATCCGTTGATCTATCACCTCTTACCATGATTCGATAGGGTGTTCCTGCTGTGATTTTATCTGTGGAATTATTATTTGTAGAGGTAACTGCAGACCAACTTTTTCCGGTATTGCTGTATGTAAACAAAGAAGCATTTCCACTGGTGGTAGCATCTGTTCCATTGCTGCCATTTCCAGTAATATGGGTGCCTAGTCCGGAAGTGTTCGTGCCTCCTTCTTGCCAATTGGCGTAGATAGTTGAAGTGGAATTTATGGGTGAGCTAAACAATCGGAAGGCTCTTCGCGCTGGGAAATAGGTTTCGACGGTAAAATTACCAGAACTTGTGGCATCGTCACTGATTAATGCAATGGCTGTTTTTGTGCTAGTGCTACTTAAGGTGGTGTTACTGTTGCCGTTGTATGAGCCATAAGGAACACTCAAAAGTTCAGTAATGATTACTGAGTTTCCTGGCGCTATGGTTGCAGCTCCTCCTGATGTAATGACCAATTGTTTGAGTGAGTTTGTGGTGCCAGATGCAGTTTGATTCATGTAGAATGTATTGTCAACACTTCCATTGAATTCCAAAGTAGAGGCCGTGCTACCCGTAATTGTACCCGTACCAGTGAAGCCATGATCTACTTTTAAGTAGTATCCGTTTAAACTCAGTGATTTACCTGTTGCAATATCCACTCCTCTTAAAAACATATTAGAGGCAAGTGCCGGATTATTCACTGTGTTGGATGTCACAAAGACATGAGCCCCTTTGGGTGCAGCCACACGCTCAGACCAATTTGAGGCCGTTGACCATGTTGAATTTGTTTCACCGAACCAATTGGCGCGAGTCACCACAATGGTATCTTGAGTAATCAGATTTGAACTCGTTGAACTCATTGTCATGTTATTGATTCTAAGGTGGTTCCCTGCTTTTTTGTCATAAATATGGGAAAGGTCCGTATTTGTACCGCCACCAATTCCTTGGTTGAAATCGTAAAAGGCTAGTAGCCCCGTTGTTGTAAGGTCAAGGTATTTATTGCGATTTTCAGTAACTTGGGCAGTAGTTCTAGCAGTTGACCAAATACGCAATTCATCAATGACAACATTTGAATACAAACTGGCAGCTGTACCTGAGTAATCTGCGCCAACCGATAAGTAGTCAGTTCCGTCTAAATTGAATGAAGGGAAACTTGACCCAGTTTGTACAATGGTATGTCCAGTAGTAATGATTGATACAGAACCGTTGTTAAATGTACAAGCAACATGATACCAAGTGTTTAAAGCCGCAGTGAAATTAGGATGTGTCAGAATATTTGCAGAACCCGCACTATTTGCTACGTAAAATGCCAATTGATTGGAGCTGTTAAGATATACTACGGTTCTTGCTGGATTGCTGCTTGTCGTTGCATCATCTCTGATGTAAACCATGTTTTGTTGCACGTTCAATTTTTTGGGTGAAAACCAGAATTCGATGGTGTAAGTATTTGATGATGCAGTGCTTAAGGTGCCATCTAAAAAATCATTGGTCCCGTCAAAAATCATTGAGTTGTATCCAGCAAGTGCAGTGGAGCCGGTTGTCCATGTTGGACTATTATTCAGAGTGCCGTTAATATTAGAAGTATTGGTGCACACATTGGCCAAGGTTGAACCTGTACCTTCATTGAAAGGGTAGTACGCTATGAGTCCCGTTTCATTGAGTCTAGGGGCTCGCTGCATATATTCTCTTATTTCAGCTTGTGTGCGTGCTGTGCTCCAAAAACGGACTTCGTCTAGGTCTCCATCAATGAAATTATCTACGGCTCCTATCAAATAGTTGCCACTAATTTTTGCTCCGGTTGGCGCGGAAGCAGTATTGGCAAGATTTCCGTTGATGTATAAATATTGGGTAGTTCCGCTTTTTACAAAAGCAACATGAAACCATTTTTCAGTAGCTAGATCAAGGGTGGTTGTTAGAACATCATAACGGGTACTATTAACATGATCGTACATGTCTGTGTGAATTTCACCGCCGTTCATCCACATACTTGGATTCCTAGAGCTGATTGCGGAAGAGCCCCCTTGATATCCAATAAAACCGTGATATGCGGTTCCAGTTGCAGCCGCGGAAGATGGTTTTACCCAACACTCAATGGTGAAGTTTTGAACCCCGTTGGAGTATATAGTGCTAGGTATTGAGACTGATTGATTCGTACCATTGAAACTCAATGAAGAGTTTTGCCCCCAAAGGGAAGTTGTAAAGAAGAATAAAGATAAAAAGTGAAACCCTTTAAGAGCCTTCATAAAATGATTTACAAAGATAGGTAAATCACGGGATAATTGCCAATTATTCAGTAGGTTTCGACTTGCCGGCCGTTTTGGCTGCAGCTGCTGTCATTCCTGCTAAATCTCGATCAATAAGGTACAATCCTGAACCATCAGTTCCTATGATTTTCAACTTATTAATGATGGTGTTGAATTGCGCCTCTTCTTCGCGTTGTTCAGAAACGTACCATTGCAAGAAATTCGCTGTGGTATGGTCAGCTTCTTTGGTAGCTAAATCCATCAATCGGTTGATAGCCGCAGTTACCTGTTGTTCTTGGTTTAATATTTTATTAAAGACTTCTTTATATGAACTGAAAGTGGTGCTTGGCGCCAAAACTGCGGGCGACAAGGCAAATCCACCCACTTCGTTAATATAATGGAACAGCTTCAGCATGTGCATGCGCTCTTCATCGCTTTGAGCGTACAAGAATTGAGCGGTTCCGTCAAACCCTTCGCCTTCCATCCATGAAGCCATTGCTAAATAAGATGCGCTCGCTCTCGCCTCCATGGCCACTTGGTCGTTCAATGCTGATTCTAATTCCTTTGATAACATAGAACAAAGATAACAATTAAGTGAAAAAGTGGTTTTATTCCTGGAACCCTTTACCTGCGAAAATTTTATCGCGGTATTTCTCGATTCTCGCTATACGGGTTTTTGACTGTTTCGCTTGATTGAAATGCATCAAATATCCTCGTTGTCTGCCTGGAGTCAACGATTTAAAAGCCTTTTCAAAGTCTGAATCTGATTGAAAATAAGCAGTAAGTTCCTCTGGGACATCATAATCTTCCATTGATTTGCTGACAATCTTAGCACCAGATTTTTCTATTTCTATGGCTTCTTTTAAGTATTCCTTGAGGACGTCAACCGAGTTGAGTAAGTCATCCGTTTTTTCAATTTTATACAGTTTCGATGAATTTGAATTCTCACCCGCAAAACTCAACAATCCGTGCGGATCGCTCATCAATACTCCCTTGAAAAATCCCAAGGCACAGTAATTCTTGAAGACGGCAATGATCACGATATTCTTGCCATTCCAAGTGTAAACGGGTTGCGACCATTTTAATTCTTCATTTAAGCCTACTTCCAAACACAATTCACGCATGATTTGCAATTCGACGGGCCACAAATGTATCTTACATTGTGGTGTCTTAAAATGTTTGCATCTCCCGCAGCCATCAGTGAAATATTCTTCAATGGATGTAATTCCCATGCCAACAAAAGTAAATCTAAGGGCGTATAATTGTAAACCCAATATGGATTTTTTTCAGCAGTTTTCGTCCATTCAATCATTAAGCACAACTTCTCAAGATGCGCTGAATGAGATTTGCACCACGAAAACGATACCGAAAAATGAAATTATTCAACAACCCGGAAGTCTTTGTAGAACCATCTATTTTGTGCAATCAGGCATAGCTCGAATCTACTATTTTAACAAGGGAATTGACATAACCGAGCATTTTGCTTTCCCCGGCGATTTGATTGTAAGAGCAGAAAGTTTATTCACTCAATTACCCACGTCTAAGGGAATTCAAGCCCTTGAGAATACCACACTCATTTCAATAGATGCACATAGATTAGAACAACTTTACGATAATCATCGCGATATTGAACGATTGTTTAAACGTCTTTTTGAACTTGAACACGTCAACGTGATACAACGTTTGGAGAGCCTACAATTCAAAACTGCCGCGGAGCGCTACGCAGACCTACAATCTCATTCCGTTATCATGAAGAATGTGGCACTAAAGCATATAGCTTCATATTTGGGCATCACCCAAGTCTCACTGAGCCGAATAAGAGCACATAAACATGAATAAGTTCAAAGGTTTTTTCTTTTTCTGGGGATGTTTTATCGCCCAAAGTTCATTCAGTCAAATTTCATCCGGCAAATTAGTCAGTTACAAGAATTTTCAATCCAGCTATGTCACTTCGCGAAACGTGGATGTTTGGATTCCCGCAGATTATAGTCCCCAGAAAAAATACGGAGTAATATATCTCCATGACGGACAAAATCTCTTTGATGCAAATGCCACTTGGAACCACCAAGAGTGGGGCATCGACGAGGCTCTTACAAAGTTCAATTCTAAAGCACAGATTGAAGGTGGTACCGAATTTATTGCAGTAGGTATTTGGAACGACGGTGTCAATAGGCACTCCAACTATTTCCCACAGCGCGTATATGATCTATTGAATAAGCAGCAAAAAGATTCAATTTTGGTTGCCAAACGCAACAAGAAATCTGATTTATTCACCAATCCCATCAACAGCGATGATTATTTGAAATTCATCGTTACCGAATTGAAACCCTTTATAGATTCAATTTACAGCACAAACGGTAGCTCAGATTTTACAGCTATAGCAGGTGCTTCGATGGGTGGACTGATTTCAATGTATGCCATTTGTGAATACCCACATGTTTTTGGCGCAGCGGGATGTTTTTCAACTCATTGGCCGGGAATCTTTGAAATGACAGGCAACCCTCTCCCTGATGCGATGGTCACGTATTTCTCATCCCATCTTCCGTCGCCCAAAAATCACAAGATTCTTTTCACCCATGGCACCGAAGGACTTGACTCACTTTATGGTCCCATTCAATTGCGCATAGATCAAGTCTTACAAAAGCACTTATATCCACAGAGCCGTTGGAAAACCCAAGTTGATCAGGGGCTCGGCCACCAAGAATCAACATGGCGGAAGCAGTTTGAAGACAATGTAAACTTCTTATTGACCCCATAAAATCACCATTTCGTTGACTTGCGTGTTGTTGTTTTGAAATAAACATCGTAATATTGCAATATTGCTTTGGTA
>JACCDT010830536.1_pt1 | contig 26153 bp, 23 predicted proteins | sample 7446291 | NCBI WGS metagenome assembly JACCDT01 (sample SAMN15323446, study PRJNA562643) | freshwater metagenome | isolation source: river surface water | place: USA:Blue River Watershed | collected 2017-08-17 | reverse complement strand
GTGGTATTAAGTACGCATCTGAACTTGCACTTGCCAACGCACGTGACCTTGTAGAGATTATCAAGTGGAACGCAGAAAACGGTATTAAAGTATTCCGTCTATCATCGGACTTGTTCCCATGGAACTCTAAATACAAACTAGCAGACCTACCCGATTACGATACTATTCGTCAGTATCTACTCGCTGCGGGTGCTATCGCATATAATACTGGTCAGCGTATCACCGCACATCCTGATCATTTCGTCAAACTTGGGTCGGCAAAACCCGAAGTAGTTGATAACGCTATTCACGACCTCGAACATCATTCCGAAGTTTTTGACTTGATGGGGTTGGAAGCATCACACTACAACTGTCTCAATATTCACGTTGGTATGAACTACGCCGACGATACAATTGACCGCTGGCTCAAGTCATTTGACCGACTTTCCGATAACTGCAAAAAGCGGTTGGTAGTTGAGAACGATGATAAGGCATCGGCATTCTCGGTCAAGCAGTTATATGACAATATCTATAAGGTCATCAAGACCCCGTTGACTTTTGACTACTTTCACCATACATTCCATACTAGTAATTTGTCCAGTACCGATGCTGCGCATCTTGCCGCATCTACGTGGGACACTACTCCACTCTTTCACTATAGTGAGTCTAAAAACATAAATGAAAACGTTACAGGCAATCCTCGTGCTCACGCTGATTATGTGTTTTCTCGTATTGACGATTACGGACTCACGATTGATGTTGACCTCGAAGCAAAAGCAAAAGAACTAGCATTACTAAAGTATCGGAGTATTCTATGATTTCATTCGCTATTACAACACATAATGAAGGTCAATATGTTCAAGACCTAATGGACCAACTCATTCCTCACTGCGAAAATACGGGGGATGAGATTGTCGTTGTGGATGATAACTCTACGGATGAATTTACATCACAATTGTTGTATAATCTCGCAGATGAAGATATCATTAGATTGTATAATCATTCACTTGATAATGATTTTGCTGCACATAAAAACTATGTTAATTCCGTCTGCCAAGGTGATTATATTTTCCAAGTGGATGCAGATGAAAAATTCCATAATAACCTCTTGACTTATCTACATGATATAGTGTATAATAATACGAATGTAGATTTGTTTTTAATCCCGCGAGTAAATGTCGTAAATGGTTTGACCGAAGAAGATATCAATCGTTGGGGATGGAGAGTTAATGAATTGGGTTGGGTTATGTTTCCAGATTATCAAACCCGTTTATATAAGAATGTAGATAGAATTAAGTGGGAAGGTAAGGTGCATGAACGTATCATAGGATATGAAACACACGCACCACTTCCAGCAGAAGAACAGTGGTCATTATATCACATTAAGGAAATTAATAGACAACGGGAGCAGAATGCATACTATGAGACATTATCAAGATAGAGCATTAACATACGACGATATCCAACTAGTTCCAGCATATTCTGATATTGAGTCACGCAAGACAATTGACCTCACTACAGATTTAACAACTAATTATAAGATCATGGTTCCGTTGATTGCTTCTCCTATGGATACGGTGTGTGATAGTGAGATGGCAATAACGATGATGGACTTGGGTGGAGTGGGGTGTATTCACCGATTTATGTCTATTGAGGAACAAGCGCGACATGTGTATGAAGTGTTTTTACACAATTCCCATAATGCATTTGACCTTCCTGTTATGGCGGCAGTTGGTGCAAATGGAGATTATCTCGAACGCACACAAGAGTTAGTAAAAGCTGGTGTAAATATTGTTTTAATTGATGTGGCACATGGATATCACAAGTTTGTGCGAGATGCAATCCAAACAATTAAGAGTAATTTTCCGATGGTTGATGTAATTGCAGGAAATATCGCAACCGCAGAAGCAGCAGAAGCACTTCAAGAATGGGGAGCAGATGGACTTCGAGTGGGTATTGGTGGTGGGTCACTGTGTACCACCCGTATTAAGACTGGATTTGGTGTTCCAAATATTACCTCATTAGAAGATGTAGTAAGTGTAGCAAAAGTTCCAGTAATTGCTTGTGGTGGTATCCGTAATAGTGGAGATATTGCAAAGGCGTTAGCTGTGGGTGCAGACTCCGCGATATTAGGATCACTATTGGCAGGAACAAAAGAAGCACCTGGAGCAATTATTGAGAAGTCTAACGGGTTATATAAACGTTATCGTGGTGCAGCGTCCTTAGAAACGAAAAGTATTCACGGACAAGAAACACGCAATGTAGAGGGTGAATCTACGATTGTTCCGTTCAAGGGTGGAGCTAAATTCATCGTTGATGGACTATTGGATGGATTACGGTCAGCATTATCATATGCAGGAGCACAAAGTATTAAGGAATTCAACCCAGAATATGTAGTGGTCACCGCAGCAGGTATGAATGAGGCTAAACCTCACCTTCTCTAACCGGAGGATGTATGAACAAAATAATAACCGCCTTGGCTATAATGACGGTTTTACTGATGTTAAAGATAAATGAAGTCTATATACCGAACCGTATTGTTCGGTCAGAACCAACGGAGTTAGAAAAATTCCTCAATCATATGGCAGAACGTGAGAGTGATAACACACCGCACGTGGTCAATCGGTTTGGAATGATGGGTAAATATCAATTTGCCCCAAGTACGATTAGGGTTCTTGGATTTAGAGTATCAAATAGACAGTTCCTATCCAATCCAGAACTCCAAGACTCTGTAATGGTTGCTTATCTACGATCAAACAATAAAGAACTAAACACACTAATCACTAAATACGAAAATAAGAAGTTTAAGGGTGTGAGAGTTACACGGTCTGGTGTATTGGCGGCGGCACATTTAGCAGGTTCGGCAAATGTGAAGCTCTTTTTCCAAAACGCGGATTGGAATGGACGAACAGATGCAAACGGCACGAGTATTCGTGAGTATATGCAAACATTCTCAATCTATAACTTGAAGAAACTATGATAGTAATAGTCACAATCAGTATTTTGTTAAATGCAGCACTTGGTTACGCATGCTGGAATTTGTTGCGTAAGAACGAAGTGATGGAAGATGCCATAGATATCTTTTACACCCGCTTAGATACGACATTAAAAACTATGCGGGCGATTGACTCACGAGAAATGTTTGAAAAGGACGATGAAGTAGGGTCGGTTTTCAATCAAATCGTAGACACAGTTAATGATTTACGTCCGCTTCTATACGGGAGTAATATAGAAGATGGGGAGAAAGAAAGCGAAGCTCGGTAAAGTCTACTTTACACAAGAAACAGAAGATGCAATCATCAAATATAACCAAAGTAATGACCCCGACGAAAGAGAACATCTCTATCGGGAGTATATTTGGGCACCATTCGATAAATTAGCAGAAAACGTAATTAACAGATTTAAGTTTCCTTATATGGAAGGCAGCTTTGACGATGTAAAGTCAGAGGTGGTTTCTTTTTTGGTCATTAATTTACATAAATTTGCACACGGAAAGGGTAAAGCATTCTCCTATTTCAGTGTGATTGCAAAAAATTATCTAATTTTACACAATAACAACGCATACAAGGAAGAAAAACGGTCAATTTATCTTGGAGACAAGACCGATGAAACATTTTCCTTAGAAGAAATTCTTATTTCTGAACCAGAAGAACAAGAAATCAAGAGCGACACCAGAGACTTCTTACAGCTTTTAGTTCAGTACTGGGATTTTAACACAACCAAGATTTTCAAGAAGAAGCGGGATATTGAAATTGCCAATGCGGTAGTAGAACTCCTCCGTAGAGTTGATAATATTGACAATTTCAATAAGAAAGCTCTATATTTAATGATTAGAGAAATGACTAACCACAAAACTTCGCATATCACCAAGGTAATCAATAAGATGCGAGGTCACGTTTTGGTCCAAATGCAAGAATTCCGTAGAACAGGACATATTTCAGACCCATCCGCATATTTTACATATAAAAAATAGCCTCTAACTATTTATATTGTAGTCACTTGGAGGTTATAATGAGTTTAGACAAGGAATTATTTGACGGAAAGACACTTTCAGACCTCTTTTCGGAAATATACAAGAACACGGATTCAAAAAGACAACAAATAAACCAATATGTTGCAAGTATGGTGAAACTTATTCGTACACCGGAAGATGCAGCGATTATTGGTCCTGTTATAAAAGATTTTATCGAGGTGAACGTCAAAAATGACGAACACCTCGTTCGTGTTGCTCAGATAGCACAACGTATTGTAGGAGCAGCATCAAAGGGTGAAAATATTGATGGTTTGTTAAGCGAAGCTGAAAAGCAAGCTTTACTTGGTGACCTAAAAATGGAAGTGGAAAAACTAGAGGACGAAGGTAAAGATATTGAAGAAGATATCTTTGCCATTTCTAAGAGAATTAAGTAATGGCAACTGGTACTGGTGCTAAAATTGGTGTACGAAACAACGGCGTGATGACGCTTCTTCCTGGTGCTCCTGGTTCACAACCTGGGGTAACAATGGATGCGTTTACATATGAAGCGGCACAGGTGGAGGATATAGTAACCAATGAAACATCAGAAGCATATGCAACAACTAGTAGGACGGCTAACGTAGGTAGAGCAAAGATACGATTTGTTAATACCGATAAAGGTATGAAAAGTGAAGATTTACCTTGGGCAGATCCTTTGTTTCCGTACCAATCATCATATCCAATAATTGGTGAATATGTTTTGGTGTTCAAGGCATTAGGAACATATTTTTATATAGGACCAGTAAACTTAAAACGTAAAATTACACAAAACGCGGCACCTATAGTTGGAAGAATGCAACGGCAGCCCACAGACAAGACTGGAGTTGTACGAAACCAAAGAGCTAGAGCTGCTGGTGTTTTGACACAACCATCAACAAATATTAATCAAGTTGGAACCGTATTCAAAGAAGCAAAGGTAAACCCACTAAAAGTATTTGAAGGTGATGTATTATTTCAAGGACGATATGGTAATTCTATTCGTCTAGGTAGTAGTCAGATGATTACATCTGCTAATGGAGAACAATTTCCAAATATTATTCTTCGTGCAGGACAAGGACCATCGGTGTCATTAACTACAGATGACAGAGGGCCGGCAGCGTTAACAGGTGAAGGTATTAATCAAGATGCTAGCTCTATTTGGATGGTATCAAATCAAATTTTAGGTTTAGTACCTGCAACATATGGAACTACTACATTTTTAAATTCTTTATTCGAGAAACCAACTAATTTTGGTGGAGCATCAATATTATTAAACTCAGATAGAGTAATTTTGAACTCAAAAGAATCATCAATTTTCTTATTTGCAAAGAAAGGAATACATCTAAATTCATTACAAGACGGAATTACGATGGACACCGCAGGTCCGATTGCGTTTAGTACACCAAATAATTTTTCAATCATATCTGATAAGACAATAAACGTAACTGGTGTCAAGGAAGATATAATAATTTCTACAAAACGTGATGCTATTCTATCTGGTGATAGAAATATTATCGTATATGGTAATGAAATATTTCTTGGTGGTAGAAGCACACAATCATCACCTGTTGTTTTGGGACGACAATTGAAGTTATTCTTGTATGAATTACTTCGCACATTCATGTCCACATCACCGCTAACACTAGGACCAACAGGGGTAGTAAATCCGGCATTGATAGCTAGATTTTTAGTTGTATTCTCAAAATACATGGTACTCCCAGATCCGTTTAATCCTATGTGGGCATCAAATGATACATTTGCTATGAAAATTAATACACGTACAATGGCAAGTGACTTACCACCTGGACAAACATTTAAGAATGTTACTGGTCTTGGTACAAGAAGTAGTCAAGATGCATTCAGTACAGCTGAAAAGTTGGCAAGTAACGCTGGGGTCAAGGACTTACGTAGGTTATATAGTGAAGAACTTATTTCTAAGTTATAATTTATGACATTTATACGAAATCTTAGAGAAACAACAAGAACGGCATTACAAAACCCGTATGTTGCGGCGTATACACAAAATGCGGTTTTGGATGTATCAAAAATACCTCCGTTGTCGAGAATACCTAGTGACGTACCGTTGGAAACATTGATAGCATTATCTACTTTTCAACCAACAATAGTACCAGGAGGAATTCAGCAAAATTCTCCACAGAATACACACGGAATACAAGATGTTGTAAATGCTAGATTGCGTGCATCGAATGTTAATATAACAAGATTGTCTAATTTTAGACCATCAATAGCAGGTAGTGCAGTACAACGAAGAAGAATAAATGGAACAACAATACCTAAAAACGCCAGACAGGCAGTGTTGGCAGGTTTAGATCCAAAAACTAGAAAACTAGTACAGGACTTGGAAGATTTAAAAAAACTACGAGAATTACAAATACTATTGAATGGATTGCTAGCAAAAACAGAACTAGAAATTATAAAATATACATCAATATTTAACGCGTTAGTAAACGCGGTAGATGCTGCGGCATCTGCAGCATTAACGGCTATAATTGATAAGTTGGATTTGGCAGAACGCGCATACACAGCAGCAAAAAATCTACTTGTTGCGGTGGTAAAAGCACTAGATAATACCAGACGAGCAATACAAAAAGCATTGTTTGAAGATATTCCAAAAGGAGCAGCAAGAGTACGAACTGGACTGGATGCTTTGAACAAAATATTAAAATTACCAGAAGTAAAACTTAGAATACAATTTCCAAAACGCCCAAAATTTCCACGTTTAAATCTTGGGTTTGCTGATTTTTATCAAAAATTTAAGAAGCAACTCGAAATTCTAAAGCAACGAAATGGTAAATTTTATCAAAAAGCATACGACACAGCAATACAACAGTCGGGTATAGAAATTGTTGACCCTAAAAAAGATAAAATTCAACAAGGGTTAACTAAAGCAAGAAATTCATTGAAAGAATTACGAGCACAATTTTTAGCAAAACAAGCTGTACGTAACGAAGCGGTTAATAGAGCAAGAATACAACTTATTAATAATATAAGACAAACAACACAAGCAACGGAACGTGAACGGCAGAGAATTATAAATCAATCTGGTGCAGAAAGACAAAGAGCAGGAAATCTAGTTCAACGAGCACAAAATAGATTAGCGGACCTAGCTTCACGCAGATTGTATCTTACACCTGAAGAACAGCGAATGATTGTTCCTCGAAGTCAAATAAATATTGAAAGAACAAATCTTCTTGGAGACTTACCACTCTCTCGTCCAGTCACAATTGGAGGAGGAACTGTCGCAGGTATAGTTCCTGGAACATCACTACAAACAGGATACACAACACCAGACGGTAGAACAGTATACAAAGATAGAAGAACAGATAAGTTATATGTATTACAATCTCCACAAGAACGTGTGGCAGAACTATCATCAACAACGGCAAATAGACTAAGAGCTAATGCGGGAGAATTTAATTCCACTGTAAGTGCAATCAATACTGCACTGGCTACGGCTGGAGAAGTTAAAGCTACAATGAATAATAATGTTCTTAAGGCACAACTTGGAGTAACTTTACTAGACCAGGCACGAGTGGTTAATAAAATAACACTAGATACAAGACAACAGGTGGTAGCAACAGAGCAAGAAAGTGCTGCAAGGATTAGTGAGGATACTCCTGTAATAAATTTTGGTGATTTACAAAGTGATGAGTTTTCGATAGATAGAGCAACAAAAACAGTAACAACAACAATACGACGATTATCGGCAGCTCAAGCAACAAATGAAGCTACAAACTATAATACAAGAACCGCTGCAAATAATGGATATACGATACCATTAACTATAAACACAGGTGGACCTAGACGGATAGATGTAAACGGACAAGCTACTTACGAATTGGTACTAAGTATTGGATACGCTAGTGCGTCATTGTCATGAACATAACCATTATACAATCGTTTACAACGTTAAAATCGGTCTAAATCGTTCTAAATCATAGTATTTAGATATTTAAATAGAGGGGCTAAAATGGTTATTTTTTCAAGGAGAAAGAAATGGACAAAACATTATTAAAAGCTTACATTCGTACAGTAGTTGAAGAAGAAGTCAATAGAATTCTTCCTGAACTTTTGGGTGAAGCTGTAGCACAAATCAAAGGTACGCAACAAGTTAACGAAACAGTATCAGCACCAACTAAGCCAAAACTTGACCGTTCAAAGTTGGCAGCGATGATGGGATTAGAACGTATCGGTGATACTATCACGGCCACGACAAAAAACATGCCTCTTCCAGAAAATATTCCACAAGGTGTTGATTTAAACAATCCATCAGTAAAACCAGCGGTAGAAGCGATCACAAAGGACTACAGTGCTTTGATGAAAAAGATGGGATTGAGTAAGTAAGATGGCAAAAACCGCCTATCTCGGGTCAACACTTCCATTACAACGTGGTAATCGCGGATATTTTCAAACCACGGTGGATCCTTTGGAAAATGAAAAGTCAAAGTTTATCAATTTGATATTGACCAAGAAAGGTGAACGTGTATCAAATCCAAACTTTGGATGTGACCTATGGCGTCTACTGTTTGAACAAAAAAATGGTGACACGCAAGATTTAGCTAAACAATACGTTATTGATGCGGTCAATTTGTTCATGCCATATCTAGTTCTACAAGAAATTCAAGTAACTAACTTGGATACGTTTTTAAACGATAATTTTATTACCTTGTATGTAAAGTATGGGTTTTCAAATAATCCATTAGCATCGGATTCTGTATTATTGAGTCTTGGGGCTGGTGGTATTACTACATCTGGAAGAGTAGTTGGGTCAAGTGGTGTAGATGCACAGAATGACCCACAAGTAATAAGAGCTTTGGGAAGAAGAACAACTTCTAATGGATTAACTATTTAATTTGAGATAGGAAATGGCTACAACCAACAATGTACTAAACAAACTATCTGTAGCACCGAAGGAAGTTAGCTACTTAAATAAATCTTTCGTAGATTTTAAAGGTGACTTAATTACCTTTATAAAAAACTACTATCCTACGACTTGGACTGACTTCAACGAAGCAAACCCAGGTATGATTATGTTAGAACTAGCTGCATACGTTGGTGATGTACTATCATTCTATGTAGATAATCAATTTAAGGAAAATCTTTTAGCGTATGCGGAAGAAGAAGGAAATATTATCACAATAGCACAAGCTATGGGATACAAACCAAAAACCATAGTACCAGCAACAGCTGAAGTACTAATATCTCAGATTGTTCCCGCTCTTGGTGCTGAAGAAGGGTATATTCCTGATGCAACCTATTTTCTCAAAATAGATAGAAACTCCACGGTATTCACACAAGCACCAAATGTAGTAACGTTTAGAACAACAGAAATTGTAGATTTTTCTGATCCAATGAATAGATCTGTAGTTCCAAGAACACTAGATCCTACAACATTATTACCAATAACATACTTAGTTACTAAAAAAGTAAATGTTATTGCTGGGGATGTACGACAAGAAACATTTACCTTTGGTGATCCAGAAAAATTTTCTACAATTACAATGGGAGATGTAAACGTCACAGGTATAAGTGATGTTGTAGATGCGGATGGTTATAGATTTTATGAAGTAGATTATTTAGGTCAAGATACAATCATTGACGATAAAGATGTAAGCTATGTTGCAAGCGTAAGCGAATCGGCAAGTCCGTCCTACGCAATAAAATACAGAACAGTTCCTCGTAGATTTGTCACACGATTAACACCTGACAAACGAACACAATTAATATTTGGTTCGGGAAGAGGAAATGCATCAGAAGATATCGTATATTTAGATTCTCAACAGGTTGCAAATTCCGAATATGGCACACAATTAGCCAGTGTTTCACTAAGTAACACAGATTTACTAAACACAGATAATTTTGGAATCGCACCCGCAAATACAACACTAACAGTAACATATTTTTCTGGTGGTGGTGTATCTAGTAACGTAACATCGGGTACCATTGTAAACGTAGGACAATTGAATATATTAAACAGAACAACAGAATTGAATCAGTCAGAACTTGATTTGTTTAATGATACTGTTAGCAGTGTCACCGTATTTAATGAAATGCCAGCAACGGGTGGTCAAGATGGAGAAACTGTTGAGGAAATTCGTCAACGTGCACTAGCAATTTATAGTTCACAAAATAGAATTGTTACACGAAGAGATTACGAGGCGCGAGTACTGGCAATGCCAGCAAAATACGGAGCCGTAGTAAAAGTTTTAGCCGTACCCGACACAGCACAAAGCACTATACAGGCAGAACAAACACCAGATGGGCAAGTTATTAACTCACCAAAACCTAATGCAATCAACATATACGTTCTTGGGTATAATCAAAGTAAAAAGTTAACCACGCTTAATAGTATGGTTAAGAAAAACCTTCAACAATATTTGGCACAATATAGAATGTTAACCGATCAAGTAAACATTTTAGATGCATTTATTGTGAATATCGGTATAAATTTTGATATCACAGTATACAAAAACTATAATATGTCTGACGTTATGGCATTATGTTTGGGTGCAATCAAAGAATATTTCGACAACAGTAAATGGAACATTAATCAACCAATACGTTTGGGTGATTTGGCATTATTAATACAAGCACAAGACGGTGTACAAAGTGTAAATTCTTTGGAAATTATAAATAAATATTTCTACAAAGACGGTAGAGACTACCAACAATATCGTTATGACATAGCAGACGCAACCGTTGACGGAATAGTATATCCGTCATTAGACCCATGCATCTTTGAAGTTAGATACCCAGAAGATGATATCGTAGGAAGTGCAAGACAATGAGATTATTACTAACAGCATCAGCAGATACTACCATCTACAAACGATATCCAACTATTAATACTGGGTTGGATGAAATTGTTGAGGTAGGCAAAGTTGCAAAACCAGAAGATTTAGAAATTGCGTATTCGTCAAGCGCAGCAAGAACGTTAATAAACTTTACATTACCTGTAAGTGGTACGATTCCAGAAACAGCATCGTTTTATTTAAATTTAAAGATTGCAAATGCACAAAAACTACCATATACACAACAACTAGACATATATGAAATTTCTGGTTCGTGGGTAGAAGGCGGTGGATATTTTGTTCAACAAATTAAAAATCCACAAGATGGAGCAACATGGAGTGGTAGTAATGCAGCAACAAGTGCATCTTGGGTGTCACTTGGTGGTGACTATTACGCATCACCATCACAAAGTATAATACTTTCTGAATATCCATTACAAGATTTACGAATAGACGTTTCGACAATAATGCAATCTGTGCTAACAAATAATAGAAGTTTTAAAGGATTACTTATTAAGTTTCCATCGGCATCGGAAGCTGATATGAACAACGAAGGAAACATAAAATTTTTCTCTAGACAAACTCACACGGTACACGAACCAATTTTGGAAGTTGTATGGAACACAAATACATTTTCTACAGGTTCATTAAAAACAATTTCTAACACATATGATATTGAGGTAGTTCCACAAAATCCAAAAGAAACATACATTCGTGGGTCAAAAGAACGCGTACGATTTGTTGTTAGAGATAAATACCCACGTAAAAACTTTGATGCTACCCTAAGATATAAAAATGTATATTACCTACCAACATCATCGTATTTCAGTATTGTAGATAGACAAGCAGGTATAGTAGTTTCACCAGCAGACCAATTTGCAAAATTAGATTGTGATGCAACTGGTTCATATTTTGTATTAGATACATCAAATCTATACAAAAATAGAAACTACGCAGTTAACTTAGAAATTGACAATGGAAGTTCTGATAAGAATATCATTCCAGAAATATTTACATTCTGGGTAAAATAAAATGACGTTTGATGACTTGATTAAAACATTTAAGGTGCAACCAGACCTTAATAGAGAATTTTGGACATCAGAAAATAAACTTAATCCAACTGTCCGTAATGCACTGATGAAAATTGCAAAGAAATTTTACGATAGTATTGAGTTAGAAAATAAACCAAAGGTCAGGGATATTGTATTTACGGGTAGTTTAGCAAACTTCAACTATTCAGATTATTCAGATGTTGACCTTCATTTATTATTTGATTTTGGAAAGGACAAAGAAACATTGTCACAACTTTTCTTATTAGCAAAATCAAAGTGGAATGATAAGCACGATATCACTATCAAAGGATATGATGTAGAAGTATATGCGGAAGATGAAAGTTCACCGCACGTAGCAACTGGATTATATAGTGTATTGAAGGATAAGTGGATTAAAGAACCAAAGAAGGAAGCACCTGCATACGACGAACAAGACGTAATGACTAAAGTACGGTATTTTGTTGGTATGTTTGACCAATTAGTAAATCAATACAAAGCAGGTCAATTGGATGGGCTTGATAAAAAAATAGAAAAATTTAAAAATAAGCTGGGTAAGTTTAGACAATCTGGACTACAAAAGGGTGGAGAATTCTCTACAGAAAATCTTGCTTTTAAATTGTTACGACGAGCAGGATACATGGAAAAATTGGCAAACTTACAAAATATGACGATGGACAGACAACTTTCAGTCTCGGAAATAAATTAAAATGTTAACAGCTATAGATAGACAATTTAGAGAGCTGGTTGATAATCCATTACCAACAGGATCATCAAATTTAGTGTTACGAGTACCGCTATCTACGGGAGAAGTAATACAGTTTACAGCAGAAAGTCAATTTTTTACGCCTAGACAAATATCGACCAGTACATCAACAGCATTGGGGTTACCAACACAAAGTGTTGTGGAATATACTGCTGGTAATGTACCTGTAGTCAAATTACCACTTGGTAACGCAGAAATACCAGTGACACAGTATTATCCTGTATCAGTTGTTAGTGATGTTTATATAGACGCACCAATTGATAATTTTTTTCAAGAATTGGCAGATGATCTTTCATTACCTGATGATCCAGCACTCGCTGATTTACGTGACCAACGTGATGCTGCATTACGAGCAGCTACGGCACTAGAAGATTTGGCAGCTGCTGCACAGTTGTCGGACCCAGAATTGTTTGCCGAAGCACAAGAAGCAATTGATGAAGGATTAGCAGAAGCAATACCACTAGAAGAACCAGACCCAGCTTCGGAATTAACACCGGAAGAAGCAGATCAATTAGCAGCGTTGGACCTAGTAGGAATCACAGATCAATCTGGTGTAACTGACGGGGCAGACGATATCATCGACCCAACACCAGAAGCATTGGAAGAAGATTTGATTACTAAACTTCCACGAGTACCTGGAAGTAGTAAAATTGAAGGAATTGATACTATTAATAAAGCAATCGATTTACTTAATCAAGGTATTCAAGCAGTTGAAGATTCTACCCAAACTGGTGTAGACGAAGAAGGCAATTGTAAATTTATAACTGTTGCAGAGGGTAAAAAAGGTAAAAAATTCCTTGGAATTAAGTATAAAAAAGAAAAAGCCGAACGTAAAGTATCGCGAGTAGAAACAGAAAAGAAATTAAAATTAGTTAAAGAAGATATAACCGCACAAGAAGCAAGTCAACAAGTCATCAGAAATGCACAAAGTGGTATTAAACCATTTGTTAAAGTTAGCAGATTGGCATCGTTTGCATCAGCGGTCGGTAACTTTGCAAAAGGAGCTGGATTTCTCGGAGCGGTAGTTGGAGCGGTTGTAGGTGTGGCAACGGGTGGTATAGGAACCGCACTAATAGCTGCAGCGGGAGTTACAGCGGGAGGAACAGTTGCAGGAACAGCGGTATCCGCACTAGGAACTGCTACTAATATTGTTCCTCGTGGATACACGTTGATGAGAAAAGACCAATATTTAAAATTACTTAGAAAGACTGCGGAAGAATTAGAAAAAATATTAAATAAGGATTGTGAATAATGCCCAATCAAAGTAATTTCGTCCAATTAATTCCTGGTAGTCCTAGAGCATTTCCTATATCACGTATTGCAAATTCTGAAGGTGATTCCGATATATTGGAAGGTAGATTACCTGGACAGTTTGGCTTCAGTCTTGATGACAACGTTGAAATGCATTTTTATGATGCAGCTAATAATTTAGTAGGATCGGTAGTAGTACCGGTCAGTACTGGAATTGTGTCCGGTAAAACAATTTTACTAACCGATGGTACTGTAGACGAAAAAATTTTAATAGATATGACACGAGTTCAGCAAGAACTTGGTTTAATAGTACCTCCTGGTAACTATACAGTTTCTATAAATTTTTTATCAAATGAAATTGGTGACTACACCAATCCAAAAATGATAATAGAAGAAGTATCACCATCACGCACAGAATTACGATTGGGGTTTGTAAACACAGTAACGCAGACGGAACAATCGGAATTATATGAATTTGTACAACCATCTGTGCCTCGTGTGATAGCAGCAGGTTTAGTAGCAGATACACTAGGAGTAAACCAGCAAGGTACCGGAATCGAAATTGATGAAGAATTAGCAGCATTACTAGATACATCTAGAACAGAAATTCAAAAATTTATAAACTCAGTTCTGTTTGAAATAGAACAAGTAAATCCAAGTATAATTGCACAATTAGCAGATTTACAACCTGAAGCACCGGATTATCTAAATTTAACTATAGAATACCTCGTTGGTTCTATTTATGATGAGATGGTTTCTTTACTATCATTAACAAAAAACACAAAACAATTTGATAGATTACAAGAAGATGAACTAACAGTATTAGTAACACAGGCAATAGATAATGTTCTTAAAGACGTAAATTTAAACTTGTACACACAAGATACAGTAAGATACGAAACATCGGTGGGGTAATATATGGCTAATGCAGCAGATTATTTGTTATTAGATACAACACAACTTTTAAATACTTACAAGTTACGAACTCGTAGTATAGAATCTCGTACATTTGTTGCTAAAAATATAGCACCAAATTATGTACTGTCTGCTATACTAACATCAAATTTGGACGGGGTAACACTTAGTCCATCTTCATTTATTTTACAACCAAATGAAAGTATTACTGTATCTGTTCAATATGAAACAGACGCTTTTGAAGTATTGTCGGTTGGAACAATAGAAGGTTCATTTGATATTACGGTGTCCGCAGTACCAATCGTTATACCACAAATTCCATCGGCACCACCAACACCGGATTTACCAGAAGCACCACGACAAATTGTTTCTCGTATTCAAGTTTTACCAACTAATTTTACACTATCTGAAGTTGGTGAAACGACTCAATTTAGTGCTATATTATATGTTGATGATGTACCACAAGCAGATGCTACGTTTGCATGGAGTTTAGAAAATGATACTGCAAACGCATTCAAAATAAACACCACAAATGGTAATATAACATCATTAATTAATGGTGTATCAAAAGCAACAGTAAGGGCAAGATTGTTAACACCAACAAAATACGTAGGAACAGAAGGATTGGCAATAGCAGCGGCAAATATTCCAACCATTCTTCCCGTGGGTGGAGAACCAGTACCAACCACAGGTAACTTAACTATTACAATTAATGGTATTGGTGTTCGAGGTACTATTGGTGCTAATGTAACCATATCTGGTATAAATCAATCAATTACAAAAACCACTACATTTAATAATATCCCAGCGGGTACTTACACGGTTACACCAAATGTTGTCACAGACGGTGGTGTAAATTATAATCCAACTGGTGGTGGTCAAGTTGTTGTGTCACCAGGACAAAATGCACAAATTGTAATCGAATACACAAAACAATCACCTCCTGATGCAAATACAATACAAATAGTTAGTGTTGCTGACGCAAACGGTAATACAGTACAACAAGGACAATTGGTAACCGTTGGTGACAGAATTGTTGTGGTAGCAAATACGTTTAGAAATGGTATTCTTGCAAATATTGGTGACGTTCAATTTACGGCAAATAATACACAAGAAGGTACACAAGTTGTATCTGCCAACGCAAATGGTACGTATAAGACAGTATTTACAGTAACAGAAGCAGGTTCAATTAGTATAAGTGCATACAATCAACTAGCAGGATCTGTAACTGGACAAATAAGCTCTATAGCACAATCTACATATACAATTAGAGTTTCCTCACCAGAAACACTTGTGGTAGGACAATGTGCACCAATAACCGCCGTTGTATTGAAGGATGGTGTAGAAACTAATATTGCTGTTGAAATAGATTTGGGTAGTGGAGTTGGTCGAATCGGAACAGAACCATGTGCATTACCAACACCACCAACACCACCACCACCAACACCAGCAGTTGAGTTTATTCCACCTGTGCAAATAACACCTCCCACACCCGAACCAATTGCAGCACCTGTTACATCTGGCGGTGGGGGTGGTAGCGTAACAATAGTAACGGATGCGTTTGGTGGCACTACGATTCAAAACAATTCAGCAACTTTTATATAAAATACGGTAAACTAATATGACTATTACACGATATATAACCGCAGATGGAGTTGGTGTACTTTCATTGGTCGCTAGAGCCGTTGATCCTAATGGGAATCCAATTACACAAAAGTTTACCATCACAGCAAATCCACTACCAGAATCACAAAAATGCTATAATGCAGTTCTTGCATTGGGTACAGTACAAGGTGATATAGAATCTGCATGTGCACAATTTGGCACGTTTAACACTTATTATCTAGGCAATCCACGAAGTACAGTATATAAAACAGATAGTTGTTCTGAAATTATAGGTAATGGATTTTACAAAACAGAAGATGGAAATTGGGTTAATATCAGCAATGGTAGAATTGAACAACGTGGATTATGTAACACGGTTTCTGTAAGAGCTATACCAGAAGCTCCACCATTACCAATTAGTTTGCCTGGTGGGCAAACGATGGAAGTGTTTATACCAAAACCAACATTTACGGAACCAGCACCATCATTAGTACCTCCGCAACGAGATATTGTACCGCAAGGTGGTCCTTCGCAAAGAGTAAAACAAACAATAGCAGGACTAAGACAAACAATAGCAGGACTAGGTAAAGTAAAAGAAGTTCCAGCAAAAAACCCGTCCGAATTAATAAAACAAGCACAATCGCTAGGACTTACTGTACGTGTTGATGATGCTTCTGATATTTTAAAAGGAGCACGTGGAGGAACTAAATCAATTACTAAATACGTAAACCTTACAGCAAAAGTAAAAAATGAACTTGATAAACGAGAAAAAATAGCAAGAGCAACAACTACTACACAGACATTTAATCAATCACAGCAAGGAACTGGTGGAGTACAAGTAGCAGATAATCGTTTTGATATATCCACAACTCCCGATACAGAACAATTTTAATAAAATATGGCACTCGAATCTGGCATTAAGTCACTAAAGACAGTAGTTGCAATTTATGAAGCAGATATCGATACAGCACAAAAATCTGTATCGTTACAACTGCAATTACAACCATATGATCCTGTTGTATTAGATTTACGTTCTGCATTAATACAAGCTCTTGCAAAAGGAGTATCGTCTAAAGTACGCGCATACACAGACAAGGAAAGATTTTTAAAAACCTTGTTGAATTTTGGTGATGATACTCAACGTATCATTACAAATTGGAGACTAGATCCTAACGACTCTAGAAAACTTTTAGTAAAATTATTAACACCACTTGAATTTAATTTGGATGTAGGTAATACATTATTCTTAAGTCGTGAAATAGCAAACACAGTTGTAGACACAATTAAATTAGAAGCACCACCACAACCTGATAACATATCTGTATTTTTACGCACTGCAAATATACGACCAACCGATATAGGAATTTCTACAGGGTCGTTAAGTATATCCGACCGTGATCGTTTGTTGGGCAGTCAATTTTTCCCAGCACTTACAGGACTAAACAGACCGTCAATAGGACTAGGACCAAACAATACAGAAATAATCACTTCTACTCTCGGAGATATTGACTTACTTAATACTCAGAATCGTAGAATTGCAAATCAGACACTAACAAGTATTGGAATAAATCTAGAAGGTGCAGAGGATGAATTTGGCGGATATACATTTAAAAATGACTTGTTACGTAAGTGGTATACCGATGATTACCGTTCTGTAGAACTCAATATAGATTACACAAATTATGCAAATTTCATAACATATAGTTCTGCAAAATTACGATTGGACGCGTTCAAACAAAAAATTACAAAAATTCGTGAACTAGAAACAAAATCTAGATTTTATAGTACAGGCACAACAGGATCTATATTTGGGTTTTCAGAAACAATTATCGATGTACCAACCATTTATTCAACGGATACAACATTAGCAAGTCCTGTATTAATTGATGAATCTGGTTCGGCGTTGGTAAGTACAGGATCAACATTATCAATCTATGCAGTAGATGCTTTACCTTCTGCTGCTGTATATATGGTGGAAGGTGCCAAAGAAGCAGCACTTGAAATAGAAAATATTATTCGTAGTTTTGATGGATACGAACGATATTTGTTCTATGAATCAGGAAGCGCATACAGTGCAAGTGTATACTGGCAAATAAATAACACAGAATATAATTCTGATGGTACGTGGCCAAAGAAAGACCAAGATGGTAATTTGTATACACCAACAAGTATACAAGTGGAAAATTGGTATGAAGTACAATCTGCTATAGCTCAACGATACGACGATAATAATGTACATTTGCTGTCTAATGCAATACCACAGTATTTGCAAGACGATACATATTCACAAGATTTTATCAAATTTACACAAATGATTGGTCATTTATTTGATAACATCAAAGTGTATATCGACCAGATGCCAAACATATATGACAGAAAGGTAAATGCAACCGAAGGATTATCGCAGGACTTAGTATGGAATGTTGCAAAGTCATTTGGCATATCTCTAACAAACCCAGAATCAGCTGCTTCGTTGTATAATTTTACTACAAATGGAAGTGTACCAAAACGAAGAGAACAAGTAACAGAATTGTACAAACGTTTCTTACATAATGCACCGTATTTAAATAAAATACGTGGTACGGTAAACGCATTAAAAACGTTACTTAATATTTTCGGTTTGAATGAACAAGTAATTGGTATTAGAGAAACGGATACAACTAGTACTGGTAGTTACGAAATATTTGACGAAGTAACCAACGCACTAAACTTTAATACGGGTTCATATCTTGTATTACCAATGAGTGGTGCGGCACAACGTGGTACATATACTTTGCAATTTAGATTTAATAATTCAAATCAAGCAAATACTACGTTGGGAGTGGGAGATACAGGAACACCATCTGGTTCTTGGACCGTTGAATTAGCAACGCATCCTTCATCATCATCACCAATGGGAAGAGTGGTGGTAAAAGATACCATCGGGCAAGTTCTATTAAGTAGTAGTTATACAGATATATTTGACAACGAAGATTATTTCGATGTAATGCTGCGATATACAGTAAATACAGTAGATTTGTTGGTGGCACATTCGGACGGAGAAGAAATTACGTATTCTTCTAGTATGAGTACAACTGGTTCTTATTTACGTGATGCGTGGAAAGCTACGCAAAATTTCTATTTGGGTGGATCTGGTTCATTAAGTTTAAACAATTTTAATGGATTGATTGATGAAGTACGTGTATGGGGTGAGCAAATAACCGATAGTGTATTTTATAATCAAGTATTAGATCCTGGTAGTTTTGTTGGAAATGATTATACCTCTCCCGTTCAACGTTTGTGGATTAGATCATCGTTCCATACACCTAGAAACTTATGGTCCGGTAGTATAGCTAACGAATCACCATATTTCAACAAAGAAGGTTTCCCATTCTCACCAGCACCAGCAGGATCTCCGGAAGGTCCGTTACCAAATTTAACAAACATTATTGCAGTGGGTTTCGAAGCTAAAAATACATACCCATACAGTATGGCACGGGTAAGTAGAAAAGTAAAACAATACACCACCAACGCCGGTGCATATTCATATGGTAGTAAGAATATTATTGTCGCACCACCACCAGTATTTACAGAAGTGCAAACAGATGGTGGACAACTATTATATAGAACAAAGAGTATTGTCAACAATGAAGCTCGTAGACAACAAGAACAAACTAAAAATTATTTAGGATTCTTCGTATCACCAACAGATGCGGTAAACAATTTATTAATACGTTCACTTGGTAATGTTGATGTAAAGGGACTGGTCGGTATTAATCCACGATACGAGTCACGATATCGTAATATTGAAGCGTTGCAAAATTACTACAAGGAACACTACAACGCAACAGTTAATATTCCACAATTTGTTCGTTTCTTTGACGAATTATCACCAACGCTATTTGAACAAGCAAACCAGTTAATACCAGCAAGAACTACTCTTGGATCTGGTATAGTTATTGAACCAAATATTCTTGAACATAAAAAAGTTGTATTCGAAAAACCAATTAAGTTAAGTGGTGAAAATACAAGAAAAAACAGAACGTTTGCGTCTACAGAAAAAACTTATACTCGTGACTTTGATATAACATTATCAACAGGAACAACTATAAACTTACGAGCACGTGAAAGTCAAAGTGCGGAATATGTAGATTATAATACTAAAATTAATATCACCGAAGCAAGTACTTTGATCGGTGATTCGAATAATACGTTTACTACAGACCTAACAAGTTCGTTAGTGACACCATTGGGTGAAAATTACACGTACAATGCAAATACATTATATATTACCTCATCCATGCCAGAAGGTGAAATACTATCTGGCTTGTTGGAAGGTGCAACTATAGAAAGCACGGGTGGTGTTCCATATGGTGAATACACATATTACGAAGGTCCATCGTTACATCCGTATTCTTCACGGTCTGTTGAATCTGTATACGAAACATTCGACTCTGACATAGACAAGTTAAGTTATATTAGATATTTACAAACATACGCTGGTATGACTCCTGCAGAAGCACGACAAGCGGCGGTATCATACAAACCAGGAAATATCATTGATATTAATGATATTATCGGTAAAGACGATAGGTTAACATACGCAAGTCTTATTAATGTTATTGCACCACGAGCAGATTTTGATGACTACGGCGTTCTAAACTACTTTATCAGAGATAGTGGTATATACTCTTTCGAAACCGTATACAAGGAAATAATTGGTCAAAATTCACTTAATTTCTTACAAGGGGCATCGGCAACTTGGTCGTTTGGCACCAGATACGACAGAAACGATGTGGTAGTACAGTACGGAGCTACGGGATCAGCTAAAACATCAAATGGTAAACTATTTAGATATGTGGCACAAGATGCACCGTCTGTATCTTATAACTTCCCGTCCGAAGATGGTAATCGGTGGGCTCCTGTATTTTACCGTGGTAGTGCGGTAAATACTCCATATCGTATTATTTTCGATATTAATAAAGCTTCTGGTGACGAAGCGGTAAATACGTTACCGGTAACACGAGTATTGGTAAGCAGACCAATTGTGTCACCAGGTAGATATTCAAAGAAATTAACACTCGGTGCATTCTCTGCAAACAGCACACAAACGGGATTGGTTCGTTTACAAGCATTTGCATCTTTATTCTCAGTAAATGTTGCTGTATCTGATATACCATCTCCTGGAATTCGTGTTAGATTATATGATAGATCTGATAAACGTGATGCGGATGTGAGTAGAGTTTTTGGTGTAGAACCTACTGGTGATCACGGTGTTCTTTTTGATATGAAATTTGAGGCTGGGTCGGTAAGTAAAAATGTTGGATTATATCCACCTGTATCATTGATAAACAATGATATCGGACAAACCTCCAGTCCAATTATTTACTATACAATAGATGAAATCGCAGGTAATACTTATAATAACGGATTTATTGTCACGTTCAATTATTTTGCTATCGAAGCACCTATTGAACTACCTATTGGATACTTACCAAGACATTATAAGTTCTTTAGAGATACTTTATTAGCCACAAAACGTAGAAACTATGTGGGATGTCTCCAAACACAAGACACAACCACAGATGGACGATCACCAGTTGAAGTCACATTTACCGCAGGTACCACTATTACGGTATCTCCAAATATCCTCCAAGAAGAAGATAATTTGGGTGGAATTAACCTAAATGTGAACTAAAACGAAACTATAACATATTTATATTAGACAATTTACGTCAGGAGAGGTAGAAATTATGGGATATCTAAACAAGTCAACAATCACAGTTGATGCGGTGTTAACGAAAAAGGGTAGAGAACTTCTATCGAAGGGAAGAAGTGAATTCGAAATCACTCAGTTTGCAGTGGCTGATGACGAAGTAGATTACACATTATATACTACTTCTCACCCACTCGGATCGGCATATTATGGTGCAATTATTGAAGGAATGCCAGTTCTTGAAGCTTCTCCTGATGAAACACAAGCAATGCGTTACAAGCTAGTGTCATTAGACAGAGGTACAAAAGAAATTCCAGTTATTTCCTTGGGTGTTTCTGCATATTCACTTAATTACAACGACTCCGTTGTTGTCAGTCCAACTACTACCGCAGAATTGGCAACCGCTGGTTATACAGCAATTCTTTATGATGGAAACGTTGCAACATTAACCACCAATCAACCATTGGCAGCAGGTACTACAGTACCATTCTTCCAAGTAAATCAAGCAGCATCTGCTAACGCAGTAGTTGTACAAGGATTTAGCTTCAATCTAACGGCTAAGGAATTAACTGTTAGCCGTACAACACAACTAACAATTGTAAACAATCTTACTGGCGCAACCAAGACGGTCACCGTTTCTGTGGCTGCTAAGCCAACAGTATAATAGGGGTTTAACATATGGCAATTAGAACTTTCGTCCCATTCAATCTTGATGAAGATGTGGTACCAGCGAATCAAACCACAGTTACTACTGGTTTGTGGTCTGGTGACACAGGTAGTTTAACTACCCTCTTCACATCAACTACGCAGATTTCTGCTAGTGGTGAATATTATTTCGATGCATATGATAAGAACCCCGCAACCGACACAACTGCAGAAGTACAATTTGCGGTAGCATATGGTCACATTTCTGGTGGTGGTTCACCAACATTAGCACAAGATGATTTGGCTGTGTTAGCAACTAAAGCAACTTACTTACAATATAAGAATATTTTGTTAGATCCATCTGACGATTTATTTACATTTGGTAACACAAATGCTGACCACATCTATGTAATCAATGTACAGCGTGCAAGACTTCGTGAACAACTTGATCCAGGCAACTGGCTCTTGACACTTTCCGGCTCGTTGGGTAAATTTACATTTATTGATGATAGTGGTCAAACATTAAGTGCAAAATCAAAAACCAGTAAGTCTGGTCGAGTATTCAACGTAGCTTCGGGTTCATTAACAGGACCAAGTGGAAGCACGGTGTTGACAAGTCAATCTGCAGCAGGTAAAGGATTTGGTTTGGTATACCCAGATTTGGGTATTATCGTATTAAACCCAGATGCAATTATTCCAACAGTTGGATTTGAATCAGCATCGGCTGGATTTGGTTGTGGTAACGCTGGGGCAGAAAACTTTACATATAGTACAGTAAATACAGTTGTTCCATTCGCACCATTTACAGGTTCCTTGGTAGCAGCAACTCCCGCAGAGCAACGTAATCACGATGGTTTGTTACGGTCAATTAAGTTGGGTGGTGACTTCCAAGCACGTTCGGCAGAAACCATTTCATCAACACATTATTTCGTTCGTCTAAGAAATAAGGACTTCAATTACACCAACAATCCAACATTCTATAACAATACCAATGGTCAAATCTTGAACGATGACTTCGTACAAGATCCACGAGTATACGCAACATCAATCGGTTTATATAATAGTAAGAATGAATTATTGGCAGTAGCAAAAATGAGTCGTCCATTGGAAAAGTCATTTGACAAGGAAGCACTAATCCGCGTTCGTCTTGACTTCTAATGAACAAAGGGAGGTTCTATGAGAGCAGTAAAACCTCTCGGTGCAGATGGGTATACAAAAAATGATTACGTAGCGTATGTGTCCCAGAGTTATACAATTACCTCTGGGTCACTTACGAATACAGAGTATGTAACTATCGATTTTGCTGACCAACCTTCCGATGACTGGAAGTATCAACAAACCAGCGATTTTGATTTAGGATATTTAAATTCTAGTAGTGGTATATACTCGTATCCATTGTTCAGTTTATTGAATCGTGCATTTTATTCTTCGCAATCAATCGTAGAATATGGTACGTCATCATTTGCAGTGACAAAATTTACACCAACTTCATCGTTATATGTATTTAATATAGCAAATCAATCTGTTGGGGACGGCATACAACCAGGAAGTTTTAGTATTAGAGTTTCTGGTTCATCACCAATCGTAGACGATGGATATGGTAAGTTATATGTAAATAACACAGGTAGCATAGTTGGTAATATTTTTTACAAACATGGTATTGCGTTAGTAACAAATAATAAAAATGCACCATCACAATCAATATCCAGTGGTGGGTTAAAACTAGTACCGTTCTTGTCGGTAGACGTAAAATATAGTTCTTCATTTACTATTACAGAACATACAGTAATTTGTAAATTACGACCAACCGACTTTAACGCATCAATACTTAATCACACAATAGGTTATTATACAGCGGTTACAGGTTCATATGTTTCAGGATCAGACACGATAACATATACAAATTATACACCGAATATATCTTCGTCAGCGACTGCATTATCTGGTGAAAAAATTTCTGACCTGTTTGATTCTGGTAGTTTAACACCATATGTTACAACGATTGGGTTATATGATAGAAACCTTAATCTAGTAGCCATGGGTAAGTTAGCAAACCCAGTACCAAGAGCAAAAAATGTAGACCAAACTTTTATTGTAAAGTTTGATACCTAACGTGGAGAAATAGTATGTCAAAGTTAGTAGAATTATTGAAAGATAAAGAAAAGTACACAAGATTAAATAGTCTAAGTGCACACTCACCAAATGTCGCAACACCAAAAAACTTCAGTGTTCGTAATCAATCGGATTTGGAAGAAGGAAGAACAGAAGTTATTTCTAATAATACTGTAGATTTTTTTGGTAATACTTACCAAGATGGATTGAAAGCTTTCAAACCATCGTTAAGTGTAACGGGATTTAGAAAGTCTGACGCAACGCAAACATCGGATTTTACAGGCAATCCAACAGGCCCAGCAACAACAGAAAATAATGCATTTGATTCATACAATAGATTTGCAAATGATGCAATCCGTAACAAGTATGATTCAAAATTAATCCACCGTTACTTAGCAACAGATACAAGTAAGCAATATAAAACAGAACAAGCATCGGCATTAGGATTGGTATTAACATATAACGTCTAATATAGACGAGGTTACGATGAAGGCAAGAAGTGCAAAAAATAAAGGTAAGCGATTGCAAAATGCAATCCGTGATTTGATACTCGAACACTTTCCACAGCTTGAACCCGATGACGTAGTATCTACGTTGATGGGTGACTCGGGGACTGACATCAAACTGTCCCCAGCTGCTCGGAAAGTGTTTCCGTATTCTCCTGAATGTAAGAACCAAGAAAAGGTAAACATCTGGTCAGCCCTACAACAAGCAGAAACTAATACCAAAGAAAATACCCATCCCGTAGTGTTTTTTAAACGGAACAATACAAAAACATATGCTATTATAGAAGCAGACCATTTCTTTGAATTGACCAAACCAAAAAATACAAATTAATAAATCAACACTTGATTTTTTGATAGAGAGATGTTAGTTTTCATCATATGAATCTAATATCTCTTTTATCGCAAATACTGGGTGATTACAAGGAAATGGGCAAGGGGGAACATTACTTCTCCTGTCCGTTTTGCCACCATCATAAGAAGAAGTTTGCGGTGAATGTAGTGAAGAACAAGTGGAAGTGTTGGGTCTGTGGTTCACGAGGTAATCATCTAATTGGATTATTCAAGAGGTTAGATGTTTCACCAGCACAGATAAAAGAATTAAAGAAGTGTTTGAACGACGATGATGTACGAAGTTATGTAGATACGAGTGATGAAGTAGTTGAGTTGCATCTTCCATATGAATTCAAACCACTTTGGAAACCTGTGGATAGTTTTGAATACAAGCACGCCATCAACTACTTGAAGAAGCGTGGCATCTCTGGATATGATATTATCCGATATCGTATGGGATATTGTGAGTCGGGACAATATGGTGGTCGTATCATTGT
>JACCDT010721838.1_pt1 | contig 26165 bp, 17 predicted proteins | sample 7446291 | NCBI WGS metagenome assembly JACCDT01 (sample SAMN15323446, study PRJNA562643) | freshwater metagenome | isolation source: river surface water | place: USA:Blue River Watershed | collected 2017-08-17 | reverse complement strand
TCGGCAACCCGGCGGTGTACATGGAGAAGTTCCTCCAGAACCCGCGCCACATCGAGATCCAGGTCCTGGCCGACAAGCACCGCAACGCGGTCTACCTCGGCGAGCGCGACTGCTCCATGCAGCGCCGCCACCAGAAGGTGATCGAGGAAGCGCCGGCGCCCGGCATCCCCCGCAAGCTGATCGAGAAGATCGGCGAGCGCTGCGTCGCCGCCTGCAAGAAGATCGGCTACCGCGGCGCGGGCACCTTCGAGTTCCTGTACGAGAACGGCGAGTTCTACTTCATCGAGATGAACACCCGGGTCCAGGTCGAGCACCCGGTCACCGAGATGATCACCGGCGTGGACATCGTCAAGACCCAGATCAAGGTCGCCGCCGGCGAGAAGCTGCCCTTCGCCCAGCGCGACATCCAGATCCGCGGCCACGCGATCGAGTGCCGCGTGAACGCCGAGGACCCGTTCAAGTTCACGCCCTCGCCGGGCCGCATCAGCCTGTGGCACGCCCCGGGCGGACCGGGCGTGCGGGTGGACTCGCACGTCTACAACAACTACTTCGTGCCGCCCAACTACGACAGCATGGTGGGCAAGATCATTGCCCATGGCGACACCCGCGAGCAGGCCCTGGCCCGCATGCGGACCGCCCTGCTCGAAACGGTGGTCGAAGGCATCCTGACCAACATCCCGCTGCACCGCGAGCTGCTGGTCGACGCCAAGTTCATGGCCGGCGGCACCAACATCCACTACCTCGAGGAGTGGATGGCGCACCACAAGCGCTGATCCCGTCCCGCCCCCGGGCCGGCGCGTGCCGATCGCGGCGCGGCCGGCCCCTGTCTTTTCCGCGGCCCCGCGCCGCCCCTGGAGGCTTGCCTTGTTCGAATTGCGCCTGCTGTGCCCGGAGGACCGGGTGGAAGTCCTCGCCGAAGCGCTCGACGCGCTGGACGCGCTCAGCGTCTCGGTGGAGGACGCCGACGCCCACACCGAGGCCGAGCAGGCCCTGTTCGGCGAGCCCGGCATGCCGCCCCCGAAGGAGGGCTGGCAGCGCTCGCGGGTGATCGCGCTTTTCCCCGAGGAGGCGCCGGCCCGGGAGGCGGCGGCGCTGCTGCAGCTGCAGGATTTCTTCGGCGACTGCCAGGTGCAGGGCGTCGCCGAGGTGCCCGAGCAGGACTGGGTGCGCCTGACCCAGTCGCAGTTCGACCCAGTCGAGATCACCCCTGAGTTCTGGATCGTGCCCACCTGGCACGAGCCGCCGGCGCAGGCGCGCCAGGTGATCCGGCTCGACCCGGGTCTGGCCTTCGGCACCGGCACCCACCCCACCACCCGCATGTGCCTGAAGTGGACCGCCACCCACCCGGTGGCCGGCCAGCGGGTGCTCGATTACGGCTGCGGCTCCGGCATCCTGGCCATTGGCGCAGCGCGCTTTGGCGCCGGCGAGATCGACGCGGTCGACATCGACCCGGCGGCGGTGCGCGCCACCCTGGACAACGCCCAGGCCAATGCGGTCACCCTGAACGCCGGCCTGCCCGAGGTCGCCTCGGGCGCCTATGACACGGTGCTCGCCAACATCCTGGCGTCTCCGCTCAAGGTGCTGGCCCCTTTGCTGTGCGGCCACGTCAAGCCGGGCGGGAACCTGGTGCTGGCCGGCATCCTGGAGCGGCAGGAAGAGGAGCTCAAGGCGGCCTACGCCCCCTACCTCGCGCTGGAAGTGGCCGACCGCATGGACGGCTGGATCCTGATGACGGCGCGCCGGGCTTGAGCGCCCGCCCCGGGCGGCCGAGCCTGAATCGGCCGCTCACTAGAATCAAGGCCCCATGAGCCTGACCACCCGATGCCCCGCCTGCGGAACCGTGTTCCGGGTGGTGCCTGACCAGCTCAAGGTCTCGGAGGGCTGGGTACGTTGTGGCCGCTGCAGCGAACTGTTCGACGCCCGGGCCACGCTGTCGCCGCAGGTGCCGGTGGTGAGCGAGGTGGTCGAGCCGCAGGAGGCCGGCTCGCAGATCACATCCCCGGCGAACGCCCTGGAAGACACCGGGACACCGGTGGCTGCCGCAGTCGCCACGACGCCCGCCATGAGCGAGCCGGTCCTGGCTGAGGGTGACCCTGAGCCCGTTGCGCCCATGGCGCCAGTGGCCCACGACAGCCGCGAGCCGGCCTGGAACGACACGCCCCTGGCGGCGCCCGTTCCCGATGCGCTGGCCCCGGTCGATGAACGAGCCGAGACGCCCCCCGCGGAGCCCGGCACCCCCGCGCCCGTCGTCGACCAGGTGTCCTTCATGCGCCGGGCCCGCCGCCAGGCCTTCTGGCGCCGGCCTGCGGTGCGCGTCGCCTCCGGCACCGTCGCCCTCCTGCTGGCCCTGGCGCTGGGCGGGCAGGTGGCCTATGAGCACCGCGACGAGCTCGCGCAGCGCGTGCCTGCGCTCCAGCCCCTGCTCACCGCGCTCTGCCAGCCCCTGCAATGCCGCATCGGCCCGCCGCGCCGGATCGAGGCCATCACCATCGACACCTCCGCCTTCTCGCGCCTGCAGCCCGACGCCTTCAGGCTGCAGTTCACCCTGGCCAATGCGGCCTCGCTGCCCGTGGCCCTGCCGGCGCTGGAGCTGACCCTCACCGACAACCAGGACCAGCCGGTGATCCGGCGGGTGCTGCAGCCGGCCGACCTCGGCGCGGACGCCCCGTCCACCCTGCCGCCGCAGGGCGAGTGGGCCAGCGCCGTCACCCTCACCGTCTCGCCGGCCGCCGCCGGCACCGTCAGCGGCTACCGGCTGCTGGCCTTCTATCCCTGAATCACCACTTCGCATAGCAAAGGCAACAAGACCATGGCCGCCGTCATCTGTGGATCGCTCGCGTTCGACACCATCATGAACTTCGAGGGCCGCTTCTCCCAGCAGATCCTGCCGGAGCAGCTCCACATCCTCAACGTGTCCTTCCTGGTGCCCACGCTGCGCCGCGACTTCGGCGGCTGCGCCGGCAACATCGCCTATGCGCACAAGCTCCTGGGGGGCAACCCGCTGCCCATGGCCACCGTGGGCAACGACGGCGACGACTACCTCGCGCGCCTCAAGCAGCTGGGCATCAGCGCCGAGTTCGTGCGCAAGGTGACCGACACCTACACCGCGCAGGCGATGATCATGACGGACCTGGACAACAACCAGATCACCGCCTTCCACCCCGGCGCGATGATGCAGGCGCACATCACCCGCATCGAGGCGCACCCCGATATCAAGCTGGGCATCATCTCGCCCGACGGCCGTGACGCCATGCTGCAGCACGCCGAGCAGTTCAAGGCCGCCGGCATTCCCTTCGTGTTCGACCCGGGCCAGGGCCTGCCGATGTTCGACGGCAAGGAGCTGGCGAACTTCATCGACCAGTCCACCTGGGTGACCGTCAACGACTACGAGGGCAAGATGCTGTCCGAGCGCACCGGCTGGACGAGCGCCGAGATCTCGCGCCGCGTGCAGGGTCTGGTGGTGACGCTGGGCGGCGAGGGCTGCGAGGTCTGGATCGATGGCGAGAAGACCGTGGTGCCGCCAGTCAAGGCCGCTGCGGTGGTCGACCCGACCGGCTGCGGCGACGCCTGGCGCGGCGCGCTCCTTTTCGGACTGGAGCAGGGCTGGTCGCTGGCGAAGTGCGCCGAACTCGGCAACAAGGTCGGCGCCGCCAAGATTGCGCAGCGCGGGCCGCAGAACTACACGCTGTAAACAAGGAAACCGGGCCGAGGCCCGGTTTTTCATGGTGCGCCGGGCAAGTGCCCCTCACGGCAGGCGAGGGCCCTGGCGCAGCGGCGGCTTCAGCCTGCGCCGCGCATGTGCGTCACGCCGCCGTCGACCACCAGCGTCTCGCCCACCACATAGTCCCCCGCACGCGAGGCCAGGTAGATGGCGGCCCCCGCCATGTCCTCGTCGCGGCCCACGCGGCCGATCGGGATGGCCTTGGACACCTCGTCGCCGTGGTCGCGGGCCTCCTTGTTCATCTCCGAGGGGAAGGCGCCGGGGGCGATCGCGCTGCAGACGATGTTGTCCTGCGCCAGGCGCAGCGCCATGCGGCGCGTGAGGTGCAGGATGGCGGCCTTGCTCGCCGAGTACGAATAGGTCTCCCAGGGATTGACCGAGACGCCGTCGATCGAGCCGATGTTGATCACCTTGGCCGGCCGTTCGGCGGCGGCCGCCTTGAGCAGCGGGTGCAGCGCCTGGGTGAGGAAGAAGGGCGCCTTCACGTTCACGTTCATCACCTTGTCCCAGCCCTTCTCGGGGAAGGTCTCGAAGGACTCGCCCCAGGCGGCGCCGGCGTTGTTCACCAGGATATCGAGTTGCTTCTCGCGGCGGCCGATCTCGGCGGCCAGGGCGCGCACCGCCTCCACGCCGGAGATGTCGGCGGGCAGGGCGATGCAGGTGCCGAAGGCGGACAGCTCCTGGGCCGTGGCCTCGCAATCGGCGGCCTTGCGCGCGCTGATGTAGACACGCGCGCCCTGCTGGAGGAAGCCGCGGGCGATCATCTTGCCGATGCCGCGCGAGCCGCCGGTGACCAGGGCGACGCGGCCCTGGAGGGAGAAGAGGTCGTTCATGGGGGTCTCCTGTTCTTGTGCCGGAGAGCTTAGCGGCCCGCCAGGGGCTCGCCCATCACGTCGGGGACAGGGGCTGGCCCTGCTCCGGAAGTGGGCCCCGGGAGTGGGCCCGGGAATGGCCCCCGGAGGTAGCCCCCGGGTGCCGGGCGGCGCAGGCAGGCCACCCGGCGGGATGCGCCCTCAGCCCCGCGCCGGCAGCCGGCGGCGCTCGCGCCAGGCCGCCAGCTCGCCCACCATGCCCTTGCGGAAGGCCAGCACACAGAGGACGAAGATCACGCCGATGATCACCGTGACCCAGGCGCCCACCTTGTCGGCCAGCAGGTTCTGCAAGCCGATGACCACGCCGGCGCCCAGCACAGGGCCGAACAGGGTGCCCACGCCGCCCAGCAGGCTCATGAGGATCACCTCGCCCGACATGGACCAGTGCACGTCCGACAGCGTGGCAAAGCCCATCACCAGGGTCTTGAGCGAACCGGCCAGGCCCGAGAGTGCCGCCGAGAGCACGAAGGCCAGCAGCTTGTAGCGGTCGACCTCGTAGCCCAGCGAGACGGCGCGCGGCTCGTTCTCGCGGATCATCTTGAGCACCTGGCCGAAGGGCGAGGTGACGATGCGGCCGATGGCCAGGAAGCAGGCGACGAAGACGGCCAGCACCACGTAGTAGAGGGTGAGGTCGTCCTGCAGCGGCAGCAGGCCCAGCAGCGCGCCGCGCGGCACGCCCTGCAGCCCGTCCTCGCCGCCGGTGAAGGGCGCCTGCAGGCAGATGAAGAACACCATCTGCGCCAGCGCCAGGGTGATCATCGCGAAGTAGATGCCCTGGCGGCGGATGGCCAGCAGGCCGACCGCCAGCCCCAGGAAGGCTGCCACGACCATGCCGGCCAGCAAGGCCAGCTCGGGCGTCCAGCCCTGGCTCTTGATGAACCAGCCGGTCACGTAGGCGGAGAAACCGAAGAAGGCCGCATGGCCGAAGGACAAGAGGCCGGTGAACCCCAGCAGCAGGTTGAAGGCGCAGGCGAACAGGGCGAAGCACAGGAGCTTCATCACGAACACCGGGTACAGGCCGATGAAGGGCGCGGCCAGGCCCAGGGCCAGCAAGGCGGCGTAGGTGCCGCGGGTGAGCAGGCGGTCGACGCCGCGCCCTGTAGACGTCGTACTCGAGAAGGAGGAGGGGGTGGCCATCTCAGGCCTCCTTGCCGAAGAGGCCGGCCGGGCGCAGCGCCAGCACGATGGCCATGATCACGAAGACCACCACGCTGGAGGCCTCCGGGTAGAACACGCGGGTGAAGCCCTCCACCACGCCCAGGCCCAGGCCGGTGACGACCGAGCCGAGGATGGAGCCCATGCCGCCGATGACGACCACCGCGAACACCACGATGATCAGGTTCGACCCCATGAGCGGCGTGACCTGCACGATGGGCGCGGCGAGCACGCCGGCCAGGGCCGCCAGGGCGGCGCCCGCGCCGTAGGTGAGCATGACCATCAGCGGCACGTTGACGCCGAAGGCCTGCACCAGCCTGGCGTTCTCGGTGCCGGCACGCAGGTAGGCGCCCAGCCGGGTACGTTCGATCAGGAACCAGGTGCCCAGGCAGACGACCAGCGAGGCCACCACCACCCAGGCGCGGTAGTTGGGAAGGACCATGAAGCCCAGGTGGGTGGCGCCCTGCAGTACCTCGGGTACCGGATAGGACTGGCCGGAGACGCCGAACTGCTCGCGGAGCAGCCCCTCGAAGATGAGGGACAGGCCGAAGGTGAGCAGCAGGCCGTAGAGCGGATCCAGCCCGTACAGCCGCTTGATGAGAAGCCGTTCGAGGACGACGCCCAAGGCGCCGACGATGAGCGGGGCCAGCACCAGGGCCAGCCAGTAGTTGAGCCCGAGCCTGTCGAGCAGCAGCCAGGCGGCGAAGGCGCCCAGCATGTACAGCGCCCCGTGGGCGAAGTTGACGATGTCGAGCAGTCCGAAGATCACCGCCAGGCCCAGTGAGAGCATGGCGTAGAAGGCGCCGTTGACCAGACCCAGCATCAGCTGGCCCAGGAAGGCCTGGTGGGGGATGCCGAAGATTTCCATGGTCAGTTCGCGGCGCCTTCTTCAGATCACTTCTTGACGAGCGGGCACTTGGATTCGGCCAGCGGGGTGAAGGCCTGTTCGCCGGTGAACTTGCTCACGAGCGTGTAGTAGTCCCAGGGCGTGGTCGACTCCTTCGGGCCCTTCACCTGGTAGAGGAACATGTCGTGGATCACCCGGCCGTCGGCGCGGACGGTGGCGTTCTTGTGATAGAAGTCCGACATCTTGTTCTTCTTCAGGTAGGCCATCACCTGGTCGGCGTCGGTGGTCTTCACCGCCTGCACGGCCTTCAGGTAGTTCATGGTCGCCGAGTAGTCGGCGGCCTGGATAGAGGAGGGCATGCGCTTGAACTTCTCGAAGAAGCGCTTGGCGAAGGTCCGGCTCTCCTCGTCCTGGTTCCAGTACCAGCTGTCGGCCAGCTGCAGGCCCTCGGTGGTGGGCAGGCCCAGGCTGTGGACGTCGTTGATGAACACCAGCAGGCCGGCCACCTTCATGCTTTTGGTGATGCCGAACTCCTTGGCCGCCTTCATCGCGTTGATGGTGTCCCCGCCGGCATTGGCCAGGGCCAGGATCTGGGCCTTGGAGCCCTGGGCCTGCAGAAGGAAGGACGAGAAGTCGGACGCGTTCAGCGGGTGGCGCACCGCGCCCACCACCGTGCCGCCGTTGGCCTTGACCACCGCGGCGGCGTCGGCCTCCAGCGAGTGGCCGAAGGCGTAGTCGGCGGTGAGGAAATACCAGCGCTTGTTGCCGGCCTTCACCAGGGCGGTGCCGGCCACCTTGGCCAGGGCCACGGTGTCGTAGGCGTAGTGCACGGTGTAGGGCGAGCAGTCCTCGTTGGTGAGGCGGGACGAGCCGGCGCCGATCACGATGTAAGGGCGCTTCTTCTCGGCCGCCACCTTGGCCATGGCGATACCGGCGCCCGAGCTGGTGCCGCCCACCAGCATGGCCAGACCGTCCTTGTCGATCCACTCACGGGCCTTGGAGCTGGCCACGTCGGCCTTGTTCTGGTGGTCGGCGGTGAGCACCTCGATGTTGCGGCCCAGCACCTTGCCGCCGAAGTCCTGCACCGCCATCTTGACCATTTCGCCGCCGGCCGGTCCGTCGATGTCGGCGTAGAGGCTGGACATGTCGGTGATGAAGCCGATGCGCACCGGCCCCTGCGCGGGCTGGGCCAGGGCGCCCGGGCTTGCCAGAACGGCGAACGTGCCCAGGCCGATGGCGATGGATGCGGCGAGGGTCTTGGTCCTGAGTTTCATGCGAGTCTCCTTCCGGGGTGAATGTGCGGGGGGTGGAACGATCGGGCGCGGGGATGAGGGCGGTGGATGGGGGGGGTGATGGGAACGCGCGGTGGGGCTCAGACGCCCAGGAACTCCTGCAGCATGCCCATGTGGGCCTGCAGCTCGTCCTGGCGGAATTCGCGCACGATGGCGCCGTGCTCCATCACGTAGAAGCGGTCGGCCAGCGGGGCGGCGAAGCGGAAGTTCTGCTCTACCAGCACGATGGTGTAGCCCCGGGCCTTCAGGCCCAGGATCATGTCGGCCAGCTTCTGCACGATGACGGGTGCGAGGCCCTCGGAGATTTCGTCCAGCAGCAAGAGGCGCGCGCCGGTGCGCAGGATGCGGGCCACCGCCAGCATCTGCTGTTCGCCGCCCGACAGGCGCGTGCCCGGGCTGGCGGCCCGCTCGGCCAGGTTGGGGAACATGGCGTGGATCTCGTCGACGCCCATGCCGCCTTCGGCGATCACCGGCGGCAGCATCAGGTTCTCCTGCGCCGAGAGGCTGGCGAAGATGCCACGCTCTTCGGGGCAGTAGCCCACGCCCAGGCGGGCCACCTTGTGCGGCGGCAGCTTGACCGCCTCCTGGCCGAACAGGCGCACCGAGCCGCTGCGCCGGCCGGTCAGGCCCATGATGGCGCGCAGGGTGGTGGTCCGCCCGGCGCCGTTGCGTCCGAGCAGCGAGACCACCTCGCCCTCGGACACGGTCATGTTCACGCCGTGCAGCACATGCGACTCGCCGTACCAGGCGTGCAGGTTTTCAAGGCGCAGCAACTCGCGGGCGGGGGGCATGGTGGAAGGCGGAAGGGGCGGCGTCTGCGTCATGGTCAGTGCGCCCCCTGCAGCTCGCCGCCGGAGGACGCGCCCATGTAGGCCTCGATCACCTGCGGGTTGCGCGAGACCTCGGCATAGGGGCCGTCGGCGATGACGGCGCCCCGCTGCAGGACGGTGATGCGGTCGGCGATGGAGGCAACCACATTCATGTTGTGCTCCACCATCAGGATGGTGCGGCCGGTAGAGACCTTCTTGATCAGCTGCGTGACCCGGCCCACGTCCTCGTGGCCCATGCCCTGGGTGGGTTCGTCGAGCAGCATCAGGTCGGGCTCCAGCGCCATGGTGGTGGCGAGCTCGAGCGCGCGCTTGCGGCCGTAGGGCAGGTTGACGGTGAGCTCCCCGGCGAAGTCCTGCAGGTCGACGTCGGCCAGCAGTTGCAGGGCGCGCTCATGCAGGCCGTGCAGCGAGCGCTCGGGCTTCCAGAAGTGGAAGGAGGTGCCCAGGCCCCGCTGCAGCGCGGCGCGCACGTTCTCCAGTGCCGTCATGTGCGGGAACACCGCCGAGATCTGGAAGGAGCGCACGATGCCCCGGCGCGCCGTGCGGGCCGGCCTGTCGTGGGTGATGTCGATGCCGCGGTAGTGGATGCTGCCGCGGGTGGGCGCCAGGAATTTGGTGAGCAGGTTGAAGAAGGTCGTCTTGCCCGCGCCATTGGGGCCGATGAGCGCATGGATGTCCCCGCGCCGCACCTGCAGGTCGACGCCGCTCACCGCGACGAAGCCCTTGAACTCCTTGGTGAGGCCCCTGGTTTCCAGGATGTATTCGTTGGACAAACCCGCTCCCGTGCTTGACTGGGTGGGGAGCGTGGGCTCCCGCTGCGGGTCAATGTAGGGGCATGCGGGTTTCCGGAACTCGGGATGACGCTGACATCGGTCCGACCGGGCCCCTTTCGAGCACCGGATGGGCGTGAATCATGACAGGGGAGGGCGGTCCGCCGTGTCAGGCGTCATCGGTTTGACGGCTGGACCGCTGCCAAGAATGCGGCCCCATCGGGTCTCTGGGGGCACTCCATGACACGCAGGTTCCACTGTCTCTTCGGGGCGCTCCTGTCCCTCTGTTCTTTGCTGTGCGTGCCGGCCTGGTCCCAGGTCACGGCCGACGCCAGTGCGCCTGCGGACCAGCGGCCGGCCGTGCTGCGCACCGCCAACGGGCTGCCGCAGGTGGAGGTCAGAACGCCCAGCGCCGCCGGCGTCTCGCGCCATCGATTCAGCCAGTTCGATGTGCCCGCCTCCGGGGTCATCCTGAACAACAGCCGGGTCGATACGCCCACCCGCCTGGGCGGCTGGGTTCGCGGCAACCCCTGGCTGGCTGGCGGGTCCGCCCGGTTGATCCTCAACGAGGTCAACGCCCGGGAGCCCAGCCAGCTGCGTGGCTACCTCGAGGTGGCCGGACCGCGGACCGAGGTGGTGGTTGCCAATCCGGCGGGCATCGTGGTCGACGGTGGCGGCTTCATCAACGCCAGCCGTGCCACCCTCACCACGGGTGTGCCGATCATTGGAGGCAGTGGCTCGCTCGAGGGCTTCAGCGTCCGCCAGGGCCTGGTCGACATCCGCGGCGCCGGGCTCGACGCGTCGACCACCGATGCCACCACGATTCTTTCGCGGGCGATGGTGCTGCAGGGCGGTCTGTGGGCGAACGACTTGCGCGTGGCACTGGGTCCTCAGGACACGGACCCGGCGGTCACCCGGCCCGGCTCGGCGATCGCCGGCACCGGCCCGGCGCCGTCCCTGGCGCTCGACGTGGGCGCGCTGGGCGGCATGTACGCCGGCCAGATCTTCCTGCTGGCCAGCGAGGCGGGCGTCGGCGTGCGCAATGCCGGCGGCCTGCACGCGCTGTCCGGGTCCCTGCGCATCGACGCCGCGGGCGCCCTGCTCAACACCGACACCGGCACCCTGTCCGCCCGGCAGGACGTGCAGCTGGCGGGTGAGCTTCGCAACGGCGGCGCGATCGATGCCGTGGGGCGCCTGCAGGCTTCCGCCCGCGAGGAGATCCTCAACACCGGCTCCATGGTCGGGGCCGAGGTGGACCTGGCGGCTGGCCAGCACCTCGCCAACGTGGGCCCCCGCGCCCTCATCGGCGCGACAGACGAGGCCGGCACCTTGATCCTGCGGGCGACCGTCATCGAGAACCTCGACGACCAGACCGCGACCGACACCGCCCCCGTGACCACCATCCTCGGGCTGGGCCACGTGGTGCTGACCGGCGCGCCGAAGTCCAAGGGACCGCCGGCCCCCGCGGCCAGCATCGTCAACCGGTCCGGCCTGATCGAGTCGGGGCGGAGCATGACCCTCCGGGCCGGCTCGCTCACCAACCGCCGCCGCGAACTGGTCGTCTTCAGCGAATTTGACCGTGTGCCCGATGCCGACGAGCTGGCACGCGCGGGCATACGCCTCACGGGCCGGGTGGGTCAGGTCAACACCCCTGACCCGGCCCAGATCGGCGGGGTGTACCTCGACCCGCCCCATGGCGGCTTCATGAATTCGGACTACCTCTACACCGACTACACGGGGGTGGCGACGATGAACCGGGTCACGGCCATCAGCCCGCGTGGCCGCATCGTGGCGGGTGGCGACCTGGATCTCTCCCGAGTGATTCGCGTGCGCAATGAAGCGTCCGACATCTCGGCCGGCGGCAGCATCGACCTCGGGGCCGCCCGGCTCAGCCAGGAGGGCGCGCCCCAGCTCCTGATCCGGGTCGCCTACTCCGGGAATTACTGGTACCGGACCTACTGGGGCTTGCCCTGGAGCCAGCCCTTCGCAGATGACGTCCGAGACTACCCGCAGCTTCGCGGTTTCGCCCCCAGCCTGACCGCGCATGCCGCGATTCACGGCAGCGGCGGCGCCCTGGTCAACGGCCGGACGCCAGGAGGCGCTCCCGCGGCGGACAGTGTTTCGGCCCCACCCTTGCCCGCAGGCGTCGCTGTATCCGCTGCGCCACCCTGGGCCCCACCGGTGCCGGCGGTCGTGGCGCCACCCGTGCCCGCACCAGCACCAGCACCAGCACCAGCACCAGCACCAGCACCAGCACCCACGCCTCTGGTGACATCGCTGCCCGTGTCCGTCCCGGCGTCTGCTGGCCTGCCCGTGCCGGTTGCCGCACCGCCGACATCATCCCCCGCACCCGCACCCTCTCCTGTACCGGTACCCCTGCCCGCATCGCCCCTGTTCCAGGCTGCATCCGACCCGCAGGCGGGCGTCCTGATGCAGACCGACCCGCGCTTCACCCGCAGCCGCCAGTGGATCTCCAGCGTCCACCTGCTCCAGGCCCTTGGTCTTGACCCTTCAGCCGTCCCTCGCCGCCTGGGCGATGGACTCTATGAACAGCGCCTCCTGCGCGAGCAACTGGTGGCGCTGACCGGCAGCCGCCTCCTCGCCCGGTTCGCCGACGAGGACGGGCAGTACCGCGCGCTGATGGACAGCGCCGTCACCCAGGCCCGGGCCATCGGCCTGGTGCCGGGCGTCGCGCTCAGCGCGGACCAGGTCGCCCTTCTGAGCTCGGACATCGTCTGGCTGGTGCCGCAGGAGGTGGACCTGCCCGAGGGCGGCCGCGCGCGGGTGCTGGTGCCGCAGGTCTACCTCGCCGCCGCCAGCGCCCGGCTGCGGCCGGAGGGACCCCTGGTGGCTGCGGCCTCGATCGACCTGCGGGACCAGCAGGAGATTCGCAACGGCGGAACCCTGCGGGCCACCGGTGACCTGCGCCTCGAGTCCCGCCAGAACCTGGACAGCCGTCTCGGCAACCTGCTGGCGGGCGGCACCCTGGACCTGTCCGCGCAGGGCGACATCGACCTGGCAGGCGCCCTGGTGCGGGCCGGGCGCCTCCAGGCCGGCGCCGGCCGCGACCTGGTCGTCGCCGGCATCACCGGGGCGCAGACCTCGCAGGCCGCCGGCATCACCCGACAGGTGACCACCGTGGTTCGCCAGGCCGATGTCGAAGTGACCGGGGACGCACACGTCAGCACCGGACGTGACCTGCTGGTGCGTGGCAGCCGGGTCGACATCGGTGGGGGCCTGGCGGCCGACGTCGGCCGGGACCTGGTGGTCGACGCTGTGCAGACGTCGGAAGAAAAATCCGGACAGCGCCTGGGCGGAGAGGCCAGCAGCCAGTTCATCCAGCACCAGGGCAGCGAACTGCGGGTGCGGGGCGACACCGACCTGCGCGTGGGCGGCGACATGCAGGTGCTGGGCAGCGAGGTGCAGCTGGGCGACCACGCGGGCAGCATCGCCACCGTCGACGTGCAGGGCGCGGTGACCCTGGGTGCCACTCGGGACCGCGCGCAGATCGACAGCCGCTACCAGGGCGGGGGTGCCGCCGGCCGCCTGCACCGCCTGGACGAGACCCTCCAGGGTGCCAGCCTGAGCTCCGACGGCTCGCTGCTGTTGCAGGCTCGCCGGGACATCACCGTCACGGGCTCCCGCGTCGAGGTGGCCGGGACCGCGCAGCTGGAGTCCGGTGGCGACATCCGCGTCCTGGCCGCCGAGGAGCGCCACGAGATGCGCTTCAGCGACAGGGGCACCCACACCGCCGGCCTCGGAACCCGCAGCACCCGTACCGAGGAAGCGAAGGACCAGACCTTCCAGCGCGGCGGCGCGATCGGCGCCGGTGACCTCGGTCTCCTGGCCCAGGGAAGCCTGGAGGTCCGGGGCAGCCAGGTACTGGCCGATCGCGACCTGACCCTGGCTGCGGAAGGCGACGTCCGCATCGAGGCGGCCGCGCGCGTCGAGCGCAGCACACGCTTCAGGGAGGAAGCGCGCTCGGGACTCTTTGGCAGCGGCAACGGTGTGACCCTGGGCCGCCGCACCCTGTCGGAGGGCGAGGCGGTACAGAGCCAGCAGGCCCAGGCCGCCACCGTCGGCAGCGTCACCGGCTCGGTCCGTGTCCGCGCCCGAGGGGTCTATCGGCAGTCCGGCGGCGACGTGCTGGCGCCAGGTGGTGACGTCGACATCCGGGCGCGCCAGGTCGACATCGCCGAAGCGCGGGAGACCGTGTCCGAGCAGACCGAGCAGCACACCCGGCAGGCCGGAATTTCGGCGGGGGTCTCCAGCCCCCTCGTCGCAGGCCTGCAAAGCGCGCAGCGCAGCCTGGAGGCCTCGGGGCGCACGCCCGACGCGCGGATGAAGGCCCTGGCCAGAACGAGCGCGGCGCTGCAGCTCTATGGCGCCTATGCCGCCGCCTCCGGTCCCGACGCGGCGCTGCCCGAGGCGGGGCGCGTCCTGGACAGCTTCTCGCTCGACCTCACGCTGGGCAGCCAGCGCGCGGAGGCCCGGCAATCCCGTCAAGTCGATCAGGCCCGCGCGTCCGCGGTTCAGGCCGGTGGTCGCTTGTCCATCGCCGCCACCGGCGCCGGCCCGGAGAGCCGGCTGCGGGCGCAGGGCGCGCAGCTGGGCGCCGTGGGTGACCTCCTGCTGCAGGCGGAGGGCGACGTCACGCTCGTGGCGGCCCGCAACCAGGCCAGCGAGCGCAGCGAGTCGAGCGCCCGGTCCGCCAGCGTGGGCCTGAGCGTCTCCGCCGGTGGCGGCGTCAGTGCGACGGCTGCGGCCAGCCGCTCTCGAGGGCAGGGAGCGGGTGAAGACGTGGCCTGGTCGTCCACCGTGGTCCGTGCGGGCCGCCGCCTCCAGCTCGACGCCAGCGCCGACGCCACCCTGGAAGGTGCAGCCCTTCATGGCGAGCGCGTCGACGCCCGCGTCGGCGGCAGGCTGCGCATCGAAAGCCTGCAAGACAGCGCCCGCTACGACAGCCAGACCCGGAGCGCGGGTGTCTCGATGAGCGTGCCCCTTTCCGGGCCGGGTGTGGGCGTTCCCGGCGGACCGGGCGGTGGCAATGCCGCCGGCGGCGCAGGCGCCTCCGGCTGGCGGGTGGGGCGCAACCAGACCCAGGCACAGGGCCACACCACCCGCGTGTCGACCCAGGCAGGCGTCTTTGCCGGCGCGGAAGGTTTTGGCGTCGAGGTGCGGGGTGACACGACGCTGGTGGGTGGTACGCTCGTGGGCGGTGCGTATGGGGGTGGCCCGTCCGACCCCGGCCCCAACCACCTGACCACCGCCAGCCTCGACGCGCGCGACCTGCGCAACGCCTCCTCGGCCCGCGCATCCAGCCAGGGGGTCAGCCTGTCCAGCGACATGGCGAGCCAGGGGCGCTATGGCGCAGGCAAGGCAGTGGTGGGCAAGCTGATGGACCAGGGCAGTGGCAGCCAGTCCAGCGAGGGCATGACCCGCTCCGTGCTCAGCCCTGCCACGGTCCGCATCACCGACGAGGCCTTGCAGCGCACCCGTACCGGCCAGTCGAGCGCCGAGGTGGTGGCTTCACTCCGCCGCGAACCCGAAGGGGCCAATGAGCGTACCAGCCGCCTCGATGCCAGGGTACTGCTCGAGCAGGCGCAGGCGGAGCAGACCATCCGCAACGAGGCGGTCCGCACCTTCACCCAGTTCAGCGACCCCGCCTGGCGGGTGATGTTCAAGGAGACGCCGCAGTTCTACCGAGTGACTTGTCCATCCGGTGCGGATTGCACCCGCAACCCCGAGCTGGCCCGCCGCGAGCGGATGACGGGGACGCCGGAGCAGGTGAGGGCGGAAATTTCCCAGGCGCCTGCGGGAGCGGTGCTGGCGGTCAATGGCATCCAGAACGACGCGCAGCGGGCAGCGGTGCTCGCCATGCAGAACGCGAAGCCGGGGGACGATGGTGCCAAGCCCGGCACGGTCTTCATGCTGCACTACCTGCCCACCGGCAATGCGATCAGTGAACTGATGGTCGCGGGCTACGAAAAGAGCCTGTCGGACTTTCTGGGCGCCACCCATCCCACCTTGGCCTACGCGCAGGTGCTGCAGGCCCGCGGTGACCGCGAAACCACCAGCCTGGGTCACAGCCGAGGAACGCTGGTGCAGACCAATGCCTTGGGCATCCTCGCGAGGAACGGCGCCCGGAACCGGGACCTCGCCGTCCAGGGGGTGGGCGGCCCCGTGTCCGCCACGAAATACATCCAGGCTGCCGCCCGCGTCGTTGACCCGGCGAAGGCGGATCGCATCGAGTTCTCCTATTTCGCGAATGACCCGGTGGCGGTCGTCGCGGGCGGAAACCCGGGCGTCGTCAGTCTCTCGGAACTCTGGCGCGTGTTCACCACGTCCAATAGCGCCCACAGCTGCTACGGCACCGGGGCGGCGGGCTGCCGGCAGGTCCAGTACCCGGTCCCCAACGCGCCCCCCGGGGCGGTGCAGGATGCGTCCACCCTGGTGCGGGTCACCCCTTCCACGCTGTCTTCCTTGAGGAAACCATGAAAACTCTTTCCGCTTCGCCCGCTCTCCGGGCCTCGCGTGCCGCCACACGCGCGGCTACACATGCGGCCATGCTGGGGGCCTGCCTCCTGGTCTCGGCTTGCGGCACGACCTTCCCCCTGCACGGCGAGAGCCTGCTGCGCGAGCCCGAGCGCAGCCGGGTCGCCACGCAATTCGCGAACGGGGCCAAGCTGGCCTATCGCTGTGACAAGGTCGACTCGCTCGTGAGCGAGGTGATCCGGCGTACGCCGGCCGCCAACGGGCAGGGGCCGCTCACCCCGGGCGACGGCAGCGTCGCCGAGCGATGGGCGCTCCAACTGTGCGGGCGCCGGGTCGAGGCCGAGGTCTACCACGGCCTCGACAAGAACGGCCGGCCGGTGTCGGCGCTCCGGCCGCTCTGAGCCTTTACATATTTCGCCGGTACTGCCCGCCCACCTCGAACAGGGCGTTGGTGATCTGACCCAGCGAGCACACCCGCACCGCGTCCATCAGCACATCGAACACGTTGCGGTTCTCGATCACCGCCTGCTGCAGGCGCGCCAGCTGCACCGGCGCCTCCTTGGCGTGGCGGGCGTGAAAAGCCTCCAGGCGGTCCAGCTGGCTTTTCTTTTCTTCCTCGGTGGAGCGGGCCAGCTCCAGGCTCTCCGGAATCGGGTCGCCCTTGGGATTGCGGAAGGTGTTGACGCCGATGATCGGCAGCTCGCCGGTGTGCTTGAGCATCTCGTAATGCATGCTCTCGTCCTGGATGCGGCCCCGCTGGTAGCCGGTCTCCATCGCGCCCAGCACGCCGCCCCGCTCGGCGATGCGCTCGAACTCGGCCAGCACCGCTTCTTCCACCAGCTCGGTGAGCTCCTCGATGATGAAGGCACCCTGGTTGGGGTTCTCGTTCTTGGCCAGGCCCCACTCGCGGTTGATGATCAACTGGATGGCCATGGCGCGGCGCACGCTGTCTTCGGTGGGCGTGGTGATCGCCTCGTCAAACGCGTTGGTGTGCAGCGAGTTGCAGTTGTCGTAGATCGCGATCAGCGCCTGTAGCGTCGTGCGGATGTCGTTGAACTGGATCTCCTGCGCGTGCAGGCTGCGGCCGGAGGTCTGGATGTGGTACTTGAGCTTTTGCGAGCGCTCGTTGGCGCCGTACTTCTCCTTCATCGCCACCGCCCAGATGCGGCGCGCCACGCGGCCCAGCACCGTGTACTCCGGGTCCATGCCGTTGGAGAAGAAGAAGGACAGGTTGGGCGCGAAGTCGTCGATGTGCATGCCCCGCGCCAGGTAGGCCTCCACGAAGGTGAAGCCGTTGGACAGGGTGAAGGCCAGCTGCGAGATCGGGTTGGCGCCTGCCTCGGCGATGTGATAGCCCGAGATCGACACCGAGTAGAAGTTGCGCACGTCGTGGTGCACGAAGTACTCGGCGATGTCGCCCATCACCTTCAGGCTGAACTCGGTCGAGAAGATGCAGGTGTTCTGGCCCTGGTCTTCCTTCAGGATGTCCGCCTGCACCGTGCCGCGCACATTGGCCTGGGCCCAGGCGCGGATCTTGGCGTACTCGGTGTCGGTGGGTTCGCGGCCGTTGTCGGCCTTGAACTTCTCGACCTGCTGGTCGATGGCGGTGTTCATGAACATCGCCAGGATGGACGGCGCCGGCCCGTTGATGGTCATTGAGACCGACGTGGTCGGGTTGCACAGGTCAAAGCCGGAGTACAGCACCTTCATGTCGTCCAGCGTGGCCACCGACACGCCGGAGTTGCCGATCTTGCCGTAGATGTCCGGGCGCAGGTCGGGGTCGTTGCCGTAGAGGGTGACCGAGTCGAAGGCGGTCGACAGGCGCTTGGCGGGCATGCCCTCGGACACCAGCTTGAAGCGGCGGTTGGTGCGGAAGGGGGCGCCTTCGCCGGCGAACATGCGGGTCGGGTCCTCGCCCTCGCGCTTGAAGGCGAAGGTGCCGGCGGTGTAGGGGTAGCTGCCCGGCACGTTGTCCAGCATCAGCCACTTCAGGATCTCGCCGTGGTCCTCGTACTGGGGCAGGCTCACCTTGCGGATGGTGGTGCCCGAGAGGCTCTTGGTGGTGAGCGCAGTGCGGATTTCCTTGTCGCGGATCTTCACCACGTACTCGTCGCCGGCGTAGGCCTTGACCATCTCCGGCCACTGCTGCAGGAGCTTGCGCGCGTCGGCGTCGAGTCGCTCCTGGCGCTGGGCGGCCAGCTTGCGCGCCGCGTCCACCGCGCTCTCGGCGGCGCCGACGTCGGCGCCCTCGGCCATGAGCATGCGGGCCGAGGCTTCGAGCTGCTGCACCTCGCGGGCCAGGCGGGCCTGGGCACGGGCGCGCTTCTTGTAGGCGCGCACGGTGTCGGAGATCTCGGCGAGATACCGGGTGCGCGCCGGCGGCACCACCGGGGTCTGGTTGGTGCTGTGGCGCACGCTCACCTGCGGCAGGCGGGCCTCGCCCACCTTCAGGCCCAGGGCCTGCAGGCGCGGCTTGAGCGCCTGGTACAGGGCGGTCACGCCGTCGTCGTTGAAGCGGGCGGCCATGGTGCCGAAGACGGGCATCTGCTCGGTCGGCACGGTCCAGGCTTCCTTGTTCCGCTGCACCTGCTTGGCCACGTCGCGCAGGGCGTCGGAGGCGCCCTTGCGGTCGAACTTGTTGATCGCGACGAACTCGGCGAAGTCCAGCATGTCGATCTTCTCGAGCTGGCTGGCGGCGCCGAACTCGGGCGTCATCACGTACATGGGCACGTCCACGTGCGGCACGATGGCGGCGTCGCCCTGGCCGATGCCGGAGGTCTCGACCACGATCAGGTCGAAGCCGGCGGCCTTGCAGGCGGCGATCACCTCAGGCAGGGCGGCGGAGATTTCGCTGCCGAAGTCGCGGGTGGCCAGCGAGCGCATGAAGACGCGGCTGCCGTTGTCGGAGGAGGTCGTCCCGGAGGCCGGCCGGCGCCACGGGTTGATCGCGTTCATGCGGATGCGGTCACCCAGCAGGGCGCCGCCGCTCTTGCGGCGCGAGGGGTCGATGGAGATGACGGCCACCCGCAGGTTGTCGTCCTGGTCCAGGCGCAGGCGGCGAATCAGTTCGTCGGTGAGCGAGGACTTGCCCGCGCCGCCGGTGCCGGTGATGCCCAGGACCGGGACCTGGCGCCGGGCGGCGTCGGCCTTCACCTGCGCCATGAGGCCCGTGTCGGCCGCGCCGTTCTCCAGCGCGGTGAGGAGCTGCGCCAGCGCGCGCCAGGCCATCTCGCCGTGGCCCTGGATGGCGTCCAGCTTTTGGGGGGCGTGCGCGGACAGGTCCTGGTCGCAGCGCATCACCATCTCGCCGATCATGCCCGCCAGGCCCATGCGCTGGCCGTCCTCGGGGCTGTAGATACGGGCCACGCCATACGCCTGCAGCTCGCGGATCTCGGCCGGCACGATCACCCCGCCGCCGCCGCCAAAGACCTGGATGTGGGCGCCGCCGCGCTCGCGCAGCAGGTCCACCATGTACTTGAAGTATTCGACGTGGCCGCCCTGGTAGGAGCTGACCGCGATGCCCTGCACGTCTTCCTGCAAGGCGGCGGTGACGACCTCGTCCACGCTGCGGTTGTGGCCCAGGTGGATCACCTCGGCGCCCATGCCCTGGAGGATGCGCCGCATGATGTTGATGGCGGCGTCATGGCCGTCGAACAGGCTGGCCGCGGTGACGAATCGCACCTTGTTCTTGGGGCGGTAGTTGGCCAGGGCCTGGTATTCGGCGGAAAGGTCGGTCATGGGGCTTGTCTCCTGAACCCTCAAGGTTAATTGACGTTTACGTCAACGTCAATGGGACGGCTACTCGCGAGTAGCGAAAAAAAGGGGCGCCCCGCGGGGCGCCCCTTTCTCATGGCCGGTGGACGGCCGCTCAACGCCCGTACAGCACCTGCGGCAGCCAGAGCCCGATCTCCGGGAAGACGTACAGCAGGACGATCGCGACGACCTGGATACCCATGAAGGGCAGCATGCCGGCGAAGATCTGGTTCAGGGTCACGTGCGGCGGGCTCACCCCCTTCAGGTAGAAGGCCGCCATCGCCACCGGCGGGCTCAGGAAGGCCGTCTGCAGGTTCAGGGCCACCAGCAGGCCGAAGAACAGCGGATCGACCCCGAAGTTGTCCAGCAGCGGGATGAAGATCGGCATGAAGATCACGATGATCTCGGTCCATTCCAGCGGCCAGCCCAGGATGAAGATGATCACCTGGGACAGGATCAGGAACTCGATCTTGGTGAGGTTCATCGACATCACCCAGCGCTCGACCAGCTCCTGGCCGCCCAGCAGGGCGAAGGCGGCGGAGAAGATCGCGCTGCCGACGAACAGCCAGCACACCATGGCGCTGGTCTTGGCCGTGAGCAGCACGGACTCCTTGACCTCGGTTTGCAGGCCCGACTGCCGGTAGGCCAGCAGGAGCCAGACCAGGACGCCGATCGCGCCCACGGTGCCCAGGACCATCGGCACCGGCGGCAGCGCCATCCCCTGGTCACGCAGGATGAACCAGACGATGGCCGCCAGTGCCGGCGACCAGAGCAGCAGCCAGGCGCTGAAGATGCGACCTCGGCTCTCGCCCCGCTTGTTGATGACGGCGTAGATGGCGGCCAGGAGGTAGCCTCCGAAAGCGCCCACCGCTGCCGCTTCCGTCGGCGTGGCCAGGCCCAGCACAATCGAGCCCAGCACCGCGAGGATCAGGATCACCAGCGGGAAAAAGCTCGCCAGCAGCATCTTGAAGATCTCGAGGCGCTGGAAGGTCAGGATCGCGTAGAGGGCTGCCAGGGCCACCGCGCCCACCGCCAGGCCAATCCAGTAGCCGTTGGTGGCCGGGGTGCGCTCGAGAGCCGGGGTCTGTGCGGCGCTGGCCTGGGCGTTGCCGGTGGCAGCGTCCTTGCCTTCGGCCGTGGCCGCCTCGGGCGGCTCCTGCACGCCGCCCGAGGCGGCCACCGGTTCCTTCAGGGTGCCCGGGGGCTCGGACAGGCCGCCGGATCCCGGCGGTTCGGACAACCCGCCTGCTGCCCCGGGAGGCTCAGCCAGGCCGCCGGACGCCGCGCCGGGGGGCTCCTGGACACCCGCGGACGCAGCGGCCGGCTCGGCCAGCCCGCCCGGTGCCTGGGCGCCGGACTCGGCGCCCGCAGGCTCGGCCACGCCGTCGCCGCTGGCGGCCACCGGCTGCATGTCGCTGGCGACGGGCCGGGTGTTCAGGTGCCAGGCGGCGCCGGCCACAAGCAGGAAGCAGAGCGCGGGCAGCAGCGTCACCACCAACTGGCGGCGCATGAAGCCAGGCTCTGCCTGGGCCACCGAGCCGCCACGCAGCAGGCCAGGCAGGGCCAGGCGCGACACGCGCTCGGACACGCGCTGCAGCGGTGCCGGCAGCGGCACGAAGCGCTGCTCCGCGGACAGCGGAGGCATCAGGTTCGGCTTGAGCTTGGCGAGGATCACGACGTAGATCACGTACAGGCCCGCCAGCATCAGGCCGGGGAAGAAGGCGCCCGCATAAAGCTGCACCACCGACACACCGGCCGTCGCGCCGTAGACGATCAGCATGACGGAGGGCGGGATCAGGATGCCCAGGCAGCCGCCGGCCGTGATGGCGCCGGCCGACACCTTGATGTCATACCCGCCCTTGAGCATTTGTGGCAGCGCCAGCAGGCCCATCAGCGTCACCACCGCCCCGACGATGCCGGTGGCGGTGGCAAACACCGCGCAGGTAAACAGGGTGGCCACCGCCAGCGAGCCCGGCACCCGGGCCAGGGCCAGGTGCAGGCTTCGGAACAGCTTGTCGATCAGGTTGGCCCGTTCGACCAGGTAGCCCATGAAGACGAACAGCGGGATCGAGATCAGGACGTCATTGCCCATGACCTTGAAGGCCGACTGCACCATCAGCGTGAGCGTCTTGCCGGTGTCTTCTTCGTAGGCCAGCCAGGTGAAGATCATGCCCATGCCCATGAGGGTGAAGGCAGTCGGGAAGCCGAGCATGATGGCCACCACGACCAGGGCCAGCATGGTCAGGCCCAGGTGGCCATTGGTGATCTTTTCGACGGACACCAGCATTCCCAGCGTGGCCAGGATGATCAGGGCCATCAGCGAGAAGCCGAACCAGAGTTCCTTGCGAATGCGGATCATCGTGCGCCTCCCGGGGTTCCGAGGCCGTCGACGCTTTCCGCCTTGACCATTTCCTTGAGCTTGTCGACGTCGACTTCCTCGACGTCCTCCTCGCGCGAGGGCCATTCGCCCGCCTGGATGCACTGCACGCAGCGCACGATCTCGACCAGGCCTTGAAGCAACAGCATCAGGCCTGACAGCGGGATCATGAACTTGAAGGGGTATAGGGGCAGCGGCGTCGCGGAGAAGGTGCTCTCGCGGATCGCCAGTGACTCCTGGGCGAAGCTCCAGCCGGCCCAGGTCAGGGCCACGATGCCGGGCAGGAAAAACAGCACATAGAGGACCAGGTCGATCCAGGCCTGCGTCCGCGGCCGGAAGAACCCATAAAGGACGTCCCCACGCACGTGGCCGTTTTTGGCCAGGGTGTAAGCGCCGGCCAGCATGAACAGCGTCCCGTACATCTGGATCTGGGCGTCGAGCGACCAGTCGTGAGGCGCGTTCAGCACGTAGCGGGAAAAGACCTCCCAGGCGATCAGGCAGGTCAGAAGGACGATCAGCCAGGCGAAGGCCTGGCCGAGGCGAGTGGATGCCCGATCCACTGCCAGCAGTATGTTTTTCATTGTTCCTCCCGCGGCCGAAGGCCGCTTGGTTCTTTACGAAAAAGGGCCACCGGTTCTGTCCCGGTGGCCCTGATGCGCTTCAGGCGCGCATCACGTCAGCGCTCAGGCCTTCTTGGCCGGCTGGCGGAAGTAGCGGTTCCAGGCCATCTTGAAGTCGACCATGTAGTCGTTTTGCCATGAGCCCGCACGCTGCGCGAACGCGCGCTGGGAGTCCATGACCTTCTTGAACATCGCGTTCTCCTTGGCCTTCTCCGCGGTCACTTTGTCCCAGGCGTTGAGCTGCGCCTGCAGGATGCTGTCCGGGGTCTTGTAGAACTTGACCTTGTCCTTGGTCTTGAGTTCGATGTAGTCCTGCGAATTGCGGTCGATCGCCTTCCAGCTCATGTCCGCGCTGGAGGCCTGCACCGCGTAGTCGATGATGGACTTCAGTTCGGTCGGCAGCGACTTGTACTTGGCGCCGTTGAACAGGATCTCGAACTGCTCACCGCTCTGGTGGAAGCTTTGCAGCATGCAGTTCTTGGCGACGTCGGCAAAGCCCAGGACGCGGTCGGAGGAGGCGTTGTTGAACTCGGCAGCGTCGATTAGGCCGCGGTCCAGCGCGGGAACGATCTCGCCACCGGGCAGCGGGTTCACCGCGGCGCCCAGCTCCTTGAAGACGTCCACCGCCAGGCCGACGGTACGGAACTTCAGGCCCTTGATTTGGGAGGCATTGGCGATCGGCTTCTTGAACCAGCCCAGGGGCTGGGTGGGCATGGGGCCATAGAGGAAGGAGGTCACGTCCAGGTTGAGAGACTTGTAGATCTCGTCAAGCAGGGCCTTGCCGCCGCCGTAGTAGTGCCAGGCCAGAACCATGTTGGGGTCCATGCCGAAGGCCGGGCCTGAGCCCCACAGGGCCAGGGCGGTGTTCTTGCCGTAGTGGTAGGCGACCACGCCATGGCCACCGTCGAGCGTGCCCTTGCCCACGGCGTCGAGCAGCTGGAAGGCGGGCACCACGGCGCCTGAGGGCAGCACCTCGATCTTGAGGCGGCCACTGGCCATGTCGTTGACCTTCTTGGCGAAGTCGTTGGCGTACTCGTGGAAGATGTCCTTGGCTGGCCAGGTGCTCTGGAATCGCAGGGTGGTGGTCTGCGCGGTGGCGATCATCGGCGCGGACATCGCGGCGCCCGCGACGGCGGCGCCCTTGAGGACGCCGCGGCGGCCGGTGGTTTTCTTCTTGGCTTCGGTCATGCTTGTCTCCTTTTCGGGTTTGCGGTGCAAAACGCCAATCCACTGTCACGGAATAGATGATCACTAAGAAGAGGGTTTTCACCGAGACGAAATCCCCCGGGTGAATAACCCTCGGGGACCGAGTAATGATTTCGAGGGGAGCCTGTCCGGCGGCCCGGCTTGCGCTACCCGCGGACGCCGCCGGTTCCTCCGTGCGCTGGCAAAATCAGGCCCCATGACCGATCCCTCCGACGACATCCGCCCCGCGCCCGGCTATGCCGGCGACGTCCTGCCCGAGCTCGCCTGCCGCTGGTGGCAGGCTGGCGAGGCCGTCCTGGTCGACGTGCGCACCAGCGCCGAGGTGGCCTGGGTGGGCTTCGTGCCCGGCTCCGTCCATGTCCCGATCAAGGAGTGGCCCGGCATGGCGGCCAACCCCCGCTTCGACGAGCAGGTTCAGGCGGCTGTCCCCCCGGGCGGCAAGGTCGTCTTCCTGTGCCGCAGCGGCGTGCGCTCCATCGCCGCCGCCGAGCGGGCGACCGACCTGGGCCTCACCGCCTACAACATCCTCGAGGGCTTCGAGGGCAACCCCGACGCCCAGGCTCACCGCAACACCCTGGGCGGCTGGCGCGCGCGCGGCCTGCCCTGGGCCCAGAACTGACCCCTCCCCCGAAAGTACGAGATGCCCGTGAACCTGTCCGCGCCCCGCGCGGGAGAACTCCTGCCCGTCCCCGGCCTGCGCATCGGCGTGGCCGAGGCCGGCGTGCGCAAGGCCGGCCGCAAGGACCTGACCGTCATGCTGCTCGAACCCGGCGCCGCCGTCGGCGGCGTGTTCACCCAGAACCGCTTCTGCGCCGCCCCGGTGCAGGTGTGCCGCGAGCACCTGGCCGCCGGGCATGACCTGCGCGCCATCGTGATCAACACTGGCAACGCCAACGCCGGCACCGGCGAGGACGGCCTGATCCGCGCCCGCCAGACCTGCATCGCCCTGGCCCGCAAGCTCGAGGTCGCGCCCGAGCAGGTGCTGCCCTTTTCCACCGGCGTCATCATGGAGCCGCTGCCGGTCGACCGCATCCAGGCTGGCCTGCCCGCTGCCCTCGCCGACGCGAAGGAAGACAACTGGCTGCGCGCGGCCGAGGGCATCATGACCACCGACACCGTGGCCAAGGGCGCCAGCCGCCAGGTCACCCTCGGCGGCCGCACCGTCACCGTGACCGGCATCAGCAAGGGCGCCGGCATGATCCGCCCCAACATGGCCACCATGCTGGGCTACCTGGCCACCGACGCTGCCATCGCCCCCGCGCTGCTCCAGCCCCTGGCCTATGCGCTGGCCGAAGGGTCCTTCAACCGGGTCACGGTGGACGGCGACACCTCCACCAACGACTCCTTCCTCGTCATCGCCACCGGCAAGGCCGGCAACGCGCCGGTCACCTCGCTGGAGAGCGCCGAAGGCAAGGCCCTGTTCGAGGCCATGCTGCAGGTGGCCCGCCAGCTGGCCCAGGCCATCGTCCGCGACGGCGAAGGCGCCACCAAGTTCATCACCGTTCGCGTCGAAGGCGGCCGTGACGCCGCCGAGTGCCGGCAGGTGGCCTACGCCATCGCCCATTCGCCCCTGGTCAAGACCGCCTTCTTCGCCAGCGACCCCAACCTGGGCCGCATCCTGGCCGCGGTGGGCTACGCCGGGATCGCCGACCTGGACCAGACCCGCATCGACCTGCACCTGGACGACGTGCATGTGGCCACCGGTGGCGGCCGCAAGACCGACTACCGCGAGGAGGACGGCCAGCGGGTGATGAAGCAAAGCGAGATCACGGTGCGCGTGGGCCTGGGTCGTGGCCAGGCTGTCGATACGGTGTGGACCTGCGACTTCAGCCACGAGTACGTGAGCATCAACGCCGACTACAGATCTTGACCCCCCCGAAGCGCCTTCGGCGCCTCCCCCCAGGGGGCGCCACTCGTGGCCTGGCAAAGCCAGCTCCACGTCGGGCCCTGGAGCAGACACCTCATGAACGAAAAATTTGAGCACCTGATCGAGCGCGCCAGCCAGCTGATCGATCGGCTGGAGCAGGTCCTGCCCCAGCCCCTGTCCGCTCCCGACTGGTCGGCCAGCATCGCCTTCCGCTACCGCAAGCGCGGAAGCGGCCACGGCGTGCTGGAGCCGGTGCGTCATGTGGGGTCCATCGCCCTGTCGGACCTGCAGGAGATCGAGGGCCAGAAGGAAAAGATCCAGCGCAACACGCTGCAGTTCGTGAAGGGCCTGCCTGCCAAC
>JACCDT010191801.1_pt1 | contig 26176 bp, 33 predicted proteins | sample 7446291 | NCBI WGS metagenome assembly JACCDT01 (sample SAMN15323446, study PRJNA562643) | freshwater metagenome | isolation source: river surface water | place: USA:Blue River Watershed | collected 2017-08-17 | reverse complement strand
TACAGTCGCTCCATCAAGTGATGTTATTTCTATTATCGCAAGCGTAGGAATGAGTCAAAGTTCACTAATGGGCAACTCTTCGTGGGGGATATCTACTATGATATGGTCTACGCTTAATCAGTTTGCTCTTAGTGGCAGGTATACTATGCTAAACTTTGAAGGAGGTAAGATGCAGTCCATCTCTAACTTCGGTATCACAGGCGTCTATTTAGGCGGCACAGCGCTCGGATTTGTTACAGCTGCACATATCCAACCTTTAGGGAAATATGGTACTTCAGGAGCCAACTATACGCTTAGTTTTGCAGGCGCAGATGCTGGGATGAATATCAGCAATAACATAATGTTGTTCTATACGATACCAGTTAAGGTTAGTAAGAGACTAACGGTATCGCCTGATATATACTTCTCAGGTAGTGCAACAGGTTATTTAACGGCACAGCAGAAGTTTGTCACATCTAATGACGTTGGAGTCCTTACTGGGGCATCGTTCGACATTGCGCTTACTAAACGCTTCAAGTTCAACTTTGCCTTGAAGACAGGGTTTAATAGCAATCCAATTATTCCCCAAAGTTATTTGGGTATGATTGGGACTAAGATAAATTTATAGGTATCTTTACACAACCAAACAAAAAGATATGATTCAATTTATGATTCCTTTTGATTCCATCAATGAAATGGAGTCTGAGCACATTAAGTTCTTGGGCATCCAGGAAACTAAATCAAAGATGTTGTTGGATATGTTAGACGCTATTGCAGAAATTCCAGTAGAGTCAAAATTAGAACTAGAGACTAATATATTAGATGCGTTATCAGAAATTGTATCTAAAGTAAGAAAATAGCGAGTACGTTTTATTAATGGAAAATGAATACTAATGCCTTGGCTCTCTGAGCTGGGGCATTGTCTTTTATAGATAAAATTTCATAACTTTGGATAAATATAACATTATGTATAATGGCTAATATAGCAATTAAGGATGCGCACGACTTCATTCGCTCCATTATAAAGAAGAATAAGGGAGGGTTTGTTAGTCCAGGAGATATAGATATCGCTATTAATCGCAGCGTATCTGACTGGATGAATGCTGCATTATATAAATATCAGACTACAAAGAAGTTTGACTATGACCATTTATTGGTTAAGAAGAAAGTATTTACAGTAGCAAGCACAACTTCGGTTCAAAGCATTGCTCAAGATGATTATGTACAAGCACTAACAATCTACCTTAAGGATGGCACAAATGTCAACGAAGGCAGAATGTATGACTGGGATAGATTCTTAGAAGTGAAGAATAGCGCAATTATTCCTCCCTCAATATCAGAGCCTATAGCTACGGTATTTGTTGCCGAGGAAAGTTCCGTTAACGTGCCTAAAGTTGAGTTTGCACCTGTGCCTCCGTCTGGAACAACATACGAGTACACATTGGTGTATATGAGGCGCCCTAAGAAAGGTGTTTACAATTACACTACAAGTAATGGCAACTTTACTTATACCTCAACTAATAGCGTTGACATTGACATTGATGAAAGATATTTTTCTGATATTATGACGCGGGCATTAATGTACTTAGGTGTATCATTAAAAGATGCGGATGTTGCTTCAACTGAGGCAATGAGAGATAACAATCAGAAATTAGACGAAAGGTAATAAGTTATGACTAAGAAAATTTTAGCTGAACAGATACAGCGCCTTTATGCTAGATTCCTAGATAAAGACAACCCGTCTGATGTAATTGATACAAGAGAGATTCTCTTACTAATAAACCAAAGTATCAATAAGGTACTCAAGTTGCAGGTAGCCGAGTCTTTTAAGGCTGGCATGGTTGATGTACCTAAGTGTAACTTAATTGAATATACTTGTGCTGTTACAGCTGAAACAGGGAATAATCGCGCTTACATTACGTTGCCCGCTATTCCATTGACATTACCTATGGATATGGGAATTTGGTCTATTGCTGCATCGAATGGTGCAATGACTCCTTATATCCCAATCCCAGCACAAGATGTATTAGTTTTTCAAGGAGCTAACTTGAGTTATTTAGAAGGCAAAATTGGATACTATTTACAGGGGTCAAGGGTTTATTTTACAAAGAATATTACGCTATCTGCTAACGGAACAGTAACGTCTGTTGTTGTTAATTTATTAATAATGGATATCAGTAAATTCACAGATAATGATATGTTGCCTATTTCACCAGAAGTTGAATCTGCAATTATTGACGATGTCTTACAAACAATCAGTAATGGTCGTGTATCTCAAGCAGAGCTTGCTAGTAAACAACAATAAGAATGAAGACTAAAAGTTTAGATGTTATTGTCAGAGACACGTTATTAGATAACGGCTTGCCTTTACATTATTATACTCGATATTTACATCACGGATTACGATGCCTAGATGAACTATCTCTTGACTTTGATATGGGTAATATTAAGACTGTTGTTCTTAGCGTTACTGACTATCGTCGCGCTATTCTCCCTGCTGACTTTGTTGACGTTGTGGACGTATCTGGAAAGCACGGCGAGCGTCTTTTACCATTAGAAAGAGTTCGTAATCTTAACAAGCTGTATAACCGAGATACTGAAGGTAATAAGATTCCTTATCCAGCTGAGCAGTCAGTTAACTATGATGCTGAATTCAACTACAACTTAATTAGCGGTGGTGCGACTATGAACTCCAGAGGCGAGTTAATTGGTCGTTTCTATGGTCGTCAAAGAAATCCTTTAATGACCTACGATATTGACACTGTAAATTCGGAGCTAGTGTTTAGCAATACAATGGATTTAATTGAGGTTACATTAACTTATATAACTTCAGCAGTATCTCGTTCTACAGCAAACGTAGTGACTCCATATGCAACGGATGTTATCAGCAAGTATATTACTATGATGGCAGCTAAGGCAGAAGGTTCTACACTTGGCAAGTATCAACTAGCACAACAGGATTATCAAAACGCTAAGCGCGTATTTAGAGCAAGAATGAATTCAATGGACTTTGCCGAAATGATTGGTTTAATCAGAAACGGCATCCACGGGTCACTTAAAAACTAATTAACATAATGGCTAAAGTATCTTTAAAAGCTACAGGCGGATTAAATAAAGATGTAGACTTGAATTTATTGCCTGAAGGCGATTATTCAGATGCAACTAATATAATCTTTGATTCAGGTAAAACGGGTGGCGCTGGAGCAATTAAGATGCTTGAGTCTATTTCTGCTGCGGGTATAGATTTCTCAACTCACACAGTTAAAGATACGCACCAAGCAGCGGATGGTCAGATTTTTGTTTTAACGGTAAGTAGCGCTACAGCATACATTTATAGAATACCTACGACATTAAATTCTAAAACATTAATTCTGAGCTATACTCATAGTGTTAGCGAGGACTTTGCGCCTGACATCAAGGTATTAGACAACTGTATTATCTGGAACTATCACGGTACAGGTACCCCTTTGCTATTTTGCTTAGATGGATGGACGACTGCGGTGACTCCAGCTATTGGGGACTTAACATTAGTAAAGAGAACTCCTAATAATGTATTTACAATCAATAAAGTTCAAGGCACGCCAGATAGCGGATTAGAGTTCTTAGAGACTAGAGACTTTCAGTTTGCCGCAAGATATCAATACATCTCAGGAGAGTACTCGGCGTTAAGCGCTTACTCTCAGATGTATAAGGCAGCTGACGGCGTTAGTAGCTATGCATTTAATTACGATTTGTCCGCATCACCTGCTAACGTAGAATACTTAGAGGTATATGTTAGAATTGGTAACTCTGGAATTTGGAGACGTATTGATACATTTAAGAAAGGTTCTACACCAACTAGTTTTGAGTGGACGGGTCAAATCTACGAGAGCTTAGACACAGTTACAACTGCTAAGCCATTTGACTCTGTACCTGTAAGTGCTAAACATATTGAGATTGCAAAGAACAGAGTATTCTTAGCTAACATTGTTGACGATTACAGCGTATCTTCAGCGAACTTAGACTTCACGATATCTGAAGTATCAGGAAGCGATTACAGACCAGATACAACTTCGGGTACATACGGAACATACTTAACATCTAGCAACTTAGCCGAAGCTGGTATAAGCAGCAAGGAGTCTACGTCAGTAGCTTACTATAAGCCTTTTGCTAATGATTCTACATATGGGGTTGGATTAGCTTACTACGATGAAGCTATGAAGACGCGTGGGGTCGAGAAGTATGTTAAGTTTAAGACAGGCAAGTTTGCTTATCCTATCTTACCTACTATTCGCGTTGGATTAAACGCTGGGTGGGTTAAGCCTTCTTGGGCAAAGTATGCACAACTAGTATATACTAAAAACATTTCTAAGTCGTATATCTACGAAGGATATGCGAGTAATATCTTCTTTGAGTTAACATCTTTTACAACGGATGCGACAACAAAGGCTATTACAGAAATAACAACTATTTCTCAGTCTATCACCGCAGACCAACTTAAGAACGTTAAGAACTTAGTAGTTGACTTGATGGGTATGTTCAGAGCAGGTTATATCTATAACTTCTCAGCTGACGACAGAATTACAATCAATACTCCTAATGGATTATTTGACTTTAAAATAGATAGCCAAAACGATAACTTCATTTATTGTAAGTACGATAAAGGCACAATGGTTAACTCTATTGTACCTAACGCCAAGAATCTTTACTTTGAGATTTACACTCCGAAGCAGGTTCCTGAAGATGAGTCGTTGTTATTCTACGAATATGGTAGTTTAATGGACATTAGCTCTTGGTCGGCATCAACTAATAAAGATATATCAGGAGCAGGGACATTAAATACAAATAAGCTATTAGGGGATATGGTGTTCTCTAAGATTGACTTACCCGTGTATTCATCTGCGCCATTTATTTATAATACATCAAAGACAAGTCCTGCAGTTTACGCGGATGATGCTGCAACTGTTGCAAATATTGCATTAGCAGAAACGATGCAGTCTTCATTATCTGGAGCTGGGACGGCTACTGACCTGTTTTTAATACCTATTTATACATCATTTGGCACTAATGCAGATGAGGCGGTATTTATTGACTCTTCTGGTGGCTCTAGTTCAACTGGTCCAGAGTTAAGAATATCAGGATATTATGATGCTGCAGACCAAGAGTCAACTAATAAACTGACAATTAATTACTACGTTAAAGCAACACAAACGTTCCAATTAAATGGTTCATTGCCATCTCCATCAGGAAGTATGACTTGGGCGTTGAAGTCTCAGATTTACAGAGTTCCATATAACAATACTACAAATGTTTATGGAAGTGCAGTTGCTTATGGTTCGGAGTATGTAGTTGACACAAGAACGTTAACTAGCAATGCATCAGGCGATGTGTTAGATATAACAGCGACTCAAGATTTGCTATTAAGTTCTTATGCTGACATTTCAGCTAATGATAAGTTTTATGTTCAATTAAAGCTTACATTAACAGCATCTGGGGATGTACTAGCTGCATTAGTAAACATTGCAAAGCAAACGTCGGTATCTAACGGGATTATTATGACTCTTAACGGAGACAGAATTAAGCCTGTAGTTACAACGACTTACAATGCTAACTCTATTGTATCAGGAACTACTAGTAAGTTAGTCTTACGCGCATCGTCTACGGCTACGGCTAATCAATTCTGGAATACATCTGCAGGTAAGCCAACGGTGCTTGTATCTAAGAATCTAAACCCTACAGGAAGAAAGAATACAATTCGTTACGGGGGCAACTATGTCGCTGGAACAAAGATTAACAACCTTAGCTCATTCTTTGCCTTAGATAGCGCTGATGTGCCAGTTGAGAACGGTGAGATTGTAGCACTACACAGAGCTTCAAGATTGCAAGGTAATGGAACAATGTTACTTGCTTTATGCCAGAATGAATCTGCTTATATCTTATTAGGAGAGCAAGAATTAACACAGGGCAACAACCAAGGAATCTTATCTATCTCTTCTAATGTAATAGGTACAATTCGTAACCTTGGATATAACTACGGTTTACAAGACAAGCAGTCTTCGTTTAACTACAAGGGTAATATCTGGTGGTGGGATAATTACAACAAGAAGGTGATTAAGTATAACGAGCAAGGCATTGAGCTTGTTAGTGACACTTATATGCGCTCAGAGTTCTTGACTAAGTCAGGTGCTGCTAAATTTGCTTTTGACCCATTCTATAATATGTGCTTTGTGTCTATTGGAAGCGAAACATTCTCTTTAGGATATTCAGACACTTTGAAGCGTTGGATATCTAAGTACACGTTTAAAACAGACCACGCAGAAAGCTACGGGGATAAGATGGTCTTATTTAAGAGCGGTGTAGTTTATAAATCATTGCAGTCAGGATACAATGCCTTCTTAGGCGCTTCCGCTGTTGATTCTGCGATTACTTTAACCCTTAATAGTAGATTGCCTATTATGCCATTAAACGTGTCTGTATCGCACGATATGAACGTAGTAGACTATGCGCAATCAAATGCGGTTAAGGCGTCTTTATTGTCAATTGCAATATCTAATGAGAATGGTCAAACAAGTGCAATTGTTGAATCTAACTTTATTGTAGAGGACAATAGATTGTATGCTCACGTCTTAAGAGACTCAAAGAGCCCTATTAGATTTGAGACTATTAAGTCGCAGGATTTTACGGCTACATCAGGTCAGACAGTATTTACAATTACAGGAGGATATACTGTAGCAGGTACTATAATAGACGTATATATTGATTCGGTTAAATTAGCTGATGATGCTTATGTAGCGACTAATGGCACGACAGTAGTACTAAATACAGGTGCAACTGCAGGGCAAGCGGTTCGTATTGTTAACTCAGTAGATAAGCGTTTAACAGAAGGAAACTACATTGTTGGCTATCTAAATAATTTTGTTGTATCTTTAAAGGATAAAACTCAGAATATGAGGTTAAATTCCTTGGATATAGAAATACAATCAGTATCAGGACACTCATAATAATATTACAAAATGGCACTACCATTAATCTTAGGGGCTGTAGGCGGAGCGGCAAAATTAGTCGGAGCTTTCGGAAAGAAAAGCGAAGCTGAAAGACAATTAGATGCTCAGCGCGTTTATGCTCAACAACAAAGAAGCACATTCAATGCTGGTTACGGAGACTTGTTATCACAAGCTAAAAGTGCAGCAACATATCAAGGAGATATTTCTCGTTTCCAAAAGGTAGAGCAACAAGCTGACTTAGCTAAACGTATGGCTTCGGGTCAATCGCGTGGAGCTGGAGAGCAGATTGCTAGAGACCAAGCGGCTCAAACATCTGCTAACGTTTTAGCTGCAGCAACTAGGGGCGCTGGAAGTGGTACTGATATTATGACGGCTGCTTTGTTATCTCAACAGGGAGAAAATCAAGCTCAAAATGCTATTAGCGCACGTTCTGCTGAAGAACAACGCGCTGCAAAAGCTGCTGCAATGGCACAAGAATTTGCTGCATTTGGAAATACGGCTGCAGCTGCTGCAAGAGAAAGAGGGTTAGAGTTTTCATCTTTAGCTAATAAACAAGCTAATATTATGGGTGTTACTCAGAATAAGATGGAAGGAGAAATGAACCTTAATCAAAGTTTATTTGACCAAGAACAAGCTAAAGCTGCTGCTCTTGAAGAAGCTAGAGGAGCGATTTGGTCTGGTATTGGAGATATTGCATCAGGCGTAAGTAGCGGTATGATGGGTATGGCAAACCAGAAAGCTCAGATGGCTATGCTGAATAAAATATACGGAGGAGGTTCAACAGGAGGCGATGTATTAACAGGTGCAAGAGCATTTGCTTCGAATGCAATTGGTTCTGGAGCTAGTTTAGCAAAGATGATTAGTCCATCGTTTGGTCAAATGCAACAATTGCCTACATCAAAAATAAAGCTACCTCAAGCACCAGTTTATTCTAGCGGATATGATGGATTAGGTAATTCAATAACACCATTTTTTTAATAAACAATAATGGCAGGATTCGTTTATAACCCAGCGGAAAGTATAAAGCAAGATTTTCAGCAGACAGCGTCTGGCTTGGGTAATATTTTTGCGCAAGTAATTCAACAGCAACAAAGAGACTATGCTCTTGCTGAGAATACATTCGCAAATATAGAGGCTCTTAAGAAAGACTTAAATATCTACGGACAGAAAAGTATTAGCTCAAAGGCTAACGCATTATTAGGTCACGCTAGTTCAGCTATTCTTGCTAACGGGAAACTTGATTATGATAAGTTAGGAGAGATTCGTCAAGCAGTTTCTGACATTAAAGACCTTAAGACAGGATACGATTTAGGTTCTAAGGAATATGAGCGTATGCTTCAAATGGGTTTAGCTAATAAGGAAAACCTAACAAGCTTTGAAGGTTTTTACAAAGACTTGTCTGCAAAGATGTCTGATGAAAACTTAATCAAAAATCCTCGTGACTTACAAGCTGCTTTAGCTGACACTTACACTAAAAGTCTAGACGCTACTAAGATGTTTGGTAAAGCTTATTTAGCAGCTAATCCTTATCAGAAAGTAGCTTACGACGTAAAAGACCCTAAGACAGGGGCTATGATGCGCGTACAAGGAGAGTTGCCTACAGGGTGGACAATTGATGCCGCTGGTAATAAAATACCGCCTAAGTCAGTTACGGTTACTAACCCAGATGGAACAACTTCTGTAGTTGATGCTGCTGACCAAACTCTTGCTCAGATTAAAGCTTCTAATCCAGATGTCTTAGCGGCAATGCGTCGCCAAGCAGGATTTGCGGGTGAGAATATGAGCGACAAGCAATTGGTTCAATATTATACATCTAAGGTTCCAATGGCATCTCAGGTGCAACAGATTGCTTCAGCAGATGAATTGGAGTACAAAAAAGCGGCAGCTGATAAAGCTAAGTTTGAGGCAGAAAAAGCTCCTGAAGAATTTGCGTGGAAAAAGAAACTTTATGCAGCTCAAATAGCTAATTATTACGAGCAAAGGGGAGGTTCAGATACCGATGGATTACTTCAATATGCCCAGCAAAATGTATATGAAGATAAATTAAACTTGCCATCTGTTAATGGTCAAAAAAGACAAATGCCTGTTACAGGTGTTTCTTTAGGTAAAAACCTTAAGATGACTATGAATGGTCAGCAAGCTTTAGTGACAGATGTTCTTAAGTCGAAAAAGACAGGTGATTTATGGGCGGCAGTTTTGGTTAAAAACGATGATAAGAATAAGCAATTTTTGATTCAAGATGAAACCAATCTTCAAGGGGCTCAAATTACATATAGAAAAATCAAAAATCCTGCCAACTTTGTAAAAGAGTTAAGTCAAAAGATAGCACTGGGCGGTTACGCTAAAAACGAAAGACCTTTTGTTGAAGCAAGTATCAATGGTGTACTAGGAGCTCAAAGCGAAGGTATTAAAAGAAGTGATAAGCCGATTAAATCAGCGGCACCTTCTGTCCCTAGTTTACCTCCAGTTACTTCAAAAGTTGATGTAACAAATGCGTATCTAGAACAGCAAGGGTATGTCACAGATGCTGAGAAGAAAGCTCAAGTTGAGGCGTTAAGAAAAAAGGGAATTGAAGTAAATATCACAAAATAATATAATGGGGAAACAACAACCAAATCTTGAAGAATTATTTCCAAAGAAAAGTTCTGGGTCAACTGCGTCTGCTAAGATAGATTTAGACTCGTTATTTCCAAAAAAAAAAGACGATACGGAATTATCTGGAAAAGTAAGTTCTACGGATGGGAGTTTTAATTTCTTAGACGCAATGTCTTATGGCAGAGGTGGTGACTTAAATAAGGCTAAATACACTTCTGTCACAGAACAAGACGATGCAACTAAAGAATACCTTCGTCAAGAAAGAGTTAAACGCGACGTCTTAGATGAAGTTGTTCGTAGTAACGCATTCTTACCTGCAGCTCCTGGTTATATGAAAAACACTGCTTTTGCAAGCGGTGTTACTAAATTAGCTTCAAATGCGGCTACTGCATTAGGAGCTTTAACTGAGGCTGCAGTAAACTTTGCAGACGACATAGTTAATCCAAAGATGTCATTAGCTGCTCCTACTGGATTTGGTTTAGAAGGTTTCAGACAAGTAGATTTTGATATTGCAAAAGCTAAAGAAGAATACACTAAGCCTAGAAAGAAATCTTCTGAAAGTGTAGCTGGCGATTTGTATAACTTTGGAAACGTTCTAAATAAGTTAGGTGATTCATACCTAAGAAACTCTGCACGTTCTATTGGAGTTAAAGAAGATAATATTGGCAAAGGATTTACTGAACTTATTGGTAAGGGAGAAAATCTTGATGCTTTCCGCAATTTAGGAGTACAAGCATTATCTCAATTACCACAAGTTGCCGCATTGTCAGCCACGGGTGGTGGTGCAACAGCTGTATTTGCAGGTTCTGCCGCATTAGGAACAGCTGCCTCTTTAGGAGAGGAATACGATAAAGATGGCGAAATTACAGCTTCTAACGCAATCAAATCTATTGGTAAAGGTATTGTAGAAGGTGTAACTGAAACAATCTTTAGAACAGATATTAACGCAGCTAAACAGCTTGGTAAATCTTTCTTTAATTTATCAGGTGATGTAGCTCAGCAAGAATTAAGAGCTTTAATTAAAGCAGAAGGCAAGGAGGCTGTTAAGCAGGCTTTAGTAAGAGACACTGGTCAAGTATTTAAGAAGGCTTTTGGTGGCGCATTTGAAGAAGGAATTGAAGAGGTATTAGCTGCTACAGGTAGCTTTGTTGTCGATAGATTAGAAGATGGCAAGTGGAATCAGAAGAACTTTGAACAGTTGCTTTTTGACGCTGCAGATTCATTCTTTGTAGGTGCGGCAACAGGTGGATTTATCTCAGGTGCATCAGCTAGATGGAGTATGACTCCGTTGACTATTGAGCAACAGAAGAAGATAGAAAAGTTTAATGAAATTGCTAACAACGAAGAGTTGTCTGAAGATGTTAGAAATATTGCTAAGGCTAAGGTTAATGAGATAGTTAAATATTCTACTGATTTAGCAGAAAAAGACTATAGTTTATTAGCTAGATTACCAATTCAGCAACGTCAAGAAGCCTTTGATATTTTATCTAAAATAAAGACTGTTGAAGCCGAGAAGTCTGAACTAAAAGACGAATCATTATTAGAAGCGGCGGAGAAAACAATTGATGGCTACAAGACTCAGGTAGATGCTATTATTGGCGCAAATGAAACAAGAATTCAACAAGAATTCCAGGATTCATTAAAGACTGCTTCTCAAAAAGATAACGAGGCAGTAATGTCTTTCCTAGAAGAGAATAAGGTATTAGAGCAAGTAGATGAAATATTAGCTCCAGTATCTCAGAAAGTAGCTAATAAAGAAGATGTACAAGATACTGTAGTTAATGAAACTACAGATAAGCTATACAATTTATTAGACTTAATTGATTCTAATGAATCTCTGACGCCACAACAAAAACTTATTGCCTCACAACCAATTGATGAGGAAATATCTAAATTAGAGAATTATGAATTCACAGCTAAGTACGATACTAAAGAAACTTTCACCAAAGAAACAACTAGAACTACTAGAGAAGTTGGAAGAATTGAGCGCGAAAACGCAAGAAAAACAAAAGTTACCGCAGACAGATTCAATGGACAATACGTTAGATTCACAGACCAAGATGGAAATGCAGTAAATACTATTGCTAAAGTTGATGAGCGTGGAACTATTACTTTGCAAGAGCAGCCTAAATTAGGTAAGCCTGCAGGGAAACCTATTGTTGTTGATTCAAATTTCTTGGAGTTCAAAGAAAGCAAGTTTGATGAAGATGGTAATGTTGTAGGAGCTGTATTGCAAGATACCAGCAACAACTCTACTATTCAGATTTCTAATCCTGAGCTTGCAATGGACTTAGCTATAAAGGCTAAACAAGATAAACTTGGTCCAATCTCAGATGCTATTTTTGAACAAGCGGTTACTGAGGTATTAACTGGTCAAGAATTAGAGACTACAAAAGAGTACATAAATCAGAACAGAACTAAGCAAGCTGAACAACAAACAGCTCAGGAGGAAGAACCTACTTTAACAACAGAATTACCATCGTCTCCAGTTGGATTACCAGCTAGAAAAGCTTACGTTGTAGATGAAGAAATATTAACTAAAAAAGGAAACAAAATCTTAAACAAGATTAAGCCTGAAGTTAAGATGCGTATTAACAATTATGTTAAAGCATTAAAAGCTACAGTCCCTAATTCTACAGTTGTTCTTTATGACAATCAATCTGATATGATTGAGGGATTAGTTAATCAAGGTTATTCTCGCGAGGAGGCTACAACTGCTGTAGCAGAGTCAGACGGATTATATGCAGGCGGCACTAATACTATCCATATCGATGTAATGAGAATGGATGGTGCAACTTTACCTCACGAAATATTCCATCCTGTGGTGGCTAGGTTAGCTAAAGAAAATCCAGAAGAATTCATTGCATTGCGCGAGAGAATTACTAAGGTGTTATCTGGAAGTAACATTAAAGAATTAGATGCTTTTGCTAAGTTATATGCAGAGCAAGGAGAGGCAGTGGAAGCTGAAGAATTCTTGGCTCAGTTAGCTGGTTTAGTTACTAATAACAAGGCAAAGATGGAAAGAGGGACTCTTATGAAACTTGCATTAGCAGTTAAAGAGTTCTTAAAGAAAGTTGCAGCTAAGACTAATTCTACGGCATTAGCCGACTTTGCAAACAACATCTTTACTGAGCAAACTAAGACAGATGACTTGATTAAATTCTTTGAAGGATTTGGTCGCGCCTTAAGACAGGGTGAGGCAATTAATGTTGAAGGATTAAATTCTCCTGTTGATTTATTAGGCACAGAATCTTACGAGGATGGTATTTCAGTTGAAGTAAATCCTGATTCTGTATCCGACAAACCAACGATTAAATCATCTAAGATTGGAAAGTATTCGTTCCCAGAAGGCGCGGTATTTGAAAGCGTAGATTTGCCTTCTAAGAGCTTAAAAGATGTTGTTAAGCAATATGATGGTCGCGTAATAATTATCACAAGTGACGCCACAGGATACGGCGTAGATTCGCTTGGAGAACCTATACTTGGAGGCTTTGGATTCTCTACTATTAAAAAGAATATAGAAGATGGAATTGGGTTTGCATCTGTAAGTGAAGGAGCTGTTAAGAGTACAATGTCTCGCGCATACAATGTATTAGGAGAAGGAAAGGCAGCAGTTTTAGTTATGATTCAGCCGCCATTTACAACTATTGGAAACTCTTATGGTGTAAAGTATTTCGCGCGTGGATTAAGAGATATTGCTACAAAAAGTCCTAAGCAATTAGCCACTATTAAAAAGGCTATGAAAGACTATATTCTAAGTAATAAGTCTATTACTAATGAATTAGAAAAAGAAGATGCTAAGACAGGTAAGAGAAACACAGAGAAGGCGTTATTCGATTTAATTGATAGCATTAATGCTAATACTGATGTAAATCAATTTACTCAAGAGTTCTTAAAAGACACAACGTTTAACTCAAGAACAGCCATCATTAATGGCTTTATGATTGATTCGCTTGATATCAGAACAAATGCTAAAACTGACCCTGTTAAACTTGCGCTTAAAAATGCAGGATATAGTAAGGTTGGCTTCTTGAATGAATACGGAGATAAGTCTTTCTTAACAGATGATATGATTAAAAACAACACAGGAAACTTTGTTGTTGGAGGATTTGAAGTAGATATTAAATCTGAGCAAGAGCGTAACGATGAAATATCAGGATTGCAAAGTAAAGGAATTGAGCATCCATTATTCAATGGAAAATTAGGTGGCACAAACCACTTCGTATTAGATGGTCTTTATGATGTAAATAATAACTTCTCAGAATACGCTACTCCTGAATCGGCTATTGATATGCCAGAAGAAGAGCGAGATTCTATGGTTAGAGAGTTATATCCTAATGATAACGACTACAAGCCTGAGTCAAGAAAGAAGCCTTTAGATGAAAGAAAATATACAGACTTACTTGCTGAAAGAAAGATTGCTTTCAAGAAGGATGTGTTAATGCCTAAAGGATTAATTAAGTTCAATAAAGCTAACGTTGCTGCAAGTGTTGCTAGAAGTATGGGCTTTAACTTAGAGTCTGGCAAAAGAGAAGACTTAAAGGCAGCTGAATTTAAGCAGCGCCAAGGTGATACTTTGCGTCAAAAGAAAACTTACCCTGACGCATTTGAAGAGTCTAGAAATGAATATTTAGACAAATTTAAGAATACACCTAAAGAGGTATCTAGATATCTCCGTAAGCTCCTATTTGAGCGCAACATCAATATCAAGAAAGCATTAGAAGACGCTAACTTGGAGTTCTCTTTATATACTATGTATAATAAAGCAGGAGCGTCTATGTTTGGCAATCTTAAGTTTACTGAGAAATTTAATGAAATCTACGGCAATTTAAGCGCTGAGGAAGTTAAGTTATTAGACAACTTTATTCTATTAAGAAGAACTATTGCAATTGATACAAACTTTGACAATAGAAAAGAAGCTAGACCAGAGCATCCTGACCACAAGAATATAGATGGAGTAAAGACTACTACTAATAAGGAGTCGGCTCTACTTGCACTAGAAGACTATAAGGATTTATTGGGAACCGAACTGTATGATAAAATATACAATTCGTCAGATAAATACTTTAAAGCATTTAGTGATATCCTTAAATATAAGTATGAGAATGGATTAATAAATAAGGAGACTTACGAGCTTTATAAGGATTACAACTATTCGCCACGCAAATTCTTGCAATTTATGTTTGGCACATCTATTAGCGAGGAAAGTAAGTTGACGACGAATAATTTCTATCAAAGAGGTCTTGCTTTGTCTAAAGATGAATTGTCTAAGATTCAAAGCGGTTCAACAAAAGGATTGTTTGTGGATTCAGCTAAGCTACTTCACGCGGCAATGATTGCTACCGAAGTAAGAGTTGCGTCTAACCTTGCCCTTAAAACCCTTTATAATGAAGCGATTCCTGAAAACCTTGACTTTGTTAAAGAAGTTCAATACGAAAAGTATCAAGATGGTACAATAAAGGTTAACCCTGATGGCTCATTACAATACGATAAGACCCCAGATGAAGGATTCCGAATCGTAACGTTTAAGGAGGATGGAATTGTTAAAGCATTCCAACTAAGAGAAGACTTAGCTAAGGAATACTTTGACGAGGAGTTATTTGACAAGAATAGCAAAGCATACAAGTTTGCCCAAATTGCATCTGGTTCTAACATACTTCGTAATATGGCAACTGGAATGAACTTAGCGTTCTTTGTTACCAACGTACCTGTCGATGCTTTATCTCAAGTGCAATTTACAGGCATTCACGATGGAGCTAGTGTTGGTGCGCCAGGACAATTTGCAAGTGCTATTGCGGGAACTCTTGTTAAATCAGGCAAGTTATTGCCACTAGAGTTTGGCTTTAAGAACAAAGCTATTGAGGACTTGATTTATGAGTACGGCAAAGCTGGCGGACTTATGATGACATTAACTGAAGAATATTCATCTAAAGATAAATTCTTGGGTCAAATTCCTAAATGGTTAGGCTCATTTGGTAATGCATCTGAGATGGGTTCTAAGCTTAATGCATATGAAAAAGTTCGCGATAATGAAATAAAGAAATACAAGGAGCAAAACGGGAAAGAGCCAGTCGGAGAAGATTTAGCTAAGATTCAAACTAAAGCTGCTTACATTGCTCGTGCTGCTATGGATTACCATAGAGGTGGGCTTCTTACTAAATGGATAGATGGATTCATTCCATACCTAAACGTATTGTCTCAGGCAACTAAAATAACGGCAGACTACATAGTTAAGAATCCTAAAGACTTCACAAACAAGATTACTCAAATGGGTATTTTTGTTGCTGGATTGACTATATATAACTTAATGGTTGCAGGAGATGATTATGATAATGATGATAACGAACAAGATTTGTTAACTAAGATTGTTGTATTCTCTCCATTTAAAGATGCTGATGGCAAAAGAGGTAAGATAGAAATTGGCGCACCAGATATGGTTAAGAAATTCTTAAATATATTCCAAAGCATAGGTGAAGGGATTTATTATCAAGCAATTTTAGGCGAAAAGCAGAAGACAGACGAATGGAAAATTGCTAAGAGAGCTCAATATTTAAGCACATTTGACTTGACATTGCCTTCAAATATCCCGCCAGCTCTTAAAGCTATGGTAGAATATAAGTATAACCTAGATTTATGGAGAAATAAGGATATTACAAAGCAATTAGGTGAAGTGTTGCCTCAAGATGAAGGAAGATATAATCCTAGTGTAGCATCTTTCTATAAAATTATTGGTAGCTCAGCAGGTATGTCTCCAATAAGATTACAGAAAGCATCTGAGAATTTCATTACTCAATCTAACCCATTAGTTGGTTTAGGTTATTCTTTAATGGATAAGATGGTTAATAACTACGCTAATCTTCCAGAATCTCAGCGTTCTAAGTACGATAAGGGGAATATTTCAGATATCCCAGTGTCTGCGTTTGATAAAATTGCAGGTCGACTTTACTCTAAAACAGACCCATCTGTGACTTATACAAAAGGGAAGGATATCATTGATAGAATTAACCAAACTGCAGGTAGCAAAAAACAAGAGGTTAAAGCCGAGATGAAATCACTTGTTGAGAAAAACGCTTCAGTACAAGAATTGAATGCGTTCTTAATTAAGCAAGACCCTATTTATAGAAAAGCTGCATTTGAATATAGAGAGATGTTGCAAAAGCGCGCAAGTCTAAACTATCCTGATTTTCAAGAGAAATATTATGACATTATGTTAGGTCAAAATGCTGAAGCTAAGGCTCAGATAGTATACACTTACTTCCCTTTCATATTAAATAAAGGAAATGAGAAACTTATACAAGACTTAAATAAACTTAATTTAGTTGGACAGGATACCAAAGTGTATTTAAACAAATACGTTAAAGACAAAGGAATAAAAGAATAGATATGATAAAGAAAGTCGCTGGAGGCTACAAATTAGTCTCTAAAACAACAGGACGTAACCTAGGGACTGCTAAGACCAAGGCAGGAATAGAAAAGCGTGAAAAACAAGTGAATTATTTTAAGTATCTTGCATCGAAAAAGAAGAAATAATATGAAAAATGGGTTATACGCTAATATTCACGCTAAGCGGAAACGAATTGAAGCTGGTTCTGGAGAAAAAATGAGAACTCCTGGCACTAAAGGAGCTCCAACAGCTAAGCAATTTAAGCAAGCCGCTAAAACTGCTAAGAAGAAATGATTAACGATTCAATAAAGAACAAACTAGAAAAGTACGGTCTCTCGGGTGTTAATAAGCCCAAGAGAAGTACTCATAATGGTAAGTCTCACATTGTCTTAGCTAAAGAAGGAGACCGTGTTAAACTTATTCGCTTTGGTCAAGCAGGAGTTAAGACTAACCAAACTGCAGGTCAGCGTGAGGCGTTTAAGTCTCGTCACGCAAAGAATATTGCTAAGGGCAAGATGAGCGCCGCATATTGGGCAAACAAAGTAAAATGGTCTCCAAGTAAAACAGCATCCCCTTCTAAGAAGTGGGTTAAAGGTTCATAATATGTTATCTAATCTATCAGATTTATTATTCAGCAGGGTAGACCCTGACCCAGTTCAGTCTCAATCCTCAATGGTAGGGATGTCACCTCAGTCGCAAGCTCAGGCTACATCACAAGTTCCACCACAAGCTAAGTATCTGCAGGCGGGGCAACCTGTTAAGCAGTTCAATGCTATGACAGCTAATATGAGCGCAGGGAATCCTACGGGAGTAGCTGGAGAAGACCCATATAAGGCTTTATTAAAAGGAGACTACACCTCATTAAATCCTAAAGATTTTGGAGGTTCATCTGAGAAAGCATTTGAAGCTGAGTCTGATTTAATGAAGTTTAAGCGCTCAAGAATGAGACAAAATATCTCAGAGCCTGAGTTGAATAAGATGCTTTATTTCAGAGAACAAGCAGATGATATGAGAGCCGAGCTTTTAAAGTCAGGTAATCTTTCAAGGAAGCAGATTGACGAAAAAGTGTTAGCGCACATCAAGTCTCTTGGATACACTGGTAGATAAGCCACATACAAGACAATGCCCAATATGCCAAAGAGAACTGGCATACAGAGAGGTGTCTGAAAGGAACAGAGGGATAAAGAACAATACCCCTTGTAGGTCGTGTGCAAATAGGCTAAAGGCGTTTGTTCCATATCAAGAAATACCCGTTTCGTGGTATAATGGTAAGATAAGAAGAGCGACACAAAGGGGCTACGAGTTTACAATTACAATAGAAGAAATTTGGGATATCTACATCGCGCAAGATAAAGTCTGCGCCTTGTCAGGTGTCCCAATTTCGTTTAACGACACTGCATCTTTGGACAGAATAGATAACGCAAAGGGCTATGTGCGCGATAATATACAGATAGTCCATAAGGACATTAACTATATGAAATACATCTACTCTCAGGATTACTTCATAAAAATGTGTAACTTAGTGGCTTCAAAACATAAAGTTGAGCGTGATGATGAAGAAATCAGCTGAGTACTATAAGAAAAATCCAGAGAGCTATGCTAAGAAATTAGCGTATGATAAGAAGCATAATGCTAAACCAGAACAACGCGCTAAGAGAGCGGAGCTTGTTAAGGTTAATAGAGACAGAGGTACGTATGGTAATGGCGATGGCTTAGACGCATCTCACACTAAGAAAGGTATCGTAATGAAGAAGGCGTCTGTTAACAGAGCATCCAAGACAGATACTGCAGGCGACAGACGCGCGCGCGGAGGCAAGAAGTAATTACTTTGTATCTACATCTTCATCAAACAAATCTTCACCCTTATAATCAGGATGGTTATTCTGCATATGTTCTATGCCTTTAATCCAGTTGTAGGTAATGACCATTGCTATTGCAAATGGAATCAAGAATGTAAATAGTGCTGTCATTTTTTATCTCTTAATTGTTGTAATCTTCTTTCTAAGTCAGCTCGTTTCTCAAAGATGTGATTCTGCATCTCATCCCAGAATCTATAGCTATCCATCCTATCTTTGTTATGGTACACCTCTCGCTTAATCTCTTCAGCAACAAATAATGCTATAGTATCTGTTTTGACGCCAAAAGGTAAATCTAATTTGTGAATTCTATGTTCTAAATCCCATAGCTCGTCGTCTTTGTATCTGTCTGTCATATTTCTATTTCTTTGATAACTTTTTCGTAATCTTTTTTTCTTTGCTGAAGAAAGTCAATATAAGCCTCAGCGGAGTCTTTGTCGCTAAATACTTTTGACTTGCCATCATCTGTGCTCACTTTATATGAATAATCTATAGAGCACATACTTGAAGTATTCTTAAATTCAATAAAATTAGCTTTTCTAATTTCTGCTATTGTTACTGTCATTGCAATAAGGTTGATTCGTAAATAACTTTTTTATCTAATCCTTCTTTCTTTGGCTTCTCGTACATTTCTAGCACATCTACTGCCTTAACAAAATACGCGTTAAAGGAATTGTCATCTTCAATAGAAACAAGGGCTAAGAAGTCTTTATTTGATGGGTTAATCGTAACAGGGTCATTAGGTTGGAACACCCAACTAATAGGATAAACTCCCATTGCAATGCAAGACTTGACGTGTAGTTTAATATCACCACAGGTTATATCAGCGTCGTAAGATTTCTTCTTAGCAGGATAGATTGCTATGTCGGGAAACGTAGCATCCTTGCCATCTCGTTGTAGGTAATTCCACACCGCATACTCCGCCATCTTTCCTATATAAATGTCAGCTATAATCTTCTTGACGTCTGACTGCTTGCGCTCAATGTACTTTTCAATGTTCGTATTGAATACTTCTTTAGAGAACATATCCGCCAACTTCTCTTGATAAGTATCAGGCGCGATAAGCTTTAGTTTCTTTAGTTGCATAGGATAGTATGTGAACGGTTAACTTGTAATGTTTTTTACCGAGAGTTTCATCTGGGTAAATTTGGATACCTTTGCAGAACTTCTTGGAGTCATCTACAATGTAGTGTGCCTTCTTCATAGTATCCTCTAGAATCTTAATCATAGGCACGGTATTGCTGGCGTCTAAGCGACTATTGAAGTACATTGTGATAATATACTTGTCTATCTTTTTTGTGCGCTTAGGAAGCAATTTAAGGAAGAGGTTAGCCCAGAACTCTTTCTCCTTGTTACGGAAAGACCAGTGTCTGTTCGCGTACCATTTGTTAAGAGACAGGTCAACCCCTTCCCATTCTATTTCAATTCTTGCAATCTCTTCATCTATTACCATTAGTGGATTCTTAGTGTCTTATTACCAACGGTTAGGTTGACGTCGAGAGAAATTGGGTGACCATTGGCGGACAAGTTCCTAACCATCTTACCTAGGAGATTAAATCCTATGCCTCGTTGATTATTTTCTAGTCCTGATATCTGCTGAACGGTATTGAATCCCGCCTCTCTAGCAAATACCGCCTGAGTCATACCCAGTTCAGTCCTAATCTCTTTTATTATGTTTATCATCTTCTTTCTCTTTGGCGAACTTAGCCTTAGCTGAGTCTATCTTTTGGCGGTGTAAGTTATAGAGTTGAACTCCAATGTTATCCCACACCTGATTAAATGTTCTTTCCATTACGATAAGGTTACTCTAATTGATGTTGAACTTGATTTAGCGGGAGGGAAATATTCTACTGCCTCTCCTGTCTCTTCGTCTACCACTGTAGTCTTAGACTTAAGCGTCTTAGCGAACGCTTCGATGTCTTTAAGTCTTTTAGTCTCAGCGTCTACTTTAGCTTTTTGACTAACCCAAGCAGATGACTCAGAGAAATCAAATTTACCAGGAGAATCGACAGCCTTAACAATTGCCCCAAGTACATTGGTTTCATTTCTGTCGTATGTTTCTAGTTCCTTAATAGCAAAGTCTTTAAGACCCTTCTCTAGCTCTTCTAGCAAGAATATGTACTTTCTACATAACGCTAGGTCTTTTAGAGGTTCTCCGCCATTGTAAGCCATATCCTCAAGATATTGGCTCACAATGTTTGTCATTTCTCGTTTGTCAGCGGAGACAATCGTACTTTTCTTTAGTGATGCTAACTCGCTCATATTAGAAAGGAAGTTCAGATGTATCAGCAGGCTCGTCGAATGCTGGGATAGAAGACTCTTGCGGAGGCATAATCGGGTCAGGGTGACTTACTGCAACTTCTTCTGTAGCAGAGTTTGCGCTATTACCTCGCTCTTTAAAGTAAGCCGCTAATTCATCATACTTCTTGTCAGATGTAGCGCTAACTGACTCCTCAATAGCATCACCAATCTCAAACACAGGGATATGATATTTAACCGCACCTTTCTTCTCTTCCTTAGAGCCAACTACGGTTACATAGTTTTTCAAGAACTTCTTTCTATTTTCTGCAGAGAAATTAGACCAAGCTCCAAGCGCTGACGCCTTTAATGCAAAGTTTACAATCTCTCCATCTAACTCAGCATATAAGCTAACGTTGTAATCTCCACCAGCCGTATTTACCACAGGCTTGATGTCTTGATAAAATCCTTCAGCAATAACTCTATTCTTAGTTCTTACTGTTAAAGTCTCTTGCTTAGTATTCTTAACCTCATTAGAGTAGATACCAGTCTTGTTGTTCTCGTCCCATCCTTTGATAGTTGCAAACTCATCGTAATGAATGAACTTGATAGGCAACTTAATAACTGACTTGCCTTCTGCTTTCTTGTCGAAAACTTTAAATCCTTTCTCGTCTGATGACCAAGTTAGGTACTTTGTTACTGGGGACTGCGCTGTAGCAGTGTGTGCATCTGAACGTGCCATATTTTATTTGTTTGGTTTAATAGTTAATAATTTCTTCAGGTTGTTCGAACTGAGTAAGGAATACTATACGAGTAGTCATTCTACTTAATCTTCTCTGTACTTTGGACTTTAGCGCACCTCGTCTGGTGTAGCTGTTGGGGTCATTTGCGAGTACCTCAGCCTTGCTGACTACATCGCTGTATCTTGTTTTTCTCATTGTTTGATTGATTTCTTTCACAAAGATAGTTGATTGATTTCTATAAAACAAATAGTTTACAATAAAAAAAGATAGCCCGCATAACAGGCTACCTTTTCGCACACACACTTATGAAATCAAAACAACAATTATGGCTTTTTGCTTGGTTGGGTCATATACTTATATGATACAAATTCTGCACCATCATAGAACTTAAGCTCGTTAATTGACTTATTGTCATCTTTTACTAAGGCTTCCGTTGTTCTGAATGCTTCCAACTCTGCCTCTAACTCAATAATATCTCTTTTTAATCTTGTAAGATAGACGAGTCCATCCATCAATTCTTCTCTAAGGTGCTGAGCCCATTCAGCTACGGATAAATCTTTTCTATCCATATCTGTTCCGTACTTATTGTAACCCTTCTCGGCTCTCTCACCAAACTCTTTGATGATTTCAAATACTACACTATCTGTAAAGGTAGTGGTCTGTTCCACTTCGCTATTTTTCAACTCCATATTCTCTAAAAATTGCTGATACTCTGGTTGCACATTCTATTTTCTTTTCTTCCTCTAGTAACTCTAGCTTTAATGCTATCTCATATAGGTAATCCGCTTGCTGAGATGCATCAATAAAGTGATGAACCAAGTCATCGGCGGTATCTTTATCGTTTTGTTTAAACAGATAATCAACCTGAGCCTCTAATTCTTTTACTAAAAGGTTAGAGTATTGTTTAATTTTTTGAAAATGGAAGTTAGATGGAACAACTTTCTCATCTATAAAATCCCTAAGCGACTGACACTTAGCGTAATAAGCGACCATATCTCTAATCTCTTGGTCTTCGAGTGCTCTCTTTTTTTTCACGTTGTTGTTTGGTTTATGTATGATTGTATAGTTCGCAAGTCAATTATACCCCCGTTGTTTCTAAAGAATTTAAAGATATTCCAAGCGGATATTCCTAGCATATGCGCCTCCTCGATAAACATCTTACGGGCTTTCAATACCCAGAGCCACTTGCCTTCTTTGTAGAACTTGTCTAATAGCTCCTTGTTGTACTTACCTGAGAAGCGTTTAATCTTCTTACGAATCAACTCATTCAAGTATGCCTCGTTGTCCCACATCTCCTTCTTGCGCAGGTAAATCTTGTTCCGTTCATTGCGTTTATGCAAGTGAAAGAATCCGTTAGTTGTCATCTCAACTAGGTGAGGATAACCGCACTTCTGACAACGAAATGTCTTGTCCAAGCATCTCCTTACAAGTCTTAACTCGTGTGGATTGTGGCATTCTCTGCAGTCTGTTCTGTGGAAATCTATTTTAGGCATTAGTCCCAGTCAGTGTCAACAAACAAGGGGGAATCAAATGTTAGGCTACCTCTCACATTGAACTCAAAGTATTCAATAGCTTCATCCAAGGTCATCCCATCTTTCATTAACACCTCAATGCATAGAGGCACAGAGTACACTAACTTCATCTGTTGTTGTTCTAATCCAATGATAGCATCATCAAATCCATCCGCTTTAATCAACTCAGTCTCGTCGTTAAAGTATTCTAGTATTTTATCTATCATAATCACATCTTTGAGGATAAGCGTCCAATTACTTCTTCTAGTATCTCCCGTGTTAAGGGTTCGTGGTCTACGTCTTTCTCTTGGGAAAAGTTTGCTAACTTATTCTTTTCAGCCATACTTACTTTCTTCAGTAACCATTGCAACTCGTCTAATCGAGTCTTGTACTCGTCGCAACGTTCTTCGCTAACGTACTTAGTTAACTTCTCGTGCTGAGCTTCCTTGAGTTTAGCCCGCATATTATTCATACGGTCTAGTATTATTTTCTTTATCATATCTTTAATCTAGTGGACCAAACAGGATTCGAACCTATGACCTTGTCGTTATGAGCGACCTGCTCTAGCCATCTGAGCTATAAGTCCAAATTTGCTGTCTTTCCAGCTGTCATTACTTGTAACCTTGCAGTGGCAAACCGTGTATCGAGGGTTATACGACTGAGAACCTCATTGCCAATATTTATAGTCGTATATTTAAACAAGTAAATGCTGTCTTTCCAGCAGTCATAGAGTATGACGTCTGCTAGTTTTCCAGTTGTAAACAGCCGAAAACTAACGGTTCTCTCTAGTAGTCAGAATGGGAATCGAACCCACACCTCATCTCTTTCGAGTGCTCTAATCCTCAAGGGTCAATTTCCTTATGACCTTTAAGCTACCTGACTATATAGTTATCCTCACACCAACTCAGATAACTATGTTTTGCTCCCTCCCTACTCACACCGAGACTTCGTGCTATTCGGTAATATGGTGACTAACTTCCTTCAACCTTTTCTCAAAGATAGGTAAACGTTTTTGTTAAGTCAAATTTTGAGACAAATAAATCTTAAATTCTCTTATCTGTCTATAAGATGCTTGTTGAGCACGTCCTTTGGCGTGAATTAATCTATTAAGATTAGTCTTAACCATATCAATGTCGCTATGACAAATCACACCTTGCTTATATCTTACTTCCCTAGGTTCAGTATTCTTCTCAAGGTACTCAGTAGCCCACTGGATTGCTTTTTCATAGTTTTCATTCTTTGCATTGTCTGCCATCGTACATCTACCTTATAAAAATACCATTCAAATAATCTAATATGGGGAACAACGTTATAGCGCAGTTCTCTAGGAACATCCTGATATTTTTCTGCGCGGTATATGATTCCCCCGAGTTTAAGGTAGTAGCCTTTAACTCTCCTGAAGTTGTATCTCTTGAACTGCATCTCTGAATTTGTTGATAGTGGCGGCGTTCGTTTTAGTCCATCCGTTATAGGACAGGTTAGCTTCAATTCTGTCGTTGATTGCTCCAAGTAATCGGTAACGATAGTTTCCTTCTTTGTCATAAAAATTTACTTTAAGTTCGTTGTAGTCGACAATGCAAACCTCGCTTGCATCTGCTGACTTGTAGTACATTAATTTAATCTTCTTCATCTTCGTCGTATGTTAATTGTTTAACTAAGTCTTCCATATAACGCGCCTTCATAGCGACGTCCTTGTTGCCATTCCAAAACTCGGAGTAATGCTCGCGAGGGATAGCGTACCATAAGTCTTCGTATGCATTCCACCAGAATACATACGGGTACAAAAAGATTGATTTATTTTGCATAGTATTATTGTTTAAATTTTTAGTAATCTCTTACAAGAGAATACGTTCCGCAGTATTCGTCTTTTTTACCATTAACCAATGCCTCAAGGAATAAGAAAGAATCCGTGTCAAAGACCATATATTCCTCAAGCCATTCCTTATTATAGTCACTCCAGATTTGCCGAATGATACTTACTGATTCGTGTTTTGTATTTTTGCACAAAAACAATCTTGTTCTTGAACCATATCCAGATTGGTCAGTGTATTCGTAAACTTCAACAATTCCATCCCTGCATTCCAAGTAATCATTTACGAATGATTCTTTTTTGTTTTCTGAATCAAGAAAAATCTTGTCACCTCTATTTAATTTTTCCATAAGTTTTATTATTTATTACCACCTTGAAACGCCATACTTACCCTCTTTCCATCCCTCTTCCCTTGCCTTGCTTGCAATCTTCCTATGTTCTTCCTCTTCCACCTTTAGTAATGATTCAATCTTATCTTCAATCATTCTTGGTGTATCCAAGTCCATCGGGAATGTCTTTCTTGTCCATTCCAACATTTCTTGCATTGCTGTTTTATTTGCCATAATATTTATTATCTGGGTTACAATATGGGTTATCATAATATTCATCAGGCTCAAAATCATCATCATTATTGCCTCTCCAAAATCCATATGAATAAGCATCTATTATCTGCTCTTTCTCCATTTGTTTGGCTTGTTCGATTTCCCCCCTAAAGAATTCATCAAATGATTTGTCGCCTAATTTAACTTGTTTCACAAGCCAATCTATTGCTGTCTGTTTATTCTCCATCATCTTCTTTTTTAGGTTTATTCCAAATCTCCATAAAATGTTCGCAAGTATTATCCTCTTTGATGGGAGTCTCTGCGAAATACGACTGCCTCCATTTGCTTGGGGTGGCAGTAAAACGATAACACGTTTCTTTAATGGGGCAATTTTCTCCCCAGCACATTGCTATATCAGGCATTGTCTTGTGGTTTAATGTTCTTATAATTAATTGCTTTAATTTCCCATCCCCGTATATTATCTACCTTCTCAATATACTTAGTGATTAGCGACTCGGCTTCTTCAAGTGAATAC
>JACCDT011577991.1_pt1 | contig 26236 bp, 20 predicted proteins | sample 7446291 | NCBI WGS metagenome assembly JACCDT01 (sample SAMN15323446, study PRJNA562643) | freshwater metagenome | isolation source: river surface water | place: USA:Blue River Watershed | collected 2017-08-17 | reverse complement strand
TTGCGCATGGTCAGCACCGCTTTGTCTTTGCTGATGAGTTGGGTTTGATGTTGGGCCGCGAGGTCAATGAACTTTTGGTCGTCTGCGTCTTTGCACACAAATTGACATTTAGCAGCCACGGGCACAAGGTGCGCGTGCACATCAAAGTGCGCCAAGATATCTTGCGCAGTCAGTTGGCTAAACGCCAAACGATGGGCGATGTGGGTGTAGGCCAGCACGCGCTCAAGCTCATCACGCATAACTTGCGTGGCCAGCCACTGCACACGCTTGCTTTCAAGCGCCTCTAACAACGCGGGGGTGGCCGCGTCTTTGTAGAGCCACAAGTCGAGCACGATGTTGGTGTCGAGCACCACGCGCACAGATGGTTCGGTCATGCTGGCCCGTTGCCCTCGGTGGGCTGAGGGTCGTTGGGCTTGTTGCGCATCGAGCCTGCGCGCAAATCGAAGCGAAACATGCGGCATTCAATCGGGCCGTTCCACATGGGTACACGGCGCGATTCTTTGAAGCGCATGCGGCTTGGCAACTTGAAGTCAGGCGTCAACATCCATGCGGACCAACCAGCGTAGTTTTTCTTCCAATGGCTGGCGAGCTGGGCAAAGAAATCGCCACCGTCTTCGGTTTGTGCAATGTCACGTGCGCCAAAGCGTGGCACATCGTCGCGCACCATGCCGCCGCCATAGGCTGCATCATCAAAGCCAGCATCGCCGTTTTGCTTCACGTCTTCATAGGGTGATACATATTCGGTAGGCGGCGCATAACGCGCACGGCGTGCCGCACCCGCGATACCAGCGGCTTCGATACGTTCGCCATACGGTGGGTTGACCAACATCACGCCAGGCACATCACAGGGTGGCATACGCTGCAAGGCATCGCCGCCGCGTAGCTGAACGGCGTGGGCCACACCACCGCGCTCGGCATTGCGTTGTGCAAAGTCAACCATACGGAACGCCACATCACTGCCGTAAATCGGCGCACGCGGTTCGCACTCTTGCGCGCGGGCGTTGTCTAGCAAACCATGCCACACATGCTCTTGGTAAGGAATAAGTTTTTGGAAACCAAACTTGCGCATCAAACCTGGTGCGATATTGCAAGCGATTTGAGCCGCTTCCACCGCAATGGTGCCGCTGCCGCAGCAAGGGTCATACAAAGGCACGCCTTGAGTCACTAGACCGTCGGGGTTAGCGGGGGTGCCATCGCCCATGCTCCAACCACTGGCGGCCAACATGGCCGCGGCGAGTGTTTCTTTCAAAGGCGCATCGCCTTTGTCCGCACGCCAACCGCGTTTGAACAAAGGCTCACCCGAAGTGTCGATGTAGAGCGTGCACTCGTCAGTGGTCAAGTGGGCGTAGATACGCGCATCAGGCCATTGCGTGTTGACGTCAGGACGCACGCCAAACTTATGGCGAAAACGGTCAGCCACCGCGTCTTTGATTTTGAGCGCTGCAAAGTTCAAGCTCTTCAGCGGGCTGTGCTGCGCTGTGACTTCAATCTTGAAGGTTTCTTTGGGTGAGAACCACAGCTCCCACGCCACCTCACAAGCCGCACGGTATAGGTCTTGTTCTTGGCGATACAAGGTGTGCGACAACTCGACCAACACACGTTGTGCCAAACGGCTGTGCAGGTTAAGTTTCAACACCTCACGCCACGACGTGCGCACCATCACACCCGCACGAAACACGCGTAAATCTTCATCTCCCACGCCCGTAATTTGGCGCACCTCTTGGGCCAAATAAGTTTCGACACCTGCCGCACAGGGCAAGAAGAGATGGAGTTGGTTCATAGCTTTTTCAGTTGAAGCGACTCAAACGGTCGCCCCTCAAGTTGTCACAGCGCTTTGCGCAATGTCGTGGGCGCAATACGCAACGCCTCACGGTATTTGGCCACGGTGCGGCGTGCGCACTCAATGCCTTGCTCTTTGAGCATTTCGGAGAGCTGATTATCCGACAGCGGCTTTTTGGGGTTCTCGCTCGCCACAAATTGCTTGATCAACGCACGCACCGCCGTGCTGGAAGCGTTGTTGCCGCTCTCGGTTTCCAAACCTGAACCAAAGAAATACTTGAGCTCAAACGTGCCGTAAGGCGTGCTCATGTATTTGTTCGTGGTCACGCGGCTGATGGTGGACTCGTGCAGACCCAGCTCTTCGGCAATCTCTCGCAGCACCATGGGGCGCATGGCAAGTTCGCCGTGAATGAAGAAGTTTTTCTGGCGCTCGGCGATGGCGTTGCTCACACGCAAGATGGTGTCAAAGCGTTGCTGGATGTTTTTGATGAACCAGCGCGCCTCTTGCAAACGCTGCTGCAAACCTGCGTGCGCTTCGCCTTTGCCGCCTTTAAGGGCGTTGGCGTAAATGTCGTGCACGCGCAAACGTGGCATCACATCGGGGTTCAGTGCCACCTTGAATTTAGGTGCCGTGGTGGACTTGCCCACACGGGTGACCAACACATCGGGCACCACCACATGGCGCTCAACATCGGCAAAGCGGCGACCGGGCTTGGGCTCTAGACGCCCAATCAGTGCAATGGCTACTTTCACATTGGCTTCGCTGTCACCCACGATGACGGCCAAGCGTTTGAAGTCGCGCTTGGCCAACATCTCCATCGGCTGCTTGCACATGCGAATGGCGGTGTCACGGATCTGCAAAGCTTCTTCGCCTTTGGGCTCCAAGGCTTTGAGTTGCAGCGTCAAACACTCGGCCAAGTCACGTGCGCCCACGCCCACAGGCTCTAAGCTTTGCAACAGCGACAAGGCCACTTGGAAGCGATGTTCGAGTTCTTCAATTTGCTCTTCGTCGTCGCCACCCAAGCCTTCGGCCAAGCTGCGTAACGTGTCTTCGAGGTAACCGTCGTCGTTGAGGTTTTCAATCAAATAGCGCAAGGCGGCTTGATCGGTGGGGCTCAGTCGCAAAGCCAGCGCTTGGCGATGCAAGTGCGAGGTGAGCGACTCTTGCATGCGCGCCAGCTCGGTGGCGTCGGCGGTGTCGCTGTCGGCGGTGTTGTTGCTATTGCTCGCAGGCGCATCGCCGCCCCATTCGGAGTCATCAGCCGAAAACTCCACGCTGCCATCGCCATCCCAGCTTTCAGCCACGCCGTCCACGCTGGGCTCGGTGTCGCTGGCGGTGTTGTCCACACTGATTTCAGACATACCGCCGTCGAGGGACGGGACTTCACGCATGGGCTCGACTTCTTCATCGCGGGCAGGTGTATCTGCCTTATCTAAGCCAAACTCTTCGCGAGGCGCTTCTTCAAACTCTTTGTCGAGAAACGGGTTCTCGTCAAGCATTTGCTCAATTTCTTGACTCAACTCCAAGGTCGACAACTGCAAGAGTCGGATCGACTGCTGCAACTGGGGCGTGAGCGCCAGATGTTGGGATACGCGAAGTGATAAGCCTTGCTTCATGGTCACATTCGGAAGTGTTCGCCGAGGTAAACGCGGCGTACATCCGCGTTCTCAATGATTTCAAGTGGCGTACCCTGCGCCAGCACACGGCCATCGCTGATGATGCAGGCGTGGTCGCAAATGCCCAAGGTTTCGCGTACGTTGTGATCGGTGATCAACACGCCCATGCCACGTGCTTTCAGGAAACCGATGATGCGCTGAATCTCAATCACCGCAATCGGGTCAATGCCCGCAAACGGTTCGTCCAACAAAATGAAGCGCGGATTGGTCGCAAGTGCACGCGCAATCTCCACGCGTCGGCGTTCGCCACCCGACAAAGCCACAGATGGCGATGCGCGCAAGTGATCGACACGCAGCTCTTGCAACAACGAGGTCAAGCGCTTTTCAATTTCGTCTTGCTGAAGTGGCTTGCCGTTGTCATCGCGTTGCAGCTCCAAAACAGCTCGCACGTTGTCTTCTACGTTGAGCTTACGAAAAATAGAGGCTTCTTGCGGCAGGTAACTCAAACCCAAACGTGAACGGCGATGAATCGGTAAATGCGCCACAGGCTCGCCATCGATCGTGATGCTGCCGCCATCAGCGCGCACCAACCCCACAATCATGTAGAACGATGTGGTTTTGCCTGCGCCATTCGGCCCAAGCAAACCGACCACTTCGCCCTTCTTCACGGAAATCGACACATCGTGCACCACTTTGCGACTGCCATAGGCTTTTTGCAGGTGATGCGCTTCCAAACGACTTTCGGTCGTGTCCGCGTCGAGAGAAGATGTTGCTGTTTCGGTCACGGTTTATCCAGTGTTTTGGCACGCGGTGCCAGTACAGCTTTGACGCGTCCCGCGCCAGTCTTGCTGCCATCTTTTGTGTCTTTGGCCACTTGACCATCGATGCTCAGCACATCAGCCAAGTTGTCGTAAATGATCAAGTTGCCCGTCATTTGATCTGACAGCACCGCACCACGGTAGCGGCGAGCTTCGGCCTCTTTGATCAGTTTGATTTTGTCGGTCCGACCGTCAAACTCAATTCGCAGGCCTTCGCCTTCCATGAACTCATTCGTACCTTCGCGTTTTTGTCGAAAGAATGCGCGCTTGTTGGGCTCTGGCAAGATGACGCCAGACTGGTAACCATCTGGATCTTCACGTATTTCAATGCGAGCACCGCGCATGACCAAACTGCCTTTGGTCAACACCGCACGCCCTGTGAAGACACTGACTTGATTGAGTTCATCATGAACCAAGTTGTCAGCCTCAATGTGCATGGGTTTGTCGCGATCTGCTTTTTCCGCCGACGCCGCTACCGGCACGATGGCCAAGAGCAGAGCGAGTGAGAAAGAAGCAAATGAAGTCAAGGCACGAATATTGCTCGTTAAGTTACGGCATTCTAACCATCTAACAGAAGCAAGTTTCGTGCTGAGTGTTGATTCAGCGGCCGCGGCGAACTTCGCCAATCAAGTAGTCCGTCACTTGTAACGCGCGATCCATTGACTGGGCCAATCCGCCATCGGTATAAAAACGGCCCGCAATACCCAAGGCTGGCACACCTTGCACTTTGAATGCGTCTTGCAGTTGCGTCGCGCGACGTGCTTTGGTGGCAACGCCAAAGCTGTTGAAGGTGTCCATGAATTTTTTCTCGGGCAAGCCATTCTTGTTGGCCCATGCTGCTAGTGCTGTGGCATTGCTGAGCTGTTGGCGCTCAACATGGATGGCATGGAACAACTTAGCGTGCATGACATCGACCAAATTGAGCGACTCAAACACATAGTAAGCACGTTGCTGCGCTTCAAAGTCATCTCGGAAGCGCACGGGCACGCGTTGCACCACCACATCTTTGGGGGCAGCTTTGAGCCAAGCAGCAAACTGCGGTTCGAACGCGTTGCAGTGCGGGCAGCTGTACCAAAAAAACTCAATCACCTCAATCTTGCCTGTCCCGACATCGGTCGGCACACGCTTGTCGAGTGACAAATAGTCTTTACCTTCCACTGGTTTGGCGGGCGCGGCGCCCTGCGCCTGTGCAGTCAAAGGCAAGCCCGCCATGGCGGCGGCGGAAGAGATGGCAGCCAAAGAAAAATCACGACGTTTCATGGGTTACCTCTTGGTGATTAACGTTGCACCCGCACCATGGCGGAATCGATATGAGCAGCTTCTAACTTGGCGCGCACGCGCTCAGCCTCAGCTTTGTCTAAGGGGCCAATACGAACGCGATAAACCGTGCGTCCACCTTGGTCGCGCTCGCTGATTTTGGTGTCCAAACCCAGCATGGTGGTCTTGGCACGTTGGGCTTGCGCTTCTTCATTGCTGCGATAAGCGCCTGCTTGCACGAAGTAAATGAAGGGGTCCGTATGGGTTGGTTCGGCTGCTTTAGCTTCAACAGGTTTCGTTTCGGCTGGCTTGGCCTCTAGAGGTTTGGGGTCTGGTGACTTGGCCTCAACTTTGGCTTTTGTTTCTGGCTTGGGTTCAGCTGATTTGGCTTTGACCAAATCACCCAAGGGATCTGCACTCTTAGGGTCGACCTTGGCGGCTGCATCGCTGTTGGACTCATCTGCTTTGTCACTCGACTTGCCACCCTTCTTGCCATACAGCGGGGCATTTGGGTCCCAATCTTTGTTCTTCTCAGCTTCAGCCGCGTCTGATTCTGCAGAACGTGCTTGGCCTTTGCTCATGAAGGGGATGGGTACTTTGGTGACGTAAATCGCCACACCCAAAGCCACGGCCAAGCCCACCACCAAACCAATGATGAAGCCCACCAAGGTGCTGCCGCGCTGCTGATTCATGCTTGAAATCTCCAATCCATTTACATGCTGGCGGGGGCTGACACACCCAACACCGCCAAGCCATTGTGCAGCACCTGCGCGGTGGCTGCCACCAATGCCAAACGCGCTTTTTTCACCGCTTCGTCATCCACCAAGATGCGCTCTGCATCGTAGTAACTGTGGTAACTGGCCGCGAGGTCGCGTAAATAGAAGGTCACATCGTGTGGCGCAAAGTCTGCCGATGCCGCCGTGAGCATGGCGGGGTACTTGGCCAGTTGCAGCATCAGCGCTTGGGCTTGGGGGCTGTCGAGCGCCGACAAGTCCACGTCTTTGAGCGAAGCCACATCGCCGCCATCTTTCTCGGCCCAAGCACGTAGCACCGAGCAAATGCGCGCATGCGCGTATTGCACGTAGTACACGGGGTTGTCGTTGTTCTTTTGCACGGCCAAGTCCACGTCAAAGGTGTACTCGGTGTCGGGCTTGCGTGAGAGGAGGAAGAAGCGCACCGCGTCTTTGCTGGTCCACTCAATCAAATCGCGCAAGGTCACATAGCTGCCTGCGCGTTTGGAAATTTTTACCTCCTCGCCACCACGCATCACACGCACCATGGTGTGCAGCACGTAGTCAGGGTAGCCCTCGGGAATGCCCACATTGGCGGCTTGCAAACCTGCGCGCACACGGGCAATGGTGCCGTGGTGGTCGGTACCTTGGATGTTCACCACCTTGGTGAAACCGCGTTCCCACTTGGTGATGTGGTAGGCCACGTCTGGCACGAAATAGGTGTACGTGCCGTCGGTCTTTTTCATCACGCGGTCTTTGTCATCGCCGTAGTCGGTGGACTTGAGCCACAGCGCGTCGTCTTGCTCGTAGGTCTTGCCAGCGGCTTGCAAGCGGCCGACGGCATCGGCCACTTTGCCGCTGGTGTAGAGGCTACTTTCCAAGTAGTAGTTGTCGAACTTGACGTCAAAGGCTTTCAAGTCGAGGTCTTGTTCGTGGCGCAGGTAAGCCACGGCGAACTCGCGCATGCCATCCACATCGTTCACGTCGCCGCTGGCGGTGAATTCGCGATCGTCTGACTTGACGGTTTTGCCAGCCAAGAAATCGGTGGCGATGTCTTGGATGTAGTCACCGTTGTAAAACGCCTTGCTTTCTGGATTCTCTGGGTCCACTGGCCAGCAGTCATCACCAGGCTTAAAGCCTTGCGCACGGAAGTGCGTGCTCTTGGCCAAGGTGTTGATCTGCACGCCCGCGTCGTTGTAATAAAACTCGCGGTACACATTGAAACCTTGCGTGGCAAACAAATTACAAATCGCGTCACCCAGCGCCGCTTGGCGGCCATGGCCCACGTGCAAAGGGCCCGTGGGGTTGGCAGACACAAACTCCACCAACACGCGCTGGCCGTTGTCGGCTTGGAAACCAAAACAATCTTTGGCGGCCAACACCTCACGCACGATTTGTTGTTTGGCTGCGGGCTTCAAACGGATGTTGATGAAGCCAGGGCCTGCAATCTCGATGTCTTGTACCCACTGCTGATACACAGGCGCAGCCAGCAAGGCATCGCGCAGCTGCTCGCCGAGTTGACGAGGGTTGAGCTTGAGGGGCTTAGCCAGCTGCATGGCAGCTGTGATGGCGTAGTCACCATGGGCGGCGACCTTGGGCGATTCAAAAGCGGCCTTGTTGCCGGAACCGGGCAACAAACCGTCGAGGGCGTGGCTCAAGGCGGCCAGCAATTCTTGTTTAACTTGGAGCATGGCTAGATTTTACGGGGCCCCATGTCTTGGATGGGAGGCATGCGTCATGCCACAGCGCTCCAATAGTTGGAATGACCGTAGTGTTCTTTGAGAAAGTCAATCCATAAGCGCAAGCGCAGAGGCAAGTGTTTGCGCTGTGAAAAAACCGCATAAATGCCATTGGGTGGTGCCGCGAAAGCCTCCAACACAGGCACCAATTTGCCGCTGTTGATTTCAGACTCAACTTCCCAAGTGCTGCGCCAAGCAATGCCATGACCTGCCAAACACCAGTCATGCAGCACCTGCCCGTCAGAGCAGTCCATCGGGCCGCTGGGGCGCAAGTGAATCACCTCGTGCGATGGGCCTTCGCGGTTTGAATGGGTGACTGGCACACGAAATGCCCAGCCGCGTGTTTGCGATGCATCGCTGGAGAGCGTCAAACATTTGAAACGCATCAAATCATTCGGCACTTTGGGTGTGCCATAGCGTTTCAAAAACTCAGGGGTCGCCACACATAAGCGGCGGTTGTCGGCCATGCGCACACTCACCAACGATGAATCGGGCAAATCCCCCACACGCACGGCGCAGTCAAAGCCTTCAGCAGCCAAATCAACCACACGGTCACTGAGGTTGAGTGACACCGTCACATCAGGGTGCATACTTTGAAATTTGGGGACCAAGGGGGCCACATGTCGACGACCAAAACCCGCTGGCGCGGTGACGCGCAAGTGGCCATTGGCTTTGAGCCCTCCCGCACTCACGCTCGCTTCAGCGTTGGCCACTTCGGCCAGCAAGCGTTGACAGTCTTCGAGGAATGCCGTGCCTTCGTGTGTGAGCGTGATGCGTCGCGTGGTGCGCACCAAAAGCTTAACGCCCAAGTGCGCTTCCAAGCTGTCTAAGCGTCGTCCCATGATGGCGGGGGCTACGCCCTCGGCTTTGGCTGCAGCGGTCAAGCTGCCTTTCAAGGCTACCGACACAAAAGACTCAAAGGCTTTGAGTTTGTCCATGGATAGATTATCCACGGACACCAAGTCAGCCCCCAACCTAAAATCTGCCGCATGAATACACAAGCGCCAACGCATCGTCCCAGCCGAATCACACGCGCCGTTGCGCTCATAGAGTACCTTGCACCCGCATGGTTTGCCATGGTCATGGGTTGGTGTGGCCTGTCACAAGCATGGTTGCGTGCCACCGATATATTGGGCGAAACCGCATTGGGGCTGGGGCTGGTGGCGGCCATTTTTGCGCAAGTGATTTTTGCTTTGCTGTGCCTGGCGTGCATTGTGCGTTTACAAGCGCACCCCCATGCGGTGGCTGCTGACATGCGTCACCCTGTGCGTCATGCGTTCATGGCCACCTTGCCCATCTCGATTTTGTTGCTGGCGAGCTTAGGCATCCATTTGTTTTGGGGCACCGATCGCACGCTGGACACAGCACTGTCGTTTTTGTGGTGCGTCGGCTCGATCTTAGAAATTGCCGCCACAGTTTGGGTGGTTGAACGCTGGCTCAACAAAACAGAAAACGGCGGTCTGCAATGGGCCACGTTCACACCAGTGTTTTTCATTCCTGTGGTGGGCAATGTACTGGCACCTTTGGGCGGCGTGAACATTGGCTTAGAAGCATGGGCCACGGCCCAGTTCGGTGTGGGCATCTTTTTATGGCTGGTGCTGCAAACTTTGATGTTTGTCCGCTTGGCGCAAGCGGGGCCATTGCCCGCACGTTTAGCACCGAGTTGGTTCATCACCATGGTGCCACCCTCCATCGGTGGATTGAGCTTGTTGCAATTAGATGCCCCATTGACCTTGGTATGGATGATGTGGGGCATTGGCGCATTCTTCTTGTTGCTGGCCATGACACAAATTGGCACCATTCGCGAGCAACCGTTCAGCATGGCCAACTGGGGCATGAGCTTTCCCATGGCCGCCTTCACATCGTTGACGCTGCGCATGACCCATGCGCCTGGTGGCGCTTGGTTGCAAATACCTGCCACCTTGCTGCTGGCCATCACCTCGCTACTGATTTTGAGTTTGACCCTCAGCACATGGCGAGGGCTACGCCATGGCCATTTGCTGGTGGCAGAAAAATAAAATAGACGCACAGCACCGATTACCTACCTATTTGTCACGACAGCCCAAAAGCTGGCGATGCAATCAAGCCAACGCAATCCAATAAGATTCGTCCTGATTACCCCTTTTTGATTTATCCAGAGAGAACTCACCATGAGCCAAGACACCACCAAGCGCACCGCTGTGCATAGCTTGCAAGTTGCCACCAACCTGCACAAATTCATCGAGACCCAAGTGTTGCCAGACACTGGTGTGAGCAGCGAAAAATTTTGGAAAGGTTTTGACGCCATCGTGCAAGACTTGGCGCCAAAGAACATCGCCTTGTTGGCTGAACGTGATCGTCTGCAAACCGAGATGGACGCATGGCACAGCGCCAACCCTGGCCCCATCAAAAACATGAAGGCCTATCGCAAGTTTTTGGAAAAGATTGGCTACCTCGTGCCACAACCCGAGAAGGTCAAAGCCACCACCCAAAACGTCGATGCCGAATTGGCCTTGCAAGCTGGCCCACAGTTGGTGGTGCCTGTGCTCAACGCGCGCTATGCCTTGAACGCTGCCAACGCACGTTGGGGTTCGTTGTATGACGCTTTGTATGGCACGGATGCCTTGCCCGAAACACACGGCTGTGAAAAAACAGGCGCTTACAACCCCAAGCGTGGTGCCAAGGTCATTGAATACGCACGCTATGTGCTCGACCGCACCGTTCCGTTAAAGCGCGGCTCACACATCGACAGCACAGGCTACGCTGTGGTCGACGGCGAGTTGGTGGTCAGCCTCAAAGGCGGCAAAACCACCAAGCTGGCCAAGGCTGCTCAGTTTGTAGGCTTCCAAGGCAAGCAGGCCGAGCCTTCGTCCGTTTTGTTTGTACACAACGGCCTGCACCTCGACTTGCAAATCAACCGCAACACCCCCATTGGCGCAACCGACCCCGCTGGCGTGAGCGACCTGATTGTGGAAGCCGCTTTGTCCACCATCCTCGACTTGGAAGACTCCGTGGCCGTGGTGGACGCTGACGACAAAGTGCTGGCCTACAGCAACTGGTTGGGCATCGTCAAAGGCACCTTGACCGAAACCGTTGAAAAAGGCGGCAAGGCCTTTACACGCGGCTTGAACGCCGACCGCGAATACCAAGGCAAAAACGGCCAACCCGTCAAATTACACGGTCGCTCACTGCTGTTCCTTCGTAACGTGGGCCACTTGATGACCAACCCCGCCATTCTTTACAAAGGTAAAGACGGCGCGATGCACGAAATTCCAGAAGGCATCATGGACGCGGTCATCACCACCGCCATCGCTTTACACGACTTGCAAGGCCACGGTAAAAAAGGCATTCGCAACTCACGCACTGGCTCGGTCTACATCGTCAAGCCCAAAATGCATGGCCCCACCGAAGTGGCGTTTGCCTGCGAATTGTTTGGTCGCGTCGAGAAGGTCTTGGGCCTCAAAGACAGCACCGTCAAGCTCGGCATCATGGACGAAGAGCGTCGCACCAGCGTGAACTTGAAAGCCTGTATCGCTGCCGCAGCCAGCCGCGTCGCGTTCATCAACACTGGCTTCTTGGACCGCACGGGCGACGAAATGCACACCGCCATGCAAGCGGGCCCCATCTTGCGCAAAGGCGATATGAAAACCAGCGCATGGATTCAAGCCTACGAAAAGAACAACGTGTTGGCAGGTTTGTCGTGCGGTCTGCGCGGCAAGGCACAAATCGGCAAAGGCATGTGGGCCATGCCCGACCTGATGGCCGAAATGTTGAAGCAAAAAATTGGTCACCCAAAAGCAGGTGCCAACACCGCTTGGGTGCCTAGCCCCACAGCGGCTGTATTGCACGCCATGCATTACCACCAAGTCAAAGTGGTGGACGTGCAAAAAGAATTGGAAAAGGTCAACTACAACAAGGTGCGTGACAGCATCTTGAACGACTTGTTGCAAGTGCCTGTCACTGACAAGCCCAACTGGAAACCTGCTGAAAAGCAACAAGAGCTGGACAACAACGTGCAAGGCATCTTGGGCTACGTGGTGCGCTGGGTGGACCAAGGCGTGGGCTGCTCGAAAGTGCCAGACATCCACAACGTGGGTCTGATGGAAGACCGCGCCACGCTGCGTATTTCTAGCCAGCACATTGCCAACTGGTTGCACCACGGCGTGGTGACCCCTGCTGAAGTGAAAGACACCTTCAAGCGCATGGCGTCGGTGGTGGACAAGCAAAACGCGGGTGATAAGGCTTACCAAAAGATGGCTGGCCGCTTCGCCAAAGCCCCGGCATACCAAGCCGCCCTCGACTTGGTGTTCAAAGGCAAAGAGCAGCCGAGCGGCTACACCGAGCCATTGCTGCACGCCTGGCGCTTGAAAGTAAAGGCAAGTCATGCCTAAAGTGAAGGCAGGTCACGCCTAAAGGAAGGCGCAAGCCTAATCACTTTTTAGTGAAACAAAAGAAACGGCTCCTTCGGGAGCCGTTTCTCATGGGTGTAGCGAACTATGATTCACCCCATTGAACTTCTTTTGAAAGCACGCCCATGACCACCAACTTCATCAGCACACTGATCCGTTTTGCGCTGCGCACTGTGATTGGCTTGGTACTGACTGTGATCATTGCCCTCGGTGTGTATTTGCTGTTCTCGTACCACTTCACTTACTCCAAGGGTGAGAGCGTAGGCTTTGTGCAAAAGCTGTCCTACAAGGGTTGGATTTGTAAAACCTGGGAAGGCGAACAAATTCGCGCCTTGGCCACGCTGCCTGCCATTCCAGAAAAGTTTGCTTTCACCGTGCGTGACGATGCGGTAGCCGACCAAATCAACCAACACATCGGTCAAAAAGTGGTGATCGAGTATGAGCAACACAAAGGTTTGCCCACTTGTTTTGGTGAGACGGAATATTTCATCACCAAGGTCGCACCTGCGCCTGGCGAATAAAGGGGTTTAGTCCGATTTAGGCGTTGGGACAGGCGTCGATGGACGTGCTGGCATGGGGTACACCAGTTGCTGCAAATGCCGCACGTTTTTGTTCACTTGCACCCACCACTTGCTGAATGAATCCATCGGTTTGTCGATGTGACGGAACAAGCGTGGCGCGGGACGCAGCTGGACGTTGCTCTGCGACAAATCAGGCAAGCACAAATGCGCCACGGTTTGCACGCTCTGCGCACTCGCTAACGCTTGCAACACGTCGGGGGCGGGCGCAAACCAGCGATGCGGTGTGAGTACAGCCATACGTTCACCCACAAAATTCCAACGCAAGGCATTCCACGGATGCGCTTGTGTGTGCTCTGCAAACGCGACGGCCACACACACCACGTCCTCTGGCAAATCAGTGGGCAAGTCGGCCAATGCCCAAGCGTGAACCAACCACACGTGCTTGCCCAACACGTCAGCGGCGATAGGTTTTGTAAACCCTAATTCAACCAACGGTTCAGCCAACACGGCTGGCTCATCCCACGCCAATTCGTTTTTTCGCACTTGCGCCACGGTGGCTTGACTGGTGGCGAGGATCTCCATCAGCTCATAACTCACATCAATGGATGTGCCTCGGCTGTGCCAAATTTCAGGAGCGAATTTTTCAACGGTGTCTGCATTGAACAAATACGGTTTGTGGCTTCCCGTCGCGGCTACCCATTGCCAACTGAGGTAATTGCTAGCAATGTCACCATCTAACAAGTGGCTGTACATCCAATCGGCTGCGACGCGCCAATGCACCTTGCGCAAGTGCACGATATAACTGGCCACCCACAAGCGGGCATGGTTGTGCAAATAGCCCGTGGTGTAGAGCATGCGAATCGCGTTGTCGATCACTGGCACGCGCGTGCACGCATGACGCACGTCTTCGGGTAACTCGGTGCTGTATTCCGAATCAGGCAGCACACCTTCGCGCAAGGACTGCCCAATGCCATCACCCAAGTGGTGGTGCATGTGCTGAAAATACTCGCGCCAACCCAGCTCGTAAATCAACTTGTGTTGCACGCCCACTCGGTACTGGTGGTACATGGCACTGGCCACATCAGGGACACTCAAAAAACCATGCGTGAGATACGGCGACAAATGTGTGACCGCACCATCTAACGCATTGCGCGTGTGTGCGTAGTCTTTGGGACTGACATGGTCTAGCCGCAACTGAGCGGCTTCTGGCGTGGGCGAAAATTCATACATAGGCTTTTCTAATTGTGCCTTGTTCGCTTCGCTACACTTTCAAGCATGTCAAAACCCCTATCAGCCCCTGTAGATGCGTGTGCTTGCCCTTTGTGCGGCCAACCGAATCAGTGCGCTATGGAGGTGGCCAAAACCACGGGAGAGCCTGTAGCCAAGTGCTGGTGTGTGAACGCCTCGTTTTCGCCCGAGTTGCTGGCCAAGGTGCCTGCCGCCGCACAAAACAAAGCCTGTATTTGCCAGGCATGTGCCGCGAAAGATATCCATGGCTGAGCACGGCTCACTGGCTGACCTGCAAAGCCGCTACGGCACACGGCACCGCTGGCTCATGCTGACGACGGTGATGATTGGCTCAATGGCCGCCATCATGTCATCCACCATCATGAACGTGGGAATTCCAGACATGAGCTTGCAATTTGGCATTGGCCAAGAATCGGCGCAATGGGTGAGTTCTAGCTTCATGGTGGCCATGACCGTCTCTATGCTCACCACCCCATGGCTGCTGGCGCGCTTTGGCTATCGCAGCACCTACATGGGTTGCATGTGGGTGCTGCTCAGTGCTGGGATCGCAGGAGGCCTGTCTACGGATTACAACCTCGTGCTGGCCGCGCGTGTGATCGAAGGTTTGGCGGCGGGCGTGGTGCAACCCATTCCAGCCATCATCATCTTGCGAGCATTTGAAACCTCGGAACAAGGCCGTGCCAATAGCTTCTTTGGGATGGGCGTGGTGTTGGCACCTGCGCTTGGGCCCAGCATCGGTGGTTTATTAGTGGACTGGATGAGTTGGCGTTCCCTGTTCTTCATGGTGGTACCGTTCTGCACAATTTCATTGTGGATGGCCATGCGCTACGTTCCCACCACGGCGCCAGGCGGCGTCAGTGCCAACCACGGTAAACCTTCGCTTGATCTGGGCGGCCTCGCGTTAGCAACCCTTGGCACGCTTTGCCTACTCAATGGTTTGGTGATGTTGCACAGCGCCCATTTCACTGGGTCTTTCACCTTGGTCAGCGTGGCGGCGCTATGCACCATCGGTTTTGTGGTGTGGCAGCGTGTGCAAACGCGAAACGATGGAAAACCCTTGATGAACTTGGCTTTATTCGCGCATCGTCCGTTTGCCATGGGCACCACTGTGGCGTTCATCTACGGCATTGCGATGTTTGGCTCGACCTATTTGCTGCCCTTGTATTTGCAACTTGGCCTTGGGCTGTCCCCCAGCTATGTGGGCACCCTGTTACTGCCTTCGGGCTTGTTGTTGGCGATCACGATTGCCATCGTCGGGCGCTATTCCAGCACGCACCCTACCCACTTGTTGGTGAGCTTTGGATTGCTGTTGCTAGCGCTTTCTTTCGCACTCATGCTCACCGTGAATTTGCAAACGGGATTGTGGGTGTTGGTCGCCTTTGCCATTTTGGGCCGCATTGGGTTGGGCTTTATCTTGCCCTCGCTCAACATCGGTGCGATGCGCGGCATGGACGGCAGCTTGATCCCACAAGGTGCCAGCGTGATTAATTTTTTGCGCATGCTCGGCGGCGCTACGGGCGTGAGCCTGTGTGGCATCTTGCTCGAATGGCGATTGGCCGCACACGGCGACTCACTCAAGAACACCACCACTTCAGCAACTCGCCTAGCGGCGTTTGACGAAGTGTTTTTGACACTCGCTTTTGTTTGTATGCTCGCGCTATTAGCCGCGTGGCGCATTCGTCAACCAAGCCAACACCGCCATTGATTTTTTGAAACACCATGTGCCAACTGCTCGGACTCAACTGTAAAAACCCCACCGACGCCACGTTTAGCTTCAGTGGTTTTGCGCAACGTGCGGGCGTAACCGACCACCATGCGGATGGTTGGGGCATTGCATTTTTTGAGGGCTCTGAACAAGACCGCGGCTTGCGCCACTTCATCGACCATTTGCCTGCGAGCACATCACCCGTGGCTGAGCTGATTCGTAAGTACCCCATCAAAAGTCGCAACGTTATTTCGCACATCCGCAAAGCCACGCAAGGCGAGGTATCACTGGAAAACTGCCATCCGTTTGTGCGCGAGCTGTGGGGGCGATATTGGGTATTCGCGCACAACGGCAACCTTGAAAACTATGCCCCTCGTTTGCACGGCAGCTTCAGGCCCGTGGGACACACCGACAGCGAACGCGCGTTTTGCTGGCTCATGCAGGAGATGGCCAAATCACATGCGAACGTGCCGTCAATTGATGAGCTGACCTTGACGCTGAAAGAGTTGGTGCCGCAAATTGCCAAACATGGCACATTCAATTTCTTGCTGTCGAACGGGCAAGCGCTGTGGGCACATGCGTCAACCAACCTGTGCTACATCGAGCGCAAGCACCCTTTTTCAAAGGCCACTTTGAGCGACCAAGACATGAGCATCAACTTTGCAGAGTACGCATCACCTGATGATCGTGTGGCGGTGGTGGTCACTGCGCCTTTGACGACCAACGAGGTGTGGACGCCGTTTGCACCAGAAGAGTTGAAGGTGTTTGTGGATGGGCAACTACGCAACTGAGGCCATTGCGTCTCGTCTGAGGAGTCGCCTATCTCGTAGGCCACACAACAGCAGCGTGCTCCAGCGCATCAATGAACATCGCCGCCACATCGAACCCCGTCTGATCAAAGATTTCTTGAAAGCACGTGGGGCTGGTCACGTTCACCTCGGTGAGGCAGTCACCAATCACATCCAAGCCCACCAACAGCAAGCCACGCTTGGCAAGAATCGGCCCAAGGGCTTCGGCGATTTCTTGGTCACGTGCTGAGATGGGTTGGGCCACACCCTTGCCGCCTGCAGCCAAGTTACCGCGCACTTCGCCGCCTTGGGGAATACGCGCCAAGCAATAGGGCACGACCTTGCCACCGATGACGAGCACGCGCTTGTCACCCTTGTCGATGGCGGGAATGAACTTTTGCACCATCACGGTTTGTGCGCCATCACGATTCAGGGTTTCGATGATGGCACCTAAATTCAGGCCATCGTCTTTGACGCGGAAGATGCCCATGCCACCCATGCCATCAAGTGGCTTCAAGATGATGTCGCGGTGGTGCGCATGGAAAGCGCGAATGGCATCGGCGCTACGCGTGACCAACGTGGGGCTGATGAATTGCGCAAACTCCAAAATGGCCAACTTCTCGGGGTGGTCACGCAAAGCCGCTGGCTTGTTAAACACTTTCGCACCTTCGCGCTCGGCTTGCTCTAGCAAGTGGGTGGCGTAAAAGTATTCGCTGTCAAAGGGTGGATCTTTGCGCATGACGATGGCATCGGCGCTTTTGAGCGCGTAGTGCTCGTCCACGCGCTGCACTTCAAACCAATCCGTCGCATCGCCCGTCAAGCGCACATGTTGCACGCGGGCCGACACTTGTTGGCCGCTTTGCCACATGATGTCTTGCGGCTCGCAAGCCAACACTTGGTGGCCCCGACGCTGCGCTTCTCGCATCATCGCAAACGTGGTGTCCTTGTAAATCTTGAAGGACGACAGCGGGTCTGCGACAAAGAGGATGTGCATGAGGTTTAGATTTCGATTTTGCTGCCCAACTCCACCACGGAGTTGCTGGGCAAGTTCAAGAAGTCAGCCGCTGAGCTGGCATTGAGGTGCATTTGTGCAAACAACTTCTCACGCCATTGCGCCATACCACCAGCCACTGTAGGCACGATGCTGTCACGCGACAAGAAGTAACTGGTGGTCATAGGGCTGATTTCGCAGCCCATGCCATTCAAATGGCTCAAGGCGCCAGGTACGTCTGGGTCGTCTTTGAAACCATAGTGAATCGCTACTTGCCAACAGTCATTGCCAATCGCAGAAATTTCAAGGCGTTCTTTTTCTTCAATCCAAGGCACTTCATGGTTTTGCACGTTCACAAATAGGTTTTGTTTGTGCAGCACTTTGTTGTGCTTCAAGTTATGAAGCATGGCGTTAGGCACAGCGCCTTTACCAGATGTTAAGAACACTGCCGTCCCTTCGACGCGTGTAGGGGGTGACAAGAACACGGCATCCAAAAAGCTGGTGAGATCCAATGCGTCCTCTTTGCGTTTTTCGTAAAGAATGGCTCGACCATCGCGCCACGTCAGCATGAGCATCATGATGACCGACGCAATCAGCAATGGGAACCAACCGCCTTCGAACAGCTTCAACAAGTTCGAGGCCCAAAAGACGAAGTCAACCGCAAAGAAAAAGCTGGTGGCGGCCAAACACCACCAGAAGGGGTATTTCCAACCGTAGTGGATCACGAAGAAAGTCAACACTGTCGTGATCAACATGTCGGTACACACCGCGATGCCGTATGCAGCAGCCAAGTTGCTCGACGACTTGAACATCATCACAGCCAAAACGATCACGCCAAACAAGCCCCAGTTCACAAAGGGAATGTAAATTTGACCCGTGTCTTTCACACTGGTGTGTAGCACCTGCAAACGAGGCAGAAAGCCCATTTGCACCACTTGTTTGGTGACACTGAAAGCACCCGAAATTAAGGCTTGAGAAGCAATCACCGTGGCGGCTGTCGCCAATCCCACCAAGGGCACGAGCAACCAATCGGGTGCCATATTGAAGAAAGGATTCGCCACCGCTTCAGGCTCGTTGAGTAGCAACGCCCCTTGACCGAAATAGTTCAAAGTCAGCGCGGGCATCACGACAAAAAACCATGCGATACGAATAGGCTTCTTACCAAAGTGGCCCATGTCTGCATACAAGGCTTCACCGCCCGTCACGCACAAGACCACTGCACCCAATATCAAGAACGTGACTTCAGGCTCGGTAAAGATGAAGCGCAGCGCATGATGCGGGCTGATGGCCCACAAAATTTCTGGATGCGAGGCGATGTGATACACGCCCAACGCCGCGATTGCGACAAACCAGACCACTGTGATGGGCCCAAAGAACTTACCAATGCCGCTGGTGCCTCGCTTTTGCACAGCGAATAAACCAAACAAGATGATGAGGGTCAGTGGAATCACATACTTCTTAAAAGCAGGCGACACCACCTCTAAACCCTCCACCGCTGACAGCACGGAAATAGCAGGCGTGATGACACCATCACCATAAAACAGACATGTGCCGAAGATACCCACGATCAACATGCGCTGACGCAACACAGGTCGATCTTTGACAGCCATAGAGGCCAGCGCCAACATCGCCACCAAGCCACCTTCGCCGTGGTTATCCGCACGCAAAACCAGCGCCACATACTTGATCGAGACGATGACAGTCAATGTCCAAAAGAAGATGGACAAGATGCCGTAAATGTTGTCGGGCGTGAATTGCACATGGCCCGAACCAAACACTTCTTTCATCGCATACAGCACACTGGTGCCGATGTCGCCGTAAACGACGCCAATCGCGCCTAGAGTGAGCGCCGCGAGCGACGATTTACCGTGTTGTTCCATCACTAACCTCAGTCGTAGTTTTCTGCTTCGGGGTCTGTGGCTTCAAGTTCATAACTCGCAGCCAGCATGGCCAAACGACCAATGACGCCATACATATAGAAGCGGTTGGGGGCGCTAGCGCCTGGTTTCATGCCAGGCTGCGGTGTGTGCGAGCTTTGCTCGAAAGCCAAGGGCACAAAGCTCGCGCCAGGCGCGTTCAAGTTTTCGTCCACGCCACGATCGGCATGCACACGGTAGAAGCCGCCCACCACGTAGCGGTCCATCATGTAAACCACGGGCTCGGCCACTGCATCGTTCAAGCGTTCGTGCGTGAGCACACCTTCTTGAATGATGACTTGATTCACCTCTTGGCCATCTTTGACGACGCTCATTTTGTTACGTGTCTTGCGGTTGACCACATCGAGGTCTTTGACATCGCGCACTGTCATGATGCCCATGCCATAGGTGCCGTTGTCGGCCTTGACGATGACGAATGGTTTTTCGTTGATGCCGTACTCTTTGTATTTGCGCTTGATCTTGGTGAGCAGCGCATCCACGTTGGTTTGCAAACATTCCATGCCCGTACCTTCGGCAAAGTTAACTTCGCCGCACTGGTTGAACATGGGATTGATAAGCCAAGGGTCGATGCCCAGCAGTTTGCCAAAACGCTTGGCCACCTCTTCATAGCACTCGAAGTGTTTGCTCTTGCGGCGCACACTCCAGCCAGCATGCAATGGCGGCAACAAATGTTGCTCGTGCAAGTCTTCCAAGATGCCGGGAATGCCTGCGCTCAAGTCGTTGTTGAGCAAGATGGTGCAGGGGTCAAAGTCTTTCAACCCCAAACGGTGCTTGCCGCGAATCACAGGCTCCAGCGTCACGCTGTCGCCGTTTGGCAAATCGATCGTGGTGTTCTCTTTGATCTCTGGGTTGATCGAGCCCACGCGCACATTCAAACCCGCCATGTGGAAGATGCGCTGCAACTGCGCCACATTCGACAAATAGAAGGTGTTGCGTGTGTGGTTCTCTGGGATCAACAAAAGGTTGCGCGCCTCAGGGCAGATCTTTTCGATCGCCGCCATGGCCGCCTGCACCGCAAGCGGCAACATCTCGGGCGTGAGGTTGTTCCAGCCGCCAGGATACAAGTTGGTATCAACTGGCGCGAGCTTGAAACCTGCGTTGCGAATATCCACCGAGGTATAGAACGGTGGCGTGTGCTCCATCCACTCCAGACGAAACCAGCGCTCGATGGCTGGCATGGAATCGAGGATGCGTTGCTCAAGCTCGTTGATAGGGCCGTTGAGGGCTGTGATGAGGTGTGGAACCATGGTGTCTCAATAAGTGATGGATCATTTTAGGACCTATGACCCCCACATTTTTTAGAGAGAGAACTCTCTGAAAAGTGTGGTTTAAACGCGAATTTCGCCCTGCCCCAAGACCACGTATTTCAACGACGTCAGGCCTTCGATGCCAACTGGACCGCGGGCGTGAAATTTATCGGTGGAAATGCCTATTTCGGCACCTAAACCGTATTCAAAACCATCTGCAAAACGGGTACTGGCATTCACCATCACGCTGGACGAGTCCACCTCGCGCATGAAGCGCTGGGCGTGCATGTGGTCGCGGGTGAGGATGGATTCGGTGTGATGGCTGGAGTAGTGGTTGATGTGGGCAATCGCTGCGTCCAAACCATCCACCACTTTGACGCTGATGATGGGGGCCAGGTATTCCTCAAACCAATCTTGCTCTGTCGCGTCTTTGAGATTCGCGCTTTTGACAGTGGCTAGGATGGCCTTGGCTTCTGGGCAGCAACGCATCTCCACGCCTTTGGCGGCATAAATCGCGCCGATCTTGGGCAAAAATTCTGCCGCAACACCACGCGCCACCACCAAGCTTTCGCTGGCGTTGCAGGGACTGTACTTTTGGGTTTTGGCGTTGTCTGCCACGATCACGGCCATGTCAATGTCGCAAGGGTCATCCACATAGGTGTGGCAGTTGCCATCCAAATGTTTGATGACGGGCACTTTGGCGTCACGGCTGATGCGCTCAATCAAGCCTTTGCCGCCACGTGGAATGATCACATCCACAAACTCGGGCATGGCGATGAGGTGGCCCACAGCTTCGCGGTCGGTGGTTTGCACCAGCTGCACGGCGTCGGTGGGCAGGCCACTTTCGCGCAACGCTTGTTGCACCAACTTGGCCAGCGCTTTGTTGGAATCAATCGCTTCTGAGCCACCGCGCAAGATGCACGCGTTGCCGCTCTTGATGGACAGCGAGGCCGCTTCAATCGTCACGTTGGGACGGCTTTCGAAAATCATGCCGAACACACCCAAGGGCACGCGCATTTGGCCCACGCGAATGCCGCTAGGTTGTTGCTTCATGCCAATGATTTCGCCAATCACATCTGGCATGGCGGCGAGCTGTTCGCAACCTTGTGCGCAGGTCTCCAACACTTTGGGGGTGAGCTTTAAACGATCCACCATCGGGGCATCCAGGCCAGCAGCCATGGCGCGCTCGATGTCTTTGGCGTTGTCGATTTGTAGCGCGTCCATGTTTTCACGCAGCAAAGCGGCCAGCTTGCGAAGCGCCGTGTTTTTCACAGCTGCAGAGGCTTTGGCCATTTGCGCAGAAGCTGCTTTGGCCTGCGCGCCAAGGGCGTGCATGTGGTCGGCAACGTTGAGAGTCGTCATGTGCATTTTCCTAATTAAGCGTTGCGCGGCATACAAGCGCGGCACAAACGCATGGCCAAACGGTGCAGGGCTTGCCAATTGTCAGCAGGCCACTCTGGAGTCTTCAAACCTTTGACAATGCCATCCACCTGATGGGCGGATTGCAATAATTTCTCAAGCATGCCCACGCTCAAACGCGGCAACACACGCTCAAACAAACGCTCACGTGGGCCCCAAATGCGTTGCTCGCGCAAGGCCATAGGCAAAGCTTTACCTGATGCCACCGCATCTTTGACACGCTTCAAAGCTCGGATTTCTTCGGCCAGCGTGTAATGCACCAGCACTTCAGCTTCGCCCTCGGCCTTCAAGCCATCGAGCATGCGCTGCACGCGCAGCGGTTGGCCGCTCAGCACCGCCTCTGAGAGCTTGAACACGTCGTACCGCGCCACATTCAGCACGGCACGCTCCACTTGCTCAAAGCTCAACTCACCTTCTGGGTACAAGAGTGCGAGTTTTTGAATTTCTTGATGCGCGGCGAGCAAGTTGCCTTCCACGCGCTCGGCAAAAAACTGCAAGGTGTGCTGACCCGCTTCGCCAGCTGCCACGCGTTGTTGTTGCGCGCCCAAACGCTGCGCAATCCATGTGGGCAAGGCGTGACGCTCAATCGGATCAATCTGCACGCTGATGCCGTTATTTTCCAAAGCACTGAACCATGCAGAGCTTTTTGTGGCCTTGTCCAAGCGTGGCAACAGCACCACCGTGAGTGTGCTGTCGTTACCCACCGCCAGCTCGGCGATTTGTTGCAAAGCGGTGCTGCCTTCTTTGCCTGGCTTGCCAGAGGGAATGCGGATTTCAATCAGCTGCTTGTCGGCAAACAAGCTCATCGAGCCGCCCGCAGCCAACACTTCACCCCAATCAAAGTGTGCGCCCGCCACGGTGTACACGCTGCGCTCGGTGTAACCCTGTCCGCGTGCAGTGTTGCGCAACGCATCTAATGCCTCTTGTTGCAACAACGGCTCATCACCATGGAAGGTGTAAAGGCTGCGCAAACCCTTGCTCGCTTGTGCTTGCAAGTGATTGGCAAATTGAGCGATGGCGACTTGCATGCTTAGATTTGGCGAATCGCAGCTAAACGGCGCTGCAACTGCAACACCAAATCGTTTTCCATGTCTTTGTAGAGCAAGGCCTCTTCTGACTCTTTGGACAAGGCGCCAGTTTCATTGAAGTTGATATCGCGTGTTAGAAAAATCTCAGCGTCGGGAATCAGTTCAATGCCGTTGCGTGAGCGCACGCGAAAACGGTAGCGCAGGCGCAATTGAAATTCACGAATCGCACCCGTCGCGGTCCGACCGACCACTACTTTTTCTCGCAACTCGAACAACTGGTCAAAAACCACTTCTGCACGTTCGATTTGCCGCACATCGGTGATGACCTCAACCTGGCCCGACGACTCTAAAGCTCGCGTGAGTTTGACACTAAAAGGCGAAGCGATAGGAATGCCATTGAACAAGGTGCTGAACGCGTAACGCGGCGGCTTACGCAACTCAAAGCCACACCCAGCCAGCCCCGCTGTGAGAGCGGTGAACATCAACCAAGAGCGGCGTGTGGTTTGCATATCAGCCTTTAAACAACGATGTTGACCAAACGGCCAGGCACCACGATGACCTTCTTCGGTGCAGCGCCATTGGCCTGCTTGATGAAAGCATCCGTGGCCAAAGCCGCTTGCTCGATTTGCTCTTTGCTCGCGGTGGCACTGACCAACACTGAGCCACGCAGCTTGCCGTTGATTTGCAGCATCAGCTCCAACTCATCGCGTTGCAACGCGCTTTCGTCCACTTCGGGCCAAGCGGTATCGAGCAAATCGCCCAAGCGGGCTGCGTAGCCCAGCTCAGCCCACAAGTTGGCCGTGATGTGCGGGCAGGCGGGGTAGAGCATGCGCAACAACACCGACACGCCTTCGCACAGCACGGCGTTGTCGCCCTCACTGCCATCGGCCTTGAAATCTTCCAACGCGTTCAGCAGCTTCATGCAGCCCGACACCACGGTGTTGTATTGCATGCGGTCGTAGTCGTAGCTCACTTGCTTCAAAACGATGTGCATTTCGCGGCGCAAATCAGCGGCTTCTTTGCGTGGCTTGGCCGCGCTCAAATTGCCTGCGGTGGCAGCTTTGAGGGTGGCTTCGTGTTTGTGCGCGAAGTTCCACACACGGCGCAAGAAGCGGTAGCTGCCTTCCACGGCGGCATCGTTCCACTCCAGCGTGGCTTCGGGCGGGGCGGTGAACATGGTGTACAGACGCGCGGTGTCTGCGCCGTACTTTTCAATCAGGTCTTGCGGGTCCACGCCGTTGTTCTTCGACTTGGACATGGTGCCCACGCCTTCGTAGTCGATGGGTGTGCCCACGGGCAACAAACCATCGCTGCTGTCAGCGGCATTCTTGAGCTTGGCCCCCACCACTTTGCCTGCATCGTCCAGCACATGCTCGACATCGTGCGGCCAGAAATAGTCTTTACCACCCTTAGCCGTGCGGCGCGAGTAAATGTGGTTGAGCACCATGCCTTGCGTGAGCAGCTTGGTGAACGGCTCATCCACTTTGACCAATCCCATGTCGCGCATGACCTTGGTCCAGAAACGTGCGTACAGCAAGTGCAGGATGGCGTGCTCAATGCCGCCAATGTATTGGTCCATCGGCGCCCAGTACTGCGCACCCTCGGCCACCATCGCGTCGGCGTTGGTCGGGTCGCAGTAGCGCATGAAGTACCACGAGGAATCCACAAACGTGTCCATCGTGTCGGTCTCGCGGCGGGCGGGCTTGCCACACACGGGGCATGTCACACCTGCGTGGAAACCTTCGTGCTTGTGCAACGGATTGCCTGAACCATCGGGGATGCAGTCTTGCGGCAACACCACGGGTAGGTCTTTTTCAGGCACGGGCACCGCGCCGTGTTCGTCGCAATGGATGATGGGGATCGGCGTGCCCCAGTAGCGCTGGCGGCTAATGCCCCAGTCGCGCAAACGCCATGTAGTTTTCTTCTCGCCCAAGCCTTTGGCAGCGAGCAACTCGGCCACTTTGTTGACGGCGGCTTTTTGAGTCAAGCCATCGAGTTCGCCAGAGTTGATGCACACGCAGTTTTGCTTGTCGCCGTACCACTCTTCCCACGCTTGATCGTTGAAGTTTTGGTCTTTAACCGACACCACTTGCTTAATCGGCAAGTCATATTTCAAAGCAAACGCAAAGTCCCGCTCGTCATGCGCAGGCACACCCATGACCGCACCATCGCCATAGGACATGAGCACATAGTTGCCCACCCACACTTCGACCTTCGCGCTGGTCAGCGGATGCGTGACAAACAAGCCAGTGGGCATGCCCTTTTTCTCTTGCGTGGCCAACTCGGCTTCGGTGGTGCCACCGCTTTTGCATTCCTCAAGGAAGGCAGCCAAGGCAGGGTTGCTGGTTGCTGCATGCAGTGCCAATGGATGCTCAGCCGCCACCGCGCAAAACGTCACGCCCATGATGGTGTCGGCACGTGTGGTGAACACATACATCTTGCCGTCGCCGATCAACGCGCCGTCTGCGCCAGCAATGTCGTGCGTGAACGCAAAGCGCACACCCTCGCTCTTGCCAATCCAATTCTCTTGCATCAAGCGGACTTTGTCGGGCCAGCCGTTCAGGGTGGCTTTGTCGTTGCCCATTTGCACATGCTGAAGCAGCTCTTGCGCGTAGCTGGTGATGTCGAGGTAGTAGCCAGGAATCTCGCGCTTTTCCACCAACGCACCTGTGCGCCAGCCGCGGCCGTCAATCACTTGCTCGTTGGCCAACACGGTTTGGTCGACGGGGTCCCAGTTCACCACTTGGGTCTTGCGGTAGGCAATGCCTTTTTCAAGCATCTTCAAGAAGAGCCATTGGTTCCACTTGTAGTAAGTGGAATCACAGGTGGCCACTTCACGTGACCAGTCGATCGCCAAACCCATCGCCTGCATTTGCTTTTTCATGTAGGCAATGTTTTCGTAAGTCCACTTCGCAGGTGGCACCCCGTTTTTGAGCGCCGCGTTTTCAGCGGGCAAGCCAAAGGCATCCCAGCCCATGGGCATCAACACGTTGAAACCCTTCATGCGCAGGTTGCGCGTGAGC
>JACCDT010310895.1_pt1 | contig 26236 bp, 15 predicted proteins | sample 7446291 | NCBI WGS metagenome assembly JACCDT01 (sample SAMN15323446, study PRJNA562643) | freshwater metagenome | isolation source: river surface water | place: USA:Blue River Watershed | collected 2017-08-17 | reverse complement strand
GGGGCGTTTTGCTTTTCGGAGAGGAGCGATGTCCCTGCGGACATCGCGCGGGGGATTCGAAGGGTTCGGCTTGCAAGCCGAACCGCGGCCTGCAGGATGTAGGCGAATCCCCCCCTCTCCGCCAGACAGTCAGGGCCCCTGAGACTCAGGGGCCTTTATCATTTGGAAGCCCCGGTTCTTGCTGGCTATCCGCCGGTGATGCCAGTCTCAGCTTGACCACAGTTGGCGAATTTCTCGCACAATCCCGCGCCAGTCTCTGCGACCACCAATAACAGTCGGCCATCAAGTCGAAGCCCGGTTGTTACGGTGCCAAACGACAAAGAGGCGCATCGCGCCTCGGCATAGGTTGTCCACCATTGTGGGTCGGGCTTTTCTGATTCCGATTATTTGAAGCCGCATACCCGACGCTGCTCATCCCAGTCCAAGGGCAGCATCCCCGGACGTACCAGGCTGTGAGCCGTCAGTGTCGCCGGCTGTTCACCTTTCAGAATTGCCTGAACCAGGTCCGGGTGACCTGGTCCCCTTAATACATGCTCTCGTTGGGAGGGTCGTTGAACAGCGCGATGTAGGCTGCATACCGGAACCGCCGGTTTCGAGCATAGCCAGTCATCTCATGAAGAATCCCATGTTCCACCAATCGCGCCACCAAGGTATTGGCTGCGGCGAATGACGTGTTTGTCCGTCGCTGCACATCTGCCACCGAAACGATGGGGTGGTCAAAGAGAGACTCGAGCACCCTGTGGCCGTTGCCTGCCGATCGGCCTAAATGCTCGGTGATAGTTGCGCGATGCTGCTCACGTAGTTGGAGGATGTTTCGCGCAGTGTTAGCGGCTTCTCCCGCCACAGCGATGACACCGCGCAGGAAGAATATCAGCCATTTCTCCCAGTCTCCGCGGTCACGCACTGCTTGCAGATGCTCATAATAGGCATGGCGGTGCTGTTTGAAATAATGGGACAGGTACAGAACAGGCTTGTGGAGAACGCCACGCTCGGTAAGCAAAAAGGTTATTAGCAATCGACCTACTCGGCCATTGCCATCCAAGAATGGATGGATAGTCTCGAACTGCACGTGAGCTAGTGCAATCTTGATCAGCGGTGGCAGGCTATCGTTTTCGTGCAAGTAGCGCTCAAGGTCACTTAGCGCTTGAGGCACTTCATGATGTGGCGGCGGTACAAAGCTTGCGGTAGACAAGGTACAGCCAGCCGGACCGATCCAGTTTTGGCTGGTCCGCAGCTCGCCAGGCTGAAGGCGGCCACCGCGCACGTCTTTGAGCAGCTCCGAATGAATCTCGCGGATGAGTCGGACAGAGACAGGCAACTCGGCCAGACGGCTCAAGCCGTGATTCATCGCCCGCACATAATTTAATACTTCGGCCACATCCCGAGGCAAGCCAAGATCGAATAGTTCAGCTTCGGCAGCCAACAGATCTTGCAGTGAGCTCTGCGTCCCCTCAATTTGGCTTGAAAGCACGGCCTCTTTGCGCACGTACATGAAAACGAAAAGGTCCGGATTCGGTAGCGTTAGAACCGACCCATCCAAGCGACCGAGGGCCCGGTCGGCTGCGGACAACAAGGCGGCGATGTCCCCAGCCAAATTCAGGGGTGGCTGTGGCGGTAGTGGAGCCGGCATAAAGGCCCGGTAGCCAGTTGGCTGGCGTATGTAGCGACCTGCCCGTGCTTGCAGGTTTGAGGATTCTTCCTGTGAGTCCATATTTTGGGCTGCCTTGCATATGGAGTGGTTTGGCATCCATATGATATCCAGCATTTAACACAGGTGCAATCGGGGCCCATATTGCCAGCAGAGTTTAACTTGAAGTTGCCTGAATCAGAGCCTTGTCCATACTTTCTATTAAGGCAACTTCCCCCTACGAATTGGCTCGGGAGCAACGTTTCCTCTCGCCTTTCAGGCTAGGGTCATTCGACGAGTAGTCGTTGGTTGGTCTGCATCGGGAGCTACCACTGACCGGTAGCTTCGCAGTGCTTGCGTCGCGACAGGGTTTGGGTTGTGCTGCTTAGGCTTGCCGGAATGCGGACTTCTCGTGGGGTGAAGGCGGGAATTCGCGCGGCATGCCGCGTGCCGCCGTAACCGGCATCGCATGCAAGCGGTGCCGTGGGGAGGGTTCGGCTTGCAAGCCGAACTGCGGCCTGCGGGATCTCGGCGAATCCTCCCTCACCGCCAAGTATGCAAGGCTCCTTATGCTCAGGGGCCTTTTTCATTTCTGAGTCACGAATGCTGCTGGCTATCCGCCGGTGATGCCAATCGCGTCCCCGCTGGCATGGCCGGATTTTCCGCGCCATGGATGCAGACATCCACGCAGCATCCAATCGTGCTGGTCATTCATCTGCAGACGGGTTGTCACGGTACCGCGTGTGGGATGGTCATGGCCGGCAGCGAAGTTTGTTCAACTTCGCCCATGCGATAATGCATATGACATTTGGCATGAATTGAGGTCTCCGGTATTGATAACAGCCGCGTCTCAATTACGTATAAAAAAACGATAACAGGCGCCGCCACCAGAGGCATGTCCAACACATTTGTTTCAGCCATCGAATTGGCACGTCCGCGTCGGGCGCTCTTCACCACATTCACGTTCAGTCTGTCGTGGTTCGAGGCCCTTGTTCTGAGGGTACTGCGGCAGAGCAATTGCGAGCAAATCGACGTGCTGGTCGACGCACGTCAAGCTTGCAAGTCCACCGATGAAGCATCCAGCCTGTACGCGGGTAGTGCCTATCGCATCATTCCGGTGTACATGGAGAAGACTTCCGTCTTCCACCCCAAGCTCGCTTATCTGGAAGGCTGGGAAGACGTGGATCATCTCGTGGTGGCCAGCGCCAACCTGACCCTGTCCGGCCACGGGCGCAATCTCGAAGTCATCGATGCCGTTAGCTCAGAGACGGAACCGGCTGTGTTCGGGGAGTTTGGCGACTTCCTTCAGGCCGTCACTGACAAATACGTCTTCTCTGCAGAGAATCTGGATGTGCTTCAGGGCTACCGCCGCCGCGCTGCCGCCCGTCTTGCGCGTGCGGGCGCGGTAGAGGAGACCGCGCGCCGCACGTGGCTCGTGCATACGCTCACCACGCCTGCCAGCGAACAGTTTCTGAGCCATGCAGCACGCATCAATGATCCACATTGCCTGACCGTGCTCTCGCCCTTTCATTCCCCCAGTGGCGCGCCGGTCCGCAAGCTGGCGCAGTACATCGGTGCGGACAAGCTGCGGATCGGATTGGATGCCAGTTTGCTTGTCGCGCCATTCACCGACAAGGATGTGTTCGACACGCCGCCGGACTACGTCATTGCCAAGCGCGAAGATGAAGATCCGCGCCTTCTGCATGCCAAGTGCTTTGAGCTCGAAGGCAGCAACGGCTCGCTCGTGATGACTGGTTCCGTCAACGCGACCGGCCAAAGCCTGAACACCACGGACAACGTGGAGGTATCGCTGGTACGCCTGCTGCCCAAGTCGCCTTTCGAATGGAGCAAGGTCACGCCGGTTGAATTCACGCCCTGTGAGTTCAATGTCGACGCCATGACCGCTCGAAATCCGGCCCTTCATGCCACATGGACGATAGAAAACCAGCTGGTGGGCCAGACCGAGCCCGCCGGTGATACGGATCGGGTGGCGCTGACTGTTCGGGATGGCGACGCAATCGTAGCGCGGGTCAGCGAGGTCCCGCTGCAGAAGGGCAGGTTTGCGGCCGCCATGGGCCAGCCCGTCAATGCGCGTGGAGCCCTGCGCCTCATCGTGGAAGGGCTGAACTTGCACGCCGAAGGCTGGATCAACGTCGAACTCGACCTGACCGGCGATGAAAACCAGCGCAACCTGGCCAAAGCTTCCAGTCGCGTGATGGCCAACGAATTCCGGCTCGAGGATCTGGACGCCATCTTTGGCTGGCTCTCGCGTTTGCAAACCCATGTCCGGTCGAAGGAAAACCGCAAGCCCGATGGTTCGGACGCCGGTGGTGCTGGCGCTCCATCGCAATCGCCCCGGCGTGCTGCCGCCCCGGCTGCTGCCAGCAAGATGAGCTACGACGAATGGCGCGCGAGCGTCGAGAAACCCCACGTTGCCCAAACCCCGACGGGTCTGGTTCGGAATTCGGTCGAAGCCGTACTGTGCTGGCTGAATCGCGACCTGACGAAAGGGGCCGTGCCTGCTTCAGCCATGAAAGAGAAAGCCTCTGAGCGTGCCTCTTCCTCGGAGGAGAGACCCGCCGACAGTGCGTCGCCCCCGGTCAAGCGTACGCTGCTGGCCACGGAGAAGTCCGAGTTCGCATCGGGCGGTGGCGCAGCTGAAGAAGAGCGTCGGCAGCGTACCGAAGCGATGTATCAGGCCCTTCTGGCGGCAATACCGAAAGGCCTCGTGCTGGAAGCCCGATCGTCCGTCACGCCCATGCTGGTCGAGCTCTCAGGCTGTGCGCAGCTCAAGCACGCCCTTGCGCTCGGCGAACGCGGCGCGCATGCGGCCGACCATCTGGCGCTGGTGCTGCAGGGGTGGCTGACCAGCTTTGCCACCTTCGACTATGGTGAAGACAATCGGGCGGCGCTGCTGCCTTTCTTCTCTGCGATGGCCTGTCTTGCCGCTGCCCATTCACAGGCTTCGCTGCCGTCGCTCAAAGAGGCGCTGGAGCTGCTTGCAGGCCGGGTACTGGAGCCGGGCGAGATTGAAGCCGGCGCGCGCCTTGCGCTGCGCACAAACCGGTTCGACCGTATTACGGAGACGATGAAGCACACGGCGCTGGAAAAGGCCGCTGTCATCGAAGCCGAGCAGACACAATCCCAGCAGCTGGTGTCGTTGATTGAGCAGGGCTTGAATCCGCTCGCCAAATCGCTGCCGAAGGCACCGGCCCGTTATCAGAAGGCCTTCGAAGCCCTGTGGCAGCACCGCAAGAATGCGCGCGGCGCTTTCGGCGTCGTGGCGAGGAGCATGGGGCCGCTCGCATGCCCCTGCTGCTATAACCGGATGCAGGCAGGCGATGCCTCCCGCTTGCGGGCGGATCAGGTCGCTCTGTGCCTGAACTGCCAGCGCCCGATTTTCTATGCGCTCGATACCGCCGCGCTCGACCAGGGCGGACTGGCCGGCCGCTACAAGAAGAACTGACTGCCATGCTCCAGCAACTTGATCGTCCGTACTTCACCGATCCGCTGACGGACAATTTCGTGGTCGACCCGCTGGGCACGAACGCCGTGGTGGAGTCGCTCTATCGCTCGGTTTTCCCGGGCATTAACAATGTGGTGTCCTTCATTCGGGTGTACTCCGCCATCAGCTGGATGGTGCGCCAGATTGATGAGACGGCCCGACAGCAGACCGAACCGGATATTCAGGCCCTGTCACGCGAAGGCCTTGAGAAAATTCAGTTGCTGCTGGGCTGGTACAACGTGAGGCAGAACGTCAAAGGGCTGGCGGGTGGCGGGCGTGTCTTCCCTGGGGGACGCACCCAGGTCAAGCTCAGCATGAAGGTCATCGTCGGCACGCAGGACAAGAAGGCCATGGATAACGACCCGGACTTCGAGCCCGGCTCAGGCGCCAATTTCCTGCAGGCTGTGCAGTACGGGCCGAGCATCATCAACGGCATGCCCTGCCTGAAGGTCACAGGCATCCAGGGTGCCTATCTGCTGACGGATGCTGGCGAAAAGCTGGCAGATGCGTACGAGACGGCCATTGCGAAGCACCCGCGCCGGGACTGGCTCGCGGATATCAGCGCGCTGTACATCTCGGATGAAGAAGTGGCGGAGTTGGGAGGCATGCTGGACCTTCGCCACCCGTCGCAGGCCGAGATTGACGCATTCATCGAGCAGTACTACCCGGAAGCGCCGGACGGACTCGCCTTGGGTCCGAACTGGGAGTACCGCCAGCAAGGCCTGACCCTCGCACTGCGCGCGATCCACGCCGAGCAGATGACGCCCCTGTACCGGGATGGCGTGCCCGAGAACGTCATCCGGTTTGCGATGGCGCGTGGCTGCACGCAGGATGGCAGCTGCGTAATGGCGCTCGATGATTGCGCCCAAGCCCAGAGCTGGTGGGCCAGTTTGCAGTTGCGGCAGTACCTCAGGATTGCCCAGGGCGTGCTGCTGCGGCTATGCGAATCCTGGGTACACCGGACGGTCATGACGAACCAGCCGCGCGCAATTCGCAACTGTGCGCAAGGTCTGGGCAACAAGCTGCTCACGCTCCTGCCGGAGAGCAGCCGCAAGGACGTGGCAAGCTTCGTCAACATGATCGAAGCGTGGCGTGGCGAAGCGGCGACGCTTTACGCTGCCGGCCCGCAGCTCGAACACGCGCAACGCATCGAATCGCTGCTGGATCAACTGCATGATGTGCGCCACTTCGCGCACAACTCGGACGAGGAAGCGCAGGCATTGCGCAATGCCTACGTCGCGCTGATTTACTGCGCGAGCGAGGCGAAGAACTTCCGGAACGACCCCTATTTTGACCAGGCGCTGGAGAATGAACAACTCACGCTCGGCAATCTCGCCGAGGTGATGCAGGCCCACCTGCACGATTCGCCGGCCGCATTCATGGCCCACATCGTTCAGCACTACGTGTTGCTGCAACATTTCGGCATCGTGCAGGAGCGCGCCGTTCGGGATGGCCGTAGCCGCTATGTGCTGTTCAAGGGGGACCAGGGCCTTGAGCGCACTGGCAAAGGCGAGAGTTTTATCGGCATCGACCTGCTGACAGACCGACTTCTGCATGCGCTGCTGCTTTTGGCGCAATGTGGCCTGTTGATCCACAACGAAGATGCGGGGACATTCTCGCTCACGCCTGAGGGCATGCGGCGGTTGCAGATAGCCGCCTCCCGATCTGCTCGATGACTTCGGCTTGTCATTTAGCACTGCCTTGCTCAAAGGGGCAGAATTGCAGATATAGCGTGGGGTATGGGCGTTTATTGATTGCGTCGAGGTATGAAAAATCTCGAAATTCCCTGCAAAGTTTGCTGTTATCAGGGAAGCCGCCTGAGACAACTTTGGGTAAGACTACCCCCACCGCCAGGATAAAAGCACCCCGCAAGGGGCGTTTTGCTTTTTTGTCCGCTTTTCCCGCCGATAGCCCCCCGCCAACTGGAACCATACGGAACTGGCGCTCTCCATCCTGACAGTAGGATCACATCGCAGGAACCGCCCATGGGCCAAGCCATTGAACAACTGGCCGCGTTCAACGCAGTCAGCGAACCCCTGCTCTTGCTGGCGGAAGATCTGACGATCAGCGAGGCGACCGAGCCCTTCCTTGCGGCATGGTCGCTGTTGCGCGATGACGTGCTGGGACGCTCCGTCTTTGAAATTTTTCCCCACACGACCACAGCCTGTGTCACGCGTCCGAACGATCAGGACGCGAAATTGCTGCCCGTCCAGGAATTGTTTGACCGCGCGCCCGGCTTCATTTGCCTGACCCGCGGCCAGCAGCATGTCTTTGAAATCGCCAACAAGAGCTTCTTCATGCTGGTCTGCCACCGGCACATCATCGGCATGCCCGTCAGGGAAGCCTTGCCCGAGGCGGCCAATGACGAGCTGGTCCGTCTGCTGGATCAGGTGTACGCCAGCGGCCAGCCGGCGACCGGGCGCGCGCATCCCTTGATGCTCCAGCATGCCCCGGGTTCGCCACGGCTGGATGTCTACATCGATTTCATCTACCAGCCTGTGTTCGCGGCCGACGGCACGGTGGCCGGCATACTCGCTTCCGGGCATGAGGTCACGAAGGAAGTGCAGGCGATGCGGGCTTTGCAATGCAGCGAAGAGCGTTTCCATCTGGCGCTGGAGGCGGCCGGCGATGGCGTCTGGGATTGGGACATCACTGAAAACCGTTTCCTTTTTTCTGCACGCGGTCGAGCGATGCTCGGCTATGGCGACGACGACATCGGGCTGAGGCTGGAAGACTGGCTGGCCATCACCCATCCCGAAGACCAGGAGCGCGTGCGGGCCCATACGATGGCTTGCCTGAAAGGGCGGCTGCCTTTCTTTTCTGCCGAATACCGGGTGCGCTGCCGGGACGGCAGCTGGAAATGGCTGCTGTGCCGGGGCGCGGTGGTGCAGCGCGACAGCAAGGGCACCGCGCTCCGGATGACGGGCACCAGCATCGATATTTCGTCCGAGCAGGAAACCCTGAGGCGCGCCAATTTCGATTCGCTGACCCGGCTGCCGAATCGCAATCTGTTTCGCGACCGGCTGGAAAAAGAAGTGCAGGTCGCCCGGCGCAGCGGCAAGGCGCTTGCCTTGCTGTTCCTCGACCTCGACCACTTCAAGGAAGTCAACGACCTGCTCGGTCACGATGCCGGCGACAAGCTGCTGCGCCAGTGCGCCGACCGCATCTGCGCCTGCGTGCGTGCCGCCGACACGGTGGCCCGACTGGGCGGGGATGAATTCACGGTCATCCTGATCAACCTGGAGAGCCGGGCCCATGTGGAAGACATCGCGCAAAAGATACTCGATGAGGTCGCACGGCCCTTCGAGGTGAGCTCTGCGTCCGTCCATATCTCGGGCAGCATCGGCATCACCTTGTTCCCGGATGACGGCAGCGATCAGGAGCACTTGCTGCAGAACGCCGACCAGGCCATGTATGTGGCCAAGAACGCCGGACGCAACCAGTTTCATTTCTTCACGCGCTCGATGCAGGAACAGGCCTGGAACCGCATCACGATGATGGGCGACTTGCGCAACGCCTTGCGCGGCGGCGAGATGCGGCTGCATTTCCAGCCGGTGGTGGACCTGGCCAGCGGCCTGATCGTGAAAGGCGAGGCGCTGTTGCGCTGGCAGCATCCGCGCAAGGGCCTGTTGCTGCCCTCGGAATTCATCACGCTCGCCGAAGAGAGCGGGCTGATCCACGATATCGGCCAATGGGCATTCATGCAATCGCTGGCCTGGTCGAAGCGCTGGAACGAGCAGAGCGATGAGCCTTTCCAGATCAGTGTCAACGCCTCGCCTATCCAGCTCATGCAGCGCAAGCGGGCGATGAACTGGGGACGTCACCTGAGCGAGCTGGGCATGGCCTCGAGCAGCATTTCGGTGGAGATCACCGAAGGCGTGCTGTTCAAGACCTCAACGGTCACGGAGCAACAGTTGCTGGAGATGCGCGACGCCGGCATACAGGTGGCCATCGACGACTTCGGCACCGGCTATTCATCGATGGCCTATCTGAAGAAATTCGATGTCGACTATTTGAAAATCGATCAGTCCTTTGTCAGCGGCAGCGCGCCTGACCACAGCAGCCGGACCATCGCCGAAACCATCATCGTGATGGCGCACAAGCTCGGCCTGAAAGTGATCGCGGAAGGGGTAGAGACGGCGGAGCAGCGCGACTGGCTGCGACAGGTCGGCTGCGATTTCGGGCAGGGCTTCCTGTTCGCCCGGCCGCTGCCGCCGGAGGAGTTCGAGCGGCTGCTGCATGCGGCGCCGGCCTCGGCCTGAACCGGCGCCGACGCCGGCGCCGCTGCTCGCTTCAGGCGGCGATGCCGATGATGACGTTCGAGGGGTCGATGGCGGCCACGATCGGCGCGCCCACCGCCAGCGCGAGGCCCTGGACCTCGGTATTGGCCAGGGTGCAGACCAGCGTCAGCCCGCCCGGGATCATGATCTCCGCTTCCGACTTGGCCTGGCCGGGAACCAGCCGATGAATGGTTCCGCTGAAATGGTTCTTGCGGCCTGCCGGCGCCGACGCGCCCGGCGGCAGCAGGCTGATCGCCGAGGCCTTGATCAGGGCGAAGACCTTGGTGCCGACCTCGAGGCTGAGCTCGCGCCCGCTTTCATGGGTAATGGAGGCCACCAGCGTCACGTCGGGATTGGCTACCAGCGTGATCTCGTCATTCACCGGCCCCTGCAGGATGGTCAGGATAGTGCAGGCGAACTGGTTGCGGGCGCTGGTCTTCATCGCGATATCGGTCTCGACCGCGTAATCGGCCTCGAGGCCATTGGCCAGCTTGTTGAGGCGCGCGATGAAGCGCGCATGCTCGTCGCGGATCACCAGGAAGTTTTTCAGCAGTTGCCGGCCACGTTCGGTCAGGCAGGTCTTGCCGCCACCCTTGCCCCCGGCATGGCGCTCCAGCAGCTTGTCGCCCGTCAGTTGCGTCATCTGCTCGATGGTGTCCCACGCACCCTTGTAGCTGTAGCCGGCAATTGCAGCTGATTTCGTCAGGTTCTCTGTCAGGCTGATCTGGCGCAGCAACTCCATCCGCTTGCCATTGGCCAGCAGCTTGTCCCCGACCCGCAGGGTCAATTCGGCATCGAGCGTGTAGGTCAGGGTGTCCATGCGCCGATTATAGATGGGGCGGCATATGGCTGGCTACACAACGCTTGATCGCTCACAGTAGGCTGATCGACGGCCTGCCGCCAGCGGCGTAGCCGGCAACGGTCGTCAAAAGCGGGCAGGCGAGGCTGCCGGGGCGGACATTGACAAGTGAAGATTGGGTCGATATATTTTGCCAAAATGTAGCAAAATATATTTTGTTTTTCCTTGCCTCTTTTCGCTGCGGTAAACGACACAAGATGACAAAGACGACCATCCGCCCGCTGCTGCGGGGCGCCGCCCTGGCCCTGGCCCTGCTTTCGTCCGGCAGCCCGGTTTATGCCGGTGAGGATTTGAAAGCCCTGCTCGAGCTGCTGCTCGAGAAGGGCATCATTACCCAGGCCGAATACGACAACAAGCTCAGGAAGGTGCAGGAAGTCGAGGACATCCGGGCCTTCAACGAGGCGCAGGATGTCAGGCGGGTGACGGCGGCGGTCGATGCCCGCGCCGAGAAGGAACGCCAGTTCAAGACCGACATCTATGGCCTCTTGTCGGCCGGCTACTACAGCGCCAGCAACATGAAGGCCGGCACGCTGGATGCCGAGGGCATGAGCGACCAGCCCAAAGGCAATAACCGGATAGGCCTGAAACTGACGCGCGAGCTCGATGCCGATCTCACCGCGATGGTCACGCTGGAATCGAATTTCTCGGCACGCACAGGCGCCATCGGCAAGGATGCCGGCGCCTCCGGTGCCAACAATGCCGGCGCCGGCTCGATGGCGTCGGTCTTTGATCGTGAAGCCAGTTTCCGGGTCACGTCAAAAACCTACGGCACCCTGGTCATCGGCCGCGGCCCCAACCTGCAGACCGAACTCAACAGCGCCTTCGACCCGAGGCAGAACTGGAACTTCGGCGGCCTGAAAGCGATCGGCCGCTATGCGGGTTTCCACGGTGCCTCCGGCATCAACCGCGCCGACAAATTGTTCCGCTATATTTCGCCGGCTTACCGTGGCTTCACTGTCGATGGCGGCATCTCGGTCGGCGGCGTGCCCGGCGACAGCCAGTACGGCGCCGGCACCTACGCCGGGGCGCGCTACAAAGACGGCGACTTCGAGGCCGCTTACAACCACATCCGGGTGGCGCTGTCGGCCAGTGCCGCCAATAACGAGGTCCATTTCTTCGGCGCGAAATACACCGTCGGCAAAATGACGCTCAGCGGCGGACTGGCGTTCACCACGAACCCGCAGTCGGCGACGGCGACATTGAGCACGACCACGCCGGGCGGCAAGGCCAGCGTCAACACGGCCTTCGGGGGACTGGTCTATCGGCTGACGCCGACGTTGAGCGTCAACGGCGCCTACTACCAGGTCAAGGACAAGACCTCAGCCGCCGGCGCCAATGATGTCGGCATGCTGGCCACCGGCCTGACCTGGACTCCGTACAAGGACTGGGATCTGTTCGTCGACTATGCGAACGCCCATCGCCGTGGCAATGCCACGGCAGCCTTCAGCATCTACGATGCCTGGCGTCCGGATACGGCCAGCCCGGGCACGCTGGCCGCGGGTGCGAGATCGCAGTCGGGCTTCAGCGTTGGCGCCCAATATAAATTCTGACCACAGCTGCCGGGAAAAACATCATGACATTTGCCAAGCCATCGGTCGTGCTCGCTGCGCTGCTGCTGGCCGCTTCGGCGCAGGCCGCCGAGGTCAAGCTCGCCGTTGCGGCGAATTTTGCGCAACCGATGAAAGAGATCGCCGCCGCGTTCGAAAAAGACACGGGCCACAAGGTGACAATGAGCCAGGGCGCCAGCGGCAAGTTCTACGCGCAGATCGTCAATGGCGCGCCATTCGAGCTGCTGCTGTCGGCTGACGATGAAACGCCGGCGCGGCTGGTCAGGGAAGGCAAGGCCGTGGCCGGTTCGTCCTTCACTTATGCGATCGGCCGCCTTGTGCTTTGGTCGCCGGATGAAAAACTGGTCGACCAGCAGGGCAGTGTCCTGCAGTCCGACCAGTTCAGGTTTATTGCGATTGCCAACGCCCGTGTCGCCCCTTACGGCCGCGCAGCCGTGCAGACGATGCAAAAGCTGGGCGTGCTGGGCAAGATCGAGCCGCGCGTTGTCCAGGGCGAGAGCATCTCGCAGACCTATCAGTTCGTATCGACCGGCAATGCGCAACTCGGCTTTGTCGCCCTGTCGCAGGTGTTCGAGCAGGGCAAGATGAAACCGGGTTCGGCGTGGGTCGTGCCGGAATCGATGCATGAACAGCTGAAACAGGATGCCGTGCTGCTGAACCCGGGCAGGGAGTCGGCCGCCGCGACTGGTTTGCTGGCTTACCTGAAGTCGGACAAGGCCAGGAAAATCATCGAAGGCTACGGCTACCGGCTGCCGTAATCACCGGCCAGCGCCGGCCTGCGCGTAGCCGGCAGGCCGGTCGCTGCCGGCCGCAGCCCGCCGCAGCGCTCAGCGCTGCCCGGCCAGCGCTTCGGCCGCTTCCTTGCGCTCGCTGTAGCGATCCACCAGATAGGGCGCGATGTCGCGCGTCAGCAAGGTGAATTTCACCAGCTCCTCCATCACATCGACCATCCGGTCGTAGTAGGGCGAGGGCTTCATCCGGCCTTCCGCATCGAATTCTTCATAGGCCTTGGCCACCGACGACTGGTTCGGAATCGTCAGCATCCGCATCCAGCGACCCAGTACCCGCATCTGGTTCACGGCATTGAAGGATTGCGAGCCGCCGCACACCTGCATCACGGCCAGCGTCTTGCCTTGCGTCGGGCGGATCGCGCCCATTGCCAGCGGTATCCAGTCGATCTGGGCTTTCATGATGCCGGTCATGGCGCCATGGCGTTCGGGCGATGACCACACCATGCCCTCGGCCCACTGGCACAGCTCGCGCAGCTCGGCCACCTTCGGATGGTGGTCCGGCGCATCATCCGGCAGGGGCAGGCCGCTGGGGTTGAAGAAGCGCGTTTCCGCACCCAGTCGCCGCAGCAGGCGCGCGGCCTCTTCGGCCAGCAGGCGGCTGAACGAGCGCTGGCGCAACGATCCGTACAGCAGCAGGATGCGCGGCGGATGGTCGGCGCCGCGTGTCGCAAACAGTGCCTGGGGATCGGTCAGGGCAAAACTGGATTCGTCCAGGGCCGGGAAGGTATCTGCTTGATCGGACATGGGTCGTGGGCTGGTGGCGGGTAAAAGGGTAGCGCTCTATTGTAGTCGTGCAAGAAATTCTTGATAAAGTACGCCTGTCAGGTTCAGCGCCCGGAATTCAGCGTTCATGTCTCAGCGTTCATGTTTCAGCCCGCAGATTTCAGCCCGCAGATTTCAGCCGTCAGCCTTCAAGATTTCTCGTCTACGGAACCAGCCCCATGAATCAAAGCGGTCACATCCTCACGCTGTCCTGCCAGGACCAGCGCGGCATCGTCCATCAAGTATCGGCGTTCTTGTCCACCCACGGCTGCAATATCATCGACTCGTCGCAGTTCGGCGATACGGCATCGAACCGCTTTTTCATGCGCGTGCACTTCGTGCAGGAAGATGCGGCGATCTCGCCCGATCAATTGGCCAGTGAGTTCCAGCCGGTCGCCGCCGCGATGGACATGCAATGGCAGATGCATGATGTCAGCAAGAAGCCCAAGGTCATGATCCTGGTCTCGAAAATCGGTCATTGCCTGAATGACTTGCTGTTCCGCTACCGCAGCGGCCTGCTGCCGGTGGAGATCGTGGCCATCGTCTCCAACCACCAGGACTTCTATCAGCTGGCGGCCAGCTACAACATCCCCTTCCATCATTTCCCGTTGCCGACCGGCGCGCCGCTGGCTGAAAAGCGCAAGCAGGAAGACCAGATCATCGCGCTGGCCGACAAGCATCAGGTAGACCTGGTGATCCTGGCGCGCTACATGCAGATTTTGTCCGAAGACCTGTGCCATGCGCTCAAGGGCAGGGCCATCAACATCCACCATTCTTTCCTGCCCAGCTTCAAGGGTGCGCGTCCGTATTACCAGGCGCACGACCGGGGCGTGAAGATCATTGGCGCCACCGCGCACTTCGTGACCGGCGATCTGGATGAAGGCCCGATCATTGAGCAGGACGTGCAACGCGTCACCCACTCGATGACGCCTGAAGAGTTAACGGCCATCGGGCGCGACGTCGAGTGCGTGGTGCTGGCCCGCGCCGTCAAGTACTTCATCGAACGCCGTATCCTCATCAACGGCTCCAAGACCATCGTCTTCTGATCCGCTCGCCCCGCCCGGGGCGTTCAACCGGCGACCGGTCTGGTTGCAGGCCGGTCGCCTGTCTGCGCGTGCCGCATCCTGCGGCTCGCTGTCCGCTGCCCGCTGCTCGCTGCGCGCCGCTCCCTGCCCGCCGCGCTGTGCTCTCCCTTCCCGCATTGACATTCTTGCTTCGATTTGAGGCGGCCTGAAGTCGCCGGACTTGCATGATTTTCAATTTGAGAAAGTTAATTTCTCAAGGGAAATCAAAGGGGCTACTATCCGCTGCCCGGTGTTGTGCACAGGCCAGCGCCACGCTGGTCGCCGCGGCCCCCTTCATTCGAAAGACAACCCATGAATCACGTTTATCAATTGGCCTGGAGCGAGCTGCGCTGCCAGTATGTGGCCACGCCTGAAAATTCGCGTCGTCAGTCTCGCCGCGGCCGCAGCGCCGCTGCCGGCGTCGTCGGTTCCCTGCTCGCCGGCCTGCTGGCCGCGATGGACGCGTCGGCCCTTGATGCCGCTGCGCTGCCGGTCGGCGGCGTGGTGACGGCCGGCACGGCCAGCCTGGCGCAGTCGGGCACGACGCTCAATGTCAATCAGGGCAGCCAGCGCGCCGCGATCGACTGGCAAGCTTTTTCGGTCGGCTCGAATGCCAGCGTCAACTTCCATCAGCCGAATGCCTCGGCCGTCATCCTCAACCGCGTGGTCGGCAATGAAGCCTCGGTGATTGCCGGCGCGCTGAACGCGAACGGCCAGGTATTCGTGCTGAATTCGAACGGGGTCTTGTTTGCCCCCGGCGCGCAAGTGACTGTCGGCGGCATTGTCGCGTCCACGCTGAACCTGTCGAATGCCGACTTCATGGCCGGCAAGGCCACGTTCACGGCGAATGGCTCGCAGGCCTCGGTCATCAACCAGGGAACGATCACGACTGCCGATGGCGGGTATGCGGCATTGCTCGGCCATCAGGTGAAAAACGAAGGCGTGATCGTCGCACGGCTGGGCACCGCCGCGCTGGCTGCCGGTAACAAGATCAGCCTGAACTTCGAGGGCACTTCCCTGATCGGCGTGGCAATCGAGCAGGGCGCGCTCGATACCCTGGTCGAGAACGGCCAGGCGATCCGGGCCGATGGCGGCATTGTCGTGCTGACGGCCAGGGGACTCGACAGCGTGCTCTCCTCCATGGTCAACAACAGCGGCGAGATCCGCGCGCAAACGGTGGCAAACCGTGCCGGCAAGATCTACCTGCTGGGCGACATGGCACAGGGCAGCGTGCAGGTGGCCGGCAAGCTCGACGCATCCGCCCCCGATGGCGGCGACGGCGGCTTCATCGAGACCTCGGCGGCGCAGGTGAAGCTCGCTGCCGACGTGGCGATCACTACCGAGGCAGCCGCCGGCAAGCTTGGCCACTGGCTGATCGACCCGGTCGACTTCACCATCGCCGCTGCCGGCGGCGACATCAGCGGCGCCCAACTGGGCACGCTACTGGCCAGCAACAGCGTGACGATCCAGACTGACACCGGCACCAGCTCGGCCAGCAGCCTGTACGGCGCGGCCGGCAGCAATGGCGATATCCATGTCAATGACGACATCAGCTGGAGCACGGCCAGCACGCTGACCCTGAATGCCTATCGCAACATCAATCTCAATGCCAATATCAGCGCTACCCATGCAAGCGGCGGCGTGAACTTCCTGTACGGCCAGGGCAGCGCCGACGGCGGCAGCGCCAGCTTCAACCAGGCGGGGTCGGCCACGATCAGCGCCGCCTCGCAACAATGGCGCAAGGGCAGCGACCTCGACGGCGTTCGCTATGCCGTGGTCAATGGCGATGTTTTCCTGGGCGGCAAATTCATTGAGCTCGGCATCAACCGGGGCGGCTTCTTCGGCGCCAACGGCTCGGGCACGCGGCCTCGCTTCGGCAGCAATGCCACTTTGCCCAGCCTGTTCTACGGTCGCCAGAATGCCAATGGCATCGGCATGACCGGCGCCGCCAATGGCTTCGCCAACAGCTACGACAAGGCGACCAGCACGGCGACGGCGCAAGACCTGCGCATCGATTACTTCCTGCCCGGCGCGCCTTTCGAGAACACCTCCTTCGGCTGGGATGGCGCGACCCAGGCGTCGATGAGCTACAGCGGCAATTCGACCCAGTCGACGACCGTGCGCCTGTTGCCGCTGGGCGCCGACAATGTGCTCAAGGCCAGCATCACCTCCACCAAAGGCGACCTGCAGCTGACGCAGACCATCTCGCTGGGCAAGGGCGAGAAATACTTCAATAACGCCGTCACGCTGGGGAACACGGGCACGGCCACGGTGAACGACGTGGTCTATTCGCGCAATTTCGATCCGGACAGCACGGTCGACATCAACCGCGGATCCGGCGTCTACGACACGATCCAGAAGCTCGACCGCAGCGTGGCCGCCGGCGACGGCATCACCATCGTCAGCGCGACCAGCCCGCTGGTCGATCCCTGGAGCGATTGGGCGCGCGACCCCGTCAGCGGCAGCTGGGGCCATTACGGCACGGCCACCCCCGAGCCGTACTACACCGCCGCCGGCAAGCAGACCGTGATCTTCTTCTCGACCAGCGACAGCCGCATCGCCGCCGGTTTTGACACGATCGCCTCGCCTTTCTGGGGCAGCAACATCGCCGACATGCGGACACAGATTGCGACCCTGGCCAAGGGCAGTTCGACCCTCGGCGTGCGCGACGCCAACCCGGACGGCTCATATGACGGCGCGATGGGCTTCGTCTTCAGCGGCGGCAATCTCGCCGCCGGCGCATCGCTGAACTTCAACTACAACACCGTGCTGGCCATGGGCACCGTGGACTCGGTGCTGGCCGACATCCCGGCCCTTGGCGGCGCACGTCCGGCGGTCGTCGTCAGCGGCCCGGGCGCGGGCGTCGTCGATGCGGCCCGCAGCGCCGCCGCACTGCCACGCACGCTATTGCTGCCGGCACGCCTGGAACCGCGTCGTGACACGGCGACCACGTTCAGCAATGTCGCCATCGCACCGACTGCGATCGAATCCGCATTCGGCGCAGGCTCGCGGCTGGCCGTGATCTCCTCGCCGCGTGCCGACGAGCCGACCCGGGTGGTGACGATTTCCGAGGCATCGTCGATGCTCAGGGCCGATGCCTCGAGCAGCGCGAACAATGCCAATGACGACGGTGGCACGGCCAGCGGCGGCGAGCGTGAAGTCCGCGTGCCGGCCAGCCGCGATTCGCTGGTCGACATCGTCAACGGCGGCGTGAAGCTTCCTACGGGCGTCGAGCAACAGCTGTTCGTCGTCAAGTCCAACTAATTCGCAAAGTACTTTCATGACTCCCTTGTTGTTCCGTCCGCTGCCAGTGGCAGCGGCTATGCTCGTCGCCTTCCATGCCGGCCCCGCGCTGGCGCAGGCGCTTCCCGACGCCGGTGAGGCATTGCGCCAGTCGCAGCCGCCGGCCGTGCCGGCCGCGCCGAAAGCGGCGCTGCCTGCCATCGGCGGGCAGCAGCCGATCGAGCCGCCAATGGCTGCCTTGCCTTCCGGTCCGACGCTCGAGGTGCGGCAGATCGAGATCATCGGCAATCGCGAGATCGACACGGCCGCGCTCTTGCCGCTGGTGGCCGACGCCGCCGGCCAGTCGCTGAGCTTGCCCGAGCTCGAGCTCATCGCGCAGCGCGTCACAAAGTACTATCGGGCGCGCGGCTATTTTGTCGCTCGCGCCTACATCCCGGCGCAGGAAGTCAGCGAGGGCACGATCAGGCTGCGCGTGGTGGAGGGCAACTACGGCCGGTTCATCCTGAAAAATGCATCGCTGGTGCGCGACACGACCGTGCAGGCCATGCTCGACGATGTGAAGAAATACGACATCGTCTCGCTCGATACGCTGGAACGCGCGATGCTCGTCATCAATGACACGCCGGGCGTGCAGGTGACCCGGGCCGATGTCATGCCGGGCCAGAAAGTGGGCACCTCGGACTTTGCCGTCGATACCGCAGCCACCGCCCGCCGCCATGGCTATGTGATGGCCGACAACTTCGGTTCGCGCTACACCGGCCAGAACCGCTTGAGCTTCAATGGCGAGCTGAATTCGCCGACCGGGCGCGGCGACAAGCTGTCGCTGTCGGGCCTGGCCTCCGACACCACCGAGCTCGTCAATGCCCGCCTCGCCTATGGCACGCTGCTGCAGCCGAACGGCCTGCGCGGCGAGATTGCGATCAGCCAGACCCAGTACGCGCTGGGCGGCAGCTACGCCAGCCTGGATGCGCGCGGCACCGCGCGCGCCATCGATGGCACGCTGACCTATCCGGTCAAGCGCACGCGGGCCACGACGCTGGAGGCGAGCTGGAACCTAAGCGCCAAAGACCTGCGCGACGAAGTCCGGTCGACCGCCACCGTGACACCGAAGTCCCTGCTGTCGACCACGGCCGGCCTGCTGCTGCGCGACGAACGTGCCTTGTTGGGCGCCTACGGCCTCACGCAGCTCAATGTCGGCATCACGCTCGGCAGCCTCGACATCGGCGAGGCAACGGCAGTGGCCAGCGATGCCGCCGGTGCCCGCACCCAGGGCAGTTACGGCAAGCTGGTCGCCGGTCTGTCGCGCGTCTCGCTGCTGCCCCGGTCGTACACGCTGACGACTTCGGTACGGGCCCAGCAATCGCTGTCCCACAAGAACCTCGACGGCAGCGAGCGCATGGCTGTCTCGGGCTCGGGCGGCGTGATGGCCTATCCGTCGGGCGAGCTGATCGGCTCCAATGCCTTGTTCGCGCGCGTGGAGCTGTCGCATCCGTTGCCGGCCGTGAGCGCCTTGCCGGCCTTGCAGCACAACTGGCTCGCCTTCGCCGACTGGGGCCAGGCCTCGGCGGCCCGGGTGGTAGCGGCAGCCGATGCGCGGCGCGCGATCAGCGATGTCGGTCTCGGCTGGACAGCCAACTGGAAAGGCGCAGTCGTCAAGGCCTATGCCGCCTACCGGATGGAAGACAGCGCCGCCGTCTCCGAACTCTCGGCGCGCACGCGCTTGCTGGTGCAGGCGGGCTGGGTGTTCTGATCGGCAGCGGGCAGGCCGACCGCCGGCGCCGGCATCAGTCGCCAGTCGTCAGGCGTGAAGCATGGGTCGTCTGGCATCAGGCCGGCATCAGGCCGGCATCAGGCCTGCATCCAGCGGCCCTGCTTGTCTTGCAGGACGACCGTCACGTCCCAGCGACGGGCCAGCGCCGCGACCTGTGCCGGCGGCGTCATGAAGAACACTTTGGTCAGGGCATCGGCCTGTGTGCAGGAGGCCGCGATCACGGTGACCGACGACCACCAGGCCGGCGAATCGCCGGTCTGCGGGTCGAGGATATGGTGATGCCGCCGGTCTGCGCTGAAGACGGTATGGGCATCGGACGAGGTGGCGATGGCGCGGCCGTCCGGCACCTGCAGCGGGAAGGGACGCTTCGCCCCCGGCGCACCGACCCCATCTTCAATGGCGAGCGCCCACTCGGGCCGGCCGGGCGGCTGGCCCAGCACCGAGGTCTCGCCGGTGTCGACCATCGCATGGCGGATGCCGTGCGACCGCAACACCTGTCTGACGAGGTCTGACGCATATCCCTGCGCAATGCCATTGAGCGAGAGCTGCATGCCGCGCAGGTTCAGGCGCACCATCGACGGCGAGGCCTCGATCGCGCGCCAGTTCACGAGTTGGCGGCTGCTTTCCATCAGGGCCGCCGACGGCAGGCTTCCCTGCGCGGCCGCTTGCGACCAGAGCGTCCACAGCGGCTGCATGCTGGCGTCGAAGGCGCCATGACTGGCGCGCGACACCTGTTGCGCGTGCCGCAGCACCGCCAGCAGGTGGGGCGGCGGCGAGCGCAGTTCGCCACGCGCATTCAGGCGGGCCAGTGCGCTGGCGGGATCGAACAGGCTCATCTGCCCCTCCACCTCGCGTATCGCCTGCACGGCCGCCGCCAGCGCGGCCTCCACGCGCTCGGCATCAGCATGTGCCGCCTTCAGCCACAGCGTGGTGCCAAAGCCCAGCAGCGCGCGTTCGCGCCAGACCAGGGCGCCCGCTTCCTCTTGCCGCTGGCGCCGGCCGGCCAGGGCCGGCAGGCCGGTGACGGTATTTGCGGCACCGACGGCACCGACAGCCGTTGCCGCCAGCAGGCCGACGGACCAGCGCAGGTACTGTCGACGATGGTTCATGCGGCCTCCTTGATCGCTTGCAGCGGGATGATCTTGCGCTGGGCCTTCTTCTCGCGGATCAGCGGCAGGCAGCGATCCTCGTCCTGATAGATAGAGACGCAATCGAGGCACTGGAAGCATTCCTGGTAATCGACCTTGCCCGAGACCTCGATCGCCTGATACTCGCAGCGATGGCGGCAGGACTGGCAGGGCGTGCCGCATTCACTGCGGCGGGGTATCCAGTTCCAGCGGCGCAGCAGGCTGACCGAGGCCAGCGCCGCGCCCAGCGGGCAGATGTAGCGGCAATAGCCGCGGTAGACGAACACACTCAAGCCCAGGCAGCCCGCTGCCCACAGCACAAAGGGCCATTCACGCACGAAGTACAGGCTGATCGCGGTCTTGAATGGCTCGATCTCGATGGCCATGTCGGCAAAGGTCGGCGCCACATACAGCGACACCAGGATCATGGCCAGCAAGGCGTACTTCAGCCACTTCAGTCGCGCATCGAGCGCTGCGCGCAGGCGGCGCTGGCGCAGGCCGATCGCGTTCGCGGCCAGGCTGATGAGTTCCTGCAGCGCGCCGAACGGGCACAGCCAGCCGCAGAAGGTGCCGCGTCCCCAGACCAGCAGGGTGAGGCCGACGAACAGCCAGAGAATCACCGTCATCGGGTCATTCATCAGGAAGCTGAGGTCGCCGCCGGTGGACAAGGAATCGATCGCGGCGGTGATGTTGGCGACTGTCAGCTGGCCCTGCGCATACCAGCCAATGAAGCCGACCGTGAACAACAGGTAAAGCGTGCGCAGCACGCGCAGGCGCCGGACACCGGCGCTCAGGCGTTTCTGCGCGATGAGGGCCACCGACAGCAGCGCCAGTCCGGCCAGCAGGATGCCGATATCGACCCGGCGCTGTTGCCATTGCGCCAGCCATTCAGGCGGCCGCTCTGCCGCCGGCGCTTGCAGCTGTCCCGGCTGGCTGCTTGCGCCATCAATGGCAGGGCCCTGGTCCGGGCTCTTGCCCTGACCCTGGTCGGGCGCGGCCAGGGCGGCATCGGCTGCGCCGGCCGCAGGCGTCGCCGTCGGGCTCGCCGCTGGCGGTGCGGCGGCGGGAGCCGTGCCTTTGCCGGCGGCTGCGCTGCGCGCACTGTCGTCAACGATAAAGGGGGTGTTGGCCGGCGCATTGGTGGCCGGGCCGGTCGATGGCTCCGGCGGTGGCTCCCAGGGCTGCGGTGCCTTGGGCTCGGGGTCGGGCGGGCGGATCAATTCGTTGTCGGGAACGACGATCTTCAGTTTGGCGGCCGCGACCGCGGCGGCGGCCGTGAAGACGGTGCGCGAGATGGCCTTGGCCGAGATGGTGCCGGTCGTCACGCCATGCAGGAAAGCATTCTGGCCGTCCCGGCTCGGGGTGGCCGAGGCCTTGCCGATCTCGATCCGGTGCCGCAGCGTCAGGCCTTCGAACTGGTTCGCATACTTGCCCAGCGTCGCGTGGGCTTCCGGGCGGATGAACAGGGGCTCGCGATGGCCCATCAAGCGTACGGTCTGGATCGTGCCGGCCAGGTCGATCGTCACCAGCAGGTTGATCTGCTTGCCGCTGTAGCCGCGCACGACCGAGAAGTCATTGGTCTCGAAGACATAGCCCTTCAGTTCGGGCTTGCTGTCCGGGGCCTGCGGATTCTTGATGAACAACGGATAGACCGGCATGTCGGCCTGCATCTCGCCCAGCACGTAAGGCTCGTCGAACAGGCGCTCGAGATCAGCCCGGTGAATGGTGGCCTGCGCATTGCCCGACAGGCAGATCAGTGCCAGTAGCGGCGCTGCAAGACGGAAGAAGAGCCGGTGAAAAAGCCGGTGAAAGAGGCGAGCGCTCAAGACGCGTACGGTGCGAAGGGCATCCGACGATGGTAGTGCAGCGTGTTTCCCGCCTATTTTAAATTGGCGATGCGGGTCTTTGGCTCTGCCGCAGGCCGGGGGTCAGGCCGCCGCCGGCATGGTCAGGTCGTCGAGCATCATGTCGATCAGGTCGCGCCCGAAGCCGGGCAGCTGCTCATGGCTTTTCACGCAGATCGACAGCTTGCGCAAGGACCAGGGATCCGACAGGCGCGCATGGCGGATGCGCATCGATTTCTCGTAACGGCGGGCCGATGACTCCGGCACGATGCCGATGGCGACATTGGCCTCGATGATGCGGCAGGCCGCCTCGAAATTGCCGACCCGGATGCGGGTGCGCAGCGCGCGATGATGCTCATTGGCGACCTGTCCGAGGAAGGTGCTGATCGCGCTGCCTTCCTGCAGGCAGACCTGGTCATAGCGCAGGGTTTGCAGGTAATCGACTTCGTCGAGCGCATTGAGCTCATGGTCGGGCGAGGTCACCACCACCAGCCGGTCGTCGCGATACGGAATGATTTCCAGCCCGTCGGCCTTGATGTCGCCGGCCACGATCCCGATGTCGGCGGCGCCGTCGCAGACGGCGCGCACGATCTCAGGGCTCAGCCGTTCGCGCAGGTCGACGTCGACGTCCGGATGGGTGGCGAGGAAGGCCGGCAAGATCGCCGGAATGAAATCGATGGTGGCGATGGTATTGGCCTGCAGCCGCAGCGTGCCCTTGATGCCGCGCACGAACTGCTGCAGCTCGCCGCACATGCGCTCGAGGTTCTGGTTGACGTCGCGCGAATGGCGCAGCACCACTTCGCCGGCCGGCGTGAGGGTCAGGCCCTGGGCGGTGCGGTGGAACAGCTTCAGGCCGAGCGCCTCTTCAAAGCGCTTCAGGCGCGAGCTGGCCGCCGGCAGCGACAGGCATGCGCGCTCGGCGCCCGCGGTCAGGCTGTGCATCTCCGCGATATGCGTCAGCAGCCTCAGGTCGGCGAAATCGAAATGCATGTTCATCGACGTGTCTCCCGGCCGAGGGCGCCTGCCCATGGTTTTTATTATGGATTTGCAGACTATAGACAGGCTGTCGCCGGCTGGCAAACCCCGGCTGTTTGTGATTGCCAAAGCGGGAATTGCAAGCATTGGAATTGCTGCTGATAAACGCTGGCCGGCGTGCGCCGGCGAAGCCCCCCTTTCAAAAATCAATATGCCACGACCGGTTTGGCGAGCCTAGGATGACAAGCTCCTTTCGAGGATGGGGACGTGATGGCGAGGGGTTGGACAAGCCGGTAGCGTGCGCCGATGGCTCCCGTTGGCGTTGGCTCCCGCAAGGTTGGCCGCCTTGCGGGAGATTTTTTGCGGATGGCCGGGCGGCGCTATTTCAGGTCGCGCGCCACCCGCAGCCCGACGAATTCATAGCGGCTGGTGGTGGAATAGCGAAAGCGATAGGCCGGGCGCAGGAAGCGCGGCCAGTTGACCCAGGAGCCGCCGCGCACGACCCGCAGGTCGCAATCGCCGTCGGTGCGCGCCGAGCCGTCGGCGGGCGCGTCTTCATAGTGGGGTGTCCAGCAGTCGGCGGTGCGCTCCCAGACATTGCCCAGCATGTCGTACAGGCCGAAGGCATTCGGCTCCCGCGTGCCGACCGGGTGTGGGCCGCCGCCGGCATTCTCGCGGTGCCAGGCATGCGCATCGAGCGCGGGCAGCGCTTCGCCGAACGGAAAGCTGCCGGTGCTGCCGGCGCGCGCCGCGTATTCCCACTCGGCCTCGGTCGGCAGGCGGTACGGCTGCCCGCTTCGCTTGCGCAGGCGCGCGAGGAATTCCTGCACCTCGTCCCAGCTGACGCTGTCGACCGGCAGCAGGTCGCCGCGCGCCTGGCTCGGGTTCTCGCCCATGATCGCGGTCCATTCGCGCTGGGTCACTTCATGCGTGCCGATGGCAAAGGCCGGGATGGCGACCTCGTGCCGCGGGCTCTCTTCAAAGCCGATGTCGAAGGCGGCTGCCGCACTGTCCTGCGCCGCACTGCCTGGTGGCGGCGAACCCATTTGCAGACGGCCGGCCGCAATCCGCGCCATCGACGGGCAGCCCTCGCAATCGCGAAAGACCTCGCTGCTGCCGGCGTCGGCACAGGCCAGCAGGGCGGCGAGCTGACAGGCGATTGCTGCGATGCGAAAGCCGCGTGTGAACAGGGGAAGGTCGCGCACCGCAGCGTAGCGCATGAGATGAAATTCCTGAGGGACGGTCGGGATCAACCGGCATTCTGCCGCATGGCCGGCAGCTGGTCGAATTCGGTTTTCTGATACCGGACTCAAAAAAATTAAAAGTGCGCCGGATGGCTGAAAACGAAATGAGAAGAGTAGATTCGCAGTCGCTGTCATGCATTTTCATGTTTGTCGGCTTACCCGCACTACATTAAATTATCAGGGGAGACACCAATGCTCAAAAAGCACAAGACATCACTGGCCAGCCTGGGAGTGATACTTGCCGGAGCCATCGTTTCCGGCACGGCGCTGGCAGGCGACGTTACGGCCGAACGCCTGGCTAACAGTGAAAAAGAGCCACAAAACTGGCTCAATCACCACGGCAACCTGGAAGCGCACCGATTCTCGGGACTGGACCAGATCAACACCAAGAACGTCAAGAAGCTGAAGGTCGCATTCACGTATGCGATGGGCGGCACCCAGGGCGGCGGCAAGGAAGTCATTCAGTACCAATACGCGGGCCTCGAAGGCACGCCGGTGGCTGAAGACGGCTTCCTGTACCTGACCACCGGCTGGGGCGTGGTCACCAAGCTCGACACCCGTGGCGGCATTCCGCGCATGGTCTGGCAGTACAACCCGGCCGCCGATCCCGACTACGCGACCACCGTCGCCTGCTGCGGCATCGACAACCGTGGCGCTGTCCTGGCGGGCAACATGGTGATCTCGCCCGTCATCGACGGTCGCATCCTGGCGCTGAACAAGACCGATGGCTCCAAGATCTGGGAAGCGCAGGTCGCCAACCCGGGCATCGGTGAAGTCATCACCGGTTCGCCGCTGATCGTCAAGGACATGGTCGTCACCGGCATGGCCGGCGCCGAGTATGGCGTGCGCGGCTGGCTCGAGGCGCTCGACATCAAGACCGGCAAGCGTCGCTGGCGTACCTACACGATCCCTGGCCCGGGCGAACCTGGCCATGAGACGTGGAAGGACAAGAACAATGCATGGAAGACCGGCGGCGGCACCACCTGGGTCACCGGCTCTTACGATCCTGAGCTCAACCTCATCATCTGGGGCACGGCCAACCCGGGTCCGGACTGGGACAGCGCCTATCGTCCTGGCGACAACCTGTGGACCGACTCGACCCTGGCCTTCGATGCCGACACCGGCAAGATCAAGTGGGGCTTCCAGCACACCCCGAACGATCCGTATGACTATGACTCGATCGCCGAGAACACCTTCGTCGATACGCAAGTCAACGGCAAGTTCGTGCGCGCCACCATCCACTCCAACCGTAACGGCTATGTGTACGCACATGACCGCAAGACGGGCGAGCCGCTGTGGTGCACCCAGTTCGTCGACAAGCTGAACTGGTCGGGTGGTCTGGATGCCAAGTGCAAGCCGAAGACCTACGATCCGAAGAAAGACGTGCAGACCTATGCCAAGGGTTCGGCAGCAGGCCGCGGTACGGCGACCAAGGGTCGTGGCACCGTGGAAGGCGTGCTGGAGCCAGGCCACATGGGTGGCAAGAACTGGCCGCCGACCACTTACAGCCCGCAGACTGGCATGTACTACATCCCGGTCATCGAGGGTTGCAACAAGGCGTTCACCGAAGTCACCG